>Ga0209067_10001094_pt1 | contig 17002 bp, 16 predicted proteins | sample ColStrG_CSR_2013_FD_187199 | JGI IMG/M metagenome (GOLD analysis project Ga0209067, IMG submission 187199) | Freshwater sediment microbial communities in response to fracking from Pennsylvania, USA - Cold Stream Run_MetaG_CSR_2013 (SPAdes)... | ecosystem: Environmental > Aquatic > Freshwater >...
AATTCAATCTGTCGTTTGCTGAAGTGTCGGATGGATCCATCGATCTTGATCATGACAAAAAGTTAGACTATATCAACAAACTTTCTCAGCAAGTAACCGTGTTGAGCGAGGTGGGTTCAAAAGATGCAGACAAAATCATCCCACCCTATATGTGGATTGAGTTGATGCAAAAAGAATTGGATGCTGGCGCCTGGAAAGTAATTGGTGAAGCCCGCGAAGGCGGGAATGTGGGGCTATTCAGATCTTCGGGTGAAGTTCGTTCCGGTTTGGTGCAAGAAATATTGACAAAAATTCCGTTCGAAAAAATTATTTGGGAAGCTCCGCAAAAAGCACAGCAGGTTTGGTTCATCCAATTACTGGGTGCCAATGTCAACTTAGGAAACATCGCGCCCAATGAAGTGATTCCTTTGGAGACCATCCGTCTTGGCTTACGAGGTGATACCTTTTTGCATTTTCTTGGGCTGGAACGAAAAAAGGACAAATCAGCACCTCCCTTTCATGCAGATTGATCGATTTCAGTTATTCTCAACATGTAACTAACTGTTTGTGAATATTTTGAGTATTTTTATAATATAAACATTACAGGCCTACAACAAATCATAACCTAGGCATTAGCTTTGCACCCTATCCAAAAGTTTTCAAAAGATTTGTCTCCTGGATTGGTCACCTCGTTGTAAAGTGTTCATTTAAAAAGTAATCATGGAAAAAAAATTTGGCTTAATCGGTTCTTCTGTCAGTCATTCCTTTTCAAAATCGTATTTCGATGAAAAATTTTTCAGAGAAGGGCTACGGGATTACCATTATGACTTATATCCACTTAACTCTGTCGATGAGTTAAAGAAATTGCTTGACGAAAACCCAGAGCTCTACGGATTGAATGTGACCATTCCATACAAGGAACAAGTACTTCGATTCTTAAGCGACATTGACCCTACGGCAAAAAATATCGGAGCTGTTAACGTGATTAAAATTCAAAATGGAAAACTGAAAGGTTTTAATACCGATAGCGATGCGTTTTATGAAACGCTCGAAAAATGGTTTCCAAAAATTAAGAACGCCAAAGCACTGGTGCTGGGTACGGGTGGATCTTCCAAAGCCGTACAGCAAGCGTTAAAAAAACTGGCCATCCCCTTTGAAATTGTTTCACGAGAAAAAAGCAAAGGCCAACATACCTATGAAAGTCTGGAGAAAAATGGTGCTCCGATTTCACAGGCGCAGCTCCTCATCAATACCACCCCGCTGGGAATGACACCCAACACGAACGGATATCCACCTATTGACTATGAATTAATTACCTCCCAACATTACATTTACGATCTGATCTATAATCCGGCGCGGACGGTATTCATTCAAAAAGCGGAAATGCGTGGGGCCACCGTAAAGAATGGATTAGAAATGCTTCAGATTCAAGCGGAGAAAGCCTGGGCCATCTGGAATAATTAGTCCGACGATGAATTGATTCGGTGATTTGATTATTTTTGGATGATGTAGTGAGCATCATCAAATTAAAGAATCTTCGAATCAGTTTCATGGATTTCAAACTAACCAGCGAATACATCCCTACCGGCGATCAACCCAAAGCCATTGGTCAGTTGGTAAAAGGCCTTGAAGGGGGAGACCAAGATCAAACTTTATTAGGCGTAACCGGATCAGGAAAAACATTCACCATTGCCAACGTCGTCGCTCAAGTGAATCGGCCCACGTTGATTTTGAGTCACAACAAAACATTAGCTGCTCAATTGTACGGCGAGTTCAAACAATTCTTTCCGGAAAACGCTGTCGAATATTTCATTTCTTACTACGATTACTACCAGCCCGAAGCCTTTATTCCGTCCTCCAATCTGTACATTGAAAAGGACTTATCGATTAATGAAGAAATTGAAAAACTTCGGCTCAGCGCGACGTCCTCATTACTTACGGGACGACGCGATGTTTTGGTGGTCGCTTCAGTAAGTTGCATATACGGCATTGGTAACCCGGATGAGTTTGGTAAAAATCGAATTGAATTAACGGTAGGCGAAATTATCCCGCGTAACAAATTACTTTTTGCGTTGGTCGATATTTTATACCATCGTACCGAGGTAGATTTTAAACGTGCTTCGTTTCGTGTTAAAGGAGACACCGTCGATATCTTTCTCGCCTATGCCGACTATGCCGTACGCATTTATTTTTTTGGTGACCAGATCGAAGCCATGCAATCCATTGACCCGGGGACCGGGAAAAAAATTGCTGACGAAAAAAGGGTCACTATTTTTCCAGCAAACCTTTTTGTGACGGGAAAAGATATGTTGCACCAGGCGATCGGCGAAATACAAGACGACATGACACTGCAAGTGCAGATGTTTGAACAGGAGAAAAAACATCTCGAAGCCAAACGTTTAAAAGAGCGTACGGAGTTTGACCTCGAGATGATGCGCGAACTTGGCTATTGCAGTGGGATCGAAAATTACTCCCGCTATTTCGATAGAAGAATTGCTGGTGCGCGGCCGTTCTGCCTGATCGATTATTTTCCCGATGATTTTCTGATGGTCATCGATGAAAGTCACGTTACCATTCCGCAGGTCCGCGCCATGTGGGGCGGTGATCGTTCCCGAAAAGTAAACCTGGTGGATTTTGGGTTTCGATTGCCCTCTGCCTTGGATAATCGCCCCCTCACCTTCAACGAGTTTGAGTCACTGCTTGGCCAAACTATCTACGTAAGTGCTACTCCGTCTGAGTATGAGTTAAGAAAGTCAGATGGAATTGTGGTGGAACAATTGATTCGCCCAACCGGGTTACTCGATCCTGAAATCGATGTTCGGCCCAGCAAAAATCAAATCGACGATCTGCTCGAAGAAATTGATGAGCGGGTGAAGAAAAAAGAACGAGTTCTTGTCACCACCCTGACCAAACGAATGGCGGAAGAACTTACCAAATTTTTAGAACGCGCCGCCGTGAAATGCCGGTACATTCATAGTGAAGTGCAAACCTTGGACCGCGTGCAAATCTTACGTGAACTAAGGCTTGGGGTGTTTGACGTTCTGGTTGGCGTAAATCTTTTGCGTGAAGGACTGGATCTGCCTGAAGTATCATTAGTGGCCATTATGGATGCGGACAAAGAAGGATTCCTTCGCAACCAGCGCTCGTTGGTACAGACGATTGGGCGCGCCGCTCGAAATGAAAATGGCAGGGTGATTATGTATGCTGATAAAGTGACCGAATCAATGCAAATGGCAATTGATGAGACAAATCGAAGGAGGAAGACGCAAATGGATTATAATCTGGCTAACGGAATCACTCCTAAAACCATCCTTAAGTCGGTTGATTCCATTTTAAGTCAGACCAAAGTGGCTGATTCCAAAAAATCAATGAAACATTTTTACGTTGAGGATGAAGAGAAGACACTCGCGGCTGATCCTGTGGTCGCTTACCTCAGCAAAGAAGAGCTAACAAAAATGGTTGACCGCACACGCAAAGCGATGGAGAAAGCCGCTAAGGAACTGGAATTCATGGAAGCCGCCCGTCTACGGGACGAATATTTGGCTCTTCAAAAATTATTAGAAAGTAAAAAATAAGGCTATGAAGAAGTTCGCTTCGCTATTATTATTTTTAACGGCTACAACAAATTTATTTGGCCAGGAATACAAGTGGCAAAAAATAGCGGTTGAAATAAAATCTTCTTTTCGCGCGCTTTCCGTGGTGGATAATAAAGTGGTATGGATCGGGGGAAGTAACGGGTGGATCGGTCGCAGCCGAAACGGTGGGAAGAGCTGGTCATTTCATCAAGTAAAAAATTTCGAAGAACTTGACTTTCGTTCGGTGTATGCATTTGATTCCCTGAAAGCGATTATCGCCAATGTTGGATCACCGGCTCACATTTTCCACACTTTGGACGGTGGGGCAACCTGGCAATTGGTTTATCAAAATGACCACAAAGACGCTTTCATTGACGGACTTGACTTTTGGAATCATAAAAAGGGAATGGCTTATGGTGATCCCATCGGCGGAGCAATGCTGCTGCTGTCCACCCAGGATGAAGGATTGACCTGGAAAGAGTTACCAGAAAATCAGCGACCGAAGTTAAAAGAAGGGGAAGCCTCTTTTGCTGCAAGCGGAACGGGCATTCGTTGTTTTAACGGAACGAAAATAATCATCACCACCGGTGGAAAAATTTCACGCTTGTGGACATCCTATGATGAGGGTGAAACCTGGAGAGTGACTGACCTTCCAGTCATGCAGGGAGTCGAAAGTGCAGGCGCATTCTCGTCCTTTTTTTGGAATGGGAAAAAGGGCGTCGTGGTTGGTGGGGATTTTAAAAATGACGCCCAAACCGGCCAGCACGTCTATGTCACCGAGGATAACGGGAAAACATGGACCTTGCCGATCAAACCGACACGCGGCCTGCGGGAGTGCGTGGAATTTTTAGGAAACGATAATCTAATTGCTATTGGCCCGCAAGGGGCAGACATTTCTACTGATGGTGGTATGATTTGGGCGCCACTCTCCGATGAAAAAGGGTTTCATGTGGTCCGTAAGGCAAGGAATGGATCACTCATCGTGGCCGCCGGAAATGAAAAAATCAGTTTGATCAGTAGAAAATAGAATTCAGTAGGGGCGCCGTTTTTTAATTTCCTTAAAAAAATCATGTTCAAAAAATATTCTATCACTCTTTTGGTTTGTTCTATGGCATTGATTTGCCGCGCGCAAAGCACACACGATGTCCTCATTGGCGGGGGAATGGACCTAGTCAAATCCGACAACCATGCGCTGTTCAAAAAAGCCCAGCTTGGTATGGAAGCCAACTACTTTGTAGTGCGTCATTTTGCCGTAGGCGCCGGCGCGGAAATTTGGACGGCCAACCAAAAAAATTCATTCGTTATGGGTATGCGTTGGTATGCCAACGATCATGTGTTCGTTCGGTTCCGTGGATTGATTGGTGCCAACGATGCGTCCGTTGGTTTAGGTTATGCCAAACCGCTCAACAGAAAAGTCCTCTTTGAAAGTATGGGCGACTTTTATTTTACTGGTAGTTTTGGGCTGCGGTGCGGGTTAAGTTTTATTTTAAAGTGACGTCAATGCAATTCTGCCTTTATACCCAAGAATAGTTCGTTATTGGTCACCTGCCAGTTGTTAAAAGACGCCGCACTGTTATACTCATACTCGACACCAAAATAGATTCCTTTAATTTTTTCGAATGAAGCCCAGATGGAAACCTGCGAAACGGTTTGATAGGAAGGGAACACCATGCGTCCCATGCCGGTGGAGGATAATTTAATGCTCCGGGAAACATTAAATTCCTGCGATGTAAATTCGTAACCTAACACGAAATCGGGGACCAGCCGGCTGACTAAGGCGACCCGCCTGAATAGTTTTGTGTCATAGCCCACATATTGCGGCCCAATGCTCAGGTATTCTTTGCCGGTTACGCTCCCGGATTCCATACCGAGCTGAAAATTTTTGAATCCATAATAGGCTTCGGTATACATAATCAGGTCCTTCATGTCTCTTTCGCTCGCCCAATAGGTGTTTGCGTCCGCAAAAAATCGAATTCCGCCCAACAACTTTTCACTCTTGTTAAACCGGTGATAGTCAAACATGACCTCGTTTTTTACAACAGGATCACTAGGCACAATCATATCAAAAGGATAAAACTCGATCTCGGTTTCAAGCGCGTCATGTTTAACAATGTCTTCGGGCTTGCCAAGGGAGAGAGACGGTGGATCTGTTGTCGGGCTACCTTCTGATTTTGTTTGGCCCACAGCGACGACCCTCACTACCAGCAGGCAGAAAAAAAGAATTTGTGCTTTATGTAAAAAGAACTGATTCAATTGATCCGAGCTCATCTGTTGCCGGCAAAAAAGCTATTCCTAAAACTCCATATCGTAACCTTAAAAACTCATGACCTTAGTCAATTGTTAATATGATTAATGTTGCTGCTGGATCGCTGACCAAACCTAAACGGTAAAATAATACTGCGTTTTTTGATTTTGAACATGTAAATTTGAGACAAACAAATCCATTGTGGGCTTTTCACTTACTTCCTCACAAGTCAGTTCCTATCACAGGGAAGGTTATGTGGTGTTAAACAAATTCTTTAGTAAAGAGGAGGTTAATAAAATGTACCGTGCTGCCCTAGCCGATGATACCATGCGCAAAAACGCGCTCGACCTCAGCGACCAGACCGGGAAGAAGACCAGGCTCTCCCTGTGGTTCACGCCAGGAAATGATATTTTTGGCTACATGACACGAAGTGAACGCACGATCAATGCCATCAAACCGCTGCTTGACAGCAGCGCGCCGGTTTGTCACTTTCACTCCAAACTGATGCAAAAAGAGCCGCGCGTGGGCGGTGCTTGGGAGTGGCACCAAGATTATGGTTATTGGTATAAAAACCAATTCCTGTTTCCCGATCAATTGATCAGTGTCATGGTGGCCTTGACTGAAGCCAATCAAGAAAACGGGTGCCTTCAGGTCATTAAGGGTTCGCATAAGTTAGGGCGGGTCAATCATGGATTTGCCGGTGAGCAAGTTGGTGCCGATATGGTGATGGTGAATAACGCCCTTCAGACAATGGAATTAATTTACTGCGAACTTGAACCGGGGGATGCACTGATATTTCACAGTAATTTACTTCATCGATCAGAGGCTAATCTTTCCGAGCATCCTCGCTGGTCAATTATTTCCTGTTACTGTTCCCAATCCAACATGGCCTACGCCGAAACGTCTACCTCCTGGAAAATCCCGATTGAAGTTGTTCCTGATGAGGCCATTTTAAAATGGAAAGCGGAATCACTCTCAAAAGCCGATTTTTTAAAAAAAGAAAATGATCCTGCGCTAAAAGAAACCGGCTGGGAGAAAGAAGTGAAGATGAAATAGTTTCATGTAATGACGTGCGGAATGAAACGACTGAAGTTATCCGTCACCAATGCGTTCGTTTCGCGAATACCCATACCGGCCGACTGATCGCCGATGATCCAGGAGCCGATCACGGGTCTGTGTCCATCAAAATCCGGAAGTTTATGGAGCTGCTGATAGACAAAACCCTCCTGTCCGTATTCACCGCTTGTCTGAGAAATTATTCTTTCATTCTCTACCAACATGATGTTGGCTCCCTCCCTGGAGAGCAGCGGTTTTTGAGCATAACTTTTCAATGGGCCAGGATCATCAAAATAACATTCAAGCAAATTCGGATGATCTGGAAATAGCTCCCACAATACGGGCAAAATCGCTTTGTTGCTTAGAATCATTTTCCACATTGGCTCCATCCATTGCGTGGGGGCGCGATTCAGCAAGGAGCCGAACTCTTCGTTTACCATCCACTCCCAGGGGTAAAGTTTGAAAATGAAATCAATGGGGTTCTCCTCCAAGTCCACGAAAGAATCTTTTCTTCGACCAATATCATGAACACTAATAAATTTTGTTTTGATTCCCGCCTGGGCGGCACAGTCGCGCAGGTAATTCACATTCACCGAATCCTCCGGAAATTGATGCAGGCAAGAAAAGTAAACAGGGTGATTCGTTACCATGGGCTTCAATTCTCTCCACCGGGCTACCAATTTTTCATGAATGGAGTTAAATTGATCCAATTGATTATTAAAGTCGTTCAACCAAAACCACTGCACCGCCGAACACTCAAAAAGTGAGGTGGGTGTGTCGGCATTGAACTCCAGCATTTTGGGAGAAACGTTTTCTGTTCCGTCCCACACCAAATCAAATCTGCCGTAGACTGACGGTTGTTTGATTCTCCAACTCGCTTCGACTGCAGAAATAAATTCCTCAGCAATCGAAAACCGATCATACATTTTGTTGAGGATCACGTGATCGACCGCTTTCAAACACAGTTGATAAAGATCGTTGGTACTTTGCTCTATTTTGTCAGCCTCTTTTCGATTGAATTCATAATAAACACTTTCCTCCCAATAGATAACGCCGTCCAGTGTATGATAAGTAAAGCCGAGTTGCTCTACTTTCGCACGCCAATTTTCACGTGCCGATATTTGATGCCTATACATATTTCACAAAAGGACTAGCTCACTACCCCTTGCAAGGATCCTGTTCGGCCAAAACCCCCTCTTCGATGAGACGATGGCATGCTTCGGCTATCGTGTCCGGCTATCTCACCCAGGCGAGTCGGTCTTTTATGACGAGGAACATAGCCTGGCTGTGAAATAGTATGGTAATAGCGAATGGGACAAAACCAACGATACATATCGTCAAAGAAATAAGAGCGATAATAATAATCGTATTGGACAACGGGAACAGACGCCGCAACGGGGTATCGGGTGGTGTCCCCTTCGACATCTGCATAGGCAGGATCGGGAGGGCCACTATTCTGCGGAACATTTTGAACAGCGCAGCTGCTAAAAGAAAGGGCGGCCACAATAGTAAGAACAACGAAAGATGATTTTTTCATCGTAAGACAGCATTAAGTTAATAAGTGGGCAACAAGAAATTGATCAAACCTGAAAACATTCGATACGCCAGTAATGATTTTAGCGGTAGGAGTTTCTTCGAATGCGCTTATATTTATTTAGTTTAACGGAAGGGAAAATTTGTGGTTGCCTTTTTTTGAAATTTAAAAGAAATGAAAAAGTCCACTTCAGATTTTTATACCCAACTTTTCGGTTTCTACTCCTGATCGGATACCGAACCCTCTAGCGTCGGAAAAGAGTCAAGCGGTGCACTTGGGAAAAGGCGGGCATCATCGCTGGAATCTATCCTGGTTACGGATCAATCGCCCCTTCAAAAATGTTGATGTTTTCGAGATACTTCACCGAATTGGTCATGTAAACATGAGCTGGAACGCTCGGTTCCAAATCGGTATCCTCCAAAAGTTTCCGATTATCAAATACTTGACCGAGCTCAATAAAATTAATATAGGGCTCCAGCGCATGAAAAAGTATTCTTAATTTAGAATTGTCACCGAATAAAGAGATCCAGTAGTCCAGGTACTCTCTATGTTGATAGAGTGGATTGTCTACCTCCACGGTCCTTCCATTTTTTGACCAGTGCCGCATCGCAACCAACAGGTCCTTAGAAACGAATTTGAATTGTGGCTTATCCGAAAAATAACCATTTATGGTATGGGTCACTTTTTCTGGCGTTGTGGATGAAACGAGACCGGACGAGATATGATAAACATGGTGTTTTCTTTTAGAACTAAAGAGTAGCGCAATAATGGATTTAGTAGCATAGTCAATGGAAATAATATCCAGATTACTGTGACCGTTGGCCGGAAACAATCGTAATTGATTGATGGCAGCGAGCGCCCATAAAATCACGTAGGAACGGGGAACCCACGCGCGCGTGTCCCCCATAATGATGGAGGGCCGAACGACGAGCACTTTATCAGCTGGTAAATATTCTTTCAGCAGTAATTCCCCAATCATTTTGGTGTAAGAGTATTTAACTAAATGCTTGGCCGCTAAATTCGGTGACAGCTCCTCGGTAATGAGCGCATTCTTAATCGATGCTCCGCAGATGGCCGCCGTCCCAACATAGACGAATAAATCGAGGGATTTCAATTGCTGCGCCCAGGACAATAATTGCTTGGTTCCTCTGATATTGACGCTCTCCACGTTGTCGTCAAATATTTTTGTGAATGATGTGTTGGCCGCGGCGTGAATAATGTTATTTATGCCGGCAATCGAATTATCGGAAGATAATCTTTTTTCAAGATTTTCGTCCGTTAAATCCCCTACCACGGGGATTACTTTTTCGCGATCGAAATGGTCACCATGCAAATCAAAAATCTTGGCGATTCTGGCATGGGCGCTGGTCTGGTTCAAAGCCCTGACCAAACAAAATATTTTCGTGACTTCATTTCTCTTGGCCAACTCCACTAATATTTCGCCTCCCAAAAAACCGGTGGCCCCCGTCAAAAAAAATTGCATAATGAAATAATTAAGAAAAAAATTCTAATCCGATAACGCCAGCCACGACGAGTAGCATGGAGACGACTTTTATAACCGAAACAGGCTCGTCAAGCCATAAAATTCCCACCAAAGCCATTATTAAAATACCTGCGCTTGCCCAAATTGCATACGCAACGCTGGTGTCCATTTTTTTTAGGACCATGATCAGGCAGCCAAGAGCAAGTGCATAAAATAAGAAGACGAAAAGGATGGGAAATAATTTCGTAAAACCCTCTGACCTTTTCATGAATACAAGGGCTATAATTTCAAATAAAATCCCCATCGATAACCATAACCATTTCATAAATTCATTCCTTAGAGATTGCCAAGATATGGAATTCTTATGGCTTGAGAAATTGGATTGTTGGTAAATTGACTTCCTGCACCTGGGTATTTTGAACACAGTAAAAAATAAGACTGTTTTAGTTGGTTGTAAACTCAATGGGCACATCATCACCTCGAAGGAAACCAAGCGGCTTGTATTGTTTTAGACCAGGGAAAATGTATCCAAGCTTTTTGTTTTGTAGTCTTCTAACCACGATTTCACTCAGCACGGTTCGATAGTCGGTGGTGACCGCTAAGTCAACATTGTTATCCAGTTGTTCGTTGGATAACCCCGGCCATTTTCCAAACATCCGACCACCATCGACATTGCCGCCAAGAGCTAACATCACATTGCCGTGTCCATGATCAGTACCGCCGCTTTTATTGGCTTTTAATCGTCTTCCAAATTCACTCATCACCAATACGGTCACTTTGCCATGATAGTTAGCAATGTCATTGTAAAATGCACCTAACGATTTTGATAGCCCCTCTGTCAGGTTATTGAAAATATTTGCTTGATGCTCGTGGGTATCCCAGCCCCCATAATCGACGGTGGCAACCTGTAACCCAACCTCCATCTTGATAACCTGCGCCAAATTTGCAAGGGAGCGACTAAACGGGTTGTTCTCCAAATAACCAGCCTTTTTCAGATAGGAAGCGTTGACTGTCTCACTTGGGTTGGTTGATAATTTCTTTCCCAAATATTGAATAGAATCTAGCGTTTTATTTGCCACTTCATCAATCAATCCCTGGCCGGTATAAAAGGAGCGTAATAAATCCGGCAACCGGTTATCTCCACGAAGTTTATAATCTCCAATACTAGTTAATGCTACCGTTTTGTTGCTTCCTAAAAATGAAGATGGGATAATCGAGCTAATCGCCATAGATTGAAACATGGCATCTGCAGTTGAACCTTCACTTTTTAAAAATCTTGTGAACCACCCTTCAGCAAGGTTTTTGTCATTGAAAGAACCACGTTCTATAAAATCCTGTGCATCAAAATGACTTCGGGTTCCGTTCGTTAAGCCTGCACCGTGAATAATGGCAAGCGCATTGGAGTCATAAAGTTCCTGCAGCTCGGCTGCCTTGGGATGAAGTCTGAAATCCAAACCCTCGAGACCATTTTTCAATGGCAATCCAGGATTCTCTCCAGAATCGGATACCCTTAACTCTAAAGGTCTTTCAGCTACATAGAATGCATCATTAGCCGGCCCAACAAGATGAAGGCCATCACACCCTCCACGAAGAAAAACATAAATGAAGGTATCTTTAGTCTGACTTGCTTGTGGAGAAAAAGAAAATCCGGTTATCCGACTGCCTGCCATCGCCGCAATCGCCGCAGAACATCCTGCTAAAAACTCTCTTCGTTGCATACTGTTAATGTTACTTTAACTGAAAGTCGGGGGTCATCGTCAGGATGCCAATTAAGACAGGCAGCCTTTTCTTCATGTCTTCTAACGCAATTGAACTATCGATATCTCTTCCCTTTAAAAATGATCTCGCTAAAACGGCAATATATTCCTCTGGTTTAGTTCGCTGAAGTATTTTTTCGGTCCAGTATTTCACCACTTCCCGGACAGTATTTAATTCCGGTGGTGTTTTGAAATCAAAGGAAGCAAGTTTGCTTTGAGGATTATTCAATAAACCAAGCGCCAGATTCCATCTTGCTAACATCGTACTGGAACTAAGCCAATAATCAGAGCGGTCTGGATGACCGGTGGGTGTTGGCCAATGATAATGCTGATATCCCATTTGGCTCATAAAACCGGTTAACGTTTGGCTTGGCGTAAAGTCAGCTTCGGTGACTCGAAGAATGGATGTCATCAATTCGAACGGCGTTTTCACTTTTTGCCCCCAGCCTTGCAAAATTTCTTTAGTCGAGAGAATGTAGCGTAGTGTTTCGCGCACTTGATGGGGATTATCCTTGTTCTTGATCCAGACCTCAGTGGCATACTTCACGACATTTTGTGGCGGAATATCAGCAATCAGTCGTCTACAAAGTTTTTGACAAATGTGCTTTGCCGTGGCCGGGTGAAAGGCAACAAGGTCAAGCACTTTTTTCCCATCGGCTAGCGGGGGTTGATTGGGGTCGAACTCAACGCCAAGCACACGCTTTTGATAATTGTCGTGCCAGCCGTCATGATAATAAAACAAACCCGTGTTGGGCAGATTTTCTCCTTTCCCGGTACCGGCTCCGTCTGCTATCGTCCAGCCAGTGAAGGCCCGTGCAGCCTCATACACATCTTCATCAATGTAGCCGATGGGCTTTCCTGACGTAGCCCCTGGCACTTCGCGCCATCGATTATATAAATTATTCAAATAATGATCAGAGCCAAGCGTATGAAGTTCAAAGAGTTCACGGGCATAGTTCTCGTTTGCTGGACTGGCTTTACTGGAGGCATTGTCAAGATAATATTGCATGGAAGTGCTTTTCGCCACCTCTTCGAGAAAGGTGCGGAAATTACCAAAACAGTTTTTCCGAATTACTTCGCGATCGTAGACAGGAAAAGAAACAGCAATCTTGTTATCACTATCAGGGTTGACATTGAAATGGTTGTGCCAGAATTCGACCATCATTTCCTGAACTTGCCATTTACTGTACACGGCTTTGATCCATGAGACCGTCCTGACCTCCTCGAGCGGACGCGTTCGTTCTTGGCCTGCTATCGTTTTGGGATCACGCAGCGGCCAAAGCCTATCCATCGACCAATTCCATGCGCCAAGGGATCTTTCTTCATCGACTCCCGGGTACTTGTCCTCCTTTGAATCGTATTTGATGTGAAGTTTAGTCGAAGCGATTTTTTGATCAACTTTTGCATCATCCCCTTCATTGGGGTTTAACTGACTTTCAATAACGGATTTCAGCCCTTCTTTGTCTACTTGATTCAGTAGGGCAGAAGTAGCTCCGAAGGTTATGCGATTGAGGGCAATAATATTGCGATCAGGTGAAGATGTTTTTAAAATGTCACGGACAGAAGTCATCTCAATGAATTTGGCTAACGTAATTACGGTTCCTATGTCTCAACGGATGTGTGAATAAAATTTAGAAATCAAAAACATTGGCCTTTCGAACTGAATCAACATTGTGTGTAACTCTTGTGCTCTTTTGACTCACTTTAAACCTTTCGGTTTAAAAGAAGCTCCCGATGAACCCCTGACTATTTTTTAATCATTTTACCATCCTTTAAGGGAATCTCAAAAATAAACTCGCTCCCCTTGCCGTATTCTGATTTAAGAAATAATTTACTTCCGATTTTTTCTGCTGCCTCTTGAGCGATGTATAGCCCCAGACCCGAACCATATGAATGTTCGCTCGCTCTAAAAAACATCTCAAATATTTTCGTTTGATACTCCTTCTTTATTCCTTCTCCATTATCACGCACTATAATTTGTTGACCGTTGGATTTTTTTTCGCAGCATATTTGAAGTCGTGGGTTTTGACCGGGAGATCTTTTTTGAAACTTAATGGCATTAGAGAACAAATTGTTGAGAATTATCTTTAATCGCAATCGATCAGAATAAACTATGGTTGAGCTAATCCCCTGAAGATCAAACTCCATCATTTGAAAACGGTCCATGTACTTCAAGTCATCTATAATTTCTTCGCACAATTCTAATAATTGAATCTGCTCTAGTTGAATACTCATTCTTTTATTACGTGAATAATCAAGAATCTCTTTAATAAAGAAATCCAGTTTCGAAGCGCTTTGCCCAATCTTCAAAAGATACTCTTCCTTATAGTCATTCTGTTTATCCATCAAACTAATATTTACCAGTCCCTGAATCGACTTGAGTGGGGCACTTAAATCATGGGATACGCTATAGACGAATCGATCGAGTTCCTTATTGGCTTGTTTAAGTTCCTTATTTTTGACATTTAGATTTCTTTTGGCCACATCTACATCTGATATGACACGCCCGGTTATGGTGCTGAATACATACAGAATTGAACTGCCCAGTTGAATTCTAATCATTTCGTTATTCAGCGTCATTGAATGTATGAACTGTGAATCGATCATCGATGGTAACAGGTACGTGATGATAAGAATGAAAGAATTGATAACCACCACCGTTCCCATACCCCAACGAATAGCCGTGTACATGGCCACCGAACCATAGATAAACCAGTAATTAGATAAAACAATCGTTCGACTCAATACGAGAAGAAGACCCACCAGTGCTAAAAACTCTAGCGCCGTCGTTGCCGTCCCAATTCTCCTCTTAAAAATCAACAAATGATTTGCAATACGCAGCTGAATTGTTGCCAGTCCCCGTCTGGCCATTGGCCCAGTAAAAAAATAAAGGGTTGGGACGGTTAAGCCAAATAAGGAGATAAAATCGCCGAGACTCGTCGCAATAAGCATATCCCAGAATCTCTCCCTTGGTAAATCTCCTACATAAATAAAAATACTTTCCTGAATTAGTTTGTAAATAATTAAAGGAACAGTAATTCCCAGCAGAAGGAAAAGAATAGTATGACGGATGTTGGGCAACCAACATTTTCCATTTGATAACTTGATAAAAAATAACCAAGATAAAAATACAAAGATGACTTCAGGGGCAGCATAGACGGGCCATAAATCAAACCGATCAAGTCCCCACATTCCAGCACTTAACGTGGCATTAAGGTAACAGGCAGGCAAGATTCTTGGTCCCCACCAATAAACAAGAATGACAGCGATGGCTGCCGGAAAATACAGTAAGGAGGAACCTGTTGTCACTTTTGACAATAGGGATATTTCTGTGCCCAGATGGAACAGTAAAAGGGGTACAACCCATGTCCACCATGGTAAATTATTTTTAGATATAGATCGTGGCCTGGTCAATACGGGTGGTTAATAGCAAACACTTCAATTTTGCCAAATAGAGTAGTTCTTGGTAAAGGTACCTATGCCAACAAAATGAACCTACGTGGATGTAAAGGTTTTTTAACCGAATTCGGGTCTTAGTAGAGTCCATGCCGCGTGATATCTTTTTAACTTCAGCCAAGCGCTGCTCAAGGAATTCCGGGCCACTGACCCTAGGACGGCAACTTCCACAGCTCACGCGTCTCTTTCAGTGCTTATTGGCTAGTACTGCATAAGGTAAGCCAATAAATCATTCATTGGACGAGCTTCTTCCACCTAATTTAAGGACCTTTGCAACTAGTGCCTATACCAACAACAAGATATGCCCCAGGATTGATGAAATTATTTTATGCCCTTTGGGCAGGTTGGCAAACAAATACAACCCCGAGAATGAATGCGGTGAATGTTTGAGGTGGGAAGAGGGTTTTAGCGAATCATTGCGAACAATACTTAATCCGTTTATTCGGTGGTCCGATATTTACGTTTTCTAGTCTTCCTATTTCCAGCTGCTGTTTGCTTAGCACAACAGAAGATTTTGCTTGTCGGAACGCTTCATCAAACAGCTAAAGAAAGACTGTCAGAAATTATTCCCATTGCCTCTGCCGTTCAGAATTTTGATCCAGAAATAATCTGCGTCGAATATCCAATCGCCACCGATACGGCCACCGTAAAATATAAAGGAGGGGAGGAAACTTTTTTAAAAAAGGAAGCCCTGCAAAAAGAGTGGAATGTAGGCGCCAATATGAGTAACAAAATTAAGGTTCTACAGAAGGATCCCTACCTCAGCTCTGATATAAAAAAAAAGGATGGAGCTTCAACAGCTCTATTTCCTGTCATCGGATATGGGTAATGCAGACTACCAGGGATACTTGATTATGACGAAGATAGAAAATGACCCTCAAAATGAGGTCTGGCTTGGTGAAAAATTTCCTGAATACAAGGCCATGAAGGGCAGTTATGAAATCAAGCGCCATAGAAATGATGAATATTTCCATTTGGTTTTTCCATTGGCGGCCAAATTAAACATCCCCTATTTATATCCAATCGATGATTTGAGTTCCTGGAAAGAGTACGAAAAATATTTTGATCGACTTCAAGTGAGGGATACCACTGATGCCAGCAGAATAAAATTTCACCAGCATGAGGAAAACTTTCTCCGAAACCTGACGTCATTGCCCAAGGATAGCAGTCAATGGATGTTTTCAAATGCCCGGAAAATTACTGACGATCTTTTGTATCTAAATGCAGATATCATCGATGAAGATATTTTAAACGAGGATATTAGAAAGCTCGGTTACTATTGGGTGCAACGGAATAGGATCATGGCAATGCACATTGATTCGGTGGCTCGAACGCATCCCAACTCCCGGATCGTTGTCTTTTTTGGAGCTTCACATGTTGGTTCTGTCCGAGCGCAGCTGAATAAATTAGAAATACATTACCAGGTCTTGACATTGCCGGACCTCATTAAATGAGCAAGTTCAAGTTATGATTAAACAGCGTATTTTATGCTGCAATTCGTGGCTTGGTTAGTGCCTGTTGAATTTACACGATGATCACTTTACTTCAAAAAAGTTGTCCACCTTACAAGGAATCTCTGCTAAAAAAATATCGATTTGTATGAAAGCCGCATGCCTCTTAATTTTTCCTGTCCTCCTTGGGTGCTGCCACAGTGACCCTCATGACAACGGCGACCAAATCGAAAGCCTTGACATTTCCCCCGACGACCAGAAAGTACTATTGTTAAGCACCCGTGAGGGCGCCACCACCGTGTTTGAAATAAACGCCGACGGCCGATCTCCCAGGCTGATCCTAAAGCCGACAGGTGACGGGTTATTCTCAAACCCTCGGTACTCACCAGATGGAAAAAAAATATTATTTATTAAACATTTCAAAAAAACATTTTGGGAAAGCACCATTTTTATCTCTAACAGGGAC
>Ga0209067_10001096_pt1 | contig 16999 bp, 11 predicted proteins | sample ColStrG_CSR_2013_FD_187199 | JGI IMG/M metagenome (GOLD analysis project Ga0209067, IMG submission 187199) | Freshwater sediment microbial communities in response to fracking from Pennsylvania, USA - Cold Stream Run_MetaG_CSR_2013 (SPAdes)... | ecosystem: Environmental > Aquatic > Freshwater >...
CGGATCGTCGGGAGCTGCGCCCTTCATGGGTGGGGTCCTGCAGCAGAAACGCGGCCAGCGTCAATATTCCCGCCCGCGGGTCGGAGGCGCTGAACGAATAAGGCATCCATCCGCCGAAAGCCTCATTACCGACCTGCACGTGGTAAAGCGCACCGAGATTTCGATTCAGAAATGTCCTCTTGGTGGTGAACAGCTCGCGGTAATCCCCCTTGCGCGTGACCAGCAGGTCCACAATGGTACGGAGGCTCTGCTCTTGTGCATCCTTGCTCAATTGCGAAGTGTACTTGGGGAATATCGCAGGGTCCTTTGACAGGCCATCAAACTGTTCATAGCCCAGCATGTCTGAGAAGAAGGCACGGATGCCGAGTTCAAACCGCGGCGAGGCGATCAGTCGATCGACCTGCTTCTCGAGCCCGCTGATCTGACCCAATTCACCGCTTGCGGCGGCGCCCAGCAGCGCCGCATCGGGCGGCGCGTTCCAGAGCAGGAAACTGATGCGCGTAGCGAGAGCATAATCGTCGAGGCGCCCTGCCGCGCCGATGCCGGGAGCAGCTGCGGCGGTTTCCACCCGAAAGAGAAAGTTTGGGGATACCAGCAGCCGGCTCAAGCCAAACTGCAGGCCCTGGTAGAAATCGCCGGCCTGCTGCGTCGCGGCCCGCGCGACGCTTAGCACGGAACGAAGCTCGTCGTCCTCGATTGGACGTCGGTAAAGGAGCTGACCATAGTGAGAGAGAAACCGACTGGCACAAGCCTCGTCGAAAGAGTTCGAGGAGGGCGGGTCACAGGGCACTACGGTTTTCCTGCGGTCTGCGGCCAGAACCTGGGCCGAAATCGCTCGTGCCCTGAGCTCATATTGCTCAAACCCTGACGGAGTGACCACGACCTTGGAATCGCCCACGGCGAGCAACCCCTCGGAGCGCAGCGGCGGCTCGAACCGCCCGGGGATTCGGATACCGGCGCCGAAAATGTCCTCAATCGACTGCTGGTACTGAACTTCCGTCAGACGCCGAAAGGCCGCTGCCCCGCCGGACGTGGCGGGTTCCTCTGCGGCGTCCGCCGTGGTACCGATGCTCCCGGCGAGCAGCAACTCGGCGAGCACCATTCCGGCCAGCAAGCCACCGGCACTCCTCCACAGCAACCCCAGGCGGGGCGATCGCCGCCTGGGCGCCTCAAACAGCACGTCAGTGCGCCTTCCCGGCATACCCATCCGCCCTGGCCGCTCGCGGAGGCGCCGCGGCCAGATAGGCCGGAATACCCTCGATGTCAAAGGCCGACGAAATGCCGTTGCACTGGCCCGTGACCGGATCCTTCAGGCCATCGGCTGCGCGCTGCAAGGCGTTGTACAGGCCGGGGACCTGGAAATTGTGTACCTGTTCCGCTGCCGAAGACGTCGAGCGGCTCGCGATGACCCGCCAATCCTGATATCCGCCCAGAACGCCCCGGACGTTGCCGTCCGCCGTCAGCTCCAGCCTCATGCTGGCATTCGCCAGCGCCAGCTGCACCGGGGTGCCGTAGGTGCCGAGGTTCATCTGCAGTTCCTTGACGGTATCGGTGATCACGACTCCGTTCACGATCCGTCCGTGCAGACGCCTGAAGAAATGCGTGTACTGGGGATTGTCGGTGACGCGGAACGTATAGTCTGGCAGCACCTGCCCCGAGGCGCTCTTGGCCATGGCGTCCAGGCTGTAGAACAGCGTGATATCGACGCTGTCGTCGTTCTGCTCGCTGTCGATCCCGGTGATCTGCAGGATCATCGACAGGAGGCCATCGTGCATCTGATTGTTGGCAAACTGCATGATGAAGCCCTTGTGGCCCTGAAACGAGCCAATACAGCCTTCCACCGTGTACAGCTGATTGTCGATTCCGGCCCGTCCGTCAGCGGAAACATAGTTCTTGTGCTTGCAGACGCCGGCCGGCGGCTCACCCGTACCATCATCGCCATCCAGATCAAGGCCGCGCGCCAATCTCGTCTGCGGCTCGGCATTGCCCGGATCCGGGACAATCCCAGGGGCCATCGTGACGTTCAATTTGCCCGGGCCGCGCAACCCCATCTGCCCATTTTCGTAATTGACCCCACCCTTGCTGGCCCGCTCCGCACGCTCCTGGTCCGCGGCTTCCCGGGACATGAAGGCATAGTAGTCGGCCTCCGTCGGCTTCGAATTCATCCTGGGACATTGATCGTCACTGACATCCTGCGCGGCGGCAAACCAGGTCAGGACGAAGGTACTGGTCGTGCGGCCGGGCGCAGCAGGACGCAGCGTTGACGGGTCCAGCCGGGCTTTGACGCCATCTTCCTGGCGATGATAGTTGAGCCGTTCGATGTTCTTGAAACTGACAATGATCGCCTGTTGCGGCGCCTTGGGCACGACCGGACAACCGCTGAACACCACATCCTTCAGCCGGTATTCGAAGTAAGGCGGGATCTCGGGCGGCCGCGCGCCGATCTCGAACGTCGTCCGCGCACGATCCGAGGATTCCGCATAGGTCAGCATGGCCATCGGTGTCTTCCGTACGCATTGGTCCATGAGTTTCGGCAGGACGGCACTGCCCTTGTCGACCGCGATGACGAGCTGCCCTTCGCCCTGGCGCGGGCCGGCAGGACCAGAAAATATATCCGGGTGGCGCATCGCGGCGCCCGCGCCGCTCAAGCCGATGGACCGGCCCCCTGGCCAATAGTTGCCGTCGACCCGGATCCAGTGCTTGTACTGCGCACCGGTCCAGTCGCCGGAAATCCCCGGTATATCCATGAAACTGGGGCCGACATAGGCCCAGGCCGTATTGGTCCCGATCATGCTGACAACCGCGATCGCAGCGGCGCTCAGCATGAGTCCACCTGAAACCACTCTGCCGCGTACGGCTTCGCCTGCCTGGCTCACCACGACCACCCCCGATCAGCCAGCCTCCTGTGACAAGCGTTATCGCTTCGGAACCCTGCAGGTGTCCGACCACCCGGCGGCCTCAGTGCCCCTTTTCCGGATAGCTCGCCGACTGTATGACTTCCACAGAGTATCCGTCCGGATCGCGCACGATGCCAATCGACATCACCCCCGGTCCGACGGTCTTCGGCTCGCGCACGATCTCGTAGCCGGATTCCCTGACGCGCCGCACAGCGGCTGGAGCGTCGGGGACCTTGAATCCGATCCAACTCATCCGGGCAACGTCGGGCGTCGGTCTGTAGCCGCGCTGCTGAACGATGACGAAGAACGGATCGGCGAGAGAGCCGCTGAAGTTGAGCGGAATCTCGATGAACGCGGGCTGGGCGTCGTTGGCCGGCACCGGAGCAGGCGGCTGCGGCTGTCCAGCCGATAGCGCCCACTTCAGACCGATGACTTTCGTGTAGAACTCGTATGACTTCGGAAGGTCGGAAACGGTGACCTTCGCGAGCAGCACTTGCTCCGAGCTTGTGCCGAGCGGCGTTCGAATTTCGGAGGGCGGGCGAGGTGATTCTGCGGACTGCACGGGCACCGCCGTGACGCCCAGGATTGCCCCGGCGCAGTATCCGCATACAAGGTTTATCGTTGCCTTCATTTATGCATTCCCCACCCTGATCGAAGTCGAATAAAGAACTGCAACACGGGGGATCCTAACATTTCCGGTCGATGATCCAATTACCCGATGGTACCGTCGAAGACCATCAATGCGGCGTGGACGGCAGCTTTGAGGACAAGTCGCCGCCCTTGCTCAAAGCGGGCTGAAGTCGGATTTGGTCAGGAAGCCCAACCTGGCACACCTGCAGGGGGTTAACGTGGCTTCAGTGCCTCGAAATTTTCCGGATGCCGACCGCCCACGATGGCGATCCTGGATGCGGTCGATTCGATATCGCGCAGGTCTTCGCCGTTGAGCACGAGCGATGCGGCCCCGATGTTCTCTCGCAGGCGGCCAAGGTCTGTCGTGCCCGGAATGGGTACGATCCACGGCTTCTTGGCCAGGAGCCAGCCCAGTGCCACCTGCGCCGGTGTGGCCCGTTTGCGCTCGCCGATGTCCCTCAGCAGATCGACCAGGGCCCGGTTGGCTTTGCGTGCTTCCACCGTAAACCGCGGCAGAATCTGCCGGAAATCCCGGCCAGGGAACTCGGTAGTCTCATCGATGGTGCCGGTGAGGAAGCCCTTCCCAAGCGGGCTGTAGGCGACAAAGCCGATGCCCAGCTCTTCAAGCACGGGCAGGATCGTGGATTCAGGATCGCGCGTCCAAAGTGAATATTCGCTTTGCACTGCAGCGACCGGCTGCACCGCATGGGCGCGCCGAATCGTGTCAGGCATGGCCTCGGACAGGCCAAAGTATTTGACCTTGCCTTCGCGGATCAGGTCACGAACGGTACCGGCGACCTCTTCAATGGGCACCTCCGGATCGACACGGTGCTGGTACAGAAGGTCGATGACTTCGACCCGCAACCGCTTGAGGGACCCTTCGACGACCTGCCGGATATGTGACGGCTTGCTGTTCATGCCGACCCATCGCGGGCCGCCATTGGGATCAAGAGCGAAGCCGAATTTCGTAGCGATGGCGACCTTGCCCCGGAAGGGCTCCAGCGCCTCGCCTACCAGTTCCTCATTGGTCAAGGGTCCGTAAAGCTCTGCGGTGTCGAAAAGCGTGACGCCGAGCTCCACGGCTTGACGCAGCAGGTTCTTCATTTTGAGCAGAAAGTCCGCGTCCTTCGTCAAGGACACCATGCCCATGCAGCCGAGTCCGACTGCGGAGACTTCAAGTCCGCTCCTGCCCAGTTGCCGTTTGTGCATAAAAAGCCCCTGGCCCCTGAGTATGGCCCCGCTGTTCGGCCGGCCACCGGGTCCACTAATGATCGCCGCCGATTGGCGCCACACGCGATCAAGAGTAGTAAATCGCTGTTCCTGAGACTAGGTACTGGAATTCACTTGGACTTATGAATATGGCACATGAATGAAGAGGTAGCGTCCTGCGGATATGACCGCATTCGTCCGCGTGTCACGGCCGGTCAGGTGCAGGCCCGGATGAATCCTTCCGGGCGCGCCATTATATCAATGACTTGGCGCGTATCCTGCCGGCTTCAATGCACCGAACGTTGCGAAGGCAGCAGGTCTTGCTACCTTCGCGGCGGACCAGAGTCTCCGGCGAGGGCTGCCGCTCGATGTGCTGGACGACGGATTTCCATTTCTCCGGCGCCAGATGCGCTTAGCGCAACGCCATCGGCCGCAATGGTCGATCGACGATGTGGCGGCGCATATCGATGTCATCCGAAGTACGGACAATCCCGTCATTCTGCCGGTGGTCCCGGCAGGCTTGCTTGCTCTTCTTCGTTACAGCTTCGAGAGGGTCAAGCGCGGCGGCCTAGCCCGGCCTATTCATGAACGGCGGGCAATGGGGTAGCGAAGAGCGATTGAGAAGCAGGTTGAGCGGCAGACATACCATAGGTTGTAGCTTACCCCTCGTAACGGTTGGTCGGGAGAGGGTTTCGATGCCCAGCGTGCAGGTCTCTACCATCCGGAGAGGACGACGTTACCTCAGCGATCGCTGCGGCGTCGGCACAGATTTGCTTTTGGAGCCGCGGCGGCTAAGCGGGCACTGCTCCGACCGAGAGGGCGATGCGCCGCCACTCGCTCTGGTAGGGACAGGATTGAGGCAGATGCACCACGAGGCGGCGCACCGAGCGCTCGATGCGGGCGCCGAGCTTGAGGAGTCGTTCGCGCAAGGTCGAGACCTGGGCACGGGCGAGACGGGTGCCGGCGGCCCTCCGGCGCAACTCCTGCATCAGCACGTAGGCCGCGGCGGTCAGCAGCACGCGCAACTGATTGGCGAGGAAGCGCGGGCAACTGGTGCGATCGATCTCCAAGCCGTGGTGCAGCTCTTTGATCCGGTTCTCGATCTCACCCCGTCCGCAGTAGACCTTCTCGTACAGACGCCGGGGCGCTCCCTTGAGGTTGGTGACCACGAAGCGCGGGTTCATCTTTGGCTCGCGCCCCGGATGACGGACCACTTCGGCCTTAATGATCACGCGGCGCTTTTGGCGCCACCGCCGCGCGGCGTAACGGGTCTCGCCGTAGACATGGGCGGTCTTGCCGGTGCGCCTCGAGCGGCGCCTTGCCGTGCCCATCAAGCGTGCGGCACGCGGCGCCAGACGCTGGTTTTTAGCCATCGCCACGACGTAGTCGCACCCCTGGGCCTCCAGGAAGTCAAAGATCTCGCTGGCGGCAAAGCCCCCATCGAGGCGCACCAGCACGCGAGCGCGCGGGAAGGCGTGGCGCAGCCGCTCGAGGAGCCGACGCAAGATCCCGATCGCCCCGCGCGTGGCCGGCGCGTTGCCCGACCGCAGCGCGTAGCTGAGCAGGTACTGCTCGGGCTCGTGGTTGAAAGTCACGAAGCCAGCCACCGGCAGGTAACACCAGGTGTCGTAATGACCATTGAAGAACGTCAGCTGCTGCGCCCCATGCGTCGGGTCGTCGGTCGGATCCAGATCGATCGTCAGATGCTTGCAGCGCCGACCCAGGCGCCGCCGGTGCCGCTCGATCACGCTCTCGGCCAAGGCCTCGCCCATCCGGTACAAGTCGGCGCGCCGCGCCGCGTTCTCAAAACGCGAGAGCGTGGGCTGCGAGGCCAACATCGCCCCGGTGAGCGCATCGCGATCGAGCAGGAGCTTGTGGATCGGGTCCGATCCCAGGCGCGCGGCATCATTGCCATCGGCATAGCCGCAGGCAATACCGAAGAGCCGCTGGCGCACCAGGTCACGCACGGTGTGTTCGACCTTGCCCACCTGGCGTCGGTCACCCAGGCACTCGGCCAGCCGCCGGCTCAGGCCCAGCGTCGCATCGCAGGCCTTCAGCAGGATCGCCCCGCCATCCGAGCTGCCGTGCACCGCGTCAAAGCGCGCCTGCAGCGGCTTGGAAAACAAACCCGGAAACAGAACAGACTGTCCTATGGTATCGTCGCTCACGCAAGAGCCTCTGATGTGAGAGAAGTGCTTGTGGTAAAGCCATTTCTATCACAAAAGGGGCTTTTGCCTTTCAGGAATTCGCGCGCGTTCGCGAATTATCCGGGCTAGGGTGCGCAGGGCGGTGTGAGCCGGGGTATCGTCCAGCATCCGAAGGACGGATCCGTCTCCATGGCCTGGCTCACCAAATCCCGCTTTCTTTCGGGTCTGCAGTGTCCGAAGCGCCTGTGGTCCGAGGTGCATGCGCCGATCGAGGGCGGGCTGCCCGACTCGACCGTGCTCATGAACGGTCGCGCGGTCGATGATCTGGTGCGCCGGCTCAAACCCGGTGCCGTCGTGTCCCGCGAGCGCGGCATGCCCGCCGCCATCGCCGAAACCGCGCGCCTGATCCGGGCCGGTGCGCCACCCGTCCTGTACCAGCCGGCCTTTCGGGCCGGAGCGCTGGCCGTGATGGCCGATGTGCTCGAAACGCAGGGCTCCAGCGTGACGCTCACGGAGGTGAAATCCTCGACGGGCGTCAAGCCCGAGCACCTGCCCGATGCCGCGTTCCAGGCGCTGGTGATTCGCCGATCGGGGCTTGAAGTGGATCGCGTACTGCTTGCCCATATCGACCGAAATTTCGAACTCCGGGACCGGGGTGACTATGAAGGCTTGCTGCGGCACGAGGACCTGACCCTCGAGGTGGAGGCCTGCCTGCCGGAGATTGAAGAGGCGGCCACGCGGCTGCTGAGCGTCATGGCTTCGCCGTTGCACCCGCCCATCGCCATGGGCGCCCAGTGCACGACCCCCTTCGACTGTCCGTTCATCGACCGCTGCCGGGGCCCGCACGGAACACCGCTCTATCCGGTGGGCCTGCTGCCGCGCGGTGGCCGGACGGTCGAGCGCCTGCGGCGGGAGGGATATGAAGATCTGAGGGCCGTGCCCGCCGAGCGGCTGAGTGGCGCCTTGCATCAGCGGGTCCACCGCGCGACATTGAGCGGCGAGGTCTATTTCAATGCCGCGGCCACCGCGACGCTGCGATCGCTCTCCTACCCGATGGCCTATCTGGATTTCGAAACCATCGGGCTGGCCGTGCCCGAACTCCTCGGCACGCATCCGTACGAGCCGTGGCCGTTTCAGTGGTCCGTGCACGTCGAAACCTCGCGCGACGCGGTGACCCATGCCGAGTACCTCGCCGTGGAGTCGTTCGGCGATGCCGGGGCCCTGGCCGAAGCGCTGCTCGCCTCGCTCCCGGATGACGGACCGATCTTCGCCTACAACGCCCCTTTCGAACGCGCTGTCCTGGAGCGGCTGTGCGGGCATCTGCCGGCGCTCTCCCCGCGCCTGCGTGCGCTGATCGCGCGGTTGGTCGATCTGCTGCCCATCACCCGTGCCGCCTACTATCACCGCGACATGAAGGGTTCCTGGTCGATCAAGGCGGTGCTGCCCACGATCGCGCCGGACCTCGATTACGCCGCACTCGGGGACGTCCAGGACGGGGATGCGGCACAGCGGGCGTTCCTGCAGATCCGCGGCGGCTGCGGGGCCGCTTCGCGGCGCGCGGCGCTGCGCCAGGCGCTGCTGGCGTATTGTGAGCGGGACACCTGGGGACTTGTGGTGCTGAGGCGATTCCTGGCCGATGGCCGGCCCGCGACCACCCCTGCGCTCGCCGGCGGCTGAGTGCTCAATCGCCGGTCAGTTCAAATTCAACGGTAATGCCCAGGTCGCCCAGGATCCGGCTGACCTCGGGCGGGACGCTGAAACTGCCGACGGCGAGGGGCGAAAGCGAGACCAGCAGGCTCACCTGTCCACCCTCATCGCGAATGCGCTTGAACAGCGGCGCATGCCTGAGGACCAGGCTCCGGGTTGCCATCACCAGGGCAGATCCCAGGCTCTTCCAGGCGCTCCGGCCGCGTCTCTTCACGGCGCTCTCCAGCGGGCCAGACCCTGACAGCCAGGTGTCGGAAAGCCATGCGCTCCGATCCATCGCGCCCAGCCAATAACTTTCCGCGTGGACCGAGGCGGCAACCGGGTCGCTGCGCGATGCGCGCGGCTGGCCTGCGCGAAAGGAGTGGGTGGGTTCCATGCCCAGTTCCTGGGACAGTGCGGCCGGATCCAACGAGGGGTGGCGAATGCGCAAGGCCAACGCGAACGCCGCATCGGGTGAATTCGTCAACGCTTTGGGCTGCATGGCGATGACTCCGTGTGTGGTGAATGACGTGCAAACACCCGCTGTTCTGTCTCAACGACCGCGGTAGCGGGCGGCCAGGGTACCGCAGTTCGAGGCGTGCGCCGATCCCGTGCCGGGCGCCCGCGGCCGCTCAGGTGCCCAAGGGCGCCTGGGCCGGGTGTACCGCGTCGTTCAGCGCTTCGGCAAGCGAGCGGTTCGGGGCGCTCGGTTCCACCGTGTGGTTCAGCAACTCCCCGACGCGTGCCAGCACCGGCAGGCCCTGAGTCTCGCTGCGGATCAGGAAGGCGCCGTACGCGCGCGCGCGCTGTCCCAGGCGGGTGCTGCTGGTCAGCGTGGCCAGCGGAATGGCCAGCGCGAGTCCCAGCAGCAGTGGCGCAAACCACCACACGCCGTCGGGGACACAACGGTAGACCACCAGGGCAGCGGCGCCCGCGAGTACGGTGTGGGGCGCGAACAGGCCGGCCGCCGCGCCGAGCGACAGTCTGCGATCCTTGCGCTGCTGACCGCCCCAGCCCGTGCTTCCACCCATCAGAACCTGCAGCACGAACCAGGTGTGCGTAAGCATGAACACCGGCGCCAGGAGGGTCGAATAGGCCATGTCGAACAGCACGCTCAGAATGAGCTGCAGGGGGCCGCCGTGCGCCGACACGGCATCGCGGCTGCGCAGCACATCGACCAGGCCGATGAGTTTCTGGCCGAACAGCATGCCCATGCTGAGCAACAGCAAGGCCAGGAACGCGGCGCCGTGCGGGGCCACCCACGGTAATACCGGGTAGCGCCCGACGTACGTTACGGTATCCGTGCCCGCCTGGAGCGCCGCATCCGCCACGGCGACCGCCAGCAGCGCCAGCCACAACGGCGAGGCGAGGTAGGCCATCGCCCCCGCCGCGAAGTGCAGTCGACTCGAAAGCCGGAAGCCGCGCGCAAAGATCAGGCGGATGTGCTGAAGGTTGCCCTGGCACCAGCGACGATCGCGTTTCAGATAATCGATCACGGTCGGGGGCACTTCCTCGTAACTGCCGCCAAGCTCCGGCGCCATCCACACTTCCCAGCCCGCGCGCCTCAGCAGCGCGGCTTCGACAAAATCGTGGCTCAGAATCTCCCCGCCGAGCGGGGCACGGCCCGGAAGTTCCGGCAGGCCGCAGTGCGCCATGAACGCCGCCATGCGGAGTATGGCGTTGTGACCCCAGTAGTTGCCGTCCGGGCCATTCATGGCGGCCAGCCCGGCCGCCGCAACCGGACCGTAAACCGATGAGGCGAATTGCTGGGCGCGCGCGAACAGCGTCCGGCGGCCGACCAGCTGCGGCGGCGCCTGGATCAGCGCCGCGCGCGGGTTGGCGTCCATGAGCCGCGCCAGCTGCACCAGCGTCTCGCCGGTCATGAGGCTGTCGGCATCCAGCACGACCATGTAATCGTAGTCGGCGCCCCAGTTGCGGCAGAATTCGGCTATGTTGCCGCTCTTGCGGCCGGTGTTCTGCGGGCGATGCCGGTAGTAGAGCGGCACGGCGGCGCCCGGGACCGGCGGGGCACGCCGCCACGCGCGTTCCTCGGCGTGCACGCAGTCCGCATCCGTGCTGTCGCTCAGTACGAAGAAGTCAAAGCGCAGTTCGCCACGCGCCGCCAGCACCGATTCACGCACGGCCTGGAGGCCGGCCCGGCAGCGCGCGACGTCCTCATTATAGATGGGCATGACGACCGCCACGCGGGACGGCGGTCCGTCGGTCCGCGGCGCGGCGGGCGCGAGGCCCGAGTCCAGCCGCGGCATCGCCCAGCGCACCCAGGCGCCACAGCACACCAGCCAGAAAGACCAGGCCACCCGGGTCGAGAGCACGGCGAACAGGGTGAGCAAGGTCAGCTCGAGAGCGGTGGCTTCATCGAGGCGCAGAATGGTCCACAGGCGCGCGGTCATCGCCGCGCCGGTCGCGAGCGTGAGGGTGACGTGGAGGAAGCGCAGCAGGGGTAGGCGGATCATGGTGTGGAAGGTTCCGAAAGGCGCTGAGGGACGGCAAGCGCTCAGCGTACACCCAAGTGCCGTGCGCATCGCCCTCCAGTACTGTCGCCAAGTGGTGACAAATGCCGGGGTTCGGGCGCGCTGCGCCGCGGCGGCCGGCGCCGGCGTGCCCGCGCACCACCATCGCGCGGCGTCCGCACCACGGTGGCCGCGCTGGCGCGGAGGAAGGAAAGGGTTTAGAGGCGCGGGCGGAACAGGCGCAGCAGGCGCCGTATCGCGGCGGTGCAGGCCGTGCGCGGGGTCCAGAAGGCAATGTCCTGGACGGGCATCGGCGCCGGCCGCGGCGCCGGCATCGACGGATGCGCCGGGTCCGGGGCGGCCGCCCCGGGCGCGTCGGTCGGCCGCTCCGGCGCGGGGCGCTCAGGTGCGCCCGAGTCGCTCACGGGGAGCGCGCTCGCCACCGCTCGCCCCGCGACGGGCCGTGGGCAATGCGCGGAACATGACGATGCCGGGGCATGGGCCCTATGATACCGCGCGAGGGAGGCGGAATCGCTTCGCACCCGCCCGTGTTGAGGACTCCAGGTGTCCGGCTTCGGTTTCGACCCTGACGGAAGGCGATGTGACATGTCTACGACGGACCGGCGTCAATTCCTGATCGGCGGCCTTGCGGCCGGGCTGGCCGCGGCCCTGCCCGCTGCGGCGCGCCACCGGCCGCCGGTCAAGGTTGCAACCCTGGATCTGGGCATCGCACAGCCGTTTGATTTCGAGCGGCTGCGCGCGCGCGCGCGCGCAGCCGCGCTGGCTCCGTATCTCGAACCGGCGGCCCCGGCGGCGGATCTTGTCCACAAGCTCGATTATGACGCCAGCCAGGGCATCCAATTCCGGCCCGAGTACACGCTGTGGCGCACGGGCCCCGGGAAATTCCCAATCCGGTTCTTTCACCTGAGCCAGTATGTGGACGTGCCGGTGAGGATTCACGTGGTCGTCGGGGACTGGAGCCAGGAAATCCTGTACCGATCGCGCTACTTCGCGTATGGCAATGCGGCGCTGGCGAACGCGTTGCCGGCCGACCTCGGCTTTGCCGGCTTCCGGATCATGTCCGGGCCGGAGGCGGATACCGACTGGCTCGCCTTCCAGGGCGCCAGTTATTTTCGCTCCTCCGGTCCGCTCAACCAGTACGGGGCGTCGGCGCGTGGTATCGCCGTCAACACGGCGCTGTCGATCCACGAGGAGTTTCCGCGCTTCACGGAGTTCTGGCTCAAGCCGGGCGCGGAGGGCAAGCCCACAGTCACAGTGTATGCCTTGCTGGACGGACTCAGCGTCAGCGGTGCCTATGCCTTCGAGGCGCGCCTCGACAACGGCGTGATCATGGAGGTCGACGCGAACATCTATCCACGTGCCGACATCGAACGTCTCGGCGTTGCGCCGCTGACCAGCATGTACTGGTATCGCGGCAACGATCTGGAGCGGCCGCTCGACTGGCGTCCGGCCATTCACGACAGCGACGGTCTGGCGCTGTGGACCGGACAGGGGGAGCGATTGTGGCGGCCCCTCAACGATCCGCCCACGTTGCAGACCAACAGCTTCTTCGATACTCACCCCAAGGGTTTCGGCCTGGCGCAGCGCGATCACGACTTTGATCACTATCAGGACGACGGCGCCTTCTACGACCGCCGGCCCAGCATCTGGGTCGAGCCCCGTGACGACTGGGGCGAGGGTGCGGTGCAGCTGGTCGAGATCCCGACGGACGATGAGATTCACGACAACATTGTGGCCTACTGGCAACCGCATGCGCCGGTGACCAAGGGCAGCGCCTGGCGTTATCGCTATCGCCTGCTGTGGCAGGCGCAGGATCCGCCGCTCACCGGCAACGTCGGGCGCGTGGTCGCGACCCGGCTCGGCTGGGGAGGCGTCCCGGGGCGCCCGCGGCCGAAGGACCAATGGAAATTCGTGATCGATTTCGACAGCAGCGAACTGCGCCAGATGAAGGCACGCTACGATGTCGAGCCGGTGGTCACCGCCTCGCGGGGCCGGGTCGTCAACCCTTATTCGCTCAAGGTGGTGGGTCCGTCGGTGTGGCGGGCCTTCTTCGATGTCGCGATGGAAGGCAGGGAGCCGCTGAGCCTGCGCTGCTTCCTGCGCCTGGGCACCCACACGCTGAGTGAGACCTGGACCTACCAGTTCTTTCCACCGGTGTGAGGGCAGCGGCTCGCTGTCCGCGTCGGCGAGGAGCGTCGGTAATGGAAGATCCGTGGCTGACCTGGGTGAAGCGTCTGCAAGCCATTGCATCGACCGGCGCGCATTACACGCACGTGGCATACGACCGGGAGCGATACGAGGAGGTGGCGGCGATCGCGAATGACATGCTGGCCGCGCTCTCGGCCGTGCCCGTCCGGCGCATCCAGAACCTGGGCGCCGATTTTGCCCAGGGCTACGCCACGCCCAAGGTGGAGGTCCGCGGTGCCGTGTTCGAGGGCCCGCGGATCCTGCTGGTCCGGGAAATCAGCGACGGACTCTGGACGCTCCCCGGTGGCTTCGCCGACATCGGCCGCTCGCCGAGCGAAAATGTCGTCAAGGAGATCTGGGAAGAGGCGACACTGCGGGTCGAGGCCAAGGCCCTCTACGGCGTGCGGCACAAGGCGAAGCACGCCTACGAGCCCGATGCGCGGGACTTCTACAAGCTGTTCTTCCTGTGCGAGCGGCTTGATGAATGCGCTCCGGCACCGGGTCCCGAGACGGCCGAGGTCGATTTCTTCGGCCCCGACGAGATCCCGCCGCTGTCCACGGGACGCGTGATCGACAAGGACATCGCGGCGGCATTTTCATTCCATGCCCATCCGCAGCGCCTGTCGCTGTTCGACTGAAGCGCGCGCGCAGGGGTCGCTGGCCAGCGGTCAGGATGCCACGGCGCGCGCGAGTCGTCCCATGAGTTCGATGCCGCGAAGATCGCGGCGATCGAAATGATTCAGGTAGACGCGGCTCACGCCCGCGGCCGCGTAATCGCGCAGCAGCGTGGCGACGGCATCGAGTCCACCGACGAACTTCCCCGAGGCCTGCGCGAACAGATGCCGTGATCCGGGTATGCACTCGAGCGCACGCCTTTCCCGGTCCGCGGCGTCGGCCGCGCTTTCGCCGAGCGCGGCGAAGCCCATGACGGACAGCGCGAGCGATGCGGGGTCGCGGCCGGCGCGCCGGCAGGCCTGGTCGAGCAGGCCGCGGCGCGCGCGACATTCCGCCACCGATCCCATGGTGTTGTATTCCCGCGCGAAGCGCACAGCCAGGTCGAGGGCGCGCGGTCTCCCCTGTCCGCCGAGGATGATCGGCGGGTGCGGGACCTGGACCGGACGCGGCAGCGCGCGCTGGCCCCGCAGGGCATAATGCTCGCCCCGATAATCAAAGCGCTCGCCCGACCAGGAGCGCACCAGGATCTCCAGCTGCTCGGTGAGCACATCGAAGCGGCTGCGCAGGTCGGGAAAGGCGAAGCCATTCTGCAGGTGCTCGGGCTCATGCCACCCGGACCCGAGGCCCACCTCGATCCGGCCGCCGGAGATCTGGTCGGCACTGGCGCTCATGCGCGCCAGGACGCTGGGGTGGCGGAACATGACCGGAGAGACGAGCGTGCCCAGGCGGAGGCGCTGCGTCAGCGCGCTCAAGGCCGCGATCGTGCTCCACGCATCGAGCGCGTCGCCGGGCGCGGCATGAAAGGAACTGTAGTGATCGGAGCGGAACAGACCGTCCAGCCCGGCCGCTTCGGCCGCGTTCGCCAGCGCCCGCCAGTCATTCCAGCTCACGCCTTCCTGGCCCTCGATCATGAGACAGACGCGCATGCCGCTCTCCGTCAGGCAGGAGTCCCCGCAGGGTGTGCTTCAGGACGCCGCAGTCAGGGTGAGGTCCCGGCCGGGCAATGGCATTCTAGGACGAATGGGTCCGTGACGGGAGCGCCCTGAGCGGCGCGAGAGAGGATCGATGCGGGGGGAGCAGGATCTGGCGGCTGCCGTGCACGAGGTCTTCAGGCAGCAGGGCCTCGCCGACCCGGCAGCAGAAGCGCTGTGGCCGCATGTGGCGGGGCTCGTGCAGGACGTCGCGCGTGCGCGCCAGGTCTGCGCCGGACGGCCGATCGTGCTGGGCCTGTGCGGCAGCCAGGGCTCGGGCAAGTCGACACTCGCGCTGGTGCTGAGCGCGGCGCTGCGGACGCTGCAGGACTACCGCGTGGCGATACTGTCCCTGGACGATCTCTACCTGTCCGCCCGGGCGCGCGCCCGGCTCGCACGCACGGTGCATCCCCTGCTGCAGACGCGCGGCGTCCCCGGGACACATGCTGTCAAACTCGGCCGGGCTGTGATCCAGCGGCTCGTGCGCACACGCGCCGGGGAGACGACCTGGCTGCCGCGCTTCGACAAGGCGCGCGACGAACCCCAGCCGCGCGCCGCGCGGGAGGCGGCGGTTGGCCCGCTCGACGTGGTGATCTTCGAAGGCTGGTGCGTCGGGGCGCGGCCGGAATCCGCGGCGGCCCTGCGCTGCGCGGTCAATGCGCTGGAGCGGGACGAGGATCGGCAGGGCCTCTGGCGCCGCTACGTCAACGAGCAGCTGGCGGGCCCCTACCAGACTCTGTTCGGGACGATCGACCTGCTGATGCTGCTGTGCGCGCCGGATTTCGCTGTCGTCCATGCGTGGCGCAGGGAGCAGGAGCAGCGCTTGCGTGCGCGCACCGCCCCGGGGGCCGCGCGGCGTGTCATGAATGATGCGCAGCTCGAGCGCTTCGTGATGCACTTCGAGCGACTCACGCGGCACATCCTGCAGGAGATGCCCGCGCGTGCCGACCTCGTGGTGCGGCTGGGCACACAGCGGGAATTCCTGGCCGTGGTGCGCCGCCCGGCCTGAGCTCAGCGAGGCAGCGCCGATCGCAGCGCGGGCATCACCTCGCTGACAAACAGGCCGGGGCCGTGCGCCCGGGCCTCGGGGTGGTAGCCGGGGCCAACCACCACGAAACGCTCGATGCCGAGCGCGGCGAGCTCGAGCAGCCGCTCGATGCAGTGCTGCGGTGGGCCGACGATCGCAAAGCGCCTCACGAAGTCCCAGCTCAGCGGGGCGCCCTTCACCTTGTCGGCGGACAGCACGACGTCATGTTGGGTCATGTCATAGCCGTTCCGGACGGTGAGGAAATTGTCCGCATCGGCACCCGTCATGGGGCCGGCGGCTTCTCCCTGGATGACCTGGAAGCGTGCGAGCGGCGCGACCATGCTGGTGGCGAGCGGGCGCATGGCCTCGGGATCCGGGTGGCACACGACGATGATCTGCACGCCATAGCTCATGTTCGCATCGGTCCGGTGCTGTCGCGTCCGTGCGGCGCGCGCGAGCTCCACCGCCCAGCGCACGCGCTCCGGCATGGCCCCGACGCTGAAGGTCAGCCGCTCGGCCAGCGGCGCGGCCATCGCAATCACGCGCGGACCGGTGGCGGCGACGTCCAGTGGTACTTTCGGCAGGTTCTGGGGCAGCCACTGCAGCCGCGAGGCGGTCGGGCGGCCGCTCAGCGACAGCGTGGCCATGCCGGGTGCATCGGCATGGGCGCCGGTGGTGGCGAAGGCGACGGCGCCGCCGCCCAGCAGCGTCTGCAGGTCGTTGAGTGCGCGGCCGAAGGCGTCGAGCGTGACCGGCGCATGGCCGAGATAGGCCAGCGCGGAATCACCGCGGCCGATGCCGAGCAGGGCGCGGCCGCCGGACAGGGCCTGTACCGTCGCGATGGAGGCCGCGAGTACCGCCGGGTGACGGGTCAGCGGATTGGTTACGCCGGTGCACAGCTTGAGCCGTTCGGTCGCGACAGCCCAGACCCCCATCCTCACGAAGGGATCGGCGCACAGCGACTGGGAGTCCATGAACATCTGGCCGTCCCAGCCTTCGGCTTCGGTGCGGCGTGCCGCCTCGATCGAGGTTGTGCTCTCGGAGCCGCCGGCGCGCCAGAATTCAAGCATGGCTCCAC
>Ga0209067_10001097_pt1 | contig 16991 bp, 12 predicted proteins | sample ColStrG_CSR_2013_FD_187199 | JGI IMG/M metagenome (GOLD analysis project Ga0209067, IMG submission 187199) | Freshwater sediment microbial communities in response to fracking from Pennsylvania, USA - Cold Stream Run_MetaG_CSR_2013 (SPAdes)... | ecosystem: Environmental > Aquatic > Freshwater >...
AGTTCTCCCGGTCGTAAAATAATCCCCCTACCCATCGCCGGATATAAGCCCAGCGTCCAATTTCCCAGTCAGGATAGGAAATGGGAAAATAATAATTGATCAATAGGGTGTTTTGTAGTTGATTTGCCGGCAAATACGAATAACCATTGATTTCGTCTAAATTCCTTTGCCCAACATAAATTCCAATATTATACTGATAGTTAAATCCAATTCTTAAGACATGGTGATCTAAAATACCCGGGAAATAGAAGCCGGTATTCATAGAAAAATAATGCCCCTTTAAATTATCCGAGAAGGGGAGATGTTCAAAATCGAATAAAATATTTTGACCCCAGCTAGGATAAATGTCTCGAATACTGGTTTTTTTATTTTTCTCTAATAGTACGCTATAATGAATCGGGAACTTGATATAGGTATTGAAATTTTTAAACCGTGAAAGGGGTAAACTTAAATCATAATTATTTTGGAAGCTGGTGGTTAGCTCAAAACTGGTATTATAGGTATTTTTTGAGGATTCAAAACTTAGGGGAATATTAAGGCCCAGGTCCAGCAGCCTGGAACGATAGGAATACGGAATAAATACAGAACCGGTATTGGTCGTTTCAACCGCTAATGCATCCCTTTTTTTATCGGTAAAATTAAAAATGATATGAGGGTAGTATTTTTTATAGGTAATTCCAGCCTGGTATTCCAAGGCATTTATGCCATTTTGATAATATATACCCAAATAGGTTTGAGTGGTATTGAGAAGATTGGTTGAAGTCAGTTTTAAACCGGTCAAATAAGTGGTGGAATTAATAGTAAAGTTTTGTACATCCGGCAAAAGACTATGGAAATAAAAAAGATGGCCCGTTTCTCTAAACTTTGTAATAGGATAAGGCCTAAACAAAGTATCAGGTCCTTTAATGATACCCGGTTGAATAGGTAAAGAATCATCGGCCAAATGATTTAATAAATGTTTAAAGCTGGGTATGGCCCCAATTTCTTGTTTAATTAGGGGTTTGTAAAAGTTGAGGAATCGATTATTGGTATCCTTGGGGATTTGACTTTCGGTCGATAATTTAAAATAGGAAATATTCCTGCCCAGGGAAGAAAAATCTTCAAACCAAACGGTATCTCCTTGTATTTTGGGAGAATAGGCCCCAAATGGAGCGGCTGTTAAAACGATTTCTTCGTGAGAATCCAGATTATAAGAAAGGATTTGATCCCTTCCTGTATGGGAAGATTGGTATAGAATGGTATTGGCATTAGCATAAACGGGACGATCGATCTCGGTATTGGAAAAAGGCTTTAATAGAACCTCCTCTTTTTTCTCCAAATCATATTGATAGATCGCTTTTCCCTTCGAGCTAACGATGGTGCTGATTATTTTTCGTCCAGTCGGATCAAAGGACGGGGTTTCGAAGAAATAATGATGGGGGTTCGGTACATATTGGATTTGGCCAGGGTTTTTTAAATCGATTAATCCCAGAGCAAAGGTATAGTTCGGCCTTACTTGAACCGCCACCAGGGTTTTTCCATCAGGACTTAGATTTGGAGAAAACCATTTAGACCTATAGGTTAAATGCTGCTTAATATGATGGGTAAAATCATAGGAAAATAAATCGGAATAATCTCGGTATGCATACCGGGGATCCTGTCGAATCTCATCCCATACCATCTTTCCATTTTTATAGTCAAAATTGGGATTGGTTTGGCTGCCCAAAGTAAGAATTTTGGTTTCGTGGCCGGTTTTTAGATTATAAAGATAGATTCCCGGAAGTTTATCCAGACCCGACCGTATATAAAGGATTTCATTTTTTGAATAAGGCTGAGGCAATCGAAAGTTTTCAGCCAGGGAGTCTTTTCTCTGGTTAATTACTGGATAATAAATAACCTGGGATTTTTTTAGGCTATCCGACCATTGCCTTTTAAGATCTTCTATGGTTTTTAAATAAAAATCACGGGTATTGAAACCGGTATATTTTTTTAGTGAACTGGAGAAGGGATAGGGCTTTAACCGAAGGGATCCGGCATAAATAGAATTAAATATTGAATCGCCAAAATCTCTTTTCATTTTGGTCACCATAAAGTAGCCAATACGATAATAGTCCGGAATATTATCCTTCCAGGATCCTAAAATATATTTTGAATAGGAATAGTTTTTATGGCTTAAAATATTGGCTCTAAGGTCAATATCCCAGGAGGGAAGCCTCCCACGACCCCCATCGGTTAAAACGGTTTCCATATCTACCGCATCTCCCTCAAAAAACCAGGAAGGATAGACTAAACCAAAAATGCCCAATTGAACCGTTTCCAATAAGGTAGATTCCTTTCCATTAAATACCCTATCCATTTGAACTACATGTCGCATTTCATGTACAGCTAGAGAATTTAGCCAATCTATCGGCTCTAAATCCTGTGGAGGCAAGGTATTGAATTCAGAGCGACGAGGTGCCAACAAAACAAAAGCGTTGGATTCAACCGGCTGGTTTTGCAGGATGATCGTTATGGGCTGGGTTTGTACCTGAATGGAATGGTTCTCAACCCGATACACTTGTTCTAAAACATTGGCCAGCCTTTCTGCCCTATCTCCCAATTCTTTAGGAAAGACAATTTGAAAATGGGGACTAATAATTTTATTCCAATGTAAATTAGGTGGGTTTTGCCCATAATCTACTAATTGTGCGAGAGCCTCTTTATATCCCAAGAGGAGCATTACCATTAGAACTATGAGCTTGATGAGTTTATGTGCCAAATACATTATGGAAATTCTTTTCTTAATTCCGATTCAGGGCTAATGGGTATTCTATTGGATTTTTTTTCTAAAAATCGTTGAATTACCGGATGTAAAAAAACCGCGCCTAAAATAATACAGGCTCCCCAGTAAAAACCGGGTTTTAAAGCTTCTGTTTTTCCAAATATTAATAATGCCAAAAGGATACCATAAACGGGCTCTAAACTGGTAATGAGATTTACTGTAAAGGGGCTAATGGTTTTCATCACAGAAAAGGCCATTACATAGGCCACGGCGGTACAGATTATTCCTAATATTAATAAGTAAATCAGGTCAGAAGAATAGAGCTTAAGTGATTCCTGGTTTAGATTTTTATTGATAAAAAGGAAAAGAGTAAGAAAAATTAATCCGCCACCGAGTTCATAAAAGGAAATTAGAACCGTGTCCTTGGTTTTTGCCTCCCAGGAATTTATAATGGTAAACAAGCTTGCTAATAATCCGGCCAATAAGCCCAGGAAGGTGCCAAGGCTATACTGTGATTCAAACTTAAAAATGACCAGGATTCCTGACATTATACATAAGCCAACCAAAATATCCAATATGGAAGGTTTTTTTCGGTTGAACAAAGGGTCCAGTATTCCGGTAAATAAGGTAATAGAGGAAAGGGCCACCAAGGCCACCGAAATTTTTGAAACCTTAATGCTTTCATAAAATAAAACCCAATGGGTGGCTACCAGGGCTCCAATGGAAAGAAATCGAATAAGGGGCTTCAACGAGATTTTAAAAGAGGTTTTGGTAAAGGCCAGGAAAACCATTAAGCTTATGGTAGCGATTAATATTCTGTACCAAACCAGTATCAAAGCTGATTTCGAAATTAACTGGCCTAAAACGGCGGTAAAACCCCAAATAAAAACCGTTAAATGAAGTTTGAGTAGATTTTTACTTAGGTGCAATTTTATAAAGATAAATACCAACCATGCCAAATACAATATTAGGAATCCAAGCGGCTAATAAAGGAGGTACTCCTCCTTGTGTGGCAAAAACCAAGGAAAACTGAATTAAAACGATATAGGCAAAACTACAACCAATGCCTATTCCCAGATGTAAACCTACACCTCCCCTTACTTTTTTGGATGAAAGGGAAACTCCAATTAAGGTTAAAATAAAGGTTGCAAAGGATAGAGCATAGCGTTTATACACTTCAAATTCATAATTTTCAATGCCTCCGGCCCCTCTTCTTTTTTCCCGATCGATAAACCGGTCGAGCTCAATCATATTCATGGTCTCTTTAAAGGTTGAGTTTTTTTCAAAATCCTTAGGGGTAAAATCTAGATTCATGACCTTTTCACTTCCTTTGGTCATGGTTTCGGTAAAGCCATGAATGGTTTTTTGGGTATAATCCATGATCTTCCAGTTTTTCTTGACGGAATCCCATTTTATCGAAGAGGCAATGAGTTTCGAAACCATGTCCTGTCCATGAAATTTTTCCAGCGAAAACTTGAACCCAATTTTCTCTTGAATATTAAAGGATTCCATATAAGCATAATCCTCATTATCTACCTTGAAATGGATATTGATATCCGATTTTGGAATATCATTTCCATTAAAATATCGGTTTTCAAATTCATTACGGATTTTATTGGAGGGGGGTATAATGAAACCATTCAATAAAAATATGAATAGGGCCAAAAATACAGAGGTTAAAAAATAAGGATACATGAGTCGGTTAAAACTGACTCCACTACTAAGAATGGCTACGATTTCAGTGTCGTTGGCCATTTTAGCGGTAAAAAATATAACCGCTACAAATACAATTAGCGGGCTTAAAATGCTACAATAAAAGGGTATGAAATTCAGATAATAAACAAAGATTATCTGGGATAGGGTTACATGTCCGTGCAAAAAATCCTCAGCCTTTTCCGAATAATCAAAAACAACGGCAATGACAACGAATATGCTGATCGTGAAAAAAAAGGTCTGTAAAAACTTGCCGATAATATATCGGTCCAGGGTTGTTGTTTTAAGCGACGAAACCCATTTTTTTAGGTTTCCGTTTTGATGGTTTACAACCTCTGGCTTAACCGGGGTATCCAATAATTCTTCCACTCTGTAAAGGTATCATTCAGAATTTGTTTTCTGGCCTCCCGGGCAAGCCAGATATAAAAATGAATATTATGAAGGCTCGCAATTTGCGCTCCCAGCATTTCCCCGGAATGAATTAAATGACGTAAATAAGCCTTTGAATATTGTTGGTCAATTTCTAGTTCGGCCTCTTCATCAAGGGGGCTATAATCTTTTTTCCATTTTTCATTTTTAATATTGATGATGCCATTTTTCGTGAAAAGCATGCCATTTCTCCCGTTTCGGGTAGGCATCACGCAATCAAAAAGATCAATTCCCAGGGCAATATTTTCCAAGATATTTACCGGGGTGCCCACTCCCATTAAATAACGGGGTTTATCGCGGGGCAAGATATCACAAACCAAGGAGGACATAGCATACATATCCTCGGCAGGTTCCCCAACCGATAAACCTCCAATCGCATAGCCGTCAAATGGAATATTGGCAATAAACTCAGCGGATTGCTTTCTTAATTCTGGATAAACACTGCCCTGAACTATGGGAAATAAAGATTGATTATATCCATAATGAGGATTTGTTTTATCCCAATGCTCTTTGCAACGTAATAACCAACGATGGGTCATCTGCATGGAATTATTGGCATAGGTAAAATCACAAGGATAGGGGGTACATTCGTCAAAGGCCATTACAATATCGGCTCCAATGGTTCTTTGAATATCCATAACGGATTCTGGGGTAAACAAATGTTTCGAACCATCGATATGCGAATTAAATACGACACCATTTTCCTGAATTTTTCGCACTCCGGCCAAAGAATAAACCTGATAACCCCCACTATCGGTTAAAATGGGTCGATCCCAGGAAATAAACCGATGTAAGCCACCTGCCTCATACAATACCTCTAATCCGGGTCGAAGATATAAATGGTAGGTATTTCCCAATATAATTTGGGCATTTGCCTGATGCTTTAAATCTTTTTGAAATATCCCCTTTACGGTGCCAGCGGTGCCAACCGGCATAAACATGGGGGTTTCAATGGCCCCATGATCGGTAAATAGGGTGCCAGCCCGGGCCTTGGATTGAGGATCTTCATGTTCTAGGGTATAATGCATCTAGGAGAAATATTATAAAAAAATAAGGGAAAAGTATTAAGAGGTTTGGATTCTTTTTTAATGGAAGCCATGACCAGAAAGCAACGAATCATCAACAAAAACCAAGAATAAAAAAGTAAATATAGATCAATGCTATAAAATCGGTTCAGCTTTAACATCATTTTGTATATTTCGTCAAAATTGGATGAATGATCACTTTTTCACTGTACCATATTGTTTTCATAATCTTATGCACCTGTGTGTTCATAAGCCTGGTTTTCCTTTTCTTTTTTCAAACCAGATTAGCGCTTTATAAGGAGCCAAGTAGTTCGGAAATTCAATTCCGACCGGTTAGTATTATTATTTGTGCTCAAAATGAGTACAAAAACCTTTTGGTTTTATTACCCAAGCTTTTTGAACAGGATTATCCCCAGTTTGAGGTGATTCTGGTAGATGATGGGTCGACCGATGATACGACCTTCCTCTTACAGGATTATGTGAAAACCGAGCCAAGGCTTCATATTATAGAACTCAGTGAATCGGTTAAAAATAAGCAAGGAAAGAAATTTGCCTTGATGATGGGCTTAAAAGGAGCAAAATACGATCATGTTTTATTGACCGATGCAGATTGTATTCCTTCATCCAATTATTGGATTAGTAAAATGCAGGAAAGTTTTACTACTGAAAAGGAGATTGTCCTTGGGTATTCACCCTACGAGAAAAGAAAAGGTTTTTTAAACCTGTTTATTCGATTCGAGACCTTTATGACCGGCTCACAATATCTTTCTTTCGCATTGGCAAAAATACCGTATATGGGGGTTGGTCGAAATTTATCGTATCATAAACATTTATTTTTTGATAATAAGGGTTTTTCCTCTCATATCCATCTTATGTCAGGAGATGATGATTTATTTATCAATCAAGTAGCCGACTCAAAAAATACTACCATTAATATTAATCCGGATACCTTCATGATATCTCAACCCAAAATGAGTTTCGGAGATTATCTTCATCAGAAATCGAGGCATTTGAGTGTTGGAAAATTTTATAAATCCAATCATAAATTCCTTTTAACCCTCCCGGTTCTGAGTACCTTTTTACTATTTATAAGCTTTGTTATCCTCATGATATTGCCGGGAGAACGAATTTTGAGCTTATGTATTTTTGGCTCATTTATTGTTATTCAATGGCTAATCTATTATTCTGTATCCAGAAAATTAGGTGACCCGCTGCTCGGTATTTTATTCCCCTTACTATATCTGCTTTACCATCTATACCTGGTTTGGATGAGTTTTAGTGGACTTTTTTATAAAACTAAAACATGGAAATAAATCCAAATTTCTCAGACAACGCCAAAAATGACCTTCGATTGGTAAACTTGGCTCTGGATGGAGATCAAAAGTCCTATGCTGAATTGCTTTCCCGATATAGAGACGCCATTTATTTCATGTTATTAAAAATGGTAAATAACCGGGATGATGCCAATGATTTGGCTATCGAAACTTTCGCGAAAGCCTTTCAAAATTTAGAAAAGTATAAGCCGGATTATGCTTTTAGCACCTGGTTATTTAAAATTGCTACCAACAACTGTATCGATTTTATTCGGAAAAAAAAGTTAAAAACCTTTTCGATTGATCAGGCCGTCGGGGATGATGGGGAAAATCCAAAAACCATTGATATTCAAGGGAATACACCTAATCCTGAGGAGTCGATGATGAAAAAGCAAAAGTCTACCCTATTAAAAGAAGTTGTGGATAAGCTTCCTCAGAGATATAGAAAACTCGTAATCCTTCGGTATTTTGAGGAAAATTCCTATGAAGAAATATCCGAACAATTGGATATTCCACTTGGAACCGTAAAAGCACAATTATTCAGAGCTCATAATTTATTATCGAATATACTCAGACATTCTAAGGGTACTCTTTAAAAAATGGATAAAGAGGTGAATGGGATTTTATCAAATTATTTTGATTTATCGGAAAGGCAAATTCAATGTTTTGATCAATTGCATGAACTGTATCCTTTTTGGAATAATCAAATTAATGTTATTTCCAGAAAGGATATCGATCAGATCGAGGAACATCATTTTCTTCATTCCTTAGCGATCGCTAAGATTATTCAATTTCAAAAAGGTTCCAGAGTTTTAGATATAGGTACCGGTGGGGGATTTCCTGGTATACCTTTGGCTATTTACTTTCCCGAGGTGGAATTTACTCTAGTAGATTCTATTGGTAAAAAAATAAAAGTAGTGGAAAATATTTCCCGGGAATTAGGGCTTACAAATGTAATTCCCATTACCAGCAGAGCAGAGAACCTCGCTCCCAATCCAAAATATGATTTTATTGTTTCAAGGGCGGTTACCCGATTGAATGAATTTTGGCCTTGGGTTGCCCATCGATTCGAAAAAAAGAATAAAAACAGCTTATCCAATGGACTTCTTGCCTTAAAGGGAGGGGATTTGCAGGAGGAGATTCAGGAATTAGGGAAGCCAGCAAAGGTTTATTCTATTAATGAGTTCTTTAAAGAATCCTTTTTTGAAACCAAAAAAGTGGTTTTTGTTCCCAATAATGGAAAAGAATAGGGTATTTAGAGAGATCTTATTTTCCTTAATCCCGGGTTTGGGTCCAATATATTCCCGAAGGATTCTGGAGGAATTGGGGGGTCTTGATTCCGTTTTTAGTTCCAGCATTCAGGATTTGAGTCAAATTGATGGAATTAATGTAAAGGGAGCCGAACATATCCTCCAATCCCTGGATGATAAAAAAAAGATTTCAAAAGCCCGTGAAGAAATAGATTATCTGGAAAGAAATCAAATAAAAACCTTTTTCCTTGATAATTCAGATTATCCTTATCGATTAAAGCAATGCCCGGATGCCCCGGTAATTCTATATTTCCAGGGAAAGGATTTGATGGCCTATCCTAGAATGCTGGCTATAGTAGGAAGCCGAAAGGCCAGCCCGGCAGGAAAAAAAATCACCCATGATTTTCTTTCTGAATTAAGGAATTATGGAATCCTTTGCATAAGTGGATTGGCCTATGGAATCGATATTCAGGCTCATAGAAGCAGTTTGGAATTTAATATACCCACTATAGGAGTACTGGGACATGGCCTAGATAATTTATATCCAGCGGCTCATTTGGCCACCAGTAAGGAAATGAAATTAAAGGGAGGGCTGATTACGGAATTTATTTCAGGCACTCCTTTGAGCCCAGGCTTATTCCCAAGAAGAAACCGAATAATTGCCGGGCTATGTGATGCTCTCGTGGTAGTGGAGGCCGCCGAGAAAGGAGGGGCCTTAATCACCGCCGACCTCGCCAATTCCTATGATCGAGACGTTTTTGCTTTTCCGGGAAGGGTGAATGATCCTAATGCCTTGGGATGCCTGGGCTTAATACGAGATCAGAAAGCTCAATTAATTACAAAAGCCGAGGAATTTCTTCGTTTTATGAATTGGGATCTTGAAAGTCAAATTATCGAGTCCAAATCTAGTTCTAATCCTCTATCAACGAATCGTACCCAAGGGGATGAGAATAAAGTTTTTCAGTTTATCCTTCACCATGTCCAAACCCACCTAAATCAATTGGAGAGGGAATTTCCTGAATTTGGGCCAAAACTTTTTGAGATTCTACTGGAATTGGAAATGGATGGCAAAATCCGTTCTCTTCCGGGTAAAATGTACGAAAGGGTTTAGTTTATTTACATCTTTTTGATTCGTTTTCTTTTAAATTTTCAATAAAATCTGTTTATTGATATAATTCTTTAAATCAAAATGGTAGTTTTGCGAACTTTTTTAATGAAAAATTTAAAACAAGGTTCTTTATGAATTCGATTTCCAAAAAATGGTACCCGGCCTTTCTGGTTTTAATAGTAATTAGTCTGATATCCGTATTCTCCCCGGTTGAAATCTATAATCCGGATACTTCTAAAATAAATTTTGCCGATGTTGCTTGGGTTTTGGTGGCATCAGGTTTAGTTTTTTTAATGACTCCTGGCCTTTCTTTCTTTTATGGAGGTATGGTTAGTCGAAAAAATGTTATTTCGACTATGCTTCAGGGATTTATTGCTTGTGGGGTAATAAGTATACTTTGGGTGGTTGTTGGTTTCAGCCTAGCCTTCGGACCTTCCATTGGGGGTATAATTGGTAATCCAACCTCCTATTTTATGATGAAAGGAATTGCCTCAGCCAAACCCTGGACTCTTGCTCCTACCATTCCTTTGATATTGTTTGCTCTTTTTCAATTAAAGTTTGCCATAATAACACCCGCTTTGGTTGTGGGTGCATTTGCAGAAAGAATCCGGTTTTCAGCCTATTTGCTGTTTATGGTGCTTTTTAGCCTATTCATTTATGCACCCATTGCCCATTGGACCTGGCATCCTGATGGTTTTTTAGCGAAACTCGGCGTATTGGATTTCGCTGGGGGTACTGTTGTGCATATTTCCGCTGGAACCGCAGCCTTAGCGGGAGCATTAGTTTTAAAAAGAAGAAAAGCCCATATAGAGAATATAGTTCATCCCCCGGCTAATATTCCTTTTGTGGTTTTGGGAACTGGCCTATTATGGTTTGGTTGGTTTGGCTTTAATGCGGGTAGTGCCTTTTCGGCTTCATCCTTAGCGGTACATGCTTTTTTTACCAGCAATACGGCTTCGGCTTCTGCCGCTTTAACCTGGATATTTTTTGATGCCATTCGAGGTAGGAAGCCCAGTGCCCTTGGATTCTGCATTGGTGCTGTAGTGGGCCTTGTTGCCATAACACCTGGTGCCGGTTATGTTGGAATTGGTCAAAGTATTTTTATTGGATTTTTGGCCAGTATTATTTCCAATACCTTGGTTCATTGGAAATCCCAAACGAGTATAGACGATACTTTGGATGTATTTCCCTGCCATGGAGTGGGCGGTATGGTAGGAATGCTCTTGACCGGTTTTTTTGCCAGCAAAAAAATAAATCCATCTGGTTCGGATGGCTGGTTCTATGGAAATTTTGAACTTTTTAAAAATAATGCCCTTGGAATGCTTTGTGTAGTGGCTTTTAGTTTTGTAATGGGATTCTTGATATTTAAATTAGTTGATATCATTATACCCTTACGTGTGGTGGATGAGGAGGAATTAATAGGGCTCGATGAAAGTCAGCATGACGAAAATTTTTGATTTCTTAAAATCAAATATAGTCTGCGGTTTTTGTCAAATAATCATTGAGGAAACCTAAAAGGAAAAGGCGACCCAGTCCTTGGGCCGCCTTTTCCGGTTAAAATCTAAAAGGTCCTGTCGATTACCTTTAGAATCGAACAATTAACGCTAATATTCCTCTCGTTTCTGAATTCACCAGGTCTGGGGTATAATTAGAAGAGGTGCTAGGGGTATATGAATTAGAATTGGTAGAGGTAGTAGGATTGGTTGAATATCCATTAGGACCAGTAACCCCACCTGGACCATTAAAGTAGGGAATATTCATATAACGATGAACCATTTCCAATCGGATGGTAAGGTATTGATTGGGATTGTAATCTATACAGGTTGAAGCATCCCATCCATCCATCTTAGCTCCTGGTACAGCAGCAGCCAAAAATCCATCGGTGGCCAATCCTGGAGGTACTAAGGCTAGGTACCGACTCGGATTATGTAGAAAACCTCCTCCAATGGTCCATCCCCATTTCATGTTATCCCCAAACCAAACTCGATTATAAAACATACCACTTACAAAATTGGATGCATTAGGACCATAAGGATTATAGCCTCCTCCATTTTGGATGCCATAATCGGCCGTTAAGGTGAATGCTGCTCTCTTAATACCTAATGCCTTTAAATTATTATAATATCTGTATTGGAAAGTATTATCCGTATGGTATCTTTTTGCAGTGGGTAATCCAGCCACATCCGTTCCAAAATAGTTGTTACTGATGAAGGAGATTCTTTCATTAGGTCTATTCAAATACGAGAATCCAAAACCTGGCATTTTATTGAACGACCCATAGGATTGCCATCCGTTAATGATCCATACTTCTAATTTTTCATGAACACTTGGGAACATTTGAACCCGAATTCCATTAAAAAACCATGGGGTATTGTCGGATGTATACGAGGGCTGATAGCTCCAGTTTTCGAAATTATTATAGGAAAACATACCAATATAGGACATGAAAATACCCATATCCACGTTAATTCCATGCCATTTATTGAAGTGATATCCTCCATAGGCCTCTGAAATATAGCGATATGCATCCGGTAAGTCATATTGACCTCTGTATCCGCTATAATCATTTCGGGGAACAACGGTTGCTCTTGTTCCAAATTGTGACATGAATCGACCCCGAACATTTTCGAAATGGAAGTCTCCTCCCAAACCTACAAATGAAACGGTAAATTCATTGTTTCTTGAAAGGGCGGTTGAACCTAATACCGTATTATCAATGGGATTTTGATTCGATCGGGTATAGTTCATATCGAAGGTGAAATCTCCCGTGAAATATTTATTATCCAATAATTTATGATCTTGGCGATTATTACCGTTTAACCATGAAAAATCTCCAAATGAAAATGGATCCGCTGGAGGGGCTGGTGTGGTATCAAGGACTCTTTTTTGATCAATTTTTAGTGAATGGATATAATTAGGGCGTTTTAAAATGATTGTTTGATTACCGATATGAACCACTGAATCCTCCCTTTGATTTTTTGAACTATCGCCTGGTAATGCTTTATTATATTCTATTTTATATTTAAGATTATAAGGCGATTTTTTAGGGAGGCCAGATCCACGGGAGAGTCCAATGCCCATTGATAGAAATAATACAAGTAGTGTTAGTTTTCGAATCATGCTTTTTGCTTTTGAGATAGTAAATAAGGATTATAGTATAATGGGTAAAAATTGGGCAAGAAATCCCCCTCTGAACAGATTTATTATCTGAACACCTGTAATTATTCAATTAAAAGGGAGCTTTTCTTAATCCTAAATCCGAATCGTCTATTCGAATAAATTAAGTTTAGGCTTTTTTTAAAACCTCTATTTGTCCAATCGGATTGGTAGGAATATTTACTTTAGTGTTATTTCGAGAAAGCCATTTTAATCGAAATTACTATGGCTTTCACGAAATACTAAACCCTAACTTTTTGAATAATGAGTTTTTATTTATTCTTGTTCATGGTATGCCGGAACACCATGTTCAAATACATCAATACCTCCTGAATTGGTTTCAGCTTCTGCTGGTACCCGTAAAGACCAAGGTTGTGGTAATTTGCTAACGACAAACATAACCAGGATTGAAATCGCAAAAGTGGCTATTGTAATTATAAGACTTCCTAAAATCTGTGCCCATAGTACCTGAGCACCCCCTCCATAAAACAAACCTTTAACTAATGCTCCAGCAGAGGTATCTGCGCCTGTTGGTAATGTTGCTCCATACTTTCCACAAGCGAATAAGCCCAGAGAAATGGTACCCCAAATTCCAGCAAATCCGTGAACGGATACCGCACTAACAGGGTCGTCTATTCTAAAATATTCTAACAAGCCCACTCCAAAATAGACTACAAAACCAGCCACTAAACCGAGTGCTACGGCTCCCATGGGTGAAACCCAATAACATGGACAGGTTATCGCTACCAAGCCCCCTAACATACCATTGATAGTAAAGGCGAGATCAAATTTTCCTTTGGTGGATCCAAACCATAAGGCTCCCAACATGGCGGTTAATCCTCCGGCGCATGCGGCTAAAGTGGTATTGGCTGCAATTCGTCCGATCCCCTGCATATCCATTGCAGAAAGAGTACTGCCTGGATTAAATCCATACCAACCAAACCATAGAAGGAAGGCACCCAAGGAGGCTAATGAAAGATTATGCGGAGGAGGCATACCCCCAATTTTTTTATTATCCCTGGCAAATACCCTTCCCAAACGGGGCCCTAAAACAATCGCTCCAGCCAAGGAAACAATTCCCCCAATAGTGTGAACGACTGTTGAACCGGCGAAGTCACGGAAACCTGTTCCTAGAGCTGGTAAGAATTTCCCGGCCGTACCCATTGTGGCTAAAAATCCATCTGGACCCCAGGCCCAATGACCTATAATCGGGTAAATAAATCCGGTTACACAAATGCTGTAAAGAACATCTCCCCTAAAACCACATCGACCAATCATAGCCCCGGAGGTTACTGTCGAACAGGTGTCTGCAAAAGCAAATTGGAAAATCCAATGCGCCAGGACTGGAATCCCAGTTAATTCATAAGTTGCTGGGGCGCCTTTCAAAAAGAACCAGTTTTGACCAATAAATCCATTTCCATGGCTAAACATAAAGGCATATCCTATCGCGTAAAATAAAATCCCACAAACACAGGTATCAAAAACGCATTCCATTAAAACATTTACAGTTTCTTTGGTTCTGGCAAATCCAGCTTCTAACATGATAAATCCAGCCTGCATGCCGAAAACAAGAAAGGCGGCTATAAGGGTCCAGACCGTATTAATCGAATTAATCATGGTGGTTTCATGCGGAGTATATGTATCCGCTGCAGAGGCCGTACTTATGAAAAATCCCGGAAGAATTTTAAATAGAGCTATGACGAGAAATAAGCCCATAATCTTACCACCCAGAAGGGTGACACCTAATTCCCATTGCTTTTTTGAGATGGACAGGGAGGAAAATGGGTTTTGAAATTTAATTAGACCCAAAGAATTTTCGAGTCTTTTTCGAAAGTTGAATAAAAGGGTAAAAGTTTGTTTCACGTTGGATAGAATTGATTTGTTTGTGGATTATTAAAATTGTAGAAGGTTTAATTTGGATATAACCCAAAGGCTATTTAGTAAATGGATTGGCATAGGCTTTTGGCGCCTTCCATTTGAAGAGAATTTAAAGAGAATTTGGATTTTTTTGAGCAAATCAATCCCATACGAGTAAAATCGTTTCATAATATATGTTTGTGGTTAATTATTTACTTCTAATTCAAAACTTATGGGAGGATAAGTTTGAGTTTTGGTAAATATTGTTCTTTGTTTTTGTAGATCTAAGGTTTTTTAGATCTATTTCCGACAAATAAACAAATTAATATATTGTTTTGCATAATTACACTTTATTTTTGCAATATTTTCAATGAAAAAAACCCTGTTTTGGATTCATTAAACTGAAAAAATAAAATAATAGCTTGATTTTTAATAATTTATAAGGAAAATTTAATAGATTCAAAAGATTGTTATTTTTCAAAAAATCAACAAAAGATTAACGAATTTTAATAGAATTTTAAAATTTTTGGTTTAAATACCTTGTTTTTGTTCGATAAAATCAAAAAATTCGAAGCAATTGTGATGTAAAAACACAAAAAAAGATGTTTTTTTAACAAAAAATTAAAAATTAGCTCTAAATTGATCTCTTGAAATAAGCCAATTCTAAAAAATTCAGTGATGAATTAAGGAAAATGCAGATTATTAATTTCTATATGAGGATTTTGGGTAGGGGGAGGATAATATTACCAAATCACTTGGTTTTAAAGACTTTTTTTCTAGTCCTGCCATTATAATACAAACCAGTAGAAATGTAAAAAGAAGTAAAAAGATCTTAAAATTGGTTTTCATCCAAAGAAAACGAACTCGAAATGACTTTCGTACGAGTATTATAAATTTTTTATACTTTTTTAGGATAATCCAACATTTTGAGTTCTCCCGAATCTCGGCTTACCATTTTCCAATCTTCCAAATCAAAGGCTATCATAGCAATTCCTGTAGTAGGAAGTTTATCAATTTTATGGTCTGCCAAATACTCTATCATGTCGGTGATGGTTGGATTATGACCGAAAATCATGACGGTTTCCGCCTCCTGGGGTAATTGGTTGATTGTTTGAAGAAAGGTTTTGGTATCGGCCTGATAAAGTTCTGGAACTTTTATAATTTTTTGGACCGGATAATCTAGAAATTCCGCGAATATTTGAGCAGTATGGATCGCTCGGGTGGCAGGACTCGCTAGTATCCTTTCAACCGGTACGTTTAAAAGTTTAAGCCTTTGAGCCATTAGGGGGGCATTTCTTAATCCCTTTTGGTTTAATGGTCTTTCAAAATCGTTGAATTCATAATCATTCCAATCCGATTTTGCATGCCTAATTAGAAATAAGGTTTTCATTGGAATATTATCTTTTCTTTAAAAAGGTTCAAATTCTGCAAAAGAACTCATCTTTTAATTTTCCATCCCCAAAGTACATTCTTATCCTTTACTTTTTGTAATTCTGCAAAAAAAAATTGAGGCCCTTAATAGGCCCTAATTTTAGGGCCTATTAAATTTCATTATTGAGTTTACGTGGATATCGGTTCCAAGGTTTTATAAGGCTAATCTTTAAGCAATATCGATTTATGTTATATTTGTGTTTTTCCATATGATTCATTCTCACGAGGCCATCGCCTTATTTCAGGAATCCATTGAACTATGGCATGTTCATGAAAATCCGGTTCAAAATCCTTACCCTGAAAATACGGACCGTTTTTATTTGTTTCGCAAAAACCAGGTTGATACCATTCAATGGCATAAGGAAGATGAAATTCGTCGAATTGATTTGGATTCCAATTCTTTTATTCAATTAAAACGTGAAATTGATACCTTGAACCAGGAAAGGACGGATGTTGTGGAAAAGCTGGATGATTTGTTTTTTACCCATTATGCCTCTTTCCCTGTCTTGCCCAATGCCCGTTTAAACTCGGAAACCCCTGCTTGGATGCTGGATAGAATGAGTATTCTAGAACTTAAGATCTATCATATGCGTGAACAGGCCATGCGCAAGGATATTCAACCGGATCAAAAATCGACCAACGAGGCTAAATTACTAATCTTAGAAGAACAACGATCGGATTTGGCCCAATGTTTTGACGATATACTTCGGTTGAGAACATCCGGGGAGGTATATTTCAAAGTTTACCGTCAGATGAAGATGTATAACGATCCAAATTTAAACCCATCCCTTTATAAAAATAAAAAGGATTAAAGATGAAAATCCTGGTTTTACGGTTTTCAGCCATGGGTGATGTGGCTATGACTGTTCCGGTTTTGAACCAGATTTTACAGGATAATAGGGATTTGGAAATTACCCTGATAACCCAAATTGGCTTTCAACCTTTTTTTGAAAATATCGAGCGCCTAAA
>Ga0209067_10001099_pt1 | contig 16976 bp, 12 predicted proteins | sample ColStrG_CSR_2013_FD_187199 | JGI IMG/M metagenome (GOLD analysis project Ga0209067, IMG submission 187199) | Freshwater sediment microbial communities in response to fracking from Pennsylvania, USA - Cold Stream Run_MetaG_CSR_2013 (SPAdes)... | ecosystem: Environmental > Aquatic > Freshwater >...
GTTTTTTACTTTTTTTTACACTACTGTGTGTTCCATTGCAGTTCAAGATTTTTTTTAATAATCAAAAACCTGGTGAAATCCTCCATAAGACCAGTAGTTTAAAATGCTTTTTTATTAATAAAATAACAATAATAATTTAGGTTTAATTCATAAAACCACATTTTGTTGGCTAAAAAATTAAAACAATAAATTTGTAGGTGCCTGAAAGAAAAAGCAGATGAGCTTCATTTTTCTGCTGATTTCATTTTTAATTGGTAAGTATTTTTTAGATTTAAATCAGATAGTTATTCATATTTTGAGAAACTTGAATCAAACTACTTACAACTAAAATTTGAAAATTTAAGCGACAAATAAATATTCTTTTTGTTTTGCAAATCAAATTTCGAGATTTTGTGCGCAATAAAAAATTATGCAATCAACCTCATACGGAAGGTTAAATGCCATTATTTCTTATAATAATTTGTGTGCGTCTTCACACTGAACAATACGATACGTTTTCCAAAAAACTTATTTTTTACAAATTTAAATGACAGCGCTGTCTTTTTTGCAATAAAAACCTATTCAAACACAAGTTAAAAGGCATTTAAATCATTTAAAAATGACGAAAAATGCAGGGAATTTATTAAAAATTATCAAAAATAATGAGATTTCAGACTCATATAACAAAAATAATTGACAGCGCTGTCTTTTAAAAACAAAAGAGAGAGACGCAAATTTAAATGGATAAGAATTTTTTGCGATGCATTGAAAGCAGCCCAAAAAATTTTGGGCATCGCAAAGAGGAAATGGAGAAAAACCATGGGGTGTGTATGTAAGGATGCAGCAAAAATTAGCAGACCACGATAAAAAATGTAGAAAAGACAAAGCTTAGCCACAATTTTAAAATTAGCGAGGGCTCCATGAGTGACTCAATCATGGGCAGCAATGTTAACTTGCTGCAAGGAATTATTTTACCTGTACATTTGCATCCTGCATCACTGCGTTTAATTGTGCGGTGCGTATTTATTACTATGCAATTTACACAATACCTCCATGAGCAAAGCCATACTTTTACTCAATATGTCATTCGCATTTTGAACGAGAAGTTACTTTTTAACGACCACATTGCTCCGCTTCGCTTGATTCATTTCACTGCATTTTATTTAGCTAAGTGTGACCACAAACCACAGATTAAAGAACTATTTGGCCACTTAAATAAACAATAATAAAAATAAATTGTAAGTACATTTGTTAGCAGTTCCAGTGAGTTACTTGTTGTTTTGTTAATTGCTTATCAACTAATGACCACTGTTTCTAGGGCAAAAAGTTTTGCATTGACTGTCACACTTTGCACACAAAGAAAGGCAGACAGCAAAGCTGTTGTATAAGGAAAAGCAGAATGAGTAAGTCTATTTCTGCTACAGGATGTAAATACGACTACCTGCCATATGTTCAAGGCTTAGGTAACCAATAATAACGAGGGTATTACTACGCTCACCAACAACAATTTAGGAGATACTTGATGAACGCTCCCATCAAAAAACGCTTAGGCTTAGCCGTTTTGCTAAGTTTAAGTATCGCTGCTGCAACAGGGGCGCAAGCCGCTACCTGTAGCTATAGCGTGGTCAATGAATGGAATACTGGTTTCCAAGGTTCCATCACTATTACCAACACCACCACTACAGCGATTAATGGTTGGACTGTAGGTTGGCAATACACTAATAACAAAATCACTAGTTCATGGAATGCAACTTTGACTGGTGCTAATCCTTACACAGCTACGGCCTTAGACTGGAATAAAACCATCCAACCAGGCCAATCTGTGAGTTTCGGCGTGCAAGGTGACAAAAATAGCAGTACCTCAGAAATACCTGTTATCACTGGTGCGGTATGCTCTAACATTACGACTAGCAGTTCAGTCAGTAGCAGCTCTATCGCCACCAGTTCTTCTTCATCAAGCTCAGTGGCAACCACTAGCTCATCCAAACCAAGCTCCAGCTCTGTAGCAACTTCAAGTTCTGTGGCAACTAGCTCTTCAGCAACCAGCTCAAGCTCTGTAGCAACATCAAGCTCTTCTGTTTGCGCAACAACCTCACAATGTAACTGGTACGGAACACTCTATCCAAGCTGCGTCACTACGACTAGCGGCTGGGGATATGAAAATGGTAAATCGTGTATTGCAGCCTCAACATGTACTACCCAACCAGCACCATACGGCTTGGTAAATGGCAACGCTTGCGGAACATCATCGTCTTCAAACTCTTCAAAACCAAGCTCAAGCTCAGTCGCAACCACGTCAAGTTCGGTAGCTACCTCAAGCTCTGTCGCTACCTCAAGTTCTGTCGCGACCTCTAGCTCAGTGGCCACCTCTAGTTCTGTGGCTAGCTCTAGCTCATCCAGCAGTACCAGCTCTGTCGTTTCAGGTACTCGTTTAGACAACCCATTTGTAGGTGCAACTTGGTACATAAACCCCGAATGGCGTGACAAAGCCTTAGCAGAAGCCGGCGGCGCCAAAATTGCCTATAACAACACAGCTGTTTGGTTGGATCGTATTGCTGCAATCAATGGTGTTGGGACAAGTATGGGCTTGCGTGCCCACTTAGATGCAGCGTTAGCACAGGGGGCAAACCTGATAATGTTGGTCATTTATGATCTGCCAAACCGTGATTGTCATGCATTAGCCTCTAATGGCGAATTGACTCAAGGCCCAGCGGGCACCACTCGTTATCGCACAGAATACATTGATCCTATCGCAGCTATTTTTGCTGACCCTAAATACAAGGATCTGCGTATCGTTAATATTGTTGAGCCTGATTCATTGCCCAATCTCGTCACCAACTTAAGTACGCCTGCTTGTGCGACAGCCAATCAAGGCCCAGATGGTTACATTCCCAACACTCAATACACGCTCAATAAGTTCTACCCATTGACCAATGTTTATAACTATATCGACATTGGCCACTCCGGATGGTTAGGCTGGGAAGCGACGAACATGACTGATGCAGTGACCTTGATTGGCAATGTTATTAAGGCTACTACCGGTGGTGTTAACAGTATTGCAGGCTTTGTATCCAACACAGCTAATACCACTCCCTTATCCGAGCCATTCCTAGATCCATTCGAAAATACCGGTATGCCAGGCAATAGCGGTACTCAAGTTCGCTCAGCTAAGTTTTACGAGTGGAACCAACATTTTGGTGAAATTTCTTATGTGAAAGCATTCCGCACCAAGATGATTGCCGCCGGCTTCCCAAGCACTATTGGGATGCTGATTGATACGGGTCGCAACGGCTGGGGAGGTGTCAACCGCCCAACAGCATTGTCCACAAGTACAGATCTAGAAACCTTTGTTAACAGTTCACGTATCGATTTACGTGCACATCGTGGCAACTGGTGCAACCAAAAATCCGGCATCGGTGAGCGTCCAAAAGTGATCAATACGGATGGTATTGATGCGTATGTATGGGTGAAACCACCAGGCGAATCTGATGGTGCTGCATCACTGGCACTGTCTTACGATCCCACCGACCCATCAAAAGGTTTTGACCGTATGTGTGATCCAACTTACACCCGCACAGAAAGCAGTGGCGTAGTAGGAACGGGCGCAATGGCAAACGCACCTGTTGCAGGTCAATGGTTCAGTGCAGGCTTCCAACAACTGTTACAAGATGCTATGCCAGCACTGCAATAATTCTAAACCTTCAGGAATTTAAGTCGGTACAGGAGTTATGACTTGGCTTAAGGATGAGCCTGTTCGATCTCTATGTCGATGGCATGATGCTATTAGGAACTGGTAATTGCCGCTAATCTTCATGGAGTAAGTTAGCCAACACAATATTTCACGGCCTGCTACGCGGGCCGTTTTTTTTATTGTATTAAAGAAAATATCCCTCATTTCTAAACATGCATCTCTATTGTATAAAAGCAACTTATACCAAAATCGCAAGTGTCTAAGACACTAAAGGATGAAGTATTTATTAGAGAAAAACCGCTCGAAGTCTCGATCAAAATTTATTGCTGTCAAACAAAAACATCGTTTGAAAAATACAATATTTCAATCAAAAAAATACACTTGAGGATATGATTATATTGGCAGACTGACGTTGCGAAAAAACAACTATCACACCAATTTACACCGTTCCAAAAATCTGAAAATTATTCACCCATAGCATACGAGATATTAAAATTGAAATTATGATTAATGTTTATACATCAATGCAAAAGGTGCAAAGGTCAACGTTAACACAAATACAATGGCGATAACCAACATGACAAAGCGCAGAGGTGAGGCACAGAAATTTTTCCATAATGTCGGTGCATGCCCCTCTTCGACTAACTCAGCATAAACCTTTTGTTGATTCGCGGTGCGCTCTGCTTGATATTGGCGAATTAATTCGCGCGCAGACTCAGCCTTAGTATCATCAGGCAACCACAGAGCATCAACACCCAAGCGCCAGAACCCCGCACTGGTTTCGTAAAAATAAATGTCATTCCTTTCCAATAAATCACGAACATCCATCGCCTCATCATCGGGAACATTGGTCAGTTTGAACAGTAAAATAGCCATTAACGACTAAACACCACAGTCTTACTGCCGTTTAACAACACGCGATGTTCCGCATGCCAACGCACCGCGCGATTTAATACTACAGCTTCAATATCGCGCCCAATTTCAGCCATATCGTCTGGTGAATTTATGTGTGATACGCGCTCAACCGCTTGCTCGATAATCGGGCCTTCATCCAAATCGGCCGTAACAAAATGTGCAGTGGCGCCGATTAGTTTTACGCCGCGATCATAGGCTTGGTGATAGGGTTTTGCGCCTTTAAAACCGGGTAAAAATGAATGGTGAATATTTATGGCGCGACCATTTAATTTTTTGCACAAATCATCGGAAAGAATTTGCATATAGCGAGCTAGCACTAAAAAATCCGCCTGCAAATGTTGCATCAGCTGCCACAGCTGCGCCTCTTGTTCAGCTTTGGTGGAGGCTGTAATTGGCAAGTAATGGAATGGCAATTCATACCACTCGGTTAAATCGCGCATGACGTTATGATTGGAAACCACTCCCACAATATCAATCGGCAGAGAGCCATTTTTCCAGCTATTTAACAACGCATTTAAACAATGTCCCCACTGGGAAACAGCGATAAGCACTCGGGGCTTGCTATTGCTATCAAAAATTTCCCAATCCATCGCATATTGCTCACCCAAAGGTTTAAACAGCGAACGAATTTGGGCGATGTTGTAACCAGCAGGACATTCGAACACAGTGCGCATAAAAAACCGGCTGCGCGCGACATCTTCAAATTGCGATGATTCTTTGATGTTAAAGCCCAAGGTAGCAAACAAGGTAGCTACAGCGGCCACTATCCCCTTGGAGTCTTGACAGCTGAAGGTTAAAACAATTTCTTTCACACCGAACATTGACGGTTATTCCTATAATTTTTATAACGAAAAGAATGCCAAGCCTACGTGATTGCAGGGGCTTAATTCAAGCGTAGCAATGAGAACTTATGCCAAGGGTAGTAATGAAGCCAGTAAAAAAGGCAACCCCACAAAGGCAATTAGAGTGGAAACCAATACCATAGCCGCCACCTCTTCAGGTTTGCGGTTATAGCGTAGCGCCAGCAAATAGTTAAATACGGCTATCGGCATGGCAGATTGCAAGATAACCACAGCGCGCGAAACGCCAGTTAAACCCATCAACCAGCACACTCCATAACCCAGCAACAAACCACCCAATACCCGCGCTATGCTAAACGCCAAACTGCGGTTAAAAGCGCGAATTTTCAAGGTTGCAAGGGAAACACCTAAGGCGATGGTCATCAGCGGGATGGCAATGCCGCCGAGCAAATCCACCGTATTTCCCAACCAGCGCGGCAAAGCTGTATGAGTGATTAGCAAGACCACCGCAATCGCCATAGAGTAGATCACCGGCTGCTTGGCCACCGATGTCAAACGCTCACGCCACCCTCCCTCGGCTACCAACAGCAGGCCGAGAGTAAACGTCGCCACCATCATGACCATAAAGGAACCCAGCGCCAAGGCTAAACCTGTTTGCCCAAAGGCGAACAGGCATAAGGGCAATCCCATATTGCCGTTATTGGGGAAAATCAAGGGCGGAAGATAAGTAGCAATTTCTAGTTTTAACGCACGCAACCACAACCAACCCATCAGCCCCATGCAAGTCATAACCAATGCAGTCGCCAAGGCTACGTGCCCCATCACTTCAGGTTTTACTTCAACTTTGGCCATTACCCCTATGATTAAGCAAGGAGTGCCAATGTTCATCACAATACGCGAAATAAACTCAGACGGAAAATGTGTGCCGCTTTTCCCCCAGATATAGCCCATGCCGGTTGAAATCATAATGGGAGCAAGAATGGCAAAGAGTTCGGCTAACATCGGGGCTCGCTTAGTAGAGAAAAATATAATCGTGTAAGAGTGCCCACCTAGTCTATCAGGCACAGGTAAAATTTGGGTATCACTCCAATTAAATGCTATTTATATGATTTAAAATGAAATCTGGCAAGCCTACGCTGACAAAGTTATCTGATAAGAAACCCCATCAACTAACTTATTGAAAAGATGTGCCTACACCGTAATATTAATTTTATTCACGATAGGCTGATAGTTGGCCACCGTTAAAAACGCGCGGCTAACAGGGTCATTACTGCGACTGGTACGCTTGTCTGGCACTATAACTTCGCTGGGGCGTTCCGGTGGTGGGATAATCTTCGGTGTTAAAGGCACAGCATATTCATTGGGGACTTTGGGGTCTATTTGAGCATCCAGCGTAACTGACGGGCGTTCTTGAACGCTGGGGCGCTGTTGTGGCAGGCCACCAAATCCCAACGAGGAATACCCTAAAAAGTCACCAATGACCATAAAAACAACGCCCTTGTAGCATTTTTAAGATCTGAACACTAAATGACCAGTATAGTAAATATCGCGCCGCTAGCCAGTTAAATTGCCCTCAAACTGATCATTCCAATTGACGTTTAAATAGAGAAATGCGCCATTTTGGAAAAACACAATATGTAGTAATAACCAACTAAAAAAGCTATAAGAAAAAAATCTATAGCTTTCTTCTAAGCATCAAGAATGGCAAAACCTGTAAAACACCGCCATTACGCCGGTTTTACTCAGTTTTTTCACGCCCTACCCACATCTTATCCACAGCAATTCCCCATTTTTTCAGGCTTGCATTAATCCACCAACCGCATTATCTTGTAGTCCATTCGCGGAACACCCCTATATATAGGGTTTTTATGACAAATTCAAAACCAATCGCTTGTATGAAATTTGGGGTTGAGTGTCAATAGCGTTACCGCTTAATTTTTTACCCAATTGACTTTGTTTTTGTTCAAATTGCGCGTTATTTCGCAATTTTTGTCGCTTTAGTAACCAGTATTAAAAGGGGTTTGTTGTTACTGGGGTAAGTTGATTGAGAATAACTTGTACCGTACAGCCACAATATATAGTGTCTAATAATGAACCTTTGATGGCTCCTACAATACTGTAATAGCTTGTTTTATACCTTTGATACTAATAATTGCTGAATACCTCTTTACTGTTTAATACCAACAACAGTTAGGTTAAAACGATTTTTACGGATCAACCCAGCACGGATTTATTTATCCACCACGGATTAGACTCAACGCGGAGATGTCTATGCAAACTGATATTGACTTGACCAGCCCAACTCACCACCACGGCGACACTGGCGCAAACCTCACTGCCACAGCCCCAGGACAACTGCGTGTTATCAAACGCAATGGTACGGTTGTGCCTTTTGATGCGAGCAAAATCGCCATAGCCATGACCAAAGCCTTTTTGGCCGTTGAAGGCGGCACCGCTGCGGCGTCAACTCGCGTGCATGAGACGGTTGATAGCCTAACCAAGCAAATCACTGCAACCTTTAAGCGCCGTATGCCTTCTGGCGGCACCATTCATATTGAAGAGATTCAAGACCAAGTCGAACTGATTTTGATGCGCTCTGGCGAACAAAAAATCGCCCGTGACTACGTGCTTTACCGCGAAGAACACGCGCGTATGCGCGCCGAGAAACGTGCTGCCTCAAACGCGCCGGATCCCGAATATCCCAGCATTAACGTGACCTTAGCCAACGGCAGCCGCGCGCCTTTGGATATCGCCCGTATGCGCACCATTGTGTCAGAGGCCTGCGCCAACCTAAAAGGTGTAGAAGGCAAAGCGATTCTCGACGAAGCCATGCGTAACCTTTACGACGGCGTAAACGAAAGCGATGTCAACACTTCACTGGTGATTACTGCCCGCACCTTGGTCGAAAAAGAACCCAATTATTCGTTCGCCACGGCACGCCTACTGCTGGACAAACTGCGCGCCGAAGCCTTGGGTTTCCTCGGTATAGCACAGTCAGCTACACAATCAGACATGGAGCTTTACTACGCCCGCGCCCTGCCTGTGTACATCCAGAAAGGTGTAGAGTTGGAGTTGCTCTCACCTGAACTGCTGAAGTTTGACCACGCGAAACTGGGCAAAGCCCTGCTGGCAGATAACGATCTGCAATTTACTTACCTCGGCCTGCAAACCCTGTACGACCGCTACTTTATTCACAGCAACGATACCCGCATCGAATTGCCGCAAATTTTCTTCATGCGCGTTGCTATGGGCTTGGCGATTGAAGAAGAAAACAAAGAAGACCGCGCGATTGAGTTCTATCGTCTGCTGTCTTCCTTCGATTACATGAGTTCAACGCCCACCCTATTCAACTCAGGCACTCTGCGCCCACAGTTGTCCTCTTGCTACCTCACCACCGTACCCGATGACCTTCACGGTATTTATGGTGCTATGCAAGACAACGCCATGCTCAGCAAATTCGCTGGCGGCTTGGGAAATGACTGGACACCCGTACGCGCATTGGGCGCCTATATCAAAGGCACCAACGGTAAATCGCAAGGTGTGGTGCCCTTCTTGAAAGTGGCCAACGACACCGCCGTGGCCGTAAACCAAGGTGGCAAGCGCAAGGGCGCTGTGTGCGCGTACTTAGAAACCTGGCATATGGATGTTGAGGAATTCTTAGAACTGCGCAAAAACACCGGCGATGACCGCCGCCGCACACACGATATGAACACTGCCAACTGGGTACCCGATTTGTTCATGAAGCGTGTCTTCGACGATAAAGAGTGGACACTCTTTTCGCCCAATGACGTACCAGACCTGCACGATTTGTATGGTAAAGCCTTCGAAGAGCGCTACGAGCACTACGAGCAACTGGCCGCTGCCGGAAAAATCAAAGTCTTCAAAACCGTTCGCGCCTTGGATTTGTGGCGCAAAATGTTGGGGATGCTATTCGAAACGGGTCATCCTTGGATCACCTTCAAAGACCCTTGCAACCTACGCAGCCCACAACAGCATTGCGGCGTCGTGCATTCGTCTAACCTGTGTACTGAGATCACCCTCAACACCAAGGCCAACGATGAAATCGCGGTGTGCAACCTAGGTTCCGTGAACTTGGCGCAGCACATTGTGAACGGCCAACTCGACCAAGCTAAACTGGAGCGCACCGTAAAAACCGCTATTCGCATGCTGGATAACGTTATCGACATCAACTACTACGCGGTAGCTACCTCGAAAGCGTCTAACGCCCGTCATCGCCCTATCGGCCTTGGCATTATGGGTTTCCAAGATGCACTTTACTTGCAACGTATCGCCTACAGCTCAGAAGCCGCCGTCGCCTTTGCGGATACCTCTATGGAAGCGGTGAGTTACTACGCCATTAAAGCCTCTAGCGAATTGGCGGCCGAGCGCGGCAAGTACTCAACCTTTGAAGGCTCCCTGTGGAGCAAAGGCGTATTGCCTATTGATTCCATTGAAAACCTCGTACAAAACCGTGGGGCGCAATACATTAAAGTGGATCGCAGCTCCACCTTGGATTGGGACAGCCTGCGCAACACTGTTAAAACCCAAGGTATGCGCAACTCCAACGTCATGGCCATTGCCCCAACGGCAACCATTTCTAACATCACTGGCGTCACGCAATCCATCGAGCCGACTTACCAAAATCTCTATGTGAAATCCAATCTTTCGGGCGAATTCACCGTGGTAAACCCGCATTTGGTACACGACTTAAAAGCGCGAGGCCTGTGGGATGCGGTCATGGTTAACGACCTGAAATACTACGAAGGTTCGGTGCAAAAAATTGACCGTATTCCGGCCGATTTGAAAGCCATCTACTCCACCGCGTTTGAAGTAGAGCCCAAGTGGATTGTGGAAGCCGCCAGCCGCCGCCAAAAGTGGATAGACCAAGCCCAAAGCTTGAACCTTTACATTGCAGGCGCTAACGGCAAGAAACTGGATATCACCTACCGCATGGCCTGGTACAGCGGCTTGAAAACTACCTATTACCTGCGCGCTTTAGCAGCCACCACCACCGAAAAATCCACCATTAATACCGGTGCATTGAACGCAGTATCGGCCGATATGAGCGGTGGCTTGTCTGCAGCACCCGCCGTTAAGCCAGCCGTATCGGCAATTGAGGAAGCCAGCTTTGCGGAAGCAGCACCAGTACCTTTGGCCTGCTCAATTGACAATCCCGACTGCGAAGCCTGTCAGTAATGCACTTGGGTGACTCCCTTTAAAACGGGAGTCTAGGACGACTGCATAGATGCAGGAGCTAAAGCAACGCAGAATGCAGTTGCCGGGGATTTAATCTCCCCTACCCCCTCTTCGCTAAAGAGGGGAATGACAAACAAATATGAAAGAACGAGGAACACCATGTTAAGTTGGGACGATTTTGAAACCGAAGAAGTAGTGAAAGAAGCTGCAAAAGAAGCAGCTCGTCAGGAAGCACTGACCGCAGCACCTGTTGCGCAAACGCCCGTGCAAGCCATACCGCAAACTGAAGCACCTGCCGCCACCTTTGCCGCTAGCGCCAACCAAGAAGGCATTAGCCCCGCCGTGGCAAAAGCCCGCGCCAACCTCGCCAAATTAGACCCAGCCCCCGGCCTGGCCGAATTGGAAATGGGCGCTGCGCGCATTCAAGTAGACGAAAAGCGCATGATCAACTGCCGCGCCGACTTGAACCAACTCGTTCCCTTCAAATACGACTGGGCATGGCAAAAATACTTAGACGGCTGCTCCAACCACTGGATGCCACAAGAAGTTAACATGACCGCCGACATCGCCACTTGGAAAAGCAAAGATGGCCTCACCGATGACGAGCGCCGCATTGTCATGCGCAGCCTCGGCTACTTCTCCACCGCCGACTCCTTGGTTGCCAACAACTTGGTGCTGGCGATTTATCGCCTCATCACCAACCCCGAATGCCGCCAATACATTTTGCGTCAATCTTTCGAAGAAGCCATTCACACCCACGCCTATCAATACTGCATTGAATCTTTGGGTATGGACGAAGGCGAAATCTTCAACATGTATCGCGAGCTGCCATCCGTCGCCAACAAAGCGGCGTGGAGTTTAAAACACACCCAAACCCTAGGTGACCCAACCTTCACCACCGGCACTCCAGAAACCGACCAAGAATTGCTGCGCAATTTGGTGGCCTTCTACGTGGTAACCGAAGGCATTTTCTTCTACTGCGGTTTCAGCCAAATTCTTTCTATGGGTCGCCGCAACAAAATGACCGGCGTGGCAGAACAGTTCCAATACATTCTGCGCGATGAATCCATGCATTTGAATTTTGGTATCGACGTAATCAACCAAATCAAATTAGAAAACCCACACCTCTGGAGCGCCGAATTCCAGCAGGAAGTTTTGCAAATGATTTTGGAAGGCACCGAGCTAGAAATTCAATACGCCCGCGACTCCATGCCCCGCGGCGTACTTGGCATGAACGCCGCCATGATGGAAGAATACCTCCACTTCATCGCCAACCGCCGCTGCGCGCAACTCGGCCTAAAAGAACAATTCCCCGGCGCACAAAACCCATTCCCGTGGATGAGCGAGATTATGGATTTGCGTAAGGAGAAGAACTTCTTTGAAACGCGCGTAATTGAGTATCAGACTGGTGGGGCGCTTTCTTGGGATTAATGCTTGACCGCAAAAATTGAAATATAAGGTTGCAGCTAATAAAACAGACTTAGCGCTGTCTGCTTGATTAAAAAAATAGCTGATGATAATTGTGAGATAGATGATGAAGGTAATTAGCCTATTTTCTGGCGCAGGAGGGTTTGATATTGGATTTGAACAGGCAGGATTTGAAATTGTGGTCGCCGTGGAATCTGATCCCTCTTGTTGCAATACATTGAGAAAAAACAAACCACACCTTCAAGTTATAGAAAGTGATATATGTCAAGTAACAGGAGCTGAAATATTAAAGGCGGCTGGATTAAAAAAAGGGGACGCCGCATTAGTTATTGGTGGCCCACCCTGTCAATCCTTTAGTTTGGCAGGAAAAAGAATGGGCTTAAATGATGTTCGAGGCTCAATGATTTTGCAGTTCTCTAGGCTCGTACATGAAATTCTTCCCAAGGCGTTCGTTATGGAAAATGTTAAGGGAATGCTTAACTGGGAAAACGGAAAAGCTATTGAAGCTGTTCTAAACGAATTTAGAGAGCCTGCATTTTATAAAAATAAGAAGTATATATACGATGTAACATATTCTGTTCTTAACGCTGTTAATTTTGGAGTCCCTCAAAAGAGGGAGCGTTTATTTATTATTGGCAATAGGCTTGGAAAGAAGTACTCATTTCCTGAACCAACACATGGATCGACCCTAGAACAAAACTTATACAATAAAAAACTTTTACCGATTCAAACTGCATGGGACGCAATAGGAAATTTACCGGAAGCTGAAGAGCCTTCAGATACCGCCAAGAGAGTTTCACAAACTATCAAAGACCGAATTACAAAACATGGCTATTAAAAATCATCAGATGACAGCTCATTCTCCCACAACTTTAAAAAAAATAAAGTTGGTTGCTATTGGAGAAAAGCTGTCAAACACGAACAAAACATTTAGCTCCACCTACAGGCGCTTAGATCCAAATCAGCCTAGTCCTACAGTCACAAGAAGTGGCTATAGGGATTTCATCCATCCCTTTGAAAACAGAATGCTCACAGTTAGAGAGCTTGCTTGCCTGCAAACATTTCCTATAACTTGGGAGTTTACTGGCGTCAGACTTGACTCTTATAGCTCTAAGCGAAAAACAACGATGACTCAATTTGGTCAAGTTGGTAATGCAGTGCCACCAAAGTTAGCAAAGGCTTTAGCTGAGAGCTTAAAAAAGCAATTATTTAAGGATTAAATATGTCCGTTGTACCCATTGAGGTTATTCTCGAACAATATCAATTAAGATCCACTTTTTTTGCGGAAAAACTAAACGAATTTGGATTTTTTGATTTCGAAAAGAAAATACAAAAGATAATTCAAGATCAAGAGAGCTCGTTTAATTGGAATGAAAGAGCACACTGGGGCATAAATGAATCGGCTTGGAATGAAATTCAATCTAAAGACTTTTCCCCTTTAGCCATTTTTTGTCACCCTAGAATCGTTAGCCATCATCCCAGCTTGATTAGATATTATCGAAGCGTTGCATTATTACCGCAAAAAGGAATGCAAAGCATTTCTTCTGTAGGCGGAATTAAAGAAATAGAAAATGGAACGAAAGCTGTACCACAAGGAAAGGTACTAAATATTGTAAAAGCTCTCAACGAGTTAGTCTCTTCAATTATATTACTCACACCAGATATAGACTCTAATAAAATATTAGGGATGATGTACGCAACAGCTGGTACAACTATTGACGGATCGTGGCGCAATCAAATTGGAAACGAGGGAGAAAGGGTCATTAGAAGCCTTTTGATAAAAAGTCTTATTGAAAATGAAGAAATTATTGCAATAGTTGACAAGAAAGACTGTTCATTTAAATTAGACGAATGGAAAGCCAAGTATGATGATCCAGTACTAACAATAATTGAAATTAAATCCGTCGTCACGAAAAATGGAGCTTCGATACTCTTCTCTTCAGAGCCTGACATTACCCTCATGAATTCAAGCGGAAAAGTAATTGGAGCCATAGAAATTAAAGCAGGCATTGATCCAGCCGGAGCATTAGAAAGATTAGGGGCTATGTTTAAGTCCTTTGATAATGTTTTAGCAATTACACCTAATGCTAAAACCATTTTAGTTGCAACCTGTATTACTGATGAAGTTGGCTCCAGACTTCGCGAATCAAATGCTGTTTCACAAATCTATATAACAACTGAGATTTTAAATAATAAATTTGGGAAAGCGCTTAAGTTTTCAAATGCCGTCCGAGCAATAATGGGGCTGATTGACCAGAGGTTATAGCTTTCAGCCCGAAGATACTATCTCTCCGATACTATTTAGCCCGTAGGTTGGGCAGCAATGCCCAACACAACGAACAACAAAACCGACTCACTGCCAATTTAAAACGCAACTTACATTTTTATTTTCGGTTTAATCGGAAACATGGACATGTTGGGCATGACTGCCCAACCTACGCAAACATCAAAAAGGAAGTTTTATGGAATATCGACGCATGCGGGTTACGGGTGGGTGCTATTTTTTATACTTCATTAGAATAATTGGGGTCAGAGTAAAATTTAACATCCATGCCTGCCGCAGGCCTCACTTTTCATTCATTCGCGCCATCCATTGCGCTCGCCCTGCGGGCAGCGGTGCTGTGCAAAATTACCCCTGTAATTTTGTGCCTCGCAAAAGAAAAGTAGCTTGCCAGCAGGCGAAACCAGTTACCAATAAAATCTCAGAAAGGAAGTCCACATGTTCAAACCATTAATAATTTTTGCAGTTGTAATCACCCTGTCCTCCTGCGCAACCAACACAACCAAAACCAAAGAAAAGAGCGAAGATCTCTCCTCTGCACTCACCAGCCTCTTTGGCGAGCCGAAAAAAGTGGACGAAAAAAAATTGGAGAAATACCCCCTAGGCTCTGAGAAAAACCCCGTTCGCGTAAATGGCCCCAGCGGACAACGTGATTACCTTTCCCGTTTAGTGTGCAACAACAACGAGCCTGTATCTGCGTTTGAGCGCATGGGAAGTGCAGGAGCCAGCCCCTTTGGAACCATCATGGACATTTATGAGGTTATCTGCGATACAAACAAAGGCGTGGTAAAGCATCAAGTATTCTTGGATATGTACCATCCCCAATATGACGAAACCCGGCCAGCAGCAGGCTTTATTGCATTAACACCCGATTGTTGGATTCCCTTAAAAAAGGCAATTGAATTTAGAGAACAGAAAAACTTCAATGCTGCATTAGAGCAAATTGAATTACACAATCAATGCGACAAATCCAAGGAACGCATGTCCTACTATTATCACCTGGGTTGGACTTACGCGGAGATGGGTGAATTTACAAAAGCAATTGATGCCTATACAGACGGTTTAAAAACACAACCCGACTACCCTTTCGCCTACTGGCGCAGAGGTTTAGCTTATGAAAAACTTGGCAAAGCACCTGAAGCACAAGCAGATTACAAAAAAGCATACGATGAAGGAATGCAAAAGAACCCAGAAAAATTTAAAGAATTCCTAAATGAAAATCCTGATGTAGCTGAAAAACTGATGCCTAAAAAATAAATTTGGTGCCAGCCATGTAGCACGGGTTAGCCAAGAGCGTAACCCGCATCATCCGGATAAACAAATATAAAAACCAGAGCTGCATCAACGCTTTTAAGATACAAAAAACCAATGAATTAGAGAAAAACATTGAAAACTGGGGTCAGAGTAAAATCTGCATTGCGAGAAGGATTGCGATTACGCAACATTGGACATTAATCAATATCAATTTCTCCAACAGACTACAATTTCAACGATGACAAACCGCCATCTACCGGCAAAATTTGCCCCGTTATCCAGCGAGAGCTTTCGCCCAACAAAAACACTACCGCCGCCGCGATATCATCGGGAGAACCAATTTTTTGCAAGGGGTGTTTCTTGCTAGCCGCTTGTATTTTTTCTTCGCTCGACAGTAATTTTTCCGCCAAAGGCGTATGAGTGAGTGATGGCGCAATGGCGTTAACACGAATGCTGGGCGCCCACTCTGCTGCCAAGGATTTTGTAAGGCCTTCAACAGCGCCTTTTGCTGCCGCTATGCTCGCGTGAAAAGGCATACCTGTACCAGCAGCAACACTACTGAATAGAACAACGCTGGCGTGGTTTGCACGTTTTAACCGCGGCATAACTCTCTGTAGGCTGTGCACGGCACCCAGAACATTCATTTGCCAATCACGTATAAAATCGCCCTCGGTTAAACGATGAAATGGTTTGAGGTTAATGCTACCCGGACAATAAACAACGCCGTCCAATACCTCGGGCAGCCCCGTATCATCCAAAGCTGCCAGTACGTCATTGGCCATAACAACAGCGCCCGCTATGGATTTTGGGGTGCGCGCCCATACGAATACCTGGTGCCCACAGGCAAGCAATTTTTGTGTGGTTGCCAGACCAATACCTGACGTTCCACCAATGACCAAATAACTTTTCATAGCTACCTCGCACGTGATGTGAGGCTTTGGTACGCACAAACGACGGGTTTAGTTCATTATCGCTACGTTCGTTAAGTTATCGCCAACAGCAATGGCCGCGAACGCGAACAAAAAAGTGGCTCATTAAAAGCAACCTATAAAAAGTAACCTAAAAAAGTCACCGAAATGACACATTCGCCGAACAAAATGCTCCGAGCAGCACAGGTCAAAAACCGATATTAGAGGCGCCATAATGGGGGTTTTCGCTAAACCAGCGCACTCAAGTACGCAAAATTGCCTCAAAAGTGGAAATTTCCTTCGGTTTACTGCAGGCAAATCCGAATAAATTCCTGTATATTACGCGCCTATTTTCCAACCCAAGTTTCCAACCAGCTTATAGAGAGTCCTATGACTGATTTATCCCTTTACAGAAACATTGGTATCTTCGCCCACGTTGATGCCGGCAAAACCACCACGACTGAGCGTATTCTCAAGCTCACCGGTAAAATCCACAAAATCGGTGAAGTTCACGAAGGTGAATC
>Ga0209067_10001100_pt1 | contig 16972 bp, 17 predicted proteins | sample ColStrG_CSR_2013_FD_187199 | JGI IMG/M metagenome (GOLD analysis project Ga0209067, IMG submission 187199) | Freshwater sediment microbial communities in response to fracking from Pennsylvania, USA - Cold Stream Run_MetaG_CSR_2013 (SPAdes)... | ecosystem: Environmental > Aquatic > Freshwater >...
ACCGGCCAGCCACTTGCGTGAGGAGCTGAAAGCTTCGCTCAGTCGCCCGAAAATCTGGAATGTTGAAGCCAATGTCGGCCAACACCACCCCGACAAAATTGAGCCCGGGGAAATCCAATCCTTTGGCGATCATCTGTGTTCCAATTAAAAGATCGATCTCGCGATTTTCCATCCGCTGAATCAGATCCACCAACTCATCACGGCTGGTGATTTCATCGCGGTCGGCACGAGCCAGCCGAGCGGCTGGAAAAAGCCTTTGCAGCTCAGTCTCAAGGGACTCGGTGCCAAGCCCGACAGGCGTCAGAATGCCAAGCCTACAGTCGGGACAGGCTTCGCGAAGATTTTCATGATAGTCACAATAGTGACAAACCAAATGAACGTGTCCATGCAGGGTCAAATTGATATCACAATTGGGACACTTGTGGGTAAAACCGCAATCGGGACAAATCACCAGCGCCGCGGCCCCGCGCCGATTCAGAAAAAGTGCGGCCTGCTCTCCCCGGTCAAGTTGAAGCTGGATCCCGTCATACAGCTGCTGCGACATCCAATGTGGCAAATCCAAACTGGCTTTGACGTCTTTTTGTTTCTCTGGATTGGTTTTGTCACGCAGATCCACAACCTGAATTTCGGGCAGGGCTCGATCTTCCACGCGAGTGGTCAGCCGGTGCAATTGATAGCGACCCTCTTGCGCGTTCTTCCAGGTTTCAAGGCTGGGAGTGGCAGAACCCAAAATGATGGGGCACTCCCATTGTTTGGCCAGCATCACGGCCGCATCGCGACCATGATATTTCAATTTTTCGTCTTGCTTGTAGCTGGGTTCGTGTTCTTCATCGACGACAATCAATCCCAAATCAACAATGGGACAAAACAAAGCGGAGCGTGCGCCGATGAGAATTGTTTTGCGATTTTCGACGATATCCCACCAGTGATTGGTGCGCTCACGCTCGCTCATTTGCGAGTGGAGAACCGCAACCTGTGAGCCAAATCGTGCGGTAAATCTTTGAATCAATTGTGGAGTCAATGCAATCTCGGGGACAAGAATGATCGCCTTTTTCCCGGTCAGCAAAACTTTTTGCAAAAGCTGAAGATAGACCTCTGTTTTGCCAGATCCCGTGACGCCAAAAAGAAGATGGGCTGCAAATTTTCGTGCGGAATTTTTCGGGAAAATCTCTTCGATCACCCGCTCTTGGTCCTTGGTCAGCTGTCGCACCTGCGTCTCAGACGGAGCGTCTTGCAGACTGTCGACGACAGAAATCGCTTTGCTTTTCCTGGGCTTGGCGCCAACTTTCGCTTTCGCAAGAGGAGGGAAAGCCAATCCGATTGTCGAACCCACTGGGTGCAAGTAATAATCTGCCATCCATTGCAACCACTTCAGAGTTTGTGGCGCCAAAGGACTGTAGGCTTCTGTCAGACCGATGATGTCTTTCACTTTGTGTTCAGGCAGGTCCATCCGCTGCCCCAAGAGAACACCTTGTGCGCGCCTTTTCCCAAGAGGCACGGTGACCGCTTGGCCAGCCTGCATTTGACTTTGAAGTTCCACAGGACAGGAGTAAGTCAAAGCTGTGGGAATGGGTGCATCGACGGCCACCTGCCAAAGGAAGTGGTCAGGTCGCGAGCTTTCACCGACCGCACTCATCGGAACCTCTTGTAAAACTCCTCCACGGCAGAGCGCAAAGACGCACTGGGCAGGCGATCGAGGCTTGTCGCCAAAGAATCGCTGGCCGCAACTTCAGATGAATTTTTTTTGTCAGGACGAGTTTGCACCAAGGTGGTCAGAACCAAAGCTTGCTTTCCGGAAAAGCGAATCTGTCTTTGTTTGGGGTAAGTGACGCCACGGCTGTAAACTGAAAAACGATCCGCCAGCATTTCGGTTTGTGATGAAAAACGTATTTTCCGAATGACAAATTGATCTTGATCAATAAAAACGGCCGGGGCCGTGTCGACCACTCCCTCGGCAGGTGGGCCCATGACGACCGCGACCCCTCCGCCAATACGCGCCAGCCGAAGATTGGGATCGGTGCCTTCAGGCTCTTGACCTAGCGCAAACCAATGTTTGGCAAAAGAGGACTGCTGCATCACGCCCAAATGCACCAAAGTGGATTCCAGTCGCTCAATTTTTCGGAACATAAAATACGGTTCGATGAATTCCAATCCGGCAGGTTTGACAACACGTCCCTCGCGGGTGATCTGAGTGCGGACGCCGTTCTCGTAGCGAAAATGCCACTGAAAACCCGGACCCGACACAGTCACGCTCATGTGCTGATCATCGTCGAGAATCCAATCTTCGCGCAAAGCGAATGGTTTGCCATCGGCATTCACCTCGTTATTAAACTGAACTTGGTTTTGCACCAAAAGACTTCCTGTCCCAGAAGCCTCGATAATTTTTTGCGCGTAGGTCAAAGGGCGCATCAATGCCGCGTGAGCGACACCGCCCAAAGTTGACAGCGCAACTGTCGCCATAAGACCAACGAATGCGGCTCTCACTTGGTTGGTTTTGATCATGTCCGAGGCTCCCTCTTGAACTCAGGATTTTGAGCCAAGCGCTGTCCAACTTCAATCAGATATGCAGCAAAATCTTGCCGCAGTTCAGGCTTGCGAAGACCCAATTCGACATTGGCTTGCAAATACCCCAGACGATCACCCGCATCAAAGCGGTCTGCGTCGAAAGTGGAGGCATAAATAATTTCTTTTTGCGCCAAGGCATTCATTGAGTCCGTCAATTGGAGCTCACCCAGTGCTCCTGGGCGACCATTTTTCAACTCGGCGAAAATACTGGGTTGAAAAACGTAGCGACCTGGAAGGGCCCAACGGCTGGGAGCAGCTTCAGGCATTGGCTTCTCAACAAAGCCTTTCACCTTCAGCAGTGTTCCTTGGCGCGGTTCCACGTCTGCAATTCCGTACTTCGAAACCTCGCTGGACAGGACTTCCATCACCGCCACGGCAGAAGACTGCTTTTCTTTGTGGACATTCACAAGCGTTTGCAAAGTGTTCGGACGATCTTCGCGAGGCACCATGATCTCATCACCAAGAAGCACGGCAAAGGGCTCATTCCCCACAACGCCCTCACCACACAAGACGGCGTGGCCCAGACCCAAGGGCTGCTTTTGTCGAACGCTGATGATGTTGACCATGCCACGGATCTTCTGCACCCGTTCAAGAAGTGAGTACTTTCCATCCTTCGCCAGCTTGTCCTCAAGTTCATAGGACGTGTCGAAAAAATCTTCGATTGCGGTCTTTCCCCGACCTTGGATCAGAATGACGTCTTCGATCCCTGCCGCTATGGCTTCCTCAACCACATACAAAATGATCGGAGCATCCACAATCGTGAGCATCTCTTTCGGAACAGTTTTGGTCGCAGGCAAAAACCGCGTCCCGAGACCCGCAGCAGGCACAATGGCTTTCCGAATTGCTTTTGACATCTGCGGATTGTCTCCTTGTCGACTGGCTTGGTCATCTCAAAATGAGACTGTGGTGTCTATTTTAAAATTGATTCTGTCTCAAGATCGAACCAGCCCTCGATTCCAGACTCATTTCGACCGATAAAAGAGTATGCTTTTGATATGGGGGCACTTTTGAGTTGGCGCTTTTGGCGATCGCAATGGCGCTTCGGCGCGGCAGGTCTTTTTATGAGCACCGCGGGGCTGGCGCTGTTTCAAAACTGCGGCAGTGGCGTCGGTTCAACTCTGAGCAATATTCAAGCGACACAATCCAATCCTGCTTTGAAATCTCTTGGCATGCCTTTGCAGATGCAAATGAACCAGATCAGTTTTATGTCTTGTCCCAACGCGGGCCTCTCGGCATCCACCAATCCAGATCCCTTGAACAACCCATTTTTTCACTTTCGGTTTGGAGCTTACAACAACACTCTCTACAGTACGTCTGCGGTCAACTCCTCAGTTTTCACAGAGGGCAGCTTTCTTTATTACAATGGCTCGAACATCGGTGGATTGGGATTTTCGGCAACCGCGGTCAATTACCTGCGGAAGAACAATATCAATCCGCCACCAACGCAGCTGCAGACGATGCTCAGTTCGTCTCAGTATTCGGCGGGCTCGCAGCCGGCAGCCGCAATCATTTATCCCAACGGCGCCCGCAGCGCGAGTATGGCGCCGACATTTTCAAGCGGAACAGGTTCGACTGGGGCACCCGTCGCAACGACACTCTTATTACCCTTGAACAATTCCAACCTGACGTCAGAATTGGTCAATGCTCCCTTTGTTGCAAATGGTGGGACGCAGATGACAGGTTACTTTCCAAACTTGGGCAGTGTCTCGGCGGCCCTGATGGGGACATTGAATTTCCCTCTGAATGATATGGCCTACCTGGAATCACATTTCGGCAGCATGCTGCTTTTTTTCGGCTTCACCGCCGCTGGTACGGCGACGCCCGCCAACATCATTAGCGGTTTGCAAGGGCCCGATTTTCTGCAGACTTCCAGTACCACGGTCGATCCCACTCAAAGACTGTTTGGCAATGCTTACAGCTTCAACTGGAGCGTGCCTTACTTGAATGGACCCAGCTTCTTCTATTTGGAAGGTGGACCGGCGCACCTCCCCGCCACGGCCACGCAAATTCATGAGTACGACCTGAGCCAAAACGCTGGCTTCAACGGAACAGACTTGGCCCAGTCCAACGAGATCTGGGACTGCTTTCACCTTGTCGTGGTCCGCGACACCGATCGGAAATACTACACGATTCCGAGCAGTACGACTGGCAACAATGTGATCAACATCGATCGCTCTTCCGGCGCCCCCAACTGCTCAACTGGGACATCAACTCCGTCTTGCGCCCAGTTTGGAGTGGGTTCGGCCATTTTCCCTGGCCATGCACAGAGCCTTCTTGCCAGCGGCGTTCCCCTGCAAGTAAATTATCTCAGCGGGCCCTCTGAAGTTCTGGCCGTGCAAAGCAGTCTGACAAGCACCTATTCCGGTTACCAAAATATTTATGCTGGAACGATGATGGCTTGCCCCAATGAAGATCCTTCGACATTAAATGCGATGCAGTTGGACCAATTGAAAATCCTCCGTCGCTTTTTATCGGCGGATATGTGGGATATCAATTTGGCTTACGGTTGCGCAGTCCCACGTCCTGCAGCCCTCACTTCCGGTGGACAGTGCTACACCGGCAGCGACAGCGATCCCGCCAAGCTTGTGCAGTATGATTTGAGCGGCGGCGAATCCTGTGGACTGGGTTCCCCTTTCCATACCGAGTGCGCAGCAACGATCAGCATGTGCACCCGTTTTCAGTAAGCGTCTGCTCAAATGACACCAAAATCCCACATTCGGTCTTTGACAGAGCTCCTGTCTCGGTTTTAGCGTCATCGCATGACCTCTCTCTCGGCATTTTTGGTGACTCTGTTGGTTTCGGCTTCTGCTCTTGCTCAGCAAAGCGGAGCCGTTTCAACCGCTGCGGCAGGCGCAGGTCGAGCCGCTGTTGATCCCATGGAAACCCCAAGCTTGAATCCTGCCAGCCTGCCTTACAACCGCGGGTACTTCATCACCTCGGACTACGCAGTCCTTGAAAATGGAAGCGGCTTCACGCTGGGACTTTTGGACAACCTGGCAGGCACCGTGGTTCCGACCGCGCTGATCTACAACCAAATCAACGCGCAGAATCTGCAAAAACAGGCCTGGAGTTCGCAAACCGGACTCTTGGAAATGGGAGAGTTTTCACGCAGCAATTTGGCCGTCGGTTTAGGTGTCCGCTACCGTGTCGACAACTACGGACTGGTGCAAAATACGCAGACGAATCTGAGCTTGGGAACCCTGTTTAATTTGAATCCCGACGTTGGCTTTGCGGCAGTCGTCGATAATTTTCTGACTCCGGATGGGAATGTTCCGACACAGTATCAACTTTTGCCGACGACTTCTTTCGGCTTCAATTACATTTACAAAAAATGGGCGCGCTTTAAGTTGGATTTTTTAACAGGCACCAGCAATGACTGGGGCCGCCCCACCCTGGCTGGCGGGGTCGAGTCCCATTTCAACCGCTGGACTGTCTTGCGACTCGGTGTCAGCCAAAGTTTGGATTTGAACCAACAGAAGTACGGAATGGGTTTTGGCTTTGTGGGGCCTCGGTTTGCAATCAATTACGGGTATTTGAGCTGTCCTGAAGACCAAAACCTCAATCGTCATGCCCTTGACTTGGCCATTCCGATTTGGTAAACGCTGCGTCTTAGGTCCTGACAAAGGAGATCTCAATGGCTTCGAAAACCAAAAAAACTGAACTGCAACGCACGCGTCGGAATGCTGGTCAGGCCCGAAAACGTAAAAATAAATTGGCCAACCATGGCTCGACGAAGTCTGAAAAAGAACTTTTCAAAGATTAATTCTGAATCTGAGAACGTCAGGACAACTTTGGATTCTGCTTTGTTTGCAGAATCCCATTTGCTTTTTGATGCCTACTGCTGACTGATTTTGCGCCGTAAAGTGGCTGGCATTTCCTGTGGCCCGCCCTTCAAATCCCAACGAAACGGAATTTCGACCCATCCCTCTTGTCCGGGATAGAATCGCCATGATTTGATAGCGACCAGTGTTTTACCATCCAAGTTCCGATGCCCCGAGCTTTGCACCATCTTCAACTCGCTGATGCGACCCTCTTTGGTCACGTAAGCTAAAAAGCTCACCTGTCCCTGGCGTCCCGCCAGGCGGTCAGCATTGTCATAAAACGGCCGCTGATTGCCCGGCATTGCCTTCAAATCAGCTATGTCACGAATGGGGCCCTCGACTCCTGAGATTTCAGCTCCATTTCCCAAGCCCTGAGCATGCTGCCGAGCCTCTGTGGCAATTCGCGCATCTTCTTGTGCAGATTCGGCCGCTGCAGCCTCGGCCGCCGCCTGACGAGCTCGCGCAGCCGCAGCTTCACGTGCAGCCGTGGCCGCCGCCTGCTGTTGACGTTCAGCTTGTTGAGCTGCCGTGATTTTGGCTTGATTCTCGGCACGCAGTTGCGCCGAAGCTTTGTGCAACGCCTGGTTGTCAAGATTGCGCTGTCGATCGAGATCTGCCAGTTGCTTCTCTTGTTCGTCAGAAAACTCGTTGGCTGCTGTCTCCAGATGTTTTTTTGTCTCATTCAACTTTTCTGAGGTTTCGGAATCCACCTTGGAAAATCCCTGCTCAAGGTCGGCATCGGCCAATTTCTGAGTTGGCATTGCAACAGGACGACTCATCAACGATTCCACATCTTGAGTTTCCAAATCCTCTGCCACCAATTCTTTCGGGGCCACTTTTGCTACAACTGGAGCCGCTGCCTTTTCACGAAAAGTGGACTTTTCCTGCGACAAGACCGGCACTTTGGTTGCTTTCACCACAGGCACCGCCTTGGGACTTGGAACAGGATTGGGCGCCACCGCAACTGGCATCTCAAGTGCAGCCGCCCCGCCGATGACCGTGAACTCAACGGTTGGAGGCAGAACGATATCGTTGAAAATTGAACCCAGAACCCACAGCGCTGCGAAGGCTGCCAGATGCAAAAATGTTGAACTCAAAAACCAGTTCACCTGAGAAATTGAATCGTCACGCCTGAAACCCACCATTTGCTCATTCATATCCACTCCCCGGAGTCTTCCAACGGACATTTGGATACAAGAATTGCGCCAGGCTTTCCGCACTCTGGATGGATGCTGATTTGAGATGGGCCATGAGGATTTGAAAAAATGACAGGCCTGTTGCACCAAATGACAGGCCCGAGAAAAGCAGAGGGAGAGTCGGTTTTCGGTCCCCGGTCCTCGGTCAGCCGTCAACTGGCCCCGTCCGGTCGGCGGTGGACTGGGGACAGTGGGCGGTGGCCTGATCGCTGCAAAACAGACGACCACCGGTCAGCTGTTTTGAGCTTTTATTTTCGTTCGATTTTTAAAGTTTTGATCACGATGTCTTCGACGGGTCGATCAATCGGACCGCGTTTTGCTTTTGATATGCCCGTCACAACATCCATGCCTTCAATCACTTCACCAAAAATCGTGTGTTTGTCGTCCAACCAAGGAGTCGCCGCCACGGTCACGAAAAACTGACTTCCATTGGTGCCAGGTCCTGCGTTCGCCATCGACAGCAAGCCAGGCTTGTTGTGACGGAGTTCTTTTGAGAACTCGTCGCCAAATTTATAGCCCGGTCCACCTGTTCCGGTGCCAAGAGGGTCTCCACCCTGAATCATAAAATCAGGAATCACGCGATGAAATTTCAAACCATTGTAAAACGCTTTTTTAGTCGGCTTCCCGGTTGCAGGGTCGGTGAATTCTTTGGTGCCTTCAGCCAGGCCCACAAAGTTCTCCACAGTTTTTGGCGCCTGTTGTGGAAACAGCTTCACTTTAAAGGTCCCCTGCGATGTTTCAAATACAGCGATCATGTCTTTTCCTTTGTTGCTAGCCTTGGCTTTTTTTGTGTTCGTTTTTGCAGGGGCCTTGTCAGTTGCGGCCTCTTCTGCTTGAGAATGAAAACCGACGAATGTGATCAGCAGAGCTGCCAAATAAATCCACACGATTTTCAGCAGGCTTTGGCGCACATCAGGTTTTACAAATTCCATAGCTTCACCCTCGTTTCTTGCGGTTCGGAGGGGGACTTTTAGTCCAACTCCGGAAAGGGTCAAGACGCTGCGCTTCTGCTGCTTTGTGAGGCAGGCCATCGCCCGCGTCTATTCGAGGTTTGGTGACCATTTCGGCTTGAAATAATTTGCAGAATCATTGGTGATTCTGCGCTCTTCACTGCCATCCAAGTTGGAAATGTAGATCTGATTCGCTCCCGTGCGATTACTTGTGTACAGAATCAGTCGTCCGTCCGGTGAAAAAACCGGATCTTCATTCATGGCCGGATGACCATTCGGCTTTTTAGCGGAAGTGATCCGCACCATACCCGTTCCGTCTGTATTCATGACAAAAACATCAAAGTGATCCGATTCCCAGCCTGCAAACGTAATTTTTTTTCCATCCGGCGACCATGCCGGCGTCGAATTGAATTTTCCGGCAAAGGTGACACGACGTGGGCTCGCGCCATCGCGATCCATAATGTAAATCATCGGGTTGCCGCTTCGATCCGAACTGAAGGCCACATGTTTGCCATCGGGTGACACTGAGGGCTCGACATTCATCGCACCATGTGGACCATTTGTCAGTTTTTGAATCAAAGCGCCGTCCGTGTCGAGCTCATAGATATCAGGCACGCCGTTCTGCGACAGCGTCAAAAGAATCCTCTGGCCGTCAGGCGTAAAAGTAGAACCCGAGTTGAGTCCCATCCTGTAGGAGACCAACCAGCGCTTCCCTGTGGCCAATTCGTAAACAAAGAGATCGGCATTGCGAGTCTTCGTTCGTGTGCGTTGAACAAATGCCGTGTAGGCTAATTTTTTTCCATCGGGTGACCAGCTGGGCGACAGGGCAACAGATTTGTGATTGGTGATTTTCTGCACGTCAGCGCCATCCCAATCCATCACATAAATTTCTCGATAAGTGTTGCCGCCGCGATCACTCGCGACCGTCAGCTTGGACAAAAACATTCCTGTTTGGCCACTGAGCGCTTTCAACAAATCGTTACCAAACGTGTGCGCCATACGACGAACACTGTTCGCGGGGCCGCGATACTTTTTTGCCAGCACGACGGAGGTCCGCTGCACTCCATACACATAGATCTCCAAAACAAGATCATTTTGCACGACCGAGTAAGAACCGCGAATGAGAAATTCGGCGCCAATCTGTTTCCAGGCATCAAATTTAAATCCATTTGGATCGGTTGGTTGGGGACGAATGCCAGTTTTGGCTGGATCTTCAAGAAATGCGCTGGAATTGATCATCTGAAAATATCCCGAAACCAGAAGATCATTTTGAACAACCTTGAAAAGCTCAGCGCCAATTCCCATATAGTTTGGCGTGACAGAGGGATTTCCCTCGAAACGAAGCGCGGGAAAGGCCAACAGACTTTTTTTGGTTTGTGCATCTCCCATTTTAAAATAAAATTGCGGCGCAGCTTCACCCGCTGATGAGGCTGGCGCGCCAGGGGTTGCAATTGTATCTTGCGCCGAGGCTCTGCCGCCCCAGCAAAGTGCTAGCAACAAGCTCACTTTCCAAAGGCGTCGTGTCTTTGATGTCTGTTTCGGGTTGAAATTCAGGTGTAACATTTCACTCTGGAAAGCCAATCAAAACCCCCTCATTGTTCAAAATCTTCGCCAATTCATCCGGTGGTGCCGAAACCGGTGAAGACTTTTTCACGGTCTCCATCACCATCGCATCAAAATCAGGATCGCCACTGGACCGATAAATCTTCTGTCCGACGACGTTGCCTTGGCTGTCGACGCGGACGACAATCTGAGCCTTGAGATTGCGCCGCGAGAGCCATTCGGGCAAGGCCCAGTGCGTGTAGATCTGCCTTTTGACCTGAGCTAGATATTTGTCGTGTTGAAGCGCCGCCAAACCCTTCAGCTCAGAGCCCGAAGACAACTGATTGCCTTTGAAAGTCTGCGCTGACTTTTGGATCTTCTCAGTCTCGATATTTTGTTTGAGCTTCTCAAGCGCATCCGTTTCCTTTTTTTTACTACTTTTGTCCAGATTGATTGCGTCCGTTTTCTCGACAGGCTTGGGAGTTGCTTTGGGGGTCTGAACTGGTTTCACGTCTGGAGGCGCGGTTTGCGGTTGCGCGACAGCGTTGGGCGGCAATTTGTCAGGCAGGGCCACCAGATCCACTCGAATTGAATCTGTCAGAACAAGCGGCTGACCACTCCAAAAAACGGCTTGCAAAGTAAAGACGACAACCAAAAGGACATGACCACCCAAGGACCAAAGCAATGGCTTTGACATGGGTCCATCTCTGCCGATCTGCGAGGGGTGATAAGTGTTGTCGATTCTTACGAACCTTTCGGTAAAGTAATCAAGCCGATGTTGAAAATCCCGGCAGCGCGAAGCTCCGCCATGACTTCCGCCACAAAACCGTAATCGACTTTTCGATCCGCCTGAATGTAGACTTGCTTATTTTTGCGCGTCTCAAAGATCGCTTTGACCTTGGTTTGCAGATCATTCAGAGCCACAGAAGTTTCGCCGGCTTTGATTTTATCATCTGCTGAGATGATCAGAATGAATGGATCTTCAGTGACATCAACTCCGGACGCCGCAACCTTGGGCAAATCCACTTCAATTCCTTGCTGCATGAGGGGTGCTGTCACCATAAAAATAATCAAAAGAACAAGCATCACGTCGACGAGCGGAGTGACGTTGATTTCACTCACGGCGACGCGACTGTTGGATTTCCCACCGCCCATGCCCATGTGTCAGTTCCCTTGGAAAAAGTTACGGCGAACGATATTTAAAAAATCCGTCGAAAAGGTGTTCAAAGCGACCTCTTCCTTGCGAATTCGGGCAACAAAATTGTTGTACAGGACCACAGCCGGGATGGCTGCGGCCAAGCCGATGGCCGTTGCGATCAAAGCTTCTGAAATTCCAGGTGCCACCACCGCAAGACTGGCCGACCCCATCGCACCAATTTTGTGGAACGAGCCCATGATTCCCCACACCGTTCCAAACAAACCAATAAAGGGACCGGTGCTTCCGGTCGTTGCAAGGAGGGTCAAACGAGATTCCAACGCCGCGATCTCGAGATCGACAGCTTTTCGCATCGTTCTTTCCAGATTTTCAGCGCCACTCAACTGAAACGCGGGCTGATCCTTCTGCTTGGAGCTGTCAGCCAGCTTTTGCAATTCCAAATAGCCGGCGCGAAAGACACGCGCCAAACCACTGTCCCGAAAATCATCCATATCTTCATTGAGTTCATCCAAAGATGTCGTCTTCCAGAATTGATTGAGAAAGAGCTCATTGGCATTTCCAAGCTTTCGGAATTGTTGATATTTTTGATATCCTACGGCCCAGCAGAAAATGGATAGACCAACCAAAATCACCAGCACAAACTGCACCACGGCGCTGGCCTGGAGAATAGCCTCAAAGGCGTTGGTGTTGATGCCCACATTGGTGCCGCGTATTTTCTCGGCCCAGACCGCAGACGGTCCACAGATCAAGACGCCTAAAAATCCCCACAGCCACGCTTGTTTTTTTTGTCGAAATTGAATCATCACAGAAGCCTAAGTCCAAAATGCTCAGTGAGCAAGACGCCGCCACTCGGGTAGCAAGCTTTTCTCGGTCAAATAGACACCCTCGGGCCGCAACTGCTGAGCTTGCTCCAGCTCCTGCCGGCTGCTCAAGGGCCCTAAGAGCAAAGGTTTCTGACGCCGCTTCAACTCTGTACGTATTGCATCATCAATAAGTGATACGGCGTGCCATTTAAGCGGGGTGACAAAAACATCGCCTCGAAAGGGCGTTGCTGGCAAGAGGCCTCCTGGCCAAGGTGCCATGCCGCCGAAGGTGCGAAAGCGCATTCGGTCGCTTTGACTGGAGCCATACGGAACGGGGGCGAACTCGGCTTTTGTGGCTCGCAAAACGATATCAAAATCACTCTGCACCAGAAAGTCCTGCCTCGAGGCGAGCGGGCGCAAGATATCGGCGGCCTGGCGATCCAAATCTTCGGTGTTTTGCTTGAAATTCAAAATCCATTTTTGATGCGGGGGTGCCTCAGCCAGCAGATCGTGCAAGGACAACGCACCGGCTTGACTGTTCACAACCAAGGCTCCCCCCGAGCTGCGATAGATGTCCACCCACCACTGAAGAGTTTCGGGCTTTGTCACATCCTTGGGTCCGTTCACCTCGGTGTCTTGTGCCCACTGATAAGGCACTGCAATCCACGGGAGCGGAGCCTCCAGAAAAGGATGGTCAAAACGAGGGTAAACCTGGCTGAGGCCCCAAAAATAAACGGTTCCAAGTGCCATGAGACTGGCGACAACGGTCCCCAAAATGACGAAAGCAAATCGCATCGTCCATCCATAGATGAGAGCCCCACCAAAATAAAGGATTTCATGCTTGGCCAAGGTGACCTGGCGTGCTAAACCCCTGCCACCGCAATAAGCGGAAATACGCACCTTGTGACCAACCACTGGTCCCCAGAGATGGGGTTTGGACTGCAAACCGCAAATTTGCAGTCGGTCATGAGGGAGGCTTAACCAGAAAGGAACTGCACATGGCACAAGTGACCATGAAAGAGATGCTCGACGCTGGAGTCCACTTTGGACATCAAACACAGCGTTGGAACCCTAAAATGAAACCCTACGTCTACACAGCTCGTGGCGGGATTCATATCATCGACCTGCAAAAAACAGTCGGATTGGCCAACAAGGCCGCTGAGTATGTTCGCAGCGTGGCTGCCAATGGCGGCCGACTGATCTTTGTTGGAACAAAGAAACAGGCTGTTGAGCCCATAATTGAAGCTGCACAACGCAGTGGTCAGTACTATGTGACCAAGCGTTGGCTGGGCGGAATGCTGACCAATTTCGAGACTATTAAGGCTTCGATCGATCGTCTGCGCAAAATTGACCAGATGAAAGAAAAGGGCGAATTTGATTTCTTCACAAAAAAAGAACGCGCTCGTCTGGAAAAAGAATACCTGCGTTTGTCGGAATACCTGAGCGGAATCCGTGACATGAAAGACATGCCTTCGGCGATGTTCGTCGTCGACATGCCCAAGGAGCACATCGCGATCGCAGAAGCGAAGCGACTGGGAATCCCGGTTGTTGCAATTGCTGACACCAATTCGGATCCCGAAGTCATTGAGTACCCAATCCCTGGAAATGACGATGCCATTCGCTCGATCAAACTGTTCTCCAACTTGGTCGCAGATGCTTTCATTGAAGGCGCGCGTGAGTATGAACAGAAATTGCGCTCACAAACTGACAAAGCTTCGGATTTGGCAAAAGAAGAAAAGCCGCAAACTGCTTCTGAGCAAGCTGAAAAGCGCAACAAAAGCCGTGGCCCGAAACCCGCTGCAGCGCCTGAAAAGAAAGCCGCTGAAGTGGCTGCAGGACCTGCGGTTGTCAAAGCGAACAAAGGTCGCAAGCTCGTAGCTGCTGGTCTGGCAGAAAAAATCGAGATTGAAGCTGAGTTGGAAGAACAAAAAGAGACCCCTACAGAAGAATAACGAGGAGTTGAAGATGTCTATTTCTGCTTCAATGGTTCGTGAGCTGCGAGAAAAAACCAGTGCTGGAATGCTTGATTGCAAAAAAGCACTGGAAGAAAACAATGGTGATTTTGAAGCCTCAGTGGAATGGTTGCGCAAAAAGGGTCTTGCTTCGGCAGCCAAAAAAGCGGACCGGTTGGCCTCTGAAGGTATCGTGACGGCTCACGTCCACAATGGAAACACTGGTGTTTTGCTGGAAGTGAATTCCGAGACTGATTTCGTTGCGAAAAACGAGCTGTTCAAAAGTTTTGTGGCGGAAGTCGCCAAAATGATCGCCACTGCGAAACAGGTTCCCGCCGATGTGGATGCACTTTTGAATATGACTTTGGCAAACGGACAGAAAATCTCTGAGTCACTGAAAGAGTCGGTCGCAAAAATCGGCGAAAACTTGGTGATTCGACGTTTTGTTCGCTTCGACAGCCCTGGCTACGTTCACAGCTACATCCATGGCGATGGCAAGATCGGTGTTCTTACAGAGCTGACCACTGCAACCCCTGACGACCATGCCAAAACTTTGGCCAATGACGTTTGCTTGCATGTGGCAGCAATGAATCCTATTGCCCTGTCACAGGAGGCTGTGCCGTCAGAAGTTGTCGCCAAAGAACGGGAAATTTTGAAAGCGAAAAACTTGGAGCAAGGCAAGAAAGCTGAGATGGTCGATAAGATTGTTGAAGGCCAAATTCGCAAATTCTTAGCCGAAAGCGTGCTGCTGGAACAAGCGTTCGTGAAAAATCCTGATGTGAAAGTCAAAGATCATGTCGCTGAAACTGGCAAAAAATCCGGTCAAGGCTACACAATCAAACGCTATGTCCGTTTTGAATTGGGCGAAGGCTTGCAAAAGAAATCGAACAATTTTGCAGAAGAAGTCGCTGCTCAAATGAAAAATCACTAACGCCTATCTCATATGACTTTATCAGCCAGAGGAGAGTCTGCGTTGAAAGCTCACGGATACAAACGAGTCCTCTTGAAGCTTAGCGGTGAGGCCCTTGCTGGAAAGCAGGGCCACGGGATCAGCACAGCCACAATTCAACAATTTGCGGCCGATGTTGCTGAAGCCCACAAAACTGGTGTTCAGCTTGGTATCGTGATTGGCGGCGGTAATATTTTTCGTGGTGTTGCAGCCTCGGCCGATGGCATGGATCGCGCCAGCGCTGACTATATGGGAATGCTGGCAACATGTATCAATTCCTTGGCCCTGCAAGATGCCCTTGAAAAAGCCGGAGTTCCAACTCGAGTTCAGACTGCAATTGAAATGCACGAAATTGCAGAGCCCTACATCCGCCGACGCGCCATTCGCCATTTGGAAAAAGGCCGCGTCGTGATTTTTGGCGCTGGAACTGGCAACCCCTATTTCACGACGGATACGGCGGCAGCACTGCGCGCAATGGAAATCAATGCTGAGGTGCTGATGAAAGCAACGAAGGTTGATGGAATTTACAACAAAGACCCTGTCCTTCACAAGGACGCCAAGAAATTTGACCGTATTACCTATCTTGAAGTTTTAAACCTGGGTCTGAAAGTTATGGATTTGACTGCCGTCAGTCTCTGTATGGACAATAAGCTTCCCATCTTGTCCTTCGATCTCAACACGCCCGGGAATATCCGCCGAGCTGTTTTGGGCGAGACGATCGGGACACTGGTGCATCAAGAGAACAAGTCAGACTAAGGAGGACAACATGTTGGCAGATCTGAAGAAAAACACCACTGAACGCATGGAAAAAGCTCTGGCCTCATTGAAGTTGGAGCTCAGCAAAATCCGCACAGGTCGTGCGCAAGTTTCGATGCTGGATGGCGTGAAGGTCAATTATTACGGGCAGACAACACCTCTCAATCAGGTGTCAGCGATTTCTTGTCCCGATGCAAAGTCATTTTTGATTGCCCCCTGGGAGCCTTCGCTTCTGAAAGAAATCGAACAAAGTTTAGTTAAAAGTGACATCGGTATGGCGCCGATCAATGACGGAAAAGTCATCCGGCTCAAAGTTCCTGATCTCACGGAAGACCGACGCAAAGACCTGGTCAAACAAACTAAAAAAGTTGTCGAGGACGCGCGCATTGCTGTGCGTATGGCTCGGCGAGATGCCAATGAAGAAGTGAAAAAGGCTCAAAAAGACAAGGTCGTCAGTGAAGATGAAGCCAAAAAGCATGAAGCTGACACCCAAAAAATGACGGATGACTACATCAAGAAAGTGGATGCGATTTCTGACGAAAAAGAAAAAAGCATCATGACCATCTGAGTATCAAATTTGACAGCACAACTTCGCCACCTTGGCATCATTATGGATGGAAACGGACGTTGGGCGCAAATGCGTCGACGTCCTCGTACATTTGGGCATATCAAGGGCGCTCGTACTGCGAAAAAAATTATCACCGCCTGTCGCGAAATGGGTGTCCCGAATCTCACTCTTTACGCCTTCAGCACTGAAAACTGGTCCCGCCCAGACTCCGAAGTTCAGTTTTTGTGGCGCCTTCTTTCCCGCTATTTGCGCCGTGAAACAGCCGCTCTGGTGCGACAAGATATTCGTCTGCACGTCATCGGAGACTATTCACGACTGCCAAAAGACCTCGTTGAAGCCGCACAAGAAACGATGCAGGCAACGGCAAAGTGTCAGAGTATGAATCTTCTGTTCGCCCTCAGCTACGGTTCGCGACAAGAAATTGTCGAAACTTGCCAACAACTGGCTCGACAAGTTGCCACCGGAGACCTCCATCCCGACCAAATCAATGAAAGTTTATTTGCCAATCATCTGCAAACCGCACCTGCGCCAGATGTTGATTTGGTGATTCGCACCAGCGGCGAACAGCGTCTGTCCAACTTCCTCCTTTGGCAGGCTGCTTACGCGGAACTGGCCTTTTCGAAAACACTTTGGCCTGATTTCAGTCGCCAGGAGCTTGAAGATATCCTGCACCATTTTTCTGGTCGGGATCGCCGTTTCGGCGGATTGCGCACA
>Ga0209067_10001101_pt1 | contig 16968 bp, 12 predicted proteins | sample ColStrG_CSR_2013_FD_187199 | JGI IMG/M metagenome (GOLD analysis project Ga0209067, IMG submission 187199) | Freshwater sediment microbial communities in response to fracking from Pennsylvania, USA - Cold Stream Run_MetaG_CSR_2013 (SPAdes)... | ecosystem: Environmental > Aquatic > Freshwater >...
TTTTTATAGCGTCTGACATCACGGGTCAGCAGCGGCAGGCGACTGACAGCGGCATGGGCACCTATAAAAAAATCGCTGAGCACATTGCTTTTCAGGCCACCCTGACGTCGATAATTGACAAATGCCTTCCCGGCCAAAAATAAAGCCGGCCTCGGCATTTCAACAATCTGCAATTGCATCTGGTCGATGGCAGCATCCAGTGCTTCAAAGGTAGAAAACGTCATCGACAGTTCCGAATAAATGATCGGATTGATGACCAGCCTGTGGACTTTGGATTGCGTCTGCAGTTGCGCAATGGACCAGTCGGCCCAGTCCGGATCTGCCTCGAGGACATCCACCAGAATATTGGTATCGACCAGCATCAGGATTCACCTCGCAGCAGCGCCATCAAATCATCGGTACGCCAGTGGATATCAGCCTTGCCCCTTGCGGATTCAAACCTGTCCGGTTTGCCGGCAAGCTTGCCTGCAACCCGATGCAATACCACGTCACCGTCGCGATTAACGCTGAAGTTCAGTTTGGCACCAGGCTTCAAACCCAAGGCATCACGAATGTGTTTGGGGATGGTCACCTGGCCCTTGATTGTCATGGTTGTTAACATGCAGCCTCCTTTGTATTACCAAAAATTATAGCGTAATACCAAAAATAATAAAGCTCAATGTCGCACACCTGTTATGGCGACGCAGGCGGCATGACACCGGCGAAATTGCGCGCACCCTTTCTGCAACTGCATTAACCCTGCCACGACCATGCCAATACTTCCACCGCGCCATACACCCTTCAGATGATTCGGCCATGCAGCAATTTATCAAGTAGAATTCCGCACGGCACGCGTATCTGGCAGGCCGGCAGAATTAAACCAAAAGTTTAATCATCGATAAAAAACGACAGGAGTGAGAATGAAATTCGCAAAAAAATTAGGATGGGGGATGATCGCGATCAGTCTGGCGACCATAGCTGTAGCCGCCGAACCGGCCAAACACAGTCCGGTCTCTGGTATCAATACCCAGAACACCGACAACACGGTACGGATTCAGGACGATTTTTTTCAGCACGTCAATGGCGCCTGGTTAAAAAACACGCCGATCCCGGCAGACAAATCAATGTGGGGATCGTTTGTTGAACTGGACGATGCGGTGCAGCCGCAACTGCAGGAAATCATTCTGACGCTGGGCAAAACGCCGCAGGCCGACGGCTCGGCGCAGCAAAAAATCAGCGACATGTACAGCAGCTTTATGGACACCACGACCATCGAAGCGCTTGGCATCAAACCGCTGGACGGACTGTTTGCCAAAGTCGACAGCCTCACCGACAAAACGCAGATACCGGCGTTGATGGCTTACCTGTCGCGGATCAACGTCACCACGCCGTTTGATCTGGGCGTCTCTCCGGATGACCGCGACTCCACCGTCTACGCCGTGCACTCCAGCCAGAGTGGCCTCGGATTGCCGGATCGCGACTACTACCTGCTGGATGACGATGCCAAACTCAAAGGTATCCGCGATGCCTATGTCAAACACATCGAAAAAATGTTGACGCTGGCCGGCGACGCCAATGCCGCAGCCAGTGCACAAACCGTGCTGAAGCTGGAAACCGCGCTGGCCCAGGTGCAGTGGACCAAGGTTGAGCTGCGCGATCCGATCAAGGGCTATAACAAGATTGACGTCGCCAAACTGAATGCGCTCACACCGGGATTTGATTTTGCCCAGTATCTGCAGGCAGTTGGCATCAACGGAAAGGTGTCGTATCTGCTGATCGGACAGCCGAGCTACTACACCGGCTTTGCCAAAGTGCTGCAAGACCAGCCACTGGAGGCCTGGAAGACCTATTTCAAATGGCATGTGCTGTCTGCCAATGCGGCGCTGTTGCCGGCCACATTTGCGGATGAAAATTTTGCCTTCTACGGTACGACCCTGTCCGGCACGCCAGAACAGCAGGTACGCTGGAAACGCGCTGTTGCCAAAACGGACGGTGCATTGGGTGAAGCGCTGGGTCAGTTCTATGTCGCCAAATATTTTCCGCCTGAATACAAGGCCAGAATGGAAAAGCTGGTGGCAAATTTACTGGCAGCGTATAAGCAAAGCATCAACAAACTCGACTGGATGAGCCCTGCCACTAAAAAGCAGGCGCAACTGAAACTGTCGACCATGGTGACCAAGATTGGCTATCCCGACAAATGGCGCGATTATTCTGCACTGGTCATCAAAGCCAATGATTTGGTCGGCAACAGTCTGCGCGCCAATGAGTTCGAAACGGATTTCCAGATCAGTCATCTGGGTCATCCAATCAACCGCAGTCAGTGGGGCATGACGCCACAGACGGTGAATGCGCAATATGATCCGCAGTTTAATGACATCACTTTCCCGGCCGCGATTCTGCGTCCGCCGTTCTTTAATCCGGAGGCAGACGATGCAGTTAACTATGGCGGTATCGGTGCGGTGATCGGCCATGAAATCAGCCATGCCTTCGATGACCAAGGCAGCCAGTACGATGAAAAAGGGAATTTGCGTGACTGGTGGACCGCGCAGGATCACAAAAAGTTTGCTGCCAAGACTGCCGCGCTGGTCAAGCAGTACAACGCGTTCAGTCCGCTGTCGGGCTACAACGTCAATGGCGAGCTGACTCTGGGTGAAAACATTGCCGACAATTCCGGACTGGCGATTGCTATCAAGGCCTACAGACTGTCACTCAACGGCAAGCCTGCGCCCGTCATCGACGGCTTTACCGGTGAACAGCGTTTTTATATGGGATTTGCCCAGGTCTGGCAGATGAAAGCACGCGATGAACTGGCGCTGACACTGCTGAAGGTGGATCCGCATTCACCCCCTGAATTCAGGGCCAACGGCACATTGCGCAATCAGCCGGAATTTTACAAGGCGTTTGATGTCAGAAGCGGCGACAGGATGTATCTGGCGCCGAAAGACCGTGTATTGATCTGGTAATTCATGTCATCAGCGAGCGGCGGGCAGATCAATGCCCGCCGCCGCTTGAATTACTTACATTGCTTGCATTCAGTGCACTCTGCAGTTGCTCTTCTCGGCGTACACACCCACCTGGGTAGTTCTGCTGATTTCATCACTGACGGCCACAGCCGCATTCTCACAGGTCACGTTTTCCGAATTCAGACCGTTATAGGCCGGCACCCTTCCGAACTCCACACCCGCTTCCACCATGCCATGCATCTTCTTCCGGCTTTCGGCATCGAGCAGGCTTTGTTCAAACACGCCATGTGTGCTGGACAGGACATCCGGTTTGATATCGGCCGTGTGGGTTTCCTTGCTCATTTCTTTGGCAACGTCGTCAGCATCGAGATTGAGCGGCGCGGCAGCCGGCGTTTGCGGATCGGCTGCTGCGGTTTGCGCCCAGGTGGGCTGGCAGAGCAGCCAGACGAACAGCGCTGCGTATAATTTTTGTGAAGTGATCGGACTCATGGAATATAAATGGGAGGTCAATTGAACAGCGGCCCATTCTACAGCGCGCAGGCCTGAATTCAGCTTTATTTATCTAAAACACAATCAAATCTACCAGCCAGCATCTCTTTTGCCTTTAGCGAATACAATCCGCTGCGCCGTATAAATAACCGTTACACGACATCCCGGCGACCGGCAATGTGAGCCCGTCCGCACCAGACCATCATGCATGTGAGATGTGCTGTTTCCCAGGCACTGGCACTGGGCATGGCCGCTGCCTGCCAGGCGCAGGAAAGATCCAATCAATTCGACGTCGAGGCCGGGATGACGTCCACCCGAAATGTTGAGATCAAAGGCTGTCCACAGGACCATGCGACCGACGGCCGAAAAGTTACGCGACGACCCCACAGACTGTCATGACGACAAGGCATGCCCGCCTGTGCAGATCAAAAGCGCAGCAATCAAGCAATCCTGTTGCGAAGCAGTCACAAACAATAGGTAGCCATCTTGATCTGCGTCATGCTTTGGTCCGCAACCGGGAACAATACGAGCGAAGGTCAGCTTGCAGGAGACAATTAAGGACTAGACTGACTGAAAAACCGGGTAGAAAAATATCATCATGGACAGCAACATCTTTCACAATCTGGCGATCACCGAGGAGATACTGGATCTTCTGCCGGTTTCTATTTTCGTCAAAGATGCGCAAAGCAGATTTCAGATCATGAATAAAGCCTGCGAGGAAAGCTGGGGAATCCCGTTATCCGCACTGCAGGGCACGGACGGCAGTCATTTTTTTTCCGCCGAGCAGATGCACCGGTTCCTCGAAAAGGATCAAGCCGTTTTTTCCAACCGCGTGACAGTCGAATTTGAGGAAAGCTTCTGGAGCGCCAAATTCGATTCGAACCGGATTGGGCTGACCACCAAAAAACCAATTTATGATGCCTGCAACCAGCCCGCATTTTTGGTATGCATCACCAAGGATATTACCGACATCAAAACCGCCATGCGCGATATCCTGCAGGCGGAAACCGAGTTGCAGGCCGCTGCCACTGTCGAACGGGAAATGGCGTCCCAAAACAGTCGGCTGTCGCAGGAAATCACTAAGAGAAATATCGATCTGTCAGCACTGACTGCGCATGTACAGAAAATATCAGAAGAAGAAAAGGCCAGCCTGGCGCGGGAATTGCACGACGAGCTGGGCAGCATTCTGGTCGGGCTGAACATGAAGTTTGAGCGGCTGTCGGAAAAACTGGTGGCGGCCGATTTATTGCAGGATGTCTCCGATATCCAAAAACTGCTCAGCGAGGCCTGCGCAATCAAAGCCAATGTGATCAATCAGCTGTACCCCACCATACTGGAAAATTTCGGCCTGAACGCGGCACTCGAATGGCTGATTGGCGAATATGCCAAAAATACCGGGACAGAGGTAAAACTGATCTTGCCACAACATGAACTGGTCATAGATCATCCGGTCTCGCTGGCTGCCTACCGGATAGCTCAGGAATGCCTGACCAACATCGCCAAACACGCCCAGGCCAGCAAGGTTGGCATCGAGGTGAAAGTGTGCGATGGGTTGCTGCACGTGGTGATAACCGACAACGGCAAGGGATTGCCTGTCGGAGAAAATTCTGCTGGTCACGGCATCTTCGGCATGGTGGAACGTGCCCGGTTTCTGGGCGGCTCCATGGAAATCAGCAACGAACATGGCATTGGCACAACCGCCCACCTCATTCTCCCGGCGGCGATATTCCCGGAAAAAATCCCGACAAAATCAAATCAGTCTTACCCAGCCTGTTCATCGTTACTTGCCGCAGCAGTCAAAAAGCCGAATCGGGCGACTTCGCATCTGCAAAAAGGGGTCTCTGTTGTCGCGAGAAAGTCCAAAAAAATCAATTGACCGGGCCGGCTGCAGCCGCGTTGTCAATCATTCGCCAGCGACACAATCGTGATCCGGTAGTGGTAATGCCAGCTCTCCAACTGGACGGTGCGATTACAGCTGACACTGCATTAAATCGCCCGCACGTCCAATCGAGCGCTTAACCAACCTCGATAGCGGTCGAGGCTTCACTCTTTGCACTTATCCGTACAACTAGTCAATCACTCCCCGGTCCTGATCTGCACCAAAACACCTAGCACCACACCTGAAATCTGAGTCATGGATCAGTGAACTGCCACAAATCAAAAAATCTGAAATCGCTTTTTACTTAGAGACACGGGCGATCCAGACGGTGCAGACGCCGGATCAGCCCTGCCTTCCGACACTGATTGCCGAAGATAAATTTATCAGTCTGACTAAACGGGCGGCCATTTCAGGGCACAAAATTGATCTGCCAACTGATACCATTTTTCCACAATTGAAAACAATAAATGGATACAGATCAGGACCCGGATAACTCTGACGACAGCTCAGAACGTTGATTAATTAAAATTGAAAAGGTGATTTATGCTGGGATTAAAAGGTGTTTTGGTAACGCGAACAATTCAACAGGACGTTGTAGTGAAAGTCGCTAAAGGCGCGCAGGAACAGGTATTGCACGATATCGAAGACCACTCACAGGAAACGGGTCGGGCTGAACAACTGGTTGATTCGCTGCTCTTTGGAGGAGTAAAGAAAGCAGCACTGAGTCAGATTCATGGCATGTCGCACCATGCTGCATCGCTACATCAGGAGTTACAAAAAAACGTCACCGACAGAAATCCAGAATTGGTCAAGACCCATGAACAGGAGCTCAGCAAAACACAACAGACATTAAGCGAATTAATCCGAGGCGACTCGCTGGAATATGGACAGGAATATGGGCGTCCGATAGTCGGTCGCGACAGCTACCTGATACACCGATCACCTTCCAGAATCCTGCCTTCCGGAGTCCCCCTGTACCACCCCGAAGAACGCGGCTACCCCGTGCCGTCATTCAAAAAAGTGACCGATATCAGGGGCAAAAATATACAGACAATCCGCAGCAGTGGCAAAACAAGTGACGAAGGCGTGATCAGCTGCGAGGGGAAAATTTACAAAATTAAGTTTGACGTTCGAAATATGCCTACCGTGCTTACGGACAAATTTGATGAGAAATGGCGACTGGTTCAGTTCCGGCTCACCAGTCTGTGGGAAGTCAACGAGAAACTGTTTGTCTTACAACCGTCTGGTCAAAGACATCATCCCGTGCCGGTAGCGTTGCCGGACCCTGCGATCGGCCCGGTCGCTCCAGGAATCGTACCCGGCCCAGTCATACCGGCGACCGCGCCCGTGCTGCAGGAATCCGATGACGTACTGAACCAGACAGCAATTCCACGTTTCAGCTCGTACAAAAATATTATTGTCGATTCTTTTGCGCGAATCGAAAAAGCCCAGCAACTCATATGCAATGGCAAAACCTGTCACGTCCGATTCCACCGGCACAGGGAACCCATCCTGCTTCGTGACAACAGTGATCCTGATCTGAAACTGATTCAGTTTCAACTGCACAAAATCTGGTTCGTCGTTCAGGCACGCCGTGGATTAAAGCGCCTGTCCAGAATCAGGCCCAGAGACGCAACTTTATTCTTATCGACCTCATTTCCTGATACAGAGACGGAATTATTCAGAACCAGAGCCCGTTTCGGGTTAGACGCACCATGGGAAAACACCAGAATAAATTCCACAGGTTCATTTGCAGAATTTATCCCACTTCTGGCACGCAGTATTTCGGTAGATAAAATTAAATTAGAAGAGATATTGAACAAATTGGACAATGACGCCATTCCAGCGGAAAGTCGAAGGAACGTTTATTTGAATGCCGAAACCAGCCTGCATGATATTGCAGTCCGACAAAATAATATGAATCGAAATATCGATGACCTGAAAGATATCGTCAGCCAGTTATTACAGCTGGCAAGCAAATGCACGAGTTTTCAAGTTCAGAAAATTATTTTAGAAAAAATCGCTGCATTTTGCGCCTTCCTGATTGACTTCACTCGGACCGATATGAGAGGAGATTCAGTTGCAAAGCTCAACGGCATGATGCAATGCCAACTGCTATTTATAAAAAAATTTCCGACATCTCAGACAGCGTTTCAAGAGGTCACCGATGCGCTGCCTGACGCCCACTTATCTGATTCAACTACACTGATTACGCCTCGCACACCAAATTTGACTGCCCTGATTGATGACTTATGTGCACTGTCAACAAATTTAATGACGTCATGGCGAACAATTCAGGACACTATCCAAAAAATCAGACTTGAACGAACCAACACTGTCAGGCTGTTCACAATGCAGATCAATCATGGCCTGGATCTGAACCGCGAAATACAAAAACTTTTGGGGACAGAAGGATTGAACCCTGACAATGGCATGAGTTTTTACACCCCTAAAACCTGTGCACGCATCGTCACCTTAAGACAGATTCGGGCTGAATTACTAAACAGGTACGCAGTACTCTCTGAAAGCCAGATCAATGACATGCTGAGAGAGAGCCGCGAGCACATTCAACACGTTCGACGTGAAACCAGCGAGCTTCTGGAGTATGCAAAAAGTGACCAGTTTCAAACCCACAGAATGTATAAACCTGAACTCACCACAGGCCAAAAGACGTTAATGAATTTTTCTCAATGGTGTGATGACCAGAAATCCAGAGAAAGAGAATAAATTGCGGTGACAGCCAACCTTACAGCGATCGAAATCCACCCATTGAACCCGCTGGTGGCAATGAACAAGTTTAATAATGGCAAAAAACATATAGCCTGCAACTGATCCTTCAAAACAACCACTTCAGGAGGTGCAACGTGATCACAATTTCAAACAGATGGATCAGCAATTCCATCAGCTATGCGGAAGTCGCAAAAATAGCAAATCTGGGACATCAATATTCCAACGAGCGCGATTTAAGCCATTGCCCGACAATGACCCTGTCCGAAAAAATTTACGACTATGTTTTATGCGGCAGCGTCAAACAAAAATTGATACACCGCCTCTACAAAATGTCGCGCACAAGAGCTGAATTAGCAAAGCACAGCAATTCAACCATCGCCACAACTGGGCAGAATCTGCGGTACGAAAGAAATCATTACAGAGGCGAAATGCGCGAATATGAGGTAAAAATTAGCCGCCTGCTGTCCGGATCCACCCTGAAATTTGCGACCAACCCGATTCAAAGCGCAACTTATGCGGACAGTTATCTAATCTACAGAGATCAAACACGTCGCAATGCAGTTGGCATTCGGATGCAGGCGCCCCGCCCAACCCTCCCCGGCACCGTTCAAATCGCTGACAGTGTATCTTTTGACTCTCTTGACCAGATTCAGGTTCAGCATCTGGACGCCATCAAAAAAAATACAGCGCTGCGGTTCGAAGGCCAATTGTATGAGATCAGATTTACGAAAAATAATGGGCCGGTAATCATACACGCCGATGGTTTGGCGCATCGATATGTCGTGCAGAAACGGTTGCTGAGTCTGTGGGCGATCGCGAAGGTCAAAAACAGACTGGCTGAATTCAGAAACCATCCCTCTGCCTTGTCAGCTCTGAACAGAACCTATCCGGACTCAGGTTTCTCAGCAGAACAATATGGTTTTCAATTTTTAACAGGTTGGCTCCAGTTTGTTGGTCCGGTTCAGGGCAAGTTCGCTAAATCGGTCGACCTGATCAACCGCAAACTGGCCCTGGAAAGCCGGGACATTGAAGCCGAGGTAGACTCATTTGAGCGCCTGACCAACCCCAACAGAGATCAGAAAAATGCTTTTCGGCAGGTACAGGAAAAAATTACGCTGCTCGACGGTCGCAGAAAGACGGTGGAAAAACATCTTCAGCAAGCTGCAAAACAACTCGAACGCTTATCCTGGACAGTTACCCGCCGGGATACGCCAGTAATCATAGATGCGTTCAGAAATCGCATGCTGCATTTTATTGATCAGATGAGTCTGTTCATCCTGTCGGATATGAGCGCCGAGAAAACCAAAGAATTTGATGCGCTTTGCCAAATTCAGCGGCAATTTTCCGATAAAATCGACACCAGGCGACTTCGGCACACAATCACACCGCGCAAAATAAGATCATGGAATTATTCACTACACCCACCTGTATTACACGCTGAAACCAGACTGTTGAGCCTGGTACAGAATTGTGCAATAAGTGATGGACCAATTCGAGAGGAGATGACAAAGCTGCGCGCGGAACAGAATGCGGCAATAGATCTCAGAATTCGGCAGATTGAATTGGGAGAGTTGATCACAACCGGGATACGCGACTTCACCAGCCTGGATATCGGCAGCGATCCGCTCACCCCTGAATCATGTCGTATGATCTGGGATCTCAGAAAAATCAGCAACCAACTGCTCACCCCTGAGAATAATTTTACCCATGCCGATCTGGATACCTTACAGGCGAAAAAAGAAAGGTATTTCTGGATCATCAACGCAGAATACAAAAAACGGTTGGCGCAATGAGCGAGACGCGCTGTGGAGAAGGTCACGCCGACGATAGTCTGTTAACGGCTAATCATTCGCCAGCGACACAATCGTGATCCGGTAGTGGTAACGCCAGTTCTCCAACTGCACGGTGCCACTCCAGCGCGGCATGCTGCTGTAATGTATCGTGCAGATCAGCGCCTCATCCCGATACAGCTTGCGCTGCATTCCCTGATCCTCAACAGTCCACCCGGCCGGCAGTGCCTGACGGATTGCCTCCAGTGGCCACAGCGTCAGCTGCATGTCTTCCAGAATATCCTCTGCGCGCACCTGCGCCGGCAACATGAAGTGGCGCCACTCGGTCATGTGGGTGCCGTCATAAGTCAGGCTCAAGACCCGCTGCCCGAACGCCAGTCCAACCAGCTGCAATCGCTGCGCATCCACTTCCAGTGCCGCATCGAGTTCATCAGTCTTGCCGTTGCGCTCTATGGTCAGATGCTGCTGTAACGCGATGCTGGTGCCCAGTTCAGACGGTGCCAGCTGCAAACCCAGTCGCACAGGCGGCGGTGGTGCCGTCACACAGGAGGCCAGTGGCAGCAGCGTCAATAACAGTATCAGTCTTGCGAACATAAGGTTTCCAGTGCGGCCAGACGTCTTGCCGTGTCTTTGACCAACGGATTACTGAGGTCCCACGCGTAGCCGGCGAGGATGGCGGAGATCATGCGTTTGATATCGGGCTGCTGTTTCGGATAAAAAATTATCTGCTGAAAACCGCCGGCATACCAGGATTCGACGAAGGCGCGGAAGGTATCCACACCTTTTTTCAGCGGCACGCTGTAATCGGCCTGCCAGTCCACCGTCTCGCCGGCGAACTGGCGCTGCAGCAATCCGCAGGCCAGACTCGCTGATTTGAAGGCGATCGTGACTCCCGAAGAAAACACCGGGTCGAGAAATTCTCCGGCGTTCCCCAACAGGGCATAACCCTTGCCACAGAGCGAAGCCACGTTGGCCGAGTAACCGGTGATATGCCGCGCCGGCGTATCCCAGGTGGCATTGCTCAACAGCTTCTGCAGGGACGGATCTTCGGCAACAATCGCCTGCAGACGTTCGGTATCGCTGCCCTGATACTGATCCAGATAACTCGCCCCGGACACCACACCGAGCGAGCAGCGTCCACCGGAAAACGGTATCGTCCAGAACCAGACATCGCAATGCTGCGGATGCACGGTGATGCGGATCTTGTTGCGATCAAAACCGGTTTCTATCCCGTCCTGAATGTGGGTGAATATCGCGCCGCGCACCGGAAAATTGGACGGCGTTTCCAGCTTCAGCAAACGCGGCAAAATGCGGCCGAAGCCGCTGGCGTCAAGAATAAACTGCGCGCTGACCTGGTAGCTGTAACCTTCCGGGTGACGGACGCTGACCACCGGCTGAGCACCCTCCAGATCGACTCCGGTGACTTCATGCTGATACCGTATCTGCGCACCAAAGCGCTCGGCCTCGTTGGCCAGCACGGTATCAAACACGCTGCGCTGCACCTGGTAGGTGGTGCCCCAACCTGCCGAGTGCTTATCACGAAAATCGAATTCGGTATAAAGCCCGTCGCGCATGAACGCCGCACCGTTTTTGAACTGAAAGCCCTGCTCGACCACGGCACGCAACATGTCGGCCTGCTCCAGATAAGCCATGCTTTGCGGCAGCAGGCTTTCACCTATCGAAAAGCGCGGGAACTGCTCGCGCTCCAGAATCAGCACCGCACGTCCCTGCTGCCGCAACAGCGCTGCAGCCAGTGCGCCGGACGGACCGGCACCGATGATTAGTACTTCAGTCGATTCCATGGAGGAGGTCTTTTCTGAAAAGTGGAACGATGAGCCAGACCAGAGTAATACCTGACAGTAGCGTCCAGCCAAACGCCCGCAGGGCCGGCGTCTGACTTAACGCCAATAATCCAAATGACAGCAAGGTATTCGCAGCCGATAAACCGGTTGCCAGCCAGGCCGCCGAACCGTGATCATGGTCCGATTCCTGCATGAAGATGCCGTAGTCTACGCCTATGCCCAGCAACAGCATGAAGGCCAGCACATGAAACAGTTGCAGCGGCTGATGACTTAAGCCCAGCACGGCGAGCGTCAAACCACTGGCCAGCGCGGCAGGTAACAACACACGCCAGGCCTGCTTGCGGTAACGCAGAAACAGCAGTCCATAAATCAGCAGATAAGAACCACAGACCACCCAACCCATGTATTGCCGGTACTGGCCCAGCACGCCGGAAATTTCCGCCACCTTATCAACCCACTGCACGCCGGCCTGACCGTCACCGGCGTGCCGCACCACGGCCAGATCGCGTTGCGACAAACCGCGCAGCGCCACAATGCTGGCATAGCCATCTACGGTTGCTCCCAGCCACAAATGACGCCAGGGTTCGCTGGCCGGCGCCTGCATGAACTGTTCAACCGTCAATGGCGCAGCGGCCTGCAGCAAATGGGCGCGGGTCTGACTGATCCAGTCGGCATCGGCACCGGTTTGCCGGGCCAGCGTTGTCAGGGCTTCGCCAAACAGTTTGTCAGTCTGCAGCGCTATGCGATGCTGCTGGGTTGCCGCCGATGGCACCCAGTTGGATACAGCCTGATAGCCGGTGAGTTTTTTCTGGGCGATCAGCGGATCGAGTGCATGCTTTAAGGTCTCTTCGCGTTCCAGCACCTGCTGCTCACTGGCACCGCGCACCAGATAAAACTGGACTGGCGTTGGCGCATCCAGCAGTCGGCTGAGTTTGATCTGATCCTCAATGAGTTGCGGCGGCGAATTCTGCAGCAGCCGGATGTCATCATTCGAACCCAGCCGGCTGATGCCGATGACCGCCAGAGCCAGCACCGCGCAGGCCAGGAGCCAGTAGCGTAGCTGATTGCGCCACACCGGCCACAGTCTCAGGGTATTGCCATACCAGCGCACCAAAGCGCCGCTGCGCAGACTGTTGGCGCTGACCAGACCTGGATACCAGCACAGCACCGTCAGCCAGGCGAAGATCAGGCCGACGGCAGAAAATACCGCCATATTGCGCAGGCCCGGAAATGGCGTCAGCGCCAGTCCCAGATAGCCGATCACCGCTGAGAGCAGTGTCAACGTCAACGAGGGTCGCAACTGCCGCATCAGGTCGATTGAGCTGCGTTGCGGTCCGGCCGAGAGTCGATGCGCCAGAAAGAAAATGCCGTAATCCTGGGCCACACCGATCAGACTGGCGCCGAATACCAGCGTGAGCAAATGGATGTGGCCAAATAACATCCAGCACACCGAGAGCGAACCGAGGCAACCGATGATGATAGACAGCAGAATCAGCAATATCGGTTTGAGCGTATGAAAGGTCAGCCACATCAGCAAGATGATGCCGAGCAGAGAGCCCAGCCCGATAGTCCACACCTCACCGCTGGCCTGCTGTCCCGCCGCTGCCGCGTGCAGAATCACGCCGGCAGTGATGATGTCGGCAGCCGGCGTGGCTTGGAACGCCGCACCGTGCGCCTGGGTAAGCAAGCCAGTAACTGCCTTCTGCGTGCCCATGGCAAAGACCGAATCATGCACCGTCAGCGACAGCAGCACGTACTGACGTTTAGCGTCAGCGACATACAGATAACCATCGCGCGGCCGCACCGGCGTTTCCTGAGCACGCTCCTGCACCCAGCCGGCAAACAGACCGAAGGGATCGTCGCGCCAGGCGCCGAGTTTCGGTCCGGAGAACGGGCTGTATAACTGGCGCAGTGCTGCATCGCTCCACCACGATGCCGGTTCGCTGCGCAGCTGCTGTTCCTGCTCGCCTGACAGCAGTGCCAGTCTGTGTTGCTGAAATATCGTCAGCCATGCCTGCTGCAGTTGCTCGGTCGGCGCCGCAGCGCTCATGACACCTGGTTGCGTTTTGATGACGTTCAGATAGGCGTCGGCAGCGCGGGTTGCCTCGGGCCAGTCGGCAGCGCCGATCAGCACAATGACGCGCTGCTGGGCCGCATCGACCATATGAATAAAAGATTGCTGCAACACCGGATCACGCTGCTGCACCGGAAGCAAGGCCATGATGTCGGTGTCCGGCGTGATGCGCTGGCCCACCCACAGCCAGGCGTTGTGGGCCAGCAGCAGGGACACGACCAGCAGCCACAGTAACGCGAGGCGGTTGCGCATCAGAACAGCGCCGCGTCAGCGGGTTGCAGGGCAGCGTCGCCGGTCTGGATGGCGGAAAACACGATGGTGGTGTGGTCGCCGCTGGCTTCATCCATGTGGATGGTCTGAACATAGGTGCCGCCGTCCAGACTGATGGCACCGATTGCTTTGGCCAGGCCCGGCTGTTTCGCATTCAGGGCCACATGCCAGCTGTTGGCGGTGACGCTGCCATCGATGCTGAACAGGGAATCGAGCTGGCCAAAATCGCCGGCCAGCAGTGAGAACAGCACGCTGTTAATGATGCGCACGGTGGGTTCCTGTTTCGCATCGAGGCGCATTGCGACGCGGTCGCCTGAGTAATTCACGATCTCGTCACGGGTCAGGCGCAACACGCCGGGGAATGGTGCGAGGGTGCGCCAGACCACGCCCTTGCCGCTGACCACACAGAAACGACCATTCGACAGCAACGGTTTTTTCATGCCGGCCAGCAGCTTGGTCTGATCAAAGCGGCCGCACAGTGTGGCGGGCTTGGCCAGCATGGTCTGAATTTGCGGAATGACGGTGCCCTCGGCCTGTGAGCCGGTGACGGTCATCCATAAAATTATGACGAACAAATAGCGTTTCACAAACTTACTCCACATTGAAATTGCACGGTGCACCGGCTCGGATTAATTTGCCAATCGGTGCAATGCTATTGCACCCTGCGCCTCTGAATCCGTAGGGTGCAATACCATTGCACCATCTCGCGGATAACGAATATTGATGCAATGGTTTACCTTCCTTCAGAAATACCCAATTTTTCAAACAGAATCGCCGGCGACACAAAACACATTTCACCGCTGACGCCGTCCACCGCAACCTGCGTGGTGCTCGCGCGCGTCAGGCGCTTTCCGGTCAGGGCATCGCTGATCACATAGGTGATTTTCAGACGATTTTCCCACTCGACGATTTCGGCACTGACCTTCAGCCGCTGATTGAATACCGCCGGTGCCGCGTAGCGAATCTGCAGATCGATAATCGGCCAGGCATAGCCGGATTGTTTCATCTCTTCATAGTTGTAGCCGATCTGATCAAACAACGCGCAGCGCGCGATTTCCAGATATTTGACATAGTGACCGTGCCAGACGATCTGCATCGGATCCAGATCAAAAAACTGCACCACAACGTCGGTCTCGGCGCGCCAGCGGCCCTGGTGGTTGACGTCACGCATATAAATCCCAGTACTGCGAACGGATGCGCTCTAACATCAGGCGCAGGTCCGGCTCCAACCTCCGGTCTTCGATAATCTCGGGAATATCCTCGCCCAGCCGATTCTGCATTGCCTGCAATGTGGGCGACAGCGTCAGTTCAGGATAATCACGCTGCCGCAGCCAGACGCCCTGACGCACCGTAATCAACAATGCCGCAACCACCTGTTCAGTCAGCTCCAGCACGCGCAGACAGTCGCGTGCGGCGATGGTGCCCATGCTGACCTTGTCCTGGTTGTGACACTCCGTGGACCGCGAAAATACCGAGGCCGGCATGGTGAGCTTCAAGGCTTCGGCAGTCCAGGCCGAGGCGCTGATCTGCAAAGCCTTCAGACCGTGATTGATGGTGGCACGAGTGCCGACGGCACCGGTCAGATTGGCCGGCAGACCGTGGTTGTAGCGCGTGTCCACCAACAGCGCCATCTGCCGGTCGAGCAGATCGGCCAGATTGGCAACGGTGTTTTTCATGCTGTCCATGACAAAGGCAATATGCCCGCCATAGAAATGGCCGCCGTGCAAAACATGTTCGCCCTCGGCATCGATGATGGGGTTGTCATTGGCGCTGTTGAGTTCGTTGTCTATCATGCTGCGAAACAGCGGCAGCGCGTCGGCCAGGACGCCGATAACGTGCGGCGCGCAGCGGATCGAATAGCGGTCCTGCAGACGTTTGCCGTTGCGTTCGGTATGCTCGCAGGGCAGATCCGAGCGCAGCCAGGCAGCGATCTGCTGCATGCCGGGATGCGGCTTCACGGAAAACAGCGTGGCATCAAAATGCTGCGGATTACCGTCCAGCGCCACCGAAGCCAGCGCGGTAATGCGCGTGCACAGTCGGGTCAGATAGGCAGCGCGATCGTATGCCAGACAGGCCAGCGCCGTCATCACGGCGGTGCCGTTCATGATGGCCAGTCCTTCTTTGGGACGCAGTCTCAGCGGCGCGATACCGAGAGATTGCAAGACATCGGCAGCGGGCAGCTGCTGATCCCGGAAACGCACTTCGCGTTCACCGCACAGGACGGCGGCAAGATAGGACAGCGGCGTCAGATCACCGCTGGCGCCCACCGACCCTTCAGAAGGAATCAGCGGCAACACATCATGCTGCAGCAACCGGGTAATGTGTTCGAGCAGTTCGACGCTGACGCCGGAATAGCCCTTGCACAGCGACACCAGACGCACAGCCAGAATGGCGCGGGTCTGTTCGGCGCTGAAGTACTCACCCAGCCCGCAGCCGTGATAGGTATATAAATGTTGCGGCAGTTCAGCCACCAGTTCCGGTGCAACGACTACCGTGCAGGAATCGCCATAACCGGTAGTGACACCGTAGATCGTGCCCTCCTCGGCCAGTAACCGGTCCAGAAAATCAGCGCCGCGGGCAATGGCTGCGCGAAATGCCGGTTCGGTCGACAGCTTGACCTGCGATGTGCGCTGCGCAATCGCAACAATGTCGGCAATCTGCAGACGGCCCTGGTCGACGGTGACAGTGGATAACTCAGTGTTGTGCATCGGTGTCGTTCCATTCTGGCAGATGCCAGTAATCATAAAAATTAAACCATTGCAAAGGCGCGCTCAGACAATGACGTTCCAGTTCCTGCGCATATTCTGTGGCTACTTCGGCCAGCATCTGGTCGCGGCCCTTGCGCGGCAGGCGCAGTGATTCGCGTAGCAGGCGGAAATGAATTTCATGGGTCTGACCGACGCGCAGCGAAAACAGCATGAATAGCGGACATTGCAACACACTGGCCAGCACATACGGCCCTACCGGGAACGGCGCCAGCTCACCCAGGAAC
>Ga0209067_10001103_pt1 | contig 16951 bp, 19 predicted proteins | sample ColStrG_CSR_2013_FD_187199 | JGI IMG/M metagenome (GOLD analysis project Ga0209067, IMG submission 187199) | Freshwater sediment microbial communities in response to fracking from Pennsylvania, USA - Cold Stream Run_MetaG_CSR_2013 (SPAdes)... | ecosystem: Environmental > Aquatic > Freshwater >...
CAAAGGAAAAATTATCATGAAAAATCTGATTCAGCTTTCATTCATTGGTGCTCTCACCCTGTTTTCCGCTGTCCAGGCCGCTGAAATTGACAAAGTGACCGTTACTCCTGATAAAAAGGAAATGGCAGCACAACACCGCTACCCCATGCGACAGGACGAATTTTACAAATTCAAAAGAACTTATGAACTGTCAAACGGCATGACCTTGTCATTATTCAACCAAGGCAGCTTAATGTACGCAAAATTGAATGATCAACAAAGCGAACGCATCATTGCAAATTCTGGCAGTGCATTCAGCTCCACCAAATCGGCCTTAAAAATGCATATCGATGTAATGGAAAATGGTGAAGTCAGCGGTGAGGTTTTCATCCCGGTGACCTCCGTTGCGACAAACAATTCAGAAGGTCGGATGGCAATCATATCGGCTATTCAATAACGCCAATTATTTGCAATTCAAAAACGATTTGCACAGTGGCCTGGTCAGGGAAGCAATAGCGTTAATTGTATTGACGCTATTTTGCCTTGTTTAGATTGGTGATGACCCTGCCTGCTTAATAACCGGTGCTGTCATCAACGTCCTTTGCGATGCTGTAAATCAGCAAGCCCAACAGCAGCAGCACACCCCAACCACCCAGCGCGAACCATAGCATGCCGGTGGTGACGGGTTCAACTTTCCAGAGGGTCTGCAGATAGTCGGAACCCGAAACCAGCCCCTGTGCCGTAATAATCAGCACCTGCACCAGTGCATACGGCAACGCCAGAACCAGCAAGAGCAGAACTGCCACCTCAAAAAGCCACGCCAGCCACGCTTTGGCACCTTTCAATTCGAACGGCAGACGGCCTGTATTTATCTTTTTATTCAGTTCCAGCGCATGTGTTTTCATGTCAGTCTGCCCTTTCATTTCCAGCGCACTGAATTAATTCGCATTGGCGATATCAGTGCGATCTAACTTTGTTGCTTTGCTAGCTTCAGGGCGTATTAAATACCTGATGAGCCCGAAAATGAACGAATATTTTCTTGTATTGATATGCGTTTTTCGCTGAAACTTAGTAGCACTCTCATTGGCGAGCAAGTCAATCGGTCATCCAAGAAAATTAACCTATGAATTTCTCAATCAGGGAACTTTAGACCAACGCATTGCTCTAAATGCCATTCACTCACTTGAATGGAGAAAATCGCCATGCGCAGACAAAACCTTTACATTGGAATGATCACATTAGGGCTCGCCCTTCCGATCACGGCTGCATTTGCCGCAAAATTAGCCAAAGACCCGCAAGATCAGTCCGATATTATCGGAAGAGATTTGAATGTACCACTGCTCGGCGCCATAGGCCACGTGGGTCTGTGGACTGGGGATCGGGTAATCGAGGCGTTAAATCAGACGCCGGCAATCGTGCAAAACACGCTTCAGGACTTCAAATCCAAATCAAGCTACTGGGGTGCAGTCTACTATTCCAACTGGAACAGATTACCTGCAGTTGCTCTACCATCACAAATCATGGTTCCTTATAACTACGTCCTCTACAATGCCAAGGCAGCGGCCGTACGACGAGCGATTTTGATTCAGCAAATTGGTGCCACCTATACCGTGTCACCCTATATTCAAGAGGCCTTTGTGCAAGAATGTCACGGCTTACGCTGCGCAGGACCAATTCCAGGCAAATATCGCTGCGATACGTTCATTAAAGATACCTATCTGACGGCAGGAACCGGAGGATTGAGTTTTGGCGCAACCGATACGCCTTGGGCGCTGTGGAGCACCTATACGGAGCGCCGCCAATGAAACCGGCGCCATTGATACTGGCATCGGCAACATTTGTCGTCTCTGGTTCCGCATTATTGATCGGTGGTCACATTGATAGTGATCCACCGGTCAAAGTCGGTCCAAATCCGTCGCATCAAGCGTTACCAGACGATTTGAGTTTGGCAGTTCAAGGATCGGACCGAACGGAAGTTCCGGTTATATCTACCCTGCCCAGTATGCTTCAGGCATTGGATCAGTCAGTTCTGGCGGTCATGAACGACAAAACGATGTCGAACGAAAAAAAATTCACTTTCTTTTGGGATGGCTATCAAAGAAACAAGTCAACTGCGGACTTGGCAACCTATTACATTGACTGCCTGTCGTCCATCGTGCCGCTCCCACATGTAGAACAGTTGCTGACCGAGCTCGCCAGTCCAATGACTGCCGCAGGTGTTAAAACCCATCTGATGCAGGTCTTGCAGACCGGCTATCTTCGTGAAAACGGAATAGACGAAAAGAACCGGACACTCGCTCTGGATGCGATCCGGTCCAACGTCCACAACGTCGACCCGGCGGTGGCAGGTCAGGCTGTGTTGCTCTACGCCAGAATGGGTGCGCCTGACGATCTCGTCGCGATATTGGACGACGCCAGACAGCGCAAGATCATTTCGCCCCTTGACTACCTGCGTGAGGGCGTATTCCAGTTGCCGAATATTGCGGGAGAAAAACAGCAAAATGGCCTGCTGATGACACTGATCAATACTGCACAAGGAAATGGAACTGACGAATCGGTACATATGTTGACCACGACGCTGGGACTGATCATTCAATCGCCAACCAGACTGGCGCGCATCGAATCTTCAAACAGAAATCAGATCACGGAATTTTTAGCAAGCCATGAACCCGAGGTGAAATCGGATGGCATCAACTACGATCTGGTCAGTGCCATTGAATATGCCGATTGGCTGTACAGCTATGCCAGTGTAAAAAGCAAATCAGACACCGAAGCGTTGGTATGGATTACCGGTCAGGTCACCGATGCGTCGGCCGATTTCAAAAAAATCGTTGCGGTCATGACCGGACCAATGGCACCGGAAGTTGCGCGCATGGCCCGTCAAAACGGACTTGTGGATGGCATGAGACAAAAAGTGCAACAGGAAATGGCAGGCCAAAGACCCGGCACGGCGGCGTATTCGGCCTATGAGGCAGCACTCGAGATTTTGAAGTAACCTGACTACAGTTTCGCCCGGTTCAACCGGATTGACTCCGTCACAACCGGAATCAAGTGCAGCGCTTGTTCTCCTGGCTGATCAATATAATCCAGCAATTCGCGCCGCATGCGCGGATCCCAAAACTTCTTGATATGCTCGGCAATATCGGACAGCGCCTTGGCGCGGTCCGGCATGGTTTCATAAAATGCGCCGATCTGATTGGCCATGGTCACGAGATTTTCTTTGTCCATAGTCCGTCCTTAATTACTGGCACTGCCTACCGGAGCAAGCTGCTCGGCGTGCAACAGTGCCAGTTGGTCCTCGGTAAAGTGCGCAAAGTTTTTCTGCCATTCCGAATGTTGGGTGACCGGCATGACCTGCACAGCCGTCACTTTGTATTCGGGACAGTTGGTGGCCCAGTCAGAATTGTCGGTGGTAATCACATTCGCTCCGGATTCCGGAAAATGGAAAGTCGTATACACCACGCCCGGCTGCACCCGCTCGGTAATAACGGCCCGCAGGACCGTCTGACCCGCACGGGATTCAATACCGACCCAGTTCCCTTCTCTGATGTTGCGTTCCTCGGCATCGTGCGGATGCATTTCCAGCACATCTTCACTGTGCCACCTGACGTTTTCAGTACGACGGGTCTGTGCACCGACGTTGTATTGAGACAGGATGCGACCGGTGGTCAGAATCAACGGATACTTTTGCGTCACCTTTTCTGTGGTAGCGATAAATTGCGTGATGATGAATTGCCCCTTGCCACGCACAAACTGATCGATGTGCATGGTCGGCGTCCCGTTCGGCGCCTTCTCATTGCAGGGCCACTGGATACTGCCCAACTGATCAATTTTTCTGTAGTTCACGCCATGAAAACTCGGCGTCAGAGCGGCGATTTCATCCATGATCTCGGATGGATGGTTGTAATGCATCGGGTAACCCAACGCGTTCGCCAGTGCCACAGTGACTTCCCAGTCCGATTTGCCGGCTTTGGGTGGCATGACTTTGCGCACCCGCGAAATACGCCGCTCGGCATTGGTAAACGTACCGTCTTTTTCCAGGAATGACGAACCGGGCAAAAATACATGCGCAAACTTGGCGGTTTCATTCAGGAACAAATCCTGCACCACGATACACTCCATGGCCGTCAGTGCCGCCGTCACATGCTGGGTATTCGGATCGGACTGGGCAATATCTTCTCCTTCGCAATACAGTCCCTTGAACGAGCCGTCCAGTGCCGCATCAAACATATTCGGAATACGCAGGCCGGGTTCCGGATCCAGCGTGCATTTCCATTCGGCTTCAAACTGGCTGCGCACGGTGCTGTCGGAAATATGGCGATAGCCGGGCAATTCATGCGGGAATGAACCCATGTCACAGGAACCCTGCACGTTGTTTTGACCGCGCAAAGGATTCACGCCGACGCCTTCACGACCGACATTGCCGGTCGCCATGGCCAGATTGGCGATACCCATCACCATGGTCGATCCCTGTGCATGTTCAGTCACACCCAGACCGTAATAAATTGCGCCGTTATTGCCTGTTGCATATAGCCGCGCTGCACCGCGTATTTCTTCGGCCGGCACACCGGTTACCGCGGCCATTGCCTCCGGAGAATTCTCGGCACGCATGACAAACTGCTTCCAGTCTGCAAACGACTTGGTATCGCAGCGTTGCGCAACGAATTCAGCATCATGCAACTCCTCGGTCATGATCACGTGCGCCAGTGCGGTGATGATTGCCACGTTGGTACCGGGACGCAGTTTCAGATGATATTGCGCCTCGACGTGCGGCGACTTGACCATTTCGGTGCTGCGCGGATCGATCACAATCAGTTTCGCGCCCTGACGCAACCGGCGCTTCATCTGCGACGCAAAGACCGGATGCGCTGCAGCCGGATTGGCACCGATGACCATGATCACATCCGATTTCATCACCGAATCAAAGGTCTGGGTGCCGGCGGATTCGCCCAAGGTCTGTTTCAGACCAAAACCGGTAGGTGAATGACATACCCGCGCGCAGGTATCCACATTGTTGTTGCCGAACGCGGCGCGCACCAGCTTTTGGACCAGACCAGATAGGTTTCCTCATTGGTACAGCGTGACGACGTAATGCCACCGATCGAATCCTTGCCGAATTGTCCCTGAATACGGCGGAATTCGGACGCCGCATAATTGACGGCCTCGTCCCACGACACTTCCTGCCAAGGATCGGTTATTTTTTTGCGGATCATCGGTTTCAGAATCCGGTCTTTGTGGGTGGCGTAGCCCCAGGCGAAGCGTCCCTTGACGCAGGAATGACCATGATTGGCCTGGCCGTTTTTATTCGGCACCATGCGCACCACTTCATTGCCTTTCATTTCGGCCTTGAAGGAACAGCCCACGCCACAATAGGCACAGGTCGTAATTTTGCTGTGCTCGGCCTGCCCCATCATGATCACGGTTTTTTCAGTCAGCGTCGCCGTTGGGCAGGCATCAACGCAGGCGCCGCAGGAAACACATTCCGATTCCATAAAGGACTGGTCCTGACCCGGCGAGACGCGCGACGCAAAACCGCGTCCGGATATCGTCAGGGCAAACGTACCTTGGGTTTCTTCGCAGGCCCGCACGCAGCGGTTGCAGACGATGCATTTCGATGCGTCATAAGTGAAATACGGATTGGATTCGTCCTTTTTCAGCTCAAGATGATTTTTGCCTTCATAACCGTAGCGCACTTCGCGCAGACCGACCACGCCGGCCATGTCCTGCAGTTCGCAGTTGCCGTTGGTCGGACAGGTCAGGCAGTCCAGTGGGTGGTCTGAAATATACAGCTCCATCACCCCTTTTCTGATATCAGCCAGTTTTGGCGACTGGGTTTTGACTTTCATGCCAGGTTCACACGGCGTAGTGCAGGAAGCGGGATAACCGCGCCGCCCTTCAATTTCAACCAGACACAGGCGGCAGGATCCGAAAGGTTCGAGACTGTCGGTGGCGCACAGCTTGGGCACATTCACACCGGCTTCGGTGGCTGCGCGCATGACTGACGTGCCGGCCGGTACGCTGATGGCCACACCGTCGATTTCAACCGTCACAAGCTGGTCGGATACTTTTTCCGGTGTACCGTAATCGGTTTCATTGAGCTGATTCATCTGTCTTCCTTCAACTTATTTTACGCGTTCGAAATCACTGCCAAAATGGTTCAGTGCCGACAATACCGGATTTGGCGTCATGCTGCCCATTGCACACAACGAGCCGTTCACCATTACATCGCATAAATCACGCAGCAAGTGAACTTGTTGCGGGCGTTCCTGATTGGCGATAATTTTGTCGATCGCTTCCACACCACGGGTCGAGCCAATCCGGCACGGCGTGCATTTACCGCACGACTCGATGGCACAGAATTCCATGGCATAGCGCGCCTGCTGCACCATATCGACCGTGTCATCAAAGACGACAATCCCACCATGGCCGACTGTTGCACCGATCGCGGCAAAGGCTTCGTAATCGAAGGCGGTATCAAACTGGGATGCCGGCATATAGGCACCGAGCGGCCCACCCACCTGCACTGCGCGAATTTCGCGACCGCTGGCTGTGCCTCCGCCAAAGTCGAACAGCAATTCGCGCAGCGACACGCCGAACGCCTTTTCCACCAGACCGCCGTGTTTGATATTGCCGGCCAGCTGAATCGGCAAGGTGCCGCGCGAGCGGCCCATACCAAAATTTTTATAGAACCCGGCACCACGCGCCAAAATCATGGGCACGGCAGCCAGAGAGATTACATTGTTGATGACTGTGGGCTGACCAAACAGTCCCTGCAGCGCAGGCAGTGGCGGCTTGGCACGCACGATACCGCGTTTGCCTTCCAGACTTTCCAGCAGGGCGGTCTCCTCGCCACAGACATAGGAACCGGCGCCCTTCCTGACTTCCAGATGAAAAGTGTGTGTCGATCCGCAGATCTGATTGCCAAGGTAGCCATGTTCATAGGCGAACTCGATGGCCCGGTTCAGTGTCGCAATCGCATGGGGATATTCTGAACGAACGTAGATATACCCCTGACTGGCACCAACCGCGACGGCCGCGATGGTCATCCCTTCAATCAGCATGAATGGATCGTTCTCCATCACCATGCGGTCCGAGAACGTGCCCGAGTCCCCTTCATCGGCATTGCAGACGATGTACTTGGTGGGGGAATTCGTATTCAGTACGGTTTTCCATTTGATCCCGGTCGGAAAGGCGGCACCACCGCGTCCGCGCAAGCCGGAGTCCAGCACTTCCTGCACCACCTGCTCCGCACGCATGGCAAGAGCACGCTTCAGGCCGGCATACCCTTCATGATTCAGGTAATCATTTATGGAAACAGGATCGGTAACGCCGACCCGCATAAATGTCAGGCGTTCCTGATTTTTCAAGAAAGGAATCTGTTCGGTCACTCCCTGACACAGCGGGTGCGCGAGTCCCTGCAAAAAACCGGCATCAAACAGGGACGCGACATCGCTGACTTCGACCGGACCGTAAGCCACCCGTCCTAGCGGTGTGGCGACTTCCACCAGCGGTTCCAGCCAGAACATGCCGCGCGAACCGTTGCGGATCAGTTCAATGGCAATACCACGCTGTTGCGCATGCTCATGAATGGACTTGGCAATCTGATCGGCGCCGAGTGCAATTGCAGAGGAATCGCAGGGAACATAAACAGTGACGAGATTCATGACATCCCCATGACGGTTGCCAGAATCCGGTCAAACTTTTCCGGCGTCAGGCGCGCATGCAGTGCATCGCCGACCATCATGGCCGGTGCGCAACCGCACTGTCCCAGGCAATACACCGGTTCCAGCGTAAACTGGCCATCAGCCGTTGTTGTATGAAAATCACAGCCGAGTGCTGTTCTGGCATGGTCGGCCAGCGCATTACCGCCATTGGCCTGACAGGCTTCGGCACGGCAGATCTGGACCACATGACGCCCGGCCGGATGCTGTCGAAAAAAATGATAGTAACTCACTACGCCCATTGGCCTGACAGGCTTCGGCACGGCAGATCTGGACCACATGACGCCCGGCCGGATGCTGTCGAAAAAAATGATAGTAACTCACTACGCCATGCACTTCCGCACGCGAGACATTCAATTGGCCTGCAATCATTGGAATAACATCGGCCGGAACAAAGCCGACTTTTTCCTGTATCGCGTGCAGTATTGGCAGCATGGCACCCGGCATGGATTTGCGCTCACGGATGAGCGCTTCCATCTCGGCCGGATCGTATATTGGTGTTGAATTCATTCCCTGTCCCCACGCGGCGGTTGATCTTAAATATGCTTTACACAGCATATTAAGTACTGGCATTATGTTATTTTTGAGTAACAGTACCACTGGCACCAATGCAGTTCAATAGGCTATTTAAAGCATATATAGAGCAAATCCATGTATAAAGTTCACATCACCCCGATCTGGAACATCAGCAGCAGCAATGAACAGAGCCTGGATATGTCGGCACTGCTCGGTCTGTTGTCGGCCATCCAGAAGACCGGATCGATTGCGCAGGCTGCACAGCAGGTTGGACTTTCCTATCGGTACGCGTGGGGCCTGTTACGCGAAGGTGAGCAAATGTTCAACGATGCGCTGATGAGCAAAACCCGCGGTCAGGGCACCAGACTCACCGAACTGGCTGAAAAACTGATCTGGGCGGACCGCCGGGTTGCGGCGCGACTGTCACCAACTTTGGAGAGTCTGTCGTCCGAGCTCGAAACAGAGCTCAACAAAAATCTGCCGGACAAAATCAAACCGGTGCGCCTGCACGCCAGCCACGGTTTTGCTGTTGCCGCGTTGCTGAACCGCTTTAACAATGAACAGTTTCCGGTTGAAACGTTGTATCGCAACAGCACTGATGCCGTTGCAGCGCTGGCGCGCCGCGAATGCGATCTGGCCGGGTTTCATATTCCGACCGGAGAATTTGAAGCAGCGGCCTTTGCACAATATTCAAAATGGCTGAAACCGAAAACCCATTGCCTGATCCATCTGGCGTTGCGCAATCAGGGCCTGTTTGTTGCGCCCGGCAACCCCAAAAACGTCACCGGCATCGCCGATCTGAACAAGAACCAGATCCGCTTCGTCAACCGCCAGAAAGGCTCCGGCACGCGCATGCTGTTGGAATTGATGCTGGCCAAACACCACATCAATCCCAACCAGATCAATGGCTTCGACAATACCGAGTTTACTCATTCAGCCGTGGCCGCATTCATTGCCAGTGGCATGGCGGAAGTGGGATTTGGCGTGCAGACCGCCGCGCAACGCTTCGGGTTGGATTTTATTCCGCTGGTCAAAGAACGCTATTTTCTGGCGCTGCCGCTGGCAGCGCTCGACGATCCGGTGATTCAGCATGTGATCGAGGTGCTGCAGTCCGATCAATATCGCGATGAAGTCAATCAACTGGCTGGCTATGACGCTGCCGATACCGGAAAAATTCAATCGCTCGGCGAAGCTTTTTAAGACCGGTCCGGCCTGTCGACCCCGGCCCGGATCAAACTCCCGCTTTCATCAACAGCGGGTTTTCAGCAATAGTCCACCCGGTATCGCGTAAGTACTATCCGCAGGCATCAAACACTGTTGCATTCTGCGCCGGATGGCAGTCAGACATTCCAATTCATTCTGCGCCGGATGGCAGTCAGACATTCCAATTCAATAAAATAGACATTGAGAGCACACCCAGCATGCAGCCCCTTGACGCATTCAAAACCGTCCACATGGTTCAAACTGAAAACTTTCTTCACCACCTGAACGACCCCGAACCACCCTCATTCAGAACCCTGAATTGTTTCGCAAAAATCAAAGTTATCGCTATTTTTGCCTTGAGCAGCGCCTGTTTTGCGGTCGGCGGATCGGTCATGGCGGGTACGCTGTGCGGGGGCACACCCGTTGCGGTCGTTTTATTCCTGACAGGCGCCTTTCTGCTTACCCTTGGAAAAAACGAATACAAACAGGAGATAACAGACCTGCAACTGAAAGACCTGCAGGCAGCAAAGGTGATCCTTGCCAGAACAGTCGGCAGGCAAAACGCAATTATTTCAAGAATGAACAGGAACACGGAATTTCTGAACAATCAAATTATCGGTCAGGCTCCACCCCAAACCTGAACCGAGCAGGCCTGCCGAGTAGAATCAGTCACAGCGGATGCGCTCCGGATGGCAGTACACAACCATACTGCCATTGCGCACAAACCCGGCCAGCGTCAGTCCGTTCCGCTCTGCGACTTCAATAGCCAGACTGGTCGGTGCCGATATCGTGGCCAGCAACGGAATGCGTGCCCGCGCTGTCTTTTGTGCAAGTTCATAACTGGCGCGACTGGTCATGATGACGCAACCCGTTGACAGGTCCTGGCCCAGCAAGGCACCAATCAATTTGTCCAGTGCGTTGTGCCGCCCGAGATCTTCGCGCACCAGCACTACCTGACCTTCCTGGTTGACCCACGCAGCTGCATGCATGGAACCGGTCATCGCATTGACGGTCTGCGAATGCTGCAAGGATTGAAACGCGCTGAACAATGCTGTCTGGGCGATAGCAAATTCTTGCCGCGGCAGGTCTTTATCCATTTCCAGTGCAGCCTCAAAGGCAGTCAGGCTTTCGAGACCGCACAGGCCGCAGCCGGTGCGTCCCACCAGACTGCGGCGCCGCTCCTTCAATTGGGCAAAACAGGAAGCGGCAATCGTCAGCTGAATTTCAATGCCGGTGTCTGGATGATCGATCTGTTCGATGTCGTAGATTTCCGAACGCTGATTGATAATGCCCTCGGCATAGCTGAAGCCGACGGCAAAATCAATCAGATCGAGGGGAGAAGCGAGCATTACTGCGTGTGAGATGCCGTTGAAGACCAGTGCCACCGGTACTTCACAGGCCACCCTGTCGGTGCCAACGGTTAATTCACCGCTGGCATACCGCCGGATCGGAACCGCAACAGCACCAGTCTCCGGTTCTGGAATAGTGGAATCTGGTGTGTTGGACATAGTCAATCCATCTCAGTGAAACAGAATCAGCGCCTTTTGCAGGGTAATCCAGATACCGCACAAAAGCGGAATGCCAACTGCCGACCACGCCAGCACCAACAGTACCGGACTGGACGCACCGGCACCAGTATGACTTGCAACCAGCACGGAAGCGGCGGCCTTGTCATGGGCCACTTTGCGTTCCTGTGCCAGTTCATCATCGGTCATGAATTTATCTTCAGCCACCGGTCGCACCAGGAATCACGACCAACGGTCCGAGCACCCCGGCGGTAGACCAGGCGGTCAATAAAATACCGTGGATGGCACCGACCATCTGCGAGCCGAACAGGTCGGCCAGATAGGCAGGCACGGTAGCAAAACCGCCGCCGTACATCGAAAGAATAATGCAGAACGAGAGCACGAACAGCGCTTGGTAGCCGCTTTTACCAATCGAAGGAATCGATGCATACAGGATGAAGCCCAGCGTAAAAAATGCAAAGTACGTCATCTTGCGACCGATCCGGTCTGACAGGGAGGCCCAGAAAAAACGCCCGCCGATATTGAACAGGGAAAGCAGACCGGTGAATCCGGCGGCAATGGTGGCGATCTGGGCTTTTTGCGCCAGACTCAAATCATTGAAACCCAGATCCAAGCCGATCAGATGACCACCAAACACTTCCTGCAACAGAGGCGACGCCATACCCAAAATCCCGATACCGGCAGTCACGTTCAGACACAGCACACCCCAGATCAGCCAGAATTGCGGCGTCTTCCATGCTTTGGAAACATGGACATGACTGTGAGTGATCATGGTATTGCCATCCTTGACCACAGGTGGCGTCCACCCTGCCGGCTTCCAGCCGGTCGCAGGGATACGGTAAGAAAACGCACCACCCAACATGAACACCAGATAAATCGCGGCCATCGTCAAAAAGGTTTCCCAGACGCCGACCGAGCTGGCGCTGGCGTAATGACGCATGAGCCAGTCAGCCAGCGGTGCACCGACCATGGCACCACCACCAAAACCCATGATGGCCATGCCGGTCGCCATACCGCGCCGGTCCGGAAACCATTTGATCAGCGTCGAAACCGGTGAAATGTATCCAAGACCGAGTCCGATCCCGCCGATGACACCGGCGCCCAGCCACAATAACCAGATCTGATGGACATAAACGCCGAGCGCCGAAATCGCCAGACCACCACACCAGCACAAAGCGGACACCACACCGGCCTTGCGCGGACCGGCGTGTTCCAGCCAGCCACCCAAAAATGCAGCGGCACCACCGAGGAAAATAAAAAACAGCTGAAACATCACTACCAGACTGGTCACTTTCCAGTCGCAACTGGTTGACATGATTTCGGATAAGAAATCCATTTCTTTGGGGCAGGCCACCGAGCTGGTAATGCCAATCGCACGGGTCAGCGGCAGCCAGAATACAGAAAAACCGTAAGCCATACCGATACATAAATGAATCGCCAATGCGGCCGGCGGAACCAGCCAACGATTAAAACCTGCATTGGCCACGATCTGTTCTTTGGCCAAAATTTGAGAAAGGGACATGTTGATCTCCTGATTATAATTTTATTGGCGTGAAATGACGCCCTTCATTCAGCGACGACATAATGCTTGAATACAAGTGCAATGACAATAACTTTTCCGGCAAATTTAACTGCGCACGCAACATTGTCTGCCTCAAATTCACCGTTCCCATTTAAAATCGCGCCACTGGTTACATGAATGAGGAATCGATGAATCTGCAACAGAACAAAGAGTTAATCGCGGAGGCACTGGCCACCAAAGGCTGGATCGTTCTGGACGATTTTTTTGATCCGGAACTGATACAGGAACTTGCCAGCGAATGTCGGCTTCAGTACCAACTGGGTCTGTTGAAGGAAGCCGGCGTTGGCCGGGGTGGACAGATTGTAGTCGAAAAATCGATCAGGGGTGATCAGACACGCTGGCTTGAACCCGGGATGTCGTCCGAGGTGGATTTGTATCTGCAGCACGCGGAGCAACTGCGTGCCGTTTTGAATGAACTGCTCTATCTGGGATTGCAGGAAACCGAACAGCCGAGGTGGATTTGTATCTGCAGCACGTGGAGCAACTGCGTGCCGTTTTGAATGAACTGCTCTACCTGGGATTGCAGGAAACCGAACAGCATTTTGCGTTTTATCCACAAGGCGCTTTTTATCAAAAACATCTGGATCGATTTCGTGACGAGGACCGACGCGTGGTGTCGTCGGTGTTGTATCTGAACCCGGATTGGCAACCGGAACACGGCGGCGAATTGCGCCTGCATCTGGGTGAGTCAATAGCGGACATTGAGCCGAAAGCCAACCGCTATGTGCTGTTCATGTCGGCGCAGATTCAACATGAAGTCAGGCCGACTGCAACCGATCGGCTGTCGCTGACCGGCTGGTTCAAACGCAGCGGATAAAGTTGTAATCCGGTGCGCCGGTTTCGAAGACTACTCTTCCTGTTCAGCCGGCCAGTCGCGAATATAGGCCTTGAGCATTTTGTTTTCAAAACTTTGCGCTTCAAGAACCGCTTTTGCCACGTCATAGAAGGAAATCACCCCAAGCAGCACCTTGGCATCCATTACCGGCAAATAGCGGGCATGCTGTTCCAGCATGACGCGACGGACTTCGTTGATTTCGGTTTCCGGGGTCACGGTCAATGGATGATCATTCATGTATTTGCGCACCGTGCCACTGCCCAGTGAACCGCCATTGATATGGATGGCTTTAATCACCTCCCGAAACGACAGCATGCCGGCCAGCTCACCAAATTCCATGACGACGACGGAGCCGATATCCTTGTCTTCCATCATATTGACGGCGTTGATCATGGATTCATCGGGTGTGACGGTGTACAGTATGTTGCCTTTCACCTGCAGAATTTCTGATACTTTCATGCTTGCCTCCGCTTGGAATTGTTTTACAATGAGTCCGTTAAAAAAACGACCACTATTGCGCGTCTTGACCGGACCTCACACTTTTCCGGGTGACTGCCTGCAAACTCAATGTATCTTATACCTTTTGAAAAATCCAGCAAGGTCTGCATTGCCAAAAACATCACATACCTCAGAAAGTTAACATGAGCACTTCTGATTCGCCAGGTTTTGACACACTGTCACTGCATGCAGGTTCCAGCCCTGACCCTGCAACCGGTGCGCGCGCCACACCGATTTATTTCAGCTCCTCCTTTGTCTTTGATGATTCCGATCACGCCGCTGCGCTGTTCAACATGGAACGCGCCGGTCACGTCTATTCACGCATTTCCAATCCAACCAATGCAGTACTGGAAGAACGGATCGCCGCGCTGGAAGGTGGCGTGGCGGGACTCGCGGTCGCCAGCGGCCAGGCCGCCCTGCACCTGGGCCTGTGCACCATCGCCGGTGCCGGCTCGCACGTCGTCGCTTCACGCGCCCTGTACGGCGGTTCACACAATCTGCTGTCGTACACCTTGAAACGCTTCGGCATTGAAACAACGTTTGTCGATCCGCGCGATCTGGATGCCTGGCACGCAGCCATCCGACCGAACACCAAAGTCCTGTTCGCAGAAACACTGGGCAATCCGGGCCTTGATGTATTGCCTATCCCGGCCGTTGCCGCGCTGGCGCATGATCACCATTTGCCGTTGATGCTGGATTCGACCTTCACGACACCGGCAGAAACACTGGGCAATCCGGGCCTTGATGTATTGCCTATCCCGGCCGTTGCCGCGCTGGCGCATGATCACCATTTGCCGTTGATGCTGGATTCGACCTTCACGACACCGTATCTGCTGCGCCCATTTGATCATGGTGCCGATCTGGTTTTTCACTCGGCAACCAAATTTTTATGCGGTCACGGCACTGCCATCGGTGGTCTCCTGGTCGACAGTGGTCAATTCAACTGGCAACAGGCGTTTGAGGCAACGGGGCGCTTTGCCGAATTGTGTGCACCCTACGACGGTTTTCATGGCATGGTCTTCAGCGAAGAATCCAGCACCGCGGCCTTTGCCCTGCGCGCGCGACGAGAAGGTCTGCGCGATTTCGGCGCGTGCATGAGTCCGCACAATGCTTTTGCCATACTGCAGGGTATGGAAACGCTGTCGCTGCGTATGGATAAACATATCGCCAACACCCGCAAAGTGATCGAATTCCTGCTCACGCATCCGGCCATCGAATCCGTCACCTATCCGGAACTGGACAGTCATCCCGATTATGAACTGGCCAAGCAATTGCTGCCAAAGGGCTGCGGCGCGGTCTTCACTTTTGCCCTCAAAGGCAATCGCGCAGCCGGTGCCAGACTGGTTGAATCACTCAAGGTATTTTCCCATCTGGCCAATGTCGGCGATGCCAAGTCGCTGATCATCCACCCTGCCTCCACCACCCACTTTCGGGTGCCGGCAGAGCAGCTGGCCGCTTCCGGCATCACGGAAGGCACGTTGCGGCTCTCGATCGGACTGGAGAATGCCGACGATCTGATTGCCGATCTGAACCAGGCCTTAAAAACCGCGCTGAAAGGAGCCTGAAATGCTGATTCGAATTCAGGACAGCGACGTCTTCTGCTATACAGCAGGCAAACCGTTTAACCCGGACCTGCCCAGCGCCGTATTCATTCACGGCGCGCAGAATGACCATTCGGTCTGGGCCTTGCAGAGTCGTTATTTTGCCCACCATGGCCACAATGTTTTTGCGGTCGATCTGCCCGGTCATGGCCGCAGCAGCGGTCCGGCGCTCACCTCCGTTGAAGCCATGGCCAACTGGCTGGTCGCGCTGCTCGATGGTATCGGCATACAAAAAGTCAGCCTGATCGGGCACAGCATGGGATCGCTGATTGCCCTTGAGACGGCGCGTCTGGCACCGCAACGCATCGGCAAACTGGCACTGCTCGGCAACGCCTATCCGATGAAAGTGGCTGACGCACTGCTCAACATGGCACGTGATAATGAGCCCGAGGCGATTAACATGGTCAACAGCTGGTCACACCTGAGCAGCACCCAGCGCACGGCGATACCCGGCTTTAACCTGCAGGGCAATGCGCGCCGGTTGATGCAACGCATGTCGGCCATCAACCCTGCGCAGCTGTTTTATACTGATTTTTCAGCCTGTAACAACTATCAGCAGGGTGAAGCCGCCGCAACAGCTATCCAGCAAAATGCCATCCCTGCCCTGTTTGTGATGGCGCGGCAAGATCGCATGACACCGGTCAAAGCCAGTGCCCGATTGCGCGCCGCACTGCCCGACGCCAAAGTAATTGAAATTGACCAGTGTGGCCATTCCATGATGGCTGAGCAGCCGGACGCGGTATTGCAGGCGCTGCGGGATTTTTTATGAGAATGGCCCGGTGACATATTCCTGTCAAATTTGGCCTGCATACTCCGGACATTATTGTGTCAACACTTCTCATGACTAAAAATCACCAACGCCTGATTATCCTTGACGCCGATGGCACAACGGTCGATGCCTTTGCTGCTATCACCTCGACTTTTTCCCAGCACGGCATGACGCTGGGGAATGAGGATAATTTCCGCAAACGCCACAACCTGTTCAAATACATGGGCGGCATCAAGGAATTTCCGCGCAATTTCAAAAAGCAGCTCAGCCACCGCAAGAAACTGATCGAAACCCTGACCGATGTGTATCGTGACGAAGCACAGCTGTACCCCGGAATAGCAGAACTGATGCAGCGTCTGATTGATGCGCCCGATGTCATTGTTGGCATCGTTACCCGCAACATCACCAACAATCCGCTGGAAACGTTGGATAAATTATTTTCACGGCATGATATTGACGTGACCCAATTGGATTTTCTGCATCACATTCCGCTCAAGCAGAACAAGAATCGGGCTTTTCAGGAAATTCGCGACAGTTATGGCATCAATCCGGCGCTCTGTTATATCTGTGGTGATGAACACAAGGATTATCATGCTGCGCAGGTGAACGGCATGCATCCGTTCATGGTTTCCTACGGGTTTGAGGATCATCAGCGTCTGACCGACAAATTCGCTATTCCGGACGTGTTGATTTCGCGCACACCGGCCGAGCTGTGTTCCAG
>Ga0209067_10001104_pt1 | contig 16949 bp, 16 predicted proteins | sample ColStrG_CSR_2013_FD_187199 | JGI IMG/M metagenome (GOLD analysis project Ga0209067, IMG submission 187199) | Freshwater sediment microbial communities in response to fracking from Pennsylvania, USA - Cold Stream Run_MetaG_CSR_2013 (SPAdes)... | ecosystem: Environmental > Aquatic > Freshwater >...
CAGGGAAAAGAGATTTTTATGACATTTTGGGTGTTTCCAAATCAGCCGATGCGGATGAACTTAAAAAAGCATATCGTAAACTGGCTATAAAATACCATCCGGATAAAAATCCGAATGATAAAGAAGCTGAAGAGAATTTTAAAGAGGCTGCGGAAGCCTATGAAATACTAAGTAATCCAGAAAAAAGAAGGCGTTACGACCAGTTCGGGCATCAGGGCGTAGGAGCTGGAAGTTCAGGCTATGGGGGCGGAAATATGAATATGGATGATATTTTCAGCCAATTCGGTGATATTTTCGGAGGAGGTAGCCCTTTTGAAGGATTTTTTGGAGGAGGAAATACGGGTAGAGGAGGAAGAAGGGTTGCCAAGGGAACCAATCTCCGAATCAAAATGAAACTCAGCCTGGAAGAAATTGCGACAGGCGTGGAGAAAACGGTTAAAATCAACAAACAGGTATCCTGTAAAACCTGTGGCGGATCGGGAGCAAAGGATAGAAATTCATTTTCGACCTGTGGTACCTGCGGTGGTTCGGGTAGCGTTCGAAGAGTAACCAATACCATCTTGGGGCAAATGCAAACCACCAGCACCTGCCCTACGTGTAATGGGGAGGGTACAACCATCAGTAGCAAATGTACCACTTGCCAAGGTGAGGGGGTTCAAAGAGGAGAAGAAACGATTACGATCCAAATTCCTGCCGGTGTTGCGGATGGTATGCAATTGTCGATGAGTGGAAAAGGAAATGCGGCTCCAAGAGGGGGAATTGCGGGTGACTTAATTATTCTCATCGAAGAAATTGAAAATGAAGTTTTAAAACGAGACGGAAATAATATCGTTTATGAACTCCATTTAAACTTCGTTCACGCAGCTTTAGGAACCAGCATAGAAGTGCCCACTTTGGATGGCAAGGCACGGATAAAAATTGAACCAGGTACTCAATCCGGTAAAATACTGCGGTTAAAAGGGAAGGGCATTCAGGAATTAAATTCCTATACCCGTGGGGATCAATTAATCCATATAAGTATATGGACCCCTAAAGTGCTGAGTCGTCAGGAAAAGGAATTATTAGAGACCTTACAGGATTCTGAGAATTTTAAACCCAATCCAAGCAAAAGCGATAAAACCTTTTTCGAGAGGATGAAAGAATATTTCGAATAGGTTTGATTTTTTTGGTTTTATTAAAGATATTGGCATATAAAACCTAAAAATGCTAAGTATTCAGGGTATTACTAAAAATTATGCTTCCCATACGGCTTTATCCAATGTCAGTATGGAAATCGACAAGGGAAGTATTTTTGGGCTATTAGGCCCCAACGGAGCCGGAAAAACCTCTTTAATTCGAATCATCAACCAAATTACTGCTCCCGATCAGGGTCGTATTTTTTTTAATAATGAACCATTACAAGCCCGCCACATAGAAAAAATCGGCTATTTACCGGAGGAAAGAGGTTTATATAAAAAAATGGAAGTGGGTGAGCAAGTCCTTTATCTTGCCCAACTTAAGGGACTTAGTCGAAGCGAATCCATTTCCCGAGCCAGAAAATGGTTTACTAAACTTGAAATACAGGATTGGTGGAATAAAAAAGTAGAGGATTTAAGCAAGGGTATGCAACAAAAGGTGCAATTTATTGCCACCGTCATTCATGAACCTGATTTTTTAATCCTGGATGAGCCTTTTACCGGATTTGACCCCATCAACGCCGAAATTATTCGTCAGGAGATTCTTGAACTTCATAAAAAGGGTACAACGATTATATTCAGCACCCATAGACTGGAAAATATTGAAGAGTTCTGTACTCATATTGCTCTTATTAATAAATCTAAAAAGATTCTGGACGGCAAAACCCGTGATATTTTAAACCAGTTTAGGAATAATACATTTAAAGTCGATTATACAGGTGATTTGGCGTCCGTTAAATCTATACTTCCGCCCCAATTCTCCTTAATTCAGGAGGGTAAGGGTTTCGAGTATAACTATGCGGAATTTACCATTCGGGAAGGAAATGTAAACGATTTGGTTTCCACCTTAATTCCCCATATCCATCTCCATGGACTAAAGGAAAGTATTCCAAGCATATCGGATATTTTTATAAAAAAGGTAACCGAAGAAAATCATAAAAACCCTGTGGCCCATGAATAAGATATTATTAATAATAGGTCGTGAATACCTGGTTCGTGTAAAAAAGAAATCTTTTTTGGTTTTAACTTTTCTGGTACCCCTTTTAATTGCCGGAATGTATGGCTTGATCTTCTATCTTATTTTAAACCAAAATCATTTAAGTGATAAAAAAAAGGTAAAAGTTCTTGATCCATCTGGAATATTTGTCAAAAATTTAAGGAATTCCGAAAACCTTATCTATACTCATTCGGATGTACAGGACCTGGATAGTTTAAAAAAAGAACTTAAAACCAAAAGTTTCGATTTTATCCTAGATATTCCTCCAGTAAAAGACACCGCTCTCGCTGCCATGGGGGGAGAATCCATGGCACCTTCAGGCATCCAGTTAATTGGTGAAAAATCGGCTTCCATCCAAACCATCGAGGAAATCCATAATGAACTGGAAAGAGTTTTAAAAACAAAAGGCTTATTAGCTGCTGGAATTGACACGGCAAAAATGAATCAAATAAAGCCTAAAATTCATATTAAGAGCTCCGTTTTAACGGCACAGGGGGAAAGAAATTCGGATAGTTTGGGTTCCTTTATTATTGGAATTACCGCTTCCATCATTATTTATATGTTCATATTCCTTTATGGGGTACAGGTTATGAGAGGGGTAATGGAGGAAAAAACCAGTCGGGTGGTAGAAGTTATTATCTCTTCGGTAAAGCCCTTTCAGCTAATGATGGGTAAGATCATCGGGATTGCCTTAGTGGGATTAACCCAATTTTTAATGTGGGTATTATTATCAGCGGTGCTCACCCCTATAATAAGCTCCAAACTCGGTGCCAACCATAAAACCGAAATAGTAAAAAAAGCGGATTCAAAAGCCGATAGTCAGGAAAACTCGGATGCCATGGCTCAGGTTTTCAATGCGATCACCAGTCAAAATTATCCTTATATTATAGGGTGCTTTATTTTTTATTTTCTAACCGGATATTTACTGTATAGTGCCTTGTTTGCCGCTATTGGCTCAGCGGTTGATTCAGAAACGGAAACCCAACAGTTTATGTTTCCGATCAGTTTACCCCTTGTTTTCTCTATTATTATTTCGTCGAATTATGTGATCAATAATCCGGATTCCTCTTTATCGGTTTGGCTTTCCATGATCCCTTTCTTTTCTCCTGTGGTGATGATGGTACGTATTCCATTCCATCCACCTCTATGGCAATTGATTTTGAGCATGATCCTTATGATAGGCGGATTTATTGGAACAGTTTGGATTGCAGCGAGAATTTATCGAACAGGTATTTTACTTTATGGAAAAAAAATAACCTTTGCCGAATTGGGGAAATGGTTGTTTTATAAATCCTGAGAAATACTTTTCCATTTTGAAAAATTGAATTCCAAAATGGAAAAGTATTTCTCCATTCCTAATTATTTCTATAAATAAATATGCCATTTAAAATAGATGGAGCTAATATTTTAATCGAAATTTAATCCCAATCGCCTCTGGCATCTTGCTTGTATCCAAGTTTAAAATCGATCGAATAAACTAGAAATCAAAAGCATTTCTAATTATTCATTTAAACAACAAAGCAATGATCCGAAAACTTTTAATCGTAGTTTTATTTTTTTCCATCCAATGCGGTATATCCCGGGCGGAGGCTCTGCCTCGATTTGCCCCCGGGTTGCTAAGTTTTACGGCTCATGGACTATTCCCCGGAGATAGTTCCCGAATCCTGGGAGACGATTCTATAGTTCAGGTCGGAAATCAAACCCTGACATTCAAAAGAGCCCAATATATACGAGCACTAAAAATTAGTCCCTCCAGGGTATTGGATACCACTCCGGTTCCGGCCGAACCTTTCGCCTTTGGAGATTTTTCATGGTTAAACGGTAACAACCGTCAGGACCATAAAGTGATCGATAACCAGTATTTTACCGGTGATTTTACCTTCGATATAAATTATACCCGGTCCAATCGGAATCCAATTGATAATACCGTTTTAGGGTCCACCGCTCTTTCAAGGAATAATGAATTTACGGTTTCCTTCGTAGGCCTGGGAGGCGATTTCCATTATGAAAATGTTCGGGGTCGTTTTATGACTCAATTTGGAACCCGCTCCACGGTAGTGCCTCGAAATGATTATAGTGGATATAAAGGTCAGTATGATTTATCGGATGCTTACCGGTATATTTCAGAAGCCTATGGAGGATATCATTTTAATAAATGGCATGGAATCAACGTCGATATGGGTATTTTCATGTCCTATATCGGGATGTATTCCTATAATAATTTTGAGAACTGGAGTTATCAGCCTTCCTATACTTCGGATAATACTCCCTGGTTTTTTAATGGTATCCGGGTTCAAATGTTTCCCTCGGTTCATGAAAAGCTCGAAATCTGGATTATCAATGGATGGCAGTCCTATGGTACTTTTAATAAAATGCCGGGTTTGGGTTTCTCCTATACCAATCGTCCAAGTGAAAGAACCTCTTTTGTTTCCAATAACTATTTCGGCACGGATGTGGCCGGATTACCCACCGCGAAACGATATCATACCGATAATTCCTTTCAATATCGGTACTATAATCATTTAAAGGCTATTGGAATTAAGCGTGCGGCCTTCACCCTGACTTTGGACTATGGGGTACAAAATGGGGGTGGTTATCATCCCTATGGCCCCAATGCTTCTAATTTTCTTAGTGGAATGTTTTATCATAGGATTTGGTTTGGGGATGGTATGAAATGGGGATGGACTTTGGGAGGAGGATTTCTGCATAATCCAAGCCGTTACCTGGCCTTGGTACCGCCCGGTCTGGCAACCGATGCATTTTTATCGGCGGCTGTACCCGGAGCTAAAATGGACGGTTGGGATGCCTCCACCTGTATTGATTATAATCCCAATCAATTCCTTACCGTTCGTTTGGAATTCATTCATCGATACATGAATATTCCCTATTTCAATGGACCGGGTGGGGTTACCGGACCGAATGGGTATGGGCCGAATCCAACTACCTCCACCAATTCTAATTCCTATCAACCCAGTGGATCCAGCACCTATACTCCTGATTTGGTAAATTCTGAAACCCGGGGGGTATTGGCTCTTATTGTTCGGTTTTAATTAATTCATCAACCTATTCACTAAAAGACCGGGAAAAAGGATTGGTTTCGTTTCGAACCCAATCCTTTTTCATTTTAAAAGGCTTTTAATTCCTCCCTGGGTGATCTCCGGAACCATTCATTAGAAATTTTATTAAAGGAGATTTCTTTTCCTTTCTATATTGGGTAGAAAGGCTGTAAATATTCCGATAAGGGGTAGAAATGAACAAATTTTAAAAACATAACGAATGCTGGTAAGGTCGGCAATATGGCCTAGTATGGCGGATCCCAAACCACCCATTCCAAAGGCAAATCCAAAAAATAATCCGGCGACCATTCCTACATTACCGGGTAATAATTCCTGAGCATAAACCAGGATAGCGGAAAAAGCTGAGGCCAAAATAACTCCTATAAAAACCGACATGATGGCGGTAAAAAATAAATTGGCAAAAGGTAAATAGAGGGTAAATGGGGCGACCCCCAAAATGGATATCCAAATAACATATTTACGACCAAAGCGATCACCCAAAGGTCCTCCCAAAATAGTACCTGCGGCTACGGAGGCAAGGAAAATGAATAAATACACTTGCGACTCCTTAGGGCTTAAATGAAATTTAGATATTAAATAAAAGGTATAATAACTCGTCATGGAGGTCAAATAGAAATATTTCGAGAATATTAATAAAAGTAAAATCAAGATAGAAATGATGACTCTGGACCGACTAAGGACATGATTATTATCCACTTGGATTGATTTTTTACTTCTAAATTGAACTCTTTCTTTATACCAAGCGGCTATTCGGGTTAATAAACCAATTCCTAACAAGGCGACCAAACCAAACCAAAGCATATTAAATTGCCTTCCGGCAATAATAAAAGCCGCTAATAAGGGTCCAATGGCACTACCTGCATTTCCCCCTAATTGAAAAATAGATTGTGCCAAACCCCTTTGGCCTCCCGAAGCCATAAAGGCCACTCGGGATGATTCAGGATGAAATATGGAGGATCCAATTCCAACAAAGGCCACCGAAAATAAAACCCAATAAAAATTGGAGGCCATGGATAGAAATATAAGCCCGATTAGAGAGAAACTCATACCGATTACCAAGGAATAGGGCTGGGGTTTTTTATCGGTAAAAAAACCTACAAAGGGTTGTAATAAGGAAGCCGCTAATTGAAAGGTTAGGGTAATCAATCCAATCTGTGAAAAATTTAAATGAAAATTTCCCTTTATCATTGGATAAGAGGAAGGAATCACCGATTGAATGGTATCGTTCAGAAAATGACAAAGGCTTATGGTAAATAAAATAGGAAATACCGTTTCGGAGGCTTTCTGGGGGTTTGAATCACTCATCCCTAAAACTAAAAATTTTAGATTATCTTTTTATTCTTTAAGAAATAGTTTTAAAATCTTATTTCTCGTTGGATTTAAATAGACTTCTTAAGTATTCAAATATTCCATAACCTAAAATAGCGGCTACCAATCCAATAAGAAAATTCTCCCAGGTTAGAATATCCTTTACAGACCCTAATAAACCTATGCGCGAGCCTCTACCTGAACGAGTATACTCACCCATTAATAAATTAGCATAAAATAGGAATAGAATAAAGATAATTTCAATTAAGGCCGTTAATAGTATCCTTTTCCAGGGCTTTGGCTTTATCCAATTCATACCCCGATATTAGGAAAAACCAATAAAAATCTTCAGTGATTTATATAATTTCTCGGTCGGTAATCCCATTACATTGGTATAAGAACCCTGGATGGATTCAATCCCCATAGAGCCGATCCACTCCTGAATACCATAGGCTCCAGCCTTATCAAAGGGTTTATAATTTTCTATATAATACTCTATTTCTGAATCCTGAAGATGGGTAAAACGAACCTGTGTGGTTTCAGAAAAGCTGACCATTTTATCCGAATTTCGAATACAAACCCCCGTAATCACTCTATGGGTTTTTCCAGAAAGCTTTTTTAAAATCGAAAAGGCATCCTGGCTATCGGTTGGTTTACCCAAAATTTCATCCTCACAAATCACTAAAGTATCGGCAGCAATAAGTATTTGATTGGGAAAATCCAGTTCATAAACCGATGCCTTTTTCCTGGCCAAATATTCAGGTACAGAATAAGGATCCATATCCTGAGAATACTCCTCATCCACTGGTTTCAATAGGGTGCGAAAACCAATATCCATGGATTTTAATAAATCAGCACGTCGGGGTGAACCTGAAGCCAAAATAATTTCAAAGCCTTTAAGATCCATGATTATTCTTTTTATAAATGTCCAAGCTCAAGTCTTTATATATCCTTTGTAATTCAGGATCGGAAGCTAACAATTCGAGATGACGATTTTGGGTTTGGGTATCATTCCGTAAAGCAGGACCGGTTTGAGATTTTTGAGGTCCTAAAATAAATACTTTTCGAACGGTCTCAGCGATCAAGGGGAACAGAATCTGAACGGAAATCTCTTCCTTTTCTACAATATTCTCGGCAATTCCGATCAAATGATTGGTGAAATTATTCGCAAAAACAGCCGATAAATGCAAAATAGCCCGTTTTTCCGAATTCATTTCATATACAAATTCAGAAAGGCTCTGAGCAAGGGTATTCAATATTTTGCCCAATTCCGGACTGGAGCTTTCCAAACATAGGGGTATCCGACTAAAATCCAGCTCAATTTCTTTCGAAAAGGTTTGTAAGGGGTATAAAACCCCCAAAGAATTCCCTAAACCCGATATAGCCTGTATGGGGCTACCACCCGAACAATGTATAAAAAATCGATTTCTCAGGGATATTAAGGAAGATATATTCCATAATACTTGATCCGGAAGGGCCAGAAAATAAAAATCGGATTCAGGATCTATTTTCCCCCAATCGAGTATGGCCTCAGCATCCAGATTTTGAGCCAGCTCAAAGGTGTTTTCAGGATCCCGTCCAAGAACTTGAATAATAGTATAGCCAGCCTTTTTTAGGGCAGGACCTAAATGCCAGGCCAACCTTCCGGCCCCTATGAGAACAACCTTTTTCAAAAATTAGGCAGATAAGGGTTTGGTAGTCTTTTTTTCAATTCGAATGGATTCCTCATTTCTTCTAAAAATGGAAAGTAGAAATCCAAAGACCATAATTAAGGCTCCCCCCCAAAGGAAATTGATATAGGGGAAAACCATAGCCTTCATAATAACCCAATCCCGGTTTCCCGGCTTTTTCGATAAAACCTGAACTTCATATTGAAAGGTTTCCGTATTGATTTTGGTAAAGCGGAATTTCATGCCCAATTCATCCAATTTGGTTTCGATCGGTATAGTGGTCAGGTTTTTGATCATAAAAATCGGCATGGTTGAATAATTCCCCTTTTCGGTATTTATATGAAGCAATAATCCAACGGCTAATTCATTTTTCTCCGGAGAAATGGAAATATCCTTAACCTGGGCATTTCGAACCAATGAATCAACATGTACCAAAACCCCATTTACACTAAAAGTGTCTTGAGGCTTTACCTCAAAAACCTTAAGGGTATAACTGGAATCTTCATCACTCGATTCCTTTTCCTTTGCCCCAGGAACTTCCGAAATATGGGTATATATATCCTTAAATAAATAATGCCGGGTAGAGGGCGAGGCGATCAATCCACCCATTTTTTCGTTCACCTGAGCATTGGGATATAAATTAAAATTCTCTTGAACATGACCATTGGTCGCATCAATTTTTTGATAATTTATTTTATAATAGGTATCCGGTCCAGAAACCGAATCACTTAAATAGGTAACCTTATATTCACCCATTTGATAAGGTTCTCCCTTATAAATCAAGATATTTTCCTGTGCATTTTTGGTGGTCCAATTGGATCCATAACTCAGTCCAGTGGTATTGACGGAGATCACTTTTCGGGTAGAAGCGGCAATCAATGCCCCCAATATTAATAGGGCAAAACCAATATGAGCCACCGCTGAACCAGCTAACTTGATCTTGCCACTAAAGGCATCCCCTAAAATACGAGCATTAGAAACTATCGAAAAGGTGCAGGCAAAGTCCAGAACAATAAATAAAAAATTCATTCCGGTTTGGGTAAGAAAAACTAAACCCACCGTTATTAGGGCGCTAATTCCCAAATAAACTCCTAACTGAATAAAGAATACCTTTTCATTCGTTTTTTGATATTTCAAAAACTGGGAAAAAGCCGAAAGGATGGTAATAGCAATGACAAATAAAATCTGGAACTTGTTATAATGGCCTACCAAATCGGTTGGCGGAGCAATATGGGTTCCAAAGGCCGCATTGAAAACGGGAATAGAGGTGGTACCGAGAATTTGTAAACAAGAAAGCATTAGAACCATAGCCCCTATAAACATCCAAAATTCGCGGCTATATAAACCTTCTTCTTTGGGGCTCGAGGGCATATCCTTCCATCTGAGAACGACGCCAAAAACCGATAAGCCTAGAAAAATCAAGATAAAGGAGATTAATTGCCCAGACATGCCCAAATCGGTAAAGGCATGAACGGAGGCATTTTGTAAAACCCCACTTCGTGTCAAATAGGAGGCATATAATACCAGTACAAAACTGGAAAGAACCAAAATCAGGGCAGTTATAAATGATTGCCCTGAACTTTTAAAGGATACCATTACATGGACTCCTGCCACTAAAATTAACCAGGGAAGAATGGAGGCATTTTCAACGGGATCCCATTGCCAAAAACCGCCAAAGTTTAAGGCCTCATAAGCCCAGGCAGAACCCATAACAATTCCCCCTCCCAATATCATTACGGCAAATAGAGCCCAGGGCAATGCGGGTAATATCCATTCCTTGATTCGGTTTGTCCATAATCCGGTAAGGGCATAGGCAAAAGGAACAATCATGGAAGCGAAGCCAAGAAATAAAGTAGGCGGATGAATCACCATCCAATAATTTTGAAGCAAAGGATTTAGCCCTCTCCCATCGGTAAGGAAATTATTCAGGTAATTCGGGTCCTTAAATATAGGGGCCTCCGACATGGCAAGACGGGTTAATATAAATGGAGAGCTTCCAATTTGAATTCCCAAAAAGCTAACCCCCAATAATATGGAAACCACCATAACCTGGGATAGGGAAAGGATAGCCATTACCCCTGATTCCCATTCTTTCGATTTCCAGATTAAAATGGAACCTAAAACTACCTGCCAAAATCCCCATAATAGAAAACTTCCTTCCTGACCTTCCCAAAAACAGGAAATGATATAATGGGTTGGCAGGGCTCTGGACGAATGCTCCCAGGCATAATGATATTCAAAATAATGATTGTAAATCAATATGAACATGCATACAATAATCCCTAAAAGGGCTATGCTATGGAAGCGAAAGGCCGAACGCCCAATTAATTTCCAGGAAATCTTCCCTTTTTTGGTTGGATTCATTTCCTCCTGAACCGAAAAATAATAGGAAATAGTGGCTAATAATGCCATTCCAAAAGAAAATACAATAAAAAACTGACCTAGTTTCCCAAGCCATAAATGCTCACCAATAAAATGCATCCTCGATTAAATAAAAATTAAATATGCTTTACCGCCTTATATTCGGTCAATTCCAATTTATTATTGGTGTACTTTGAAGGGCATTTCATGAGAATTTTTTCAGCATGAAATATGCCGGTTTCCATTTTACCGGTTAAAACGATTTGCTCTGAACGTTCAAAGTCCTGAGGCTTGGTCCCATCAAAAACCACCTTACATTCTTCACCATTTTGATCCTTGGCATAAAAGGAAAAATGGTTGGCATCCTTAAAGGGGTTGTACTCCATTTCTTTTTGTTTATCCAACTTTCCTATAACATGGATTAAATCGCCATTTTGTTTTGCCTTGGCAAAATTGGAATAGGTACTCGAATCGGAATAGGTACTTACCAAAATCCCTATAGCCACGGCCACAACGATTAATAAAATAATATGAACCCTTTTCATAATAATAAATTAAACCTCAAAAGTAAAACAATAGATTTCAATACCCGATACGGGTTTATGTCCATTCGATTTCAGAGCTTATTTTTAATCATTCCAAATAGAAAGATATTTTTTAGGTATTTCCTATATCTACAAATATCCTTTAAAATTTGTTCTAATCCCCCTTTCTTTAAATTAACCGAAATATGTGTATTTTAAGATATGTTAAATCGTAGAAATTTTTTCAAAAACAGCTTTTGGGCTGGATTAGGCTTATATGGAATCCCCAAAAAGATTTTAACCGACCTCCCGATTCAAAATCATCCCTTGGTTATTTCAACCTGGGATTTCGGTAGAGAGGCGAATGCGGAGGCTTGGAAAGTATTGCATGCCGGGGGAAGAGCCCTGGACGCAGTGGAAGCGGGCGCTAGAGTGCCTGAGGCCGACCCCAATAACCAAAGTGTGGGTATGGGAGGCTTGCCGGATCGGGATGGTAAAGTAACGCTGGATGCCTGTATTATGGATGAAACAGGCTCCTGCGGAGCGGTAATGTGTCTAGAACATATTGTGCATGCCGTATCCGTTGCCCGGGCGGTAATGGAGAAAACCCCTCATGTGATATTAACTGGGGAAGGCGCTTTGCAATTTGCTATAAGTCAAGGCTTTAAACCAGAAAATTACATGACGGATAAAAGCAAAAAAGACTATTTGAATTGGCTTAAAACGTCTAAATATGAGCCGGTTTCCAATCGAGAAAATCAGGGTGATTATTTTAGAAAACGAAAAGCCAATATTCCCGGTGGACCTGAAAACCATGATACCATTGGTATTTTAGCTTTAGATTCTAAAGGAAATTTATCCGGGGCTTGTACGACCAGTGGAATGGCTTATAAAATGCATGGTAGGGTGGGCGATTCACCCGTAATTGGTGCTGGCTTATTTGTCGATAATGAAGTAGGAGCCGCTACTTCTACAGGTGTGGGTGAAGAAGTGGTGAAAATAGTGGGTTCTCATTTAGTGGTTGAACTTATGCGCCAGGGGGAAAGTCCCGAAAATGCCTGTAAAAAGGCGGTTGAGAGAATTGTAAAAAAGGACCCGGAAAGGGCTAAAACTCTTCAAGTTGGATTCCTTGCCTTGAATAATCAAGGTGATTTTGGGGCTTATGCATTACAAAAGGGCTTTACCTATTCAGTAAAATCGGATACGGAGGAGAAAATATTTGCCTCCAAAAGCTATTATGCCTAGAAAACCCGGTTCTCCCCTTTTGGAGATTTGTTGCTTTAATGTAGAATCTGTCCTAATTGCCCAGGACTCCGGGGCGGATAGAATTGAACTTTGTGAAAATTATAGTCAGGGTGGGATAAGCCCAAACCTAAAGACCCTAGAAAATCTCATTCCTAAAATTCATATCCCCATATATTGTATGGTTAGACCTCGCGGGGGTGATTTTAATTATTCAGAAAGGGAATTCATAACCATGCAGGAGGAAATAGAAGAACGAAAGAAGCTAGGCATTCAGGGCTTCGTATTCGGGATCTTGGACAAAAACCGAAACCTGGAAACAGAGCGTTTAAAAATTCTGGTGAAAGAAGCTTCCCCCCTTCCCATTACCTTTCATAGGGCCTTTGATGAAGTCCTGGAACCAGAAAAGGCACTTGAAACGATTATTGATCTGGGTTTTGAACGGATTTTAACCTCTGGCCAAAAACCCAAAGCCTGGGAAGGAAGAGACCTAATTAAACGATTAGTGAATCTTGCCGGTAATAGAATTTCCATAATGCCCGGTTCGGGAATTCGGTCCGATAATATTGAAGAATTATTTCAGGAAACCCAGGCCCATGAATTTCATGGTTCAGCCCTATTCAATCCAGAATCTGAAATAGCCGATGGAAGAGAAATTCAAAACCTAAGAAATAAACTTAATCTGGTTTTTTGAAAATTTGTACTTACTTTTTATGGTAAAAAAACCCGTAGAAATTTTTGGTTATGGAATACCCTATCGACAGTCCTGAATTCAATAAAGCCTTCATTATTAATCATTTTGAAGAATTTGTCAATAAAAAAAATTCCAATATTGCCTTTACCAATTTTTCAGAAGATTTTCTGGATCATGATGAAGCGATGGGTCCGGCAATCGGCCCCCTTGCGGCAAAGGAAATGATGGAAGGGGCTTATAAAGTTTTTCCGGATCTTCATGTGGTTATAGAAGATATTTTGGCTGAAGGGGATAAAGTTATGGTAAGAAATATCTGGACGGGAACAAAGGGAGATGGAATTCGAATTCAGTTTAAAGGATTTGTCCTATGGAAACTAAAAGCCGGAAAAATTGTAGAACGTTGGGCTACCTTAAGTTCCTTTTATCCTCTTTTAGAGGAAAAAGCAGCCTGGTAATTTTCCAAGTCTATTTATACAGTATTTAACCTTATTTAAAACACCTTGAATTTAGAAAACTATACCAGTGCTCAAGAGGCTGTAAAGCGAGTTCAGTCGGGAAACCGGGTTTTTTTACATGGTAGTGCGGCTACCCCTATTGCCCTGATCGAGGCATTATTAAACCGTTACGAGGAATTAGAAAATGTGGAATTAATTAGCATTACCTCCTTGGGTAATGTTCAATTTCATGATGAGAAATATCAGGGGCATTTTTTCTTCAATTCTCTATTCGTTTCGACCAATACCCGAACCATGGCTAATAGCCCTATGGGGGATTATGTACCGGTTTTTTTGAGTGAAATTCCCAATCTTTTTAACCAGAAATTTCTCCCCCTCGATATTGCCTTGATTCAGGTATCCCTTCCGGATGCCCATGGGTATTATTCACTCGGAACCTCGGTGGATATTGCTCAGGCGGCGGTGGAAAACGCCAGCTGGGTAATTGCCCAGGTAAATCCCAATATGCCTCGAACCCATGGGCAGGGCTTTATTCATCGGTCCAAAATCCATTCCTTGGTTTATTCCGAAGCCGCCTTGCCCGAGGTGGATTATTCTTTAAAATCCAGCCCGGCCGTAGAAGCGATTGGAAGGAATATCGCTTCCTTAATCGAGGATGGCTCGACCCTGCAATTAGGAATTGGAAGTATACCGGATCAGGTTTTAAAAAACCTATTAAACCATAAGCATCTGGGCATCCATACCGAAATGCTATCCGATGGAGTGATCCCTTTATTAGAAAAAGGCATCATTGATAATAGCTTAAAGAAATTAAATCTTGGAAAAACGGTTACCTCGTTTATGATTGGAACCCGTAAACTTTACGATTATGTGAATGATAATCCCTCGGTTAGGGTAATGGTGATTAATTATGTAAACGATACAAGTATTATCCGCCAAAATCCAAAAATGATTGCTATTAACTCGGCCATAGAGATTGATCTAACCGGTCAGGTTTGTGCCGATTCAATGGGAACCTACCAATATTCAGGAATTGGGGGGCAAATGGACTTTATCCGAGGAGCCTCTTTATCACCGGGAGGGAAGCCAATTATTGCTTTGCCATCGGTTACCAGCAAAGGCCTTTCCCGAATTGTACCTTTTTTAAAAGAAGGAGCGGGAGTAGTAACCACGCGTGGCCATGTTCATTGGGTGGTTACCGAGTATGGTATGGTGAATTTATTTGGTAAAAGCCTTAAGCAAAGAGGTAAAGCCCTAATAAACCTGGCTCATCCGGATCATAGGGAAAATTTAGAAAGATCCTTCTTTGAACGGTTTAAATCCTGACCAAGATCATTAGAAACTAGTTAATTCATCATAAATCCCAAAAATACAGCCCAATACCTTTGAGATAAATTAAAACTCAAAAGTATGAAAGCTGTAATTTTAAAAGGAATCCTGCTGCTAAGCCTTATAGGAATAACCTTTCTGGCACCCGCACAAAAGAAATCGACCTGGGTAGCTCCTGCTTCTGCAAGTTCCGTAAAAAACCCTTTAGCGGGTAACGCCTCCTCAGTAACAGAGGGAAAAACCATATATTCCAATACCTGCTCACCCTGTCATGGTGTTAAAGGACGGGGCGACGGACCCGCTTCCTCAGCCTTGGATCCTAAACCAGCAGATCATTCATCGGCAAATACGCAAAGCCAATCCGATGGAGCCCTTTTCTGGAAACTAACCGAAGGAAAAGGTCCAATGCCGTCCTATAAATCAATTTATACGGATCATCAACGTTGGGCATTAGTGAACTATATCCGGTCCCTAAAAAAATAAACCGTCTTTTTCTCAAATCCATAGATCCATTAATCGAAGAAACCATGAAAAAGTGTATTTCAAATTGTAAAATAATCTTCCTGCTTAGCCTGGTTTTTATAGGAACCCGCTTAAAAGCTCAAAATCCGGTCGATTCTAATCTGGTTAACCAAGTAAATAGTTTAAGCCAGGATGTTAAAAAAATGAAGGAGGGTGATTCCCATTTCATGATCGTTGGGCTAACTACCTTTGGTTTTTTTAACCAAAACACCACGAATACCTTAGGAGGTGTTAAGTCATCGGCTCATTATAATAGTTTTGGGGATGCCGATCGATATGAATTAAGCCCCATGTTTTTATTTCGTCATGGAGACAATCTCCTGGTCGAATTTGAACCTTCTTTCAATGGTTCAGGCTTGGGGGTTAACTGGGCTGCCGTTTCCTATTTTCTAAGCCCCGGACTTATTTTACGAGGTGGATATTTTGTATTACCGGTAGGTTCATATAGCAAACGCTTAGCCGCCGGATGGATCAATAAACTCGCTTCTGACCCTGTTGGATCCAATCCAGCCGGAACGGATTTTGGAGTGGAAGTAGAAGGCGGATTTCCCCTTGGATCTATGAAGGCATCCTATGATTTAGCCTTATCCAATGGATTTCAAATTAACCCTGATGGAACCTATGGTTCGGTAGGTATTTCGGCTATACAAAACAATAAAACGTTTTCCGGCCGAATAGCCCTACTCCCCTTCTCGAATTCCAGCCTTGAAATTGGTTTCTCAGGATTATATGGAAATTTGGCTTATGCGGGTACCCAATCAAGCCCCTATAATAATCCCAATTTAGGAATCTATGCCTTGGATTTTACTTTAATTAAAAACCTAAATCCGGTTCAAATCAATATAAAAGGACAATATAGTATGGCGAAAATCAACCGACAAAACTATATCAGCCCAATCGATTCAACGAAAACCTATACCTTCGATAATTCCACCGAAACGGCTTATGGCCAGGCTTCCATTCGCCCCTTTTTATTAGATAATCCCTTTCTTAAAAACCTTGAATTCGCCTATCGCTATACCTATTATTCAAGTCCTTCTGGTTCCAATTGGGGCCAAACCTTTAGGGAAAATGATTGGGGATTGGATTATTGGTTAAGCTGGAGAACGGTTTTAAAAATTACCTATGAAAATATCAATGCACAAGGAACCTCCAATGTATCGATCAATGGGATTCAAGGTTCTTCCTTAACGAATCGGGTAATTCTTCAATTTTCAACAGGATTTTAAATTATATATCATGAAACCTATCATCATTAATAAAAGAAATTTAGTTCTCATTTTAAGTTTGGGACTCATCACAGCCATGATATTTAGTTGTGCCGAAACTAAAATGATACAGGAAAAATCAGGGGCTCAATTATGGGCAGAAAATTGTCAAAGATGCCATAATACACCTTCTCCGACAAGCTTTTCAACCGAACAATGGAAAACAATTGGTTTACATATGCAATCCAGAGCCTTGTTAACTAATAAGGAAAGAGATAAGATTTTTGCTTTTTTAGGGAATCATTAGGATTCAATATCCAGTCCTATTTTTTTTATCAAAATACTGGCATTTAAACTGGTACATATTCCCGGTTTTAAGGTATAATC
>Ga0209067_10001105_pt1 | contig 16941 bp, 13 predicted proteins | sample ColStrG_CSR_2013_FD_187199 | JGI IMG/M metagenome (GOLD analysis project Ga0209067, IMG submission 187199) | Freshwater sediment microbial communities in response to fracking from Pennsylvania, USA - Cold Stream Run_MetaG_CSR_2013 (SPAdes)... | ecosystem: Environmental > Aquatic > Freshwater >...
GGTGCATATTGCTCGCGGCTGTGTGCGCTTGAGGGCTTCGCGGGGCACGGCGAACAGGCGAACATCCGCGTGCGACGCTTCGGCGGCCAGAACGTGCCTTACGCCGGGAAGGTTGAAGCGTGACACTGCCAACTACGCCCTCGTTCCGGCTCGATGGGTGCCGAGCGCTCGTCACCGGAGCCGGGCGAGGCATTGGTCTGGCTGCCGCTGCGGCACTGGCTGAACAGGGGGCGCAGGTCACGCTCGTTGCGCGCTCGGCGGATGAGATTGAGGCAGGTGCGGCGGCAATTCGTACGGCAGGAGGGCGGGCGGATGCGGCGGTGCTTGATGTCTCCGACCTTGCCGCCGTCAAAGCCTTTTTCGCTGCGCGCCCCGCGTATCACGTCCTCGTCAACAATGCGGGCACCAACCGGCCCAAGCCGATGTGGGAGGCGAGCGAAGAGGATTTCGACGCGGTGCTCGACCTCAACGTCAAGTCCGCCTTTTTTGTAGCGCAGGCCATGGTGCAGCGGATGTTGACAGAGGGCGCGCATGGCAGCCTCATCCATATTGGCTCGCAAATGGGTCATGTCGGCGGGCCGAACCGCTCGCTCTATTGCGCCTCGAAATGGGCGATTGAGGGGATGAACAAGGCGTTCGCGCTTGATCTCGCCGCGCACGGCATCCGCAGCAACACCATCGCGCCAACGTTTATCGAAACGCCATTGACCAAGCCCTTTTTTGAGGACGCCGCGTTCAAGGCCTCGGTGCTGAGCAAGATCAAGCTCGGGCGCATCGGGCAGGTGGAAGATCTGATGGGCGCGATCATCTTCCTCGCCTCCGACGCATCAGCACTGATGACCGGAACTTCGCTCATCGTCGATGGCGGGTGGACGGCAGACTGATGGTTGACTTCACCTTCCATCATGGCGGCGTATCGGTGCCCGATCTGGAGGCGGCGATAGAGTGGTATGGCCGTGTGCTGGGCTTCACGTTGGAGCGGCGCTTCCTCATCGCTCCTGCGCCAGCCAAGGTCGCTATGATTCGCAAGGGGCCGCTGCGGTTCGAACTGTTCGAGGTGGAGGGGGCCGCACCGCTCCCCGCAGACCGCCGGATGCCGATCCCCGATTTGCGCACGCATGGCAATAAGCATCTGGCGTTTGCGGTGGCTGATCTCGACGTCTTTCTTGCCGAAATGGAAACCAAGGGTGTGGACATCGCCTTTGTCGTGCGCGAGGCTTTTGGCAGCGGTTGCTTTATCCGCGACTGCGCGGGTAATCTCATCGAATTTGTTGAGGAACGTGACGACTGACCTCAATGGCGCCACAATGCTTCAAACGAGCAGACTGGCGCGGCTGTTCTGGCATCAGCGGGCCGCCTTTCCTTTTCGGGTCGGCGGGCATAAGCAAGCGGAATGACCCAAGCCGCCCGCTATCGCATCCTCATCGTTGGTGGCGGCACCGCCGGCTGGATGGCCGCTGCTGTGCTGGCACGCTATCTGCCGCAGCAGCTGTATACGATCACGCTGATCGAATCGGATGACATCGGAACCATCGGCGTTGGAGAAGCGACGATTCCGCAATTGCAATTGCTCAACGCGGTGCTCGGCATCGACGAAGACGATTTCCTGCGCGCGACGCAAGGCACGTATAAGCTCGGGATTGAATTTGTCGGATGGGGCGCACCAGACAGCCGCTATATCCACGCCTTTGGCGGCGTCGGTCGTGATCTGGGGGCGGCACCATTCCAACATTATTGGTTGCGCGGATTGAAATTGGGGGAAGACGCGCCGCTGCGTGCTTATTCGCTCAATGCCGAAGCCGCTTATGCTGGAAAGTTTGCGCGCGGGGCCGCCGCCCAATCGCCCACGCTGGGCCGGATGGGGCACGCGTTTCATTTCGATGCGGGGCTTTATGCCCGTTTCCTGCGTCCCGGTGCCGAAGCCAAAGGCGTGGAGCGCATCGAGGGCCGGATCACCCACGCCAACCGCGATGCGCAAAGCGGCGCGGTGTGTAGCGTGACACTCGCCGACGGGCGAACGATTGCCGGCGATTTGTATATCGATTGCTCGGGCTTTGGCGGGCTGCTGATCGAACAGGCTCTCCACACGGGATATGAAAACTGGGCGCATTGGCTGCCGTGTGACCGCGCGCTCGCCGTGCCTTGCGAATCGGTCGCCACGCTCACGCCCTTCACCCGCGCCACCGCACACAAAGCGGGTTGGCAATGGCGCATTCCGCTCCAGCACCGGACAGGGAATGGTCATGTCTACTGCTCGGCGCAGACGAGCGATGATGAAGCCGCCGCAACGTTGCTGGCCACTCTTGATGGTCGCCCGCTTGCTGAGGCACGCCCGCTCAAATTCACGACCGGGCGGCGCAAGGCGTTTTGGAACCACAATGTTATCGCGCTCGGGCTGGCCGCAGGTTTTATGGAGCCGCTTGAATCGACGAGTATTCATCTGGTGCAGTCAGCGCTGGAGCGCGTGCTCAAGTTTCTACCGCGCGGCACCATCGATCCTGCAGATGTCGCGGCCTACAACGCACAAACAATTTTTGAGTGGGAGCGGGTGCGCGATTTCATCATCCTGCATTATCACGTCAACACGCGCCCCGAGCCGTTTTGGAAAGCGTGTGCGGCGATGGCCGTGCCCGACAGTCTGCGCGAAAAGATCGATTTGTTCGCCGCCAATGGCCGCATCATGCGCTTCAATGAAGAGCTGTTTACCGAGGTCGGCTGGTTGCAGGTGATGGTGGGTCAAGGGATAATCCCGCGTGGCGCGCATCCGCTCGCTGAAGCGCCGAGCGATGCCGAGCTTCGTGAATTTTTGTCGCTCATCCGCCGCGCAGTGACCAAGCATGTGGCAGCCATGCCCAGCCATCAGGCCTTTATCGCGCAACACTGCAAGGCGGGTTAGCTGCTCCCCAACAGAAACGTGTTGACCGTGAGCCGCCCGCGCTTTGGATCAGGCGAAAAATCGAGATCGTTAGGCAAATCGGCGCAATGGAGCGCGTGCCCGCGATAAATGAGCGCGCGATTGGGCGCGGCCGTGTAGCGCGCGATTTGCGCGTAAATCGGGGTGTCGCCTGCGACATAGGCGGGTTCAGGCAGGCCATGCTGGGCCACATCGGCGTTGAGCGCGGCATCATAACGGGCGTGGCGCGCCTGGGTAATGCTCTCAAAGCCCGTGCTTCGGTGGCGATAAAAGGCGGTGCCGCCGCACGCCGCGCCGCTGAGATAATGCAGCACAGCGATCCGCTCGCGTTGGAAACCGTCAAAGTGCGGCAGGCGCTGGATCGGTGTGAGGCGTGCAGGCGGCGTGGTCACCAGCGAATACATCGCTTCAATCAGTGTGCAGGGGCCAGAAAATCCGAAGGTCTCGGCAATCAACTCCTGCACCGGCGCGACGAAGCGTTCGACGTCTGCTGCGGCGACCCGCGCGCGAATACCAGGAAAGTGCCGCCCCATCGGCGTATAATCGAGCCGTTCTGCGGTGGCGCGGAGGGCTGCGCTGTCCGCGACAAAATCGTCGATCACGATTATCGGCTGCTGCTCCTCGCCGATGTGTTCAATGCTGATGTTCACGGCATCGCCGCACGACAATAGCGCGCGATAAATGCGTCATGTGACGCGAATGTCGCGGCGGCCTCGCGCATCATGTGCCGCAAATTGCGCAAATGCGCGGCGGCATCAACCTGCGGGCGGGCATCGGCAAGCCGATCATAATCGCGGGGAATAAGCCCCTGACCAAGATAGACCGCGAGCCAACTCGGGTTGCGAAACAGCTCATCTTGCGGTGAAACCAGACGCGCCGCACCGCTGAAATGTTTAATCTTATAGGCCAATTCGTCGGGAATAGGCATTGCGGCGCAGGCCTGCCAAAAGGGTTCGGGCCGGGTGTTCGCTTTATAGTGCAGGATCAGGAAATCGCGAATGCGCTCATATTCCTGCACGGTGGCGCGGTTATACTCTTCAGCGAGCAGAGGATCAGCGTTGCGGTCGGGAAAGAGCAGCAGAAACCGGCTGATTCCCGACTGAACAAGGTGCAGCGAGGTCGATTCGAGCGGCTCCATAAAGCCCGCCGCCAACCCGAGGCTGAGGCAATTTTGGTTCCAGAACCGGTTACGCCGCCCAGTGGTGAATTTGAGCAGCCGGGGATCGCCCAACGGCACCCCCTCAACCGCGCGGGTCAAGACGTCCGCCGCCGCATCGTCGCTGATGTGGTGCGAACAATAAACATGGCCGTTGCCCTGCCGGTGCTGGAGCGGAATGCGCCACTGCCATCCTGAGCGATGCGCGGTCGAGCGGGTATAGGGCGTCAGCGGCCCGGTGTTGGCGCACGGCATGGCCACCGCCCGGTCGCATGGCAGCCAATGTGTCCAATCGACATAGCCGGTCTGCAACGCGCCTTCGATCAAAAGACCGGAAAATCCCGAACAATCGATGAAAAAATCGGCCGCAACCGCGCGCCCATCGGCAAGGATGACATGTTTGATGGTACCCTTTTCACCATCGCGAGCGACGTCCACCACCTTGCCCTCGTGCCGTACCACACCACGTGCTTCGGCGTAGCGCCGCAAAAAACGCGCATAGAGCCCTGCGTCAAAATGATAGGCATAGTCGTGGGTTGAATGAACCGCGCGTGGATTGGCATCGGGTGGGCCAAAGCGGTTCTCGCGCGCGAGCGCCCAGCACATGCTATAGTCGTCTATCGGCGTTTGATCGCCGTTGAGCCGCTCGCGCAACCAATAATGGTACAGCCACACGCGATCAAAATCGTCCCCATAGCTGCCGAAGGGGTGAAAATAACGGCTGTCCGAAGCCCCCCAGCCGACAAACTCGATCCCGAGTTTGAAGCTGCCCTGCGTTTCTTTTATAAACTCGACCTCGCTGAGCCCAAGCTCGCGGTTAAACGATTTGATCGGCGGGATCGTCGCCTCGCCCACGCCGACCGTGCCGATTTCATCCGACTCGATCAGCGTGATCGCGATGGTCTTGCCCACCGCGTTCGCGAGCGCGGCCGCCGCCATCCACCCGGCGGAACCGCCGCCAACAATGGCGATTGAAGTGAGCGCGTTGTTGGCTTGGGTCATGTTAGGTGCCAGTCATGGTGAACGAGGTTGGCATTTCATAATGTTCAACCGCTCAAATTCAAACCGATAACGCGCTTGCATGGGGCGGGGCGCTGGCGCGCTGGCCCGCTTCACGCACCGCGCACACGAAAGTGCATAATATACATTGCATCGGGTGATGAACGGATTATCCTCCGGTTCTGCGGGCGTGAGAGCGGAAAGGGTGTATCGTGCGCGGGTCAAATAAGCCGACTTCGTTTGACATTGCCCATATCGCAGGCGTGTCGCAACCGACGGTTTCGCGGGCATTGCGCGGCAGTCCAGCGGTCAGTGAGCAAACGCGCAAACGCATCGAGGCCGTGGCGCGGCAGCTCAATTACAAGGTCGACAAGAACGCTTCGAACCTGCGTTCGCAGCAATCAAACACCTTGGCGCTGCTGTTCTTCGATGATCCGACCTCGGATGATTCACATATTAACCCATTCTTTCTGGCAATGCTCGGGTCGATAACCCGTGCATCGGCGCAATATGGTTATGATCTGCTCATCTCGTTTCAGCAGCTTTCGGGGGATTGGCACGTCGATTACGAAGACAGCCGCAAGGCGGACGGGCTCATCTTGCTCGGCTACGGCGATTATGTCGAATATGCCCCGCTGCTTGAGCGATTGGTTGCACAAGGAACGCATTTCGTGCGCTGGGGGGCCGCCGAAGGCCAATTAGGCACGATGGTCGGCTGCGACAATGTGCAAGGGGGGCGTCTCGCGACGCACCATCTCATCACCCAAAACCGCAAACGGATCGCCTTTCTTGGCAATGCGAGCAACCATTATCCAGAGTTTCTGGCGCGCTATCAGGGCTATATCGTCGCGTCGACGGCAGCGGGGTTGGGCGTTGATCACGCGTTGCAGGTCGATGCGCTCAACACCGAGGATGATGGCCGGGCGGCGATGGAAACGCTGCTCGCGCGTGGCGTGCCGGTCGATGGCGTTTTTGCGGCGAGCGACATGATCGCCATCGGTGCCCTAAGCGCATGCCGGAGCGCGGGGCTGCGGGTTCCCGATGACGTGGCAATTGTCGGCTTTGATGACATTCCGATTGCTGCCTTCACCAACCCTGCGCTGACCACGGTCATGCAAGATGTCCGTGTCGCAGGGCTCACCTTGGTCGAGATGTTGCTCGCGCTCATCCGCAACGAACCTGTCACGAACCGAATGCTGCCGACACGGCTCATCGTTCGCAAATCGTCAGGCGCGGCGTGACACCTCCGCCGTCGCCAACGGCTCCTTCACCCGCAGCATCGCGAGCGCGGCCAAAGCTGTTGCCATGGCGGCGATCAGGAATGTCCAGATCGGTTCATGCGGGAAGAAGCTGCGCAGGATTGGCCCCATCGTGGTCGAAACAATGATCTGCGGCAGCACAATGAAGAAGTTGAAAATACCGAGATAAATGCCGAGTTTGTTGGCAGGCAATGTCCGCGTCAGGATGACGAACGGCAGCATGTTGAGCGACGCCCAGGCAATTCCGAACCCGATAAAGGGGATGAACAGCATATAGCGATCACGGATGACAAACACGAGCAGGTACGAAATGATCGCAATGCACAAACAACCAATATGCGTTCTCGCATTGCCGAACCGTCGGGCGAGCGGCGGAATGAGCAACACTGCCACAAATGCTGACACCACACTGTAACTGCCATTGAGAATTCCGACCCAGTTGGCACCTTCATTATACGCGGCCGAGGTCGGATCGGTCGAATGAAACACATATTGTGTCACCACCGGCGTCGTATAGGGCCAACGGATAAACAAAGCGATCCAGGTAAAGAAATGCACCAGCGCGAGCCGCTTCATGATCGGCGGCATCTGCACCAGATCGCTCAGAATATGCGTGAGAAAAGTGGTTTTGCGGCTCGCCGCATTGTACATCTGCGCGAGCCCGAACAGAGCGCCGCCCACAGTCAGCACACTGAGTGAATAGCGCGACACGCTGTCGCTCACCACTGACCAGATCAGCCCCGTTGCCGCCGCGCCGCTGACCAGCCACCATAGCCCGTGGCGCGGGCGGATGACCGGGTTTTCTTCCGCTGCGGGGCTGTCATCATCGAAAGCCGCCAGCTCGGCCGGGCTGTATTCGCGGACGTTGAGCACCGTCCAGCCCACGCCCAAAATGGTGCAGACCGCGCCGATATAATAACTGTAACGCACGGTATCGGGGATATGGCCCTTGGGCGCGATATTGGCGACATGGAACTGATCAAGCACCCATGGCGCAAGGTTGCCGATGACTTGCCCTCCCCCCGAAATCAGCATCCCCATTCCAAACGCAAACGCGCGCTGGCTCATCGGTGTGAGTTCGCTGGTAAAGGCGCGGCCGGGTTCCATGGCCGCATTGAGCGAGAAATCGAGGATCCACAACATCACCGCCGCGAGCCACAGCGCGCCCGCATTGGGCATGATGAACATCGCGATCATCGCGCACATTGCGCCGCCGAGAAAATAAGGCCGCCGCCGCCCGAGCGGCCCCCAAGTGCGATCCGAATAATGGCCGATGATCGGCTGCATCAACAGGCCGGTCACCGGTCCCGCGAGCATCAGAAACGGCAGCTTGCCGAGATCGGCTCCCATCGTCTGAAAAATTCGTGCAGTGTTCGATTCTTGCAACGCGAACGAACTCGCGACGCCCAGCCCCATCATCTGCATGTTGATAAGGCTGCTTAGGCGCTGACGCGGCTTCTCCATCATTCTCTCCCAACATTATATCTGCTTTTCATGACGCCCATCGGCACCGGCGTCAAACGCCAGCCGAGCCGCATACGAATACATCAGCGCGAAACTTGTCGCCGCCGCATCGGTGTGGCAGGTCTGTGCGCTTAAAGCGGGCTATAGAGTGACCATGGGACGACTGCTGACAGCGCTAATGGGCCTGTTTATCCTTATAACGGGCATTGGGGTGCGCGCCGCACCTGCCTATCTTCAGCGCCTTCCCGAAGACGAAGTGATTTATTTCGTTCTACCCGACCGATTTGCCAATGGTGATCGTACAAATGATCATGGCGGACTCGCGGGCGGAAAGGCGGTCGATGGCTTTGATCCGACCGACAAAGGCTATTATCATGGTGGCGATCTGAAGGGGCTGACAGAGCATCTCGGGTATATTCAAGATCTCGGCGCGACCGCAATCTGGGTCGGGCCCATTTTCAAAAACAAGGCCGTCCAAGGCGATTCAGCGGGCTATCACGGCTATTGGATCACCGATTTCACGCGGGTTGATCCGCACTTCGGCACCAACGCCGATTTCAAAGCGCTGGTCGAGGCCGCCCATGCGCGTGGGATGAAGGTCTATATGGACATCGTGGTCAACCACACCGCTGATGTCATCCAATATCAAGACTGTGTGGGCCAGCCCTGCCCGTATCGGTCAATCGCCGACTATCCCTATACCCGGCGCGGCGGGGTGGATGGTGCACCAATCAACCCAGGCTTCATGGGCGATGACGAGGCGCACCAGACCCCCGAAAATTTTGCTCATTTGGCCCGGCCCGATTATGCCTACACACCGTTCATCCCCAAGGGGGAGGAGCATCTTAAGGTGCCCGATTGGCTTAACAACCCGATCTACTACCATAATCGCGGTGACACGACCTATAAGGGTGAAAGCTCAACCTACGGCGATTTTAGTGGATTGGATGATCTGTTCACTGAAAATCCGCGCGTGGTGCAAGGGTTCATCGACATTTATGGCACATGGATCAGCGATTATCACATTGATGGCTTCCGTATCGACACCGCCAAGCATGTCAACGGTGAATTTTGGGCGAAATTTGTGCCGGCGATGCTGGCGCGTGCCCAAGCTGCGGGCATCCCGCATTTTCATATCTTCGGTGAGGTGAGCGATCCCGAATTCTCTCCCGCGTTTGCCAAAACCCACCACCTGCCCGCGCTGCTCGATTGGAAGCTCTTTGAGGGCGTCAAGCAGGTTGTGGCCGAAGGTCGGGCGCCGTCGCAGCTCAACCGTGCGTTCTGGGATGATGCGCTTTGGCCCCACGGCGAAGACGGCGCGCGCCAACTCGCCACATTTATTGGCAACCATGACGATGGGCGTTTTGCCATGTTTGTGCGCAAAGCCAATCCCAAAGCCAGCAAAGACGAACTGGAGAAGCGCACGCTGCTTGGCTATGCGATGCTGCTGACGCTGCGCGGCGTGCCGGTGATCTATGCAGGCGACGAGCAAGGGTTTATCGGCATTGGTGGCGACAAGGACGCGCGTCAGGACATGTTTGGCAGTAACGTCGCCTCCTATAATGCTGACATGCTGCTCGGCAGCAATGCAAACACGGCCACCCCGCGATTTGATCGGACTCACCCGTTTTATCAGGCGTTAGCCGAACTCAACCGCATCCGGCGAGAATCGCTGGCGCTGCGGCGTGGCGATCAGATTTTTCGCACCAGCGGTGAAGCGCCGGGGCTGATTGCATTCAGCCGAAAAGTTGCGGGTGTGCCCGGCGAGACATTGGTGGCGTTCAACACGTCTGCCGCGCCAATCACCGCGCAGGTTTTGGTTGATAGCGCTTCGACCCGATGGCACGCGCTCCATGGCGATTGCGCCGCGACCTCCAGCGCCCCCGGCAGCATGCGTGTGCAGCTTGCGGGCTTCGATTATTTGATCTGCACGACAGGACATTGATGATGAACCAACTCTTCCCGACGCTTGTGACCGCAACTGACAATTGGTGGCGCGGGGCAACGCTGTATCAAATATATCCGCGCTCGTTTGCAGACTCTAATGGCGATGGTGTCGGCGATTTGCCCGGCATCACTGCCCATCTCGATCATGTCGCGTCGCTCGGCGTAGATGGCATCTGGCTTTCGCCGTTCTTCACCAGTCCGATGGCTGATTACGGCTATGATGTGTCGGATTATTGCAATGTTGATCCCGTTTTCGGCACTTTGGCGGACTTCAAGGCGCTGCTCGCGCGGGCGCATCAACTCGGCCTCAAAGTGGTCATCGATCAGGTTTACGCGCACACCTCAGATGCGCATCCGTGGTTTATCGAGAGCCGCGCAAACAAAGAGAATGCAAAAGCCGATTGGTATGTCTGGGCCGATGCCAAGCCCGATGGCTCGCCGCCGAGCAACTGGCAATCGGTGTTTTATGGTCCAGCCTGGACGTGGGATGCGCGCAGGCGTCAATATTATATGCACAACTTTCTGCCCGAGCAGCCGCAACTCAATATGCATCACCCCGACGTGCAGGATGCGCTGCTGGATGTGGCGCGCTTCTGGCTCGATCTTGGGGTGGATGGCTTTCGGCTCGATGCGCTCAACTATGGATTTCACAACCCTGCGCTGACCAATAACCGGCGCGCGCGCCACAAAAATCCGACGCGCCCATTCGACTTTCAGATGCACACCCACAATATGTCGCAGCCCGAACTGGTGCCGTTCGTCGAACGGCTCCGTGCGTTGATGGATGGCTATGGCGGGCGCTTCACCGTTGCCGAAATGGGCGGTGACGAATCGACGCGAGAGATGCAGTTGATCACGCACGGCGAACAGCGTCTCAACACCGCGTATAACTTCGATTTTCTCGATGGCCCGCACATCACTCCGCGCTACGTCGCGCAAGTCATGGCGCGATGGCCGGAGGGGACTTGGCCAAGCTGGGCATTCTCTAACCATGATGCGATGCGAATCGTCAGCCGCTGCGCGCAAGGGCGCGACAGCACGGGCTTCGCCAAGCTGATGATGATGTTATTGCTGTCGCTACGCGGCAACATGTTTATCTATTTTGGCGAAGAACTTGGGTTGACCCACGCCAATGTCCCGTTTGAACGGCTGCTTGACCCCGAGGCCATCCGCAACTGGCCCGAAACCAAGTGTCGCGATGGCGCGCGCACGCCGATGGTGTGGTCAGGCACCGCGCCGTTTGGCGGCTTTTCTGAACATGAGCCGTGGTTGCCGGTTGACATGTCGCACCTCGCGCAAAGTGTCGCCTCGCAAGAGAGTGATCCCGCGTCGGTGCTGCATTTCACCAGAGACATGGTGCGTCAGCGGCAAGCCAGTGCTGCGCTGCGCTTCGGGGATTTTACACTGCTCCACGCTGACAAAACGCTGCTCGCGTTCACCCGGCGCGATGGCAACGAAACACTGCTGTGCGTGTTTAACCTTGGCCATGCTCCGGCGCGCTTCGTGCCACCAGAGGGGCCATGGCAGATGGTGTTCGCGCTTGGCGATGCCGGGGTCACCAAGCCGCGCGTTGCCGTGCTGTCGGGCTATATCGCTCGAAGAGGCGGGTGAGCGGTCGCTGGCCCGCAGCATAGCGCACCGGTGCTGGAGGGCGCTGAGGGCAGTCAGCCAAAGTTACGGCGCGGGAGCGATGATCAGTTCTGCGGTGTGGCGGATGAGGCTTGAAAAGCGCAATTCATCGACCGGGGCCTGGCTGTTGTTCCAACTGGCGGAGATCACCGTCGCCGCGCCACGCTTGTCGCGCAGCAACAACGTCATGCTGAGCACGCCGGGCTCCGAGCCGCCCTTATACCCAATATAGCCGAACTGACTGACAAGTGCGGTTGCTGGGCCGGGGTTGATCGCCAGAATGCGCAGCGCCTCGGCTCCGCCGGGTGTGGTGCGCTGGCGGTATAGCCACATCATCACGCGCACCAGATCGGCAGGCGAGGCGAACCATTCGAGACGGTCGATCATCACCGGCTGGCCGTCGGCAAACAGCGCGCCGATGGCGCTGGCGGGCACCGCCGCCACCTCTCCCGCCAACAGGGCGCGACGACCCGGTTCGTCGGTTGCGAGATAGCGCCGACCGAGCGCGCCTTGCCCGACACCCTTGAGCTTAAAGGCTTCCATCGTCGTCAGAAAAGGCCGGTTGGCCGCAGCTTGGCGCAGGCCGACCTGCGTTTGCATTGCTTCAATCCGCTCCCGACCCAGCGTATGAATGAGGACATCGGTGGCGCTGTTGTCGCTGACCTTGATCATGTCTTCGGCCAGCGTGCGCAGCGCGACGGGGGTGCCAGCGGGCGTGTGCATGAACGCCCCAGCGGGACGTTCGGTGCCATCAAGGACTATCTCATCGTCCCAGTGGCGCTCGCCCGCGTTGATCGCGCGCACCAATTCTGCGAGGATGACAAGCTTGAACGTTGATCCAATCGCCAAGGGATGATCAGGGTTTGCCGAAGCAAGCGGCGCATCGGGATGATTGATGGTGGCCGCGATGAACCCCGTTTCACCGGGCAGCGCCCTGATCGCGTCGGCGACGCTCGCCAGAGTTGTGAGGCGCGCCAGCGCCGCGCTCTGCACATTCGTAATCCACAGCCCGGTGATTTGCCCCGGCGGCTCGGACATCACCGTCAGATTCAGCGTGGCCTCGCCCGTCTCAAAACGCGTCTGAAGTGTGCTGGCGAAAGGTGAAATTGGGGTAAAGGCCCCGACGCCTGTCGCTTTGCCGAGTTGCGCGACGAGTTGGGCGGCGATTTCACGCACTTTCGATTCAGGAACCTGTGCGAGAAACGAGGGTGCGAAAAGCGCTGTCGCGTCGCCCCCGCCATTGATCAACGCGATCAAATCATGCGCGCGTTGGGCGATGAGGGGCGAAACGGCTGCACGCGGCGGCGGCGCGGGTTGGGCCTCAATCGGCGCTGCGGCAGCGAGCGCGATCAACAGTGCTACACCTAAAACGCGCATTTCTCCATCCTTCCCGCAGTTTGAACCGTTTCAACACCGTGCTCGCCGTGCCCGACGGACAAACGGCTCAACCCTCACTCGTCACAGAAAATTGTTCGGCCAGATCATCGAGCGCCACATATGCGCGGTGGGTGATCCATCAAAGCCAAGTCCTTCGGCGGGTTGATTGAAATTCCGACCGATGATGTCTGCAAACAATTCTGGGTCGGGTTCGGGAATATCGTCGAAGAAATATTTGTCGTAAATCGTCACCAGCCGCGCTGACATGTACCAGCGGTGACTGCGCGCGGCTTGCGCGGCTTCCTGAATATAGGCGGGCGGGACATAATCAGGGCCGAAAAACTGATGATAGCTCTCGGGATAGGCATAGCCGACCGCTTCATCAGCAAAATAACGCAATGGCTGGTGCATCTGCACCGCCCAAGCCACTTCCTCACTCACATAGGGGGCGATCAGTTGCGCGCCCCAATAGCCGTGGTCAGCGCGGATGAGGCAACCGTTGGCAATATCGTGCAGCAGCACGGCGAGCACGATCTTCTCGTCCATCCCTGCGTCCATCGCCATCTGCGCGCTGGTGAGCAGATGCCGCCGCGTAAGCCCGGTGATCCGATGGGTAAAAAAGTCGAGCAGTGTCGGCTTTTCAGGCATACGCGGCAGAGCCGGATTGTCGCCCATCATAAAGACGTGCGTGTCATCCATCTTCGCTATCAGCGCATATTCATCGATGGGATGATCGGTGCCGATATGCCCAATGGCGGCGGGCACGATCATCCGTTCACGCCCCGCTTGGGGCCAGTTTGAGTCGTTGGTCATGGGGTAATCTCCTGAGCGGGAGATTAGCCCAATTTCTTCAGCGGATCGACAGGTGATTTGTGCAGCCGAATTTCGAAGTGCAGCCGCCCCGAGCCCGCGCCACCGGTGACGCCAATCACTTGCCCGCGCCGCACCTGTGCGCCGCGCGTGACGCTCGCCTTGGCGACATGGCTGTAGAGCGTGATCCAGCCATCGCCATGTGTCAGGATGATCGTGCCACCATAATTGGCAATCGAGCCAACCCAAGCGGTGACGCCGGTTGCCGACGCCTGAATCTGACTGCCGGCGGGCACCGAAATATCGATCCCCTGACCGCCGCCGCCGCCAAATTTGCCGACGACATCGCCATTCACCGGCCAAGCAAAGCCGCCGCCGACATAATGGCGCGGTGGTGCGACGGGCGTTGTAGGGGGCAGGGGCCGTTGCAGCGTCGGGCTGTCATGCGGTGGCTTTGGTGCGCGCGCACTTGATGGCTGCGCGGGCTCGCTCCCTCCTGAGACCAGATCGTCGAGGTTGAATGCAGCCGCGCGCGACGCAATATCGCCATCGAGCTTCGGTTGAGCCACAGCGGTTGGCGCGGTGCCCGCGTCCCTCCCAGTTGCCGCCGCCGCACCGGCAAGGCTGGGGAGCAGCAGCCGCTGATCGGCGTGGATGATATAGGGCTCGGTCAAGCCATTGAGCGCGACGATTTCAGCCCAATGCACGCTGTGCGCCCGGGCAATCGCGATCCCGCTCTCGCCCGCCTTGACGATGTGATATCGCCCCGCAGGCACGGTGAGTTGGGTGCCCGGCGGCACCGCATAGGGGGGTGTCAGCGCGTTGACATGCGCCAGCATCTCCCACCCCACCCCCGTTTTAAGGCCAATGCTGCGCAGCGTATCGCCCGACTGCACGGTGTAGGTGCCGCCGGGCACGTCAATCACACTGCTGTCCGCAGGGTTTGTTTCCCACACTTGCGGCGTTGAATCGATGCTCGCCATATCGGGGTCGATCCGTGGTGGTGTCGGTGCGGCGTGCTCACGCCCCGGATGTTCGGTACTCGCCGGGATGCAACCCGAAAGCGCCAGAGGCAGCGCCAGCAAGGCGGCGCGCCGGATCACGGTGTCAGCACCTCAACCCCGCGCATATAGGGGCGCAGCACGGTGGGGATGGTGACACTGCCATCAGCGTTCTGATAATTTTCGAGCACCGCCACGAGCGCGCGCCCCACCGCCAGCCCCGAGCCGTTGAGCGTATGGACGAACTCGGGCTTGGCCTTTTCGCCACTCCGGCGGAAACGCGCGCCCATGCGCCGCGCCTGAAAATCACCACAGTTCGAGCAGGACGAGATTTCGCGATACTTGCCTTGCCCCGGCAGCCACACTTCGAGATCATATGTTTTGCGCGCGCTAAAGCCCATATCACCGGTGCACAGCAGCATCCGCCGATAGGGCAGTTCCAGCGCCTCAAGAATATGCTCGGCGGCGGACGTCATCCGCTCATGCTCAGCGTCCGACGCTTCGGGCGTCGTGATGCTGACCAGCTCGACCTTTTCAAACTGATGCTGACGGATCAGCCCGCGAGTGTCTTTGCCCGCTGCACCCGCCTCCGAGCGGAAGCACGGCGTGAGCGCGGTGAACCGCAACGGCAGATCGGCCTCTTTGAGGATTTGCTCGCGGACAAGGTTGGTAAGGCTGATTTCCGACGTGGAAATGAGGTAGCGCCCCTCGGTCGTCTTGAACATATCCTCTTCAAACTTGGGGAGCTGCCCGGTGCCGAACAAGGTCGTGTCGCGCACGATCAGCGGCGGGTTGACCTCGTCATAGCCGAAGCGCTCGGTGTGCGTGTCGAGCATGAAAGCCCCGAGCGCGCGGGAGAGGCGCGCCACGCCCTTGCGCAGATACGCAAAGCGCGCGCCCGAAACGGCTTGGGCGGATTCAAAATCAAGTCCCAGCGCAGGGCCGATGTCGAAATGCTCACGCGGGGTGAACATATGGTGCCTGTGAGCGGGCAAGAGAGCGTCGCTCTCCTCTGCGGTATTCCCGCGAAAGCGGGAATCCAGTTTTTCGCTCTGGAGATGGGCTCCCGCCTGCGCGGGAGCACCGCTCAGAACGGACTCAGGGTTCCAAACATTAACAACGACATTGTCGTTCTCGTCCGCCCCATCGGGAACGTTATCCGTAGGGAGGTTGGGGAGAGAGGCGAGCAAATCCTGCAACGGGCGCTCGGTCTCCGAAGCGTCATTCTCAGCGTCTTTCAACGTCTGCACTTCGGCGCGCAGGGTCTCGGCGCGGGCCATGTCTTTGGCCGCCATCGCTTGGCCGATTTGCTTGGCGAGCGCATTGCGACGGGCGAGCGCTTCTTGGGTCGCAGTTTGCGCGGCGCGCGATGCAGCATCAAGCGCGATGGCGTGCGCTGACATCCCCTCCAGCCCACGCCGTTTCAGGCCAGCGTCAAAAGCGTGCGGGTTCTCGCGGATGAATTTGATGTCGTGCATGGCGGCCTTATGCCGCCGCGCGACTCGCGGCGCAAGAGTCTGGTTTCTGCTGGGCAGCCGCAAAAACAGGAGCCGAGCACGACATCATCCTGTATTCCTGCTTTCGCAGGAATACGACCGGGCGCTTAGGCCGATTTGCGCTTCAACCAGCGCCCGCGCACCACGAGGCCAACGGTGCCCAGCACGAACAGCCAGAACATCGGCGGAGCGGGAACATCGGTGCCGCCCGTGGTGCCGCCCGTGGTTCCCGAAGATGTCGCGCCCGAAGATGTGCTCGTCGCACCCGATGAAGTGCTGGTTGAGCTGCTCGTTGCGCCCGACGACGTGCTGGTTGAGCTGCTCGTTGCACCCGACGACGTGCTGGTGCTCGAAGACCCCGAGGTCGAGGTTGACGAGGTCACATTGCCGCTCGACGAACTGCTGCTTGCCGATGTGACATTCCCACTCGACGAAGAGGAGGTGCTGCTTGCCGATGTGACATTCCCACTCGACGAGGAGGAGACGTTGCCGCTCGACGACGAAGAAGAAGAGACATTGCCCGATGAGCCGCCGCTCGCCGAAGTCACATTGCCCGACGACGAAGAACCGCCGCTCGCCGAAGTCACATTGCCTGAGGAGCCACCGCTTGCTGACGAGACATTGCCCGACGATCCGCCCGATCCCCCTGATGCCGAGGACACGTTGCCGCTCGACCCGCCTGAGCCGCCCGACGAAATGCTGCCGCTCGACGACGAGGTGCTCGACACGCCACCGGTTGAGGTGCTGCTTGAGAAGCCGCCCGTCGATGTGCTCGAGCTTGAGCCACCCGAGCCGCCCGACCCACCGCTTGATGTGCTGGTGCTCGATCCGCCTGAGCCGCCGCTCGATGTGCTTGAACTCGTGCTGCCGTTGTTGTTGATCACGATGC
>Ga0209067_10001107_pt1 | contig 16925 bp, 12 predicted proteins | sample ColStrG_CSR_2013_FD_187199 | JGI IMG/M metagenome (GOLD analysis project Ga0209067, IMG submission 187199) | Freshwater sediment microbial communities in response to fracking from Pennsylvania, USA - Cold Stream Run_MetaG_CSR_2013 (SPAdes)... | ecosystem: Environmental > Aquatic > Freshwater >...
GCGCATTTCACTTCTTCTTACAATGAGGTGGACCTTCGTGCAAAGATTGGCCAGGTAGGTTGATTCTTCCGCAGCGGAATCCCCCGCACCCACAACGGCCACTTCTTTTCCACGATAAAAATAGCCATCGCATACTGCGCAGGCCGAAACACCTCGGTTGGCAAAAGTTTGTTCCGAGGGCAGGCCTAAATATTTTGCCGTGGCACCGGTGGCAATAATCACCGTTTCTGCCTCCACCACATTTTTTTCATCCACCGTGACTTGAAGGGGGTAGGCGGAGAAGTCAACGGCCGTGACCAATCCGAAATTCACTTTCGTACCAAACCGTTCTGCCTGCTTTTGCAAATCGATCATCATTTGTGGCCCATTGATTCCTTGCGGATAACCCGGAAAGTTCTCTACATCGTTGGTGGTGGTCAACTGGCCTCCGGGTTGGCCTCCGGTATAAAGTATTGGATTTAAACCTGCCCGAGCGGCGTAGATGGCAGCGGTGTAACCCGCGGGGCCAGAACCGATAATCAAAACCTTCACTTTTTCCACCTTATCCATACGCTTCATTTTTTATAAAAAAAGGTCTCAACAAAAATTGAGACCTCGAATTCAATACAATTAAAATCATTCTTAACCGAGGTAAGGCTTCAACGCCTTGCTCCGGCTGGTATGTCTCAATCTTCGGATTGCTTTTTCTTTAATCTGCCTGACGCGTTCTCGGGTTAGGCTGAATTTTTCGCCAATCTCCTCCAGGGTCATGGCATGCTCCCCGTTCAAACCGAAGTAGAGGGTAATCACATCGGCCTCGCGTTGTGTCAACGTCGAAAGAGCGCGTTGCACCTCTCGGCGCAACGAATCCGTCATCAGCCCTGAGTCGGGCGTTTCTTCGCTGTCATTTTCTAGCACATCGAGCAAGCTATTCTCTTCACCTTGCACAAAGGGTGCATCCATTGAAACATGACGACCTGAAATCTTCATGGTGTCCACTACTTCGGCCGTGGTCACTTCCAATACTTCCGCTAATTCTTCCGGCGACGGTTCGCGCTCGTATTTCTGTTCGAGTTCCGAAAATGTTTTTGAAATTTTATTAAGTGATCCAACGCGGTTAAGCGGAAGACGCACAATACGGGATTGTTCTGCCAAGGCTTGTAAAATGGACTGGCGAATCCACCAGACAGCATAAGAAATAAATTTGAATCCACGCGTCTCATCAAAGCGCTGCGCCGCTTTAATCAAGCCTAAATTGCCCTCATTAATAAGGTCACCCAAGGATAGTCCCTGGTTCTGATATTGCTTCGCCACCGAGACTACAAATCGCAAATTAGCTTTGGTTAATTTTTCCAGCGCGATCTGGTCACCTTCCTTGATCCGTTTGGCCAGTTCAACTTCTTCATCGGGAGTTAATAAATCTACCTTTCCAATCTCCTGAAGGTATTTGTCCAGGGACTGGCTTTCGCGGTTGGTAATCTGTTTACTGATCTTAAGCTGTCTCATCGGCTTTTATGCATCGTTTAATCAACACGTGAAATTTAGAAATAAGTTCCCAAAAAAAACAAGTTACAACCGTTCCATAATAAAAAACAGTCGGTGGACACCGTTTTAGGTCTCCCTTAAGCCGTTGGTGCACCCTCCTTTGCCGGAGACTTAGGCAATAACACTTTTCGAGATAGCCTGAATTTACCTGTTTTTTTATCTACTTCAATTAATTTCACCTTTACCTCCTCGCCTACTTCCATGACACCGTCCATGGTTTCCAGTCGTTCCCATTTGATTTCAGAAATGTGCAGCAGACCATCTTTCCCTGGCATGAATTCCACGAACGCGCCAAATGGCATGATCGATTTAACCACACCGGTGTAAACTTCCCCTACCTCGGGAACAGCCACAATGGCTTTTACTCTCTTCACGGCCGCATCCATGATGGTCTGATCGGTGGCAAAAATATTCACTAAACCCTTATTGGCAACTTCTTCGATCACAATGGTGGCACCTGTTGTTTTCTGAATATCCTGAACCACTTTACCGCCAGGCCCAATGACCGCGCCGATCAAATCTTTGTCGATGGTGATGGTCACCGCGCGCGGGGCATGCGGCTTCAGGTCAGGCTTAGGGGCTGACAAGGACTTTTTCATTTCATTGAGGATATGCAGGCGTCCTTCTTTTGCCTGATGAAGTGCTTCGCTCAATACATCATAGGTTAAACCATCCACCTTCAAATCCATTTGACAGGCTGTGATTCCTTTTTCCGTTCCCGTGACTTTGAAATCCATATCACCCAAATGATCCTCATCCCCTAAGATGTCGGAAAGAATCGCATACTTTCCCGTGCTGCTGTCGGAAATCATTCCCATGGCAATTCCGGATACGGGGGCGGTAATCTGAATACCCGCATCCATTAATGCTAACGATCCGGCACAAACGGTAGCCATGGAAGAGGATCCGTTGGATTCTAAAATATCAGAAACAACACGGATTGTATACGGGCTTTCGGCCAGGTTAGGGAGAACTTGCTTGAGTGATCTCATCGCCAAGTTGCCATGACCAACCTCTCTTCGTCCTGGTCCCCGATTGGGCTTTACTTCGCCGGTCGAAAATCCAGGAAAGTTATAATGCAAAATAAATTTGTTGTTACCGTCAAACATGGCCCCATCAATCATCTGCTCGTCCAGCTTGGTGCCTAATGTCGCCGTGGTCAACGATTGGGTTTCTCCACGGGTGAAGATGGCGGAGCCGTGCGCGGAGGGCAGGTAATCCACTTCCGTCCAAATCGGGCGAATCTCGGTGGTCTTGCGACCATCCAACCTCACCTTTTCGTTCAGCACTAAATCACGGCAAGCCTTCTTATGAATTTCTTTGTAATATTTTTTGATCAAGTCTTTATTGACTGTGGAATCTGCTGGCAAGGAAGCAATATGCTCGTCGATAATTTTACTAAAAAGTTCGGAGCGATCATGCTTGCTTTTCAGTTGCTTTTGTGCCACTTCATAAACTTTTCCGTACAAAAGACGATGGAGCTCATCGCGAAGGTTCTCGTCTTTTACTTCATGCTCGTAGGTGCGCTTTTGCGTTTTGCCTACGGCTTGCGTTAATTCAATTTGCAAATGACATTGGGTCTTGATGGCTTCATGGGCAAGCTTTAACGCCTCCAGCATATCGGCTTCCTTGATCTCTTTGCACTCTCCCTCCACCATGAGGATATTTTCGATGGAAGCCGCGACGATAAAGTCTAAATCTGCCTTGTCTTTTTGCTCTAGCGTAGGATTGATAACATATTGACCATCAACGCGCGCGACACGCACTTCTGAAATGGGCCCTTGAAATGGAATATCAGAAACAGAAAGGGCAGCCGATGCGGCAAAGGCCGCTAGCGAATCGGGCAGGGCGTTGTGGTCACCGGAAATCAATTGGATGTTAATCTGTGTTTCGGCGTGGTAATCATCGGGAAACAAAGGCCGAACGGCACGATCAACCAATCGGCTGATCAAGATTTCATAATCGGAAAGTCTGCTTTCGCGTTTCAAAAATCCACCAGGAATTTTTCCCGTCGAAGCAAATTTTTCCTGATAGTCAACGGAGAGCGGTAAAAAGTCCGCGCCCTCTTTTCCTTCCTGGTTGGCCACGACCGTGGCCAGTACCATGGTATTACCCATGCGCAGAACAACAGCACCATCAGCCTGTCGAGCCAGCTTGCCGGTCTCGACGGTGATCTCTCGCCCATCGGGCAATTTACAAGTCTTTGAAATTACAGTTGGTTTCATAATAAGTGGATGGAACCCTGAGATTGGGTTCCGGTTAATAAAAGCGAAAAGGGAACCTTCGATGGGGTTCCCTGTCCTGCTATTGAATAATTTATTTTCTAAGGTCTAGTTCGGTAAGGATGGAGCGATAGCGCTCAATATTGGTGCGCTGAAGGTAATTCAGTAATTTCTTTCGTTGACCAACCAAGCGCAACAGGCCTTGTTGGGTTGAATAGTCCTTCTTATTGGTCTTCAAATGCCCTGTCAAATAGTTGATTCTATGGGTAAACAGCGCCACTTGCGATTCTGGAGAACCGGTGTCATTTTTCTTTTTAGCAAACCCGTGTTTGCTGAACAAATCTTGTTTTGTTGTTGCGGTAAGGTACATCTGCTTTCTTTTTTTGCTTTTAATCCTTGTTTTTAATCGCGCAAAATTAGGATAAACCATCAGAATATCCAAATCTATGCTGGCTCTGATTTAATTCTAAACAGCACCGGAAAGCGTTTTTTGACCTGGTCAAATACCACATTATAAAAGTCGGCATCAAAAAGCCGGGCATCCGCACGGGCCTGTCGTAAAAAGACCAACCCCACCGTAAAGAGAATAGCGTTAGGCATCCACATGCCAACGACCATGGGAAGCGTTTCGGCTTTGGCCCATTTTTCACCCATCAGGCTCAAGACATAAAAGATGATAAAGAAAAATATCGAGGCAATCACGGGAACACCCAGCCCACCTTTTTTAATGATCGCCCCCAGGGGCGCTCCAATTAAAAACATGGCAATGCAGGCAATGGAGTTAGCCATTATTTTGTGCCATTGAATTTCAAATACTCGATATTCATACTGATAATTGTCTCGCTGGGCATTTAGATTTTGAAGCTGGCTTTTAATCATCCTGGCGCGGTTCAAGGCACCGGTAATTTCCGGCACCGTATTTTCCTTTTTGTATAGGCTATCAGAAATTTTAAGCTCCTTGGGCCTAATCAATTTCGGTACCTTCAAGGTGCTATAGCTGCGCATGTAGGCCGCCGCCCCGGCCGAGGGAGAGGCCATCTTCGGCAGGGCAGACACCTTGTTTTTGGTGGTGTCCCTTGCTGTGGCCAGCGAATCTTTAAAGCGTTTGAAATTGGTAAGCTCCGATGTGAGCGGGACGGAATCCCTTTTAAAGTGAAAATTAAACATCGTCCCCTGCAAGTTATAAATACTCAATCCCTGGCTGAGGATTTCCCGATTTACCGAATCCATGTCCATTTTCAGTTCCTTCATGTTGCGCATGATCCGGTTACTGGCAAACCATTTCTTTTCTGTTCGCTGCAATCCAAAAGAGGACAAATCGAAAACAATTTCCGTTTTATCAAATTTCGTTTTACTAAAAGTTTCTTCGCCGGTAACGCGTCCGCTCAAATCTTGCCCCGATCCTTCGTCATAATTGTACCCACGGAATAGTTCGAGTTTTAAATACTGCTCGTTGAAAATGGTATACATTTTTCCGGAGTCGGCGATAGTGACCTGCTTATTACCATTTCGACCACGGTGATCATAAATGATGACATTTTTTAAGGTAACCCCATCCTTAAATTTTTTAGCCACTTTGATACTAATGTCTGGAATGCCGTTATAAAATTCGCCTTCGCGCAAGTCCAGGGCTGGTTTCTTTTGCTTGATGTCGTACAATAAACTATAGGTCTCCAGGGCGGCCTTGGGCACCATGTAGTTGTTGGACAGGTAAGCGAAATAGGTGAGCAGCAAGGTAAAGGCAAATATGGGGGCCAAGCTTCGCACCATGGAAATGCCCAGGCTCTTCACCGCGGTTAGCTCAAAATGCTCACCCAGGTTTCCATAGGTAATCAACGAGGACAACAAAATCGCTAGCGGCAAGGCCTGCGGCGTTACCGATACGGCAAAATAAAACAGCAATGTGCCCAATACATCCCAACCCAAATCTTTTCCAATGATGTCATCAAAATACTTGAGCATGTTCACCAGCAGGAGTATAAAAACCACCACTAAAAGCGTGAGCACGAAAGGTCCCAGAAAGGAGGAAAATACAAGTTTATCGATCTTCTTCATTTGAAAAAACAAATGTAGTGCAAAAAGAAGGCCGAAAAAGTCGGGACGTTATTTTACCGGCTTGGCAAAGGAGGTGGTATCCACTTTGGCATTCAGGTCATGAAGGATATTGTACAGGCCGTAGTAGGTGCGATTAATGTACACCGCATCCTTCACTCCTCTGGCGCGACTGGACTGGCGAAACTCTTTCATCGTTCCTATTTCTTCCCCGAATTTAAAGAGCGATTCAAAGTATCCGCTTTCAGAAAAATCAAATACCGGGGAATGAAAAGGACGACCCAGCAATTCCACGAGCGTGGTGAACACCTCAATGAAGAACTTTCTGTCGCGGGCAGAATCGTCGGGATAAATAAAATGCAATTGCTCAAATACTTTCTCTTTTCGGGATTTGTCCATTAGCAAACCGCTGTCCAGAAGCTGGAAATAAACTTTATAAAAATCCTTTGGAATCACTTTGACACAACCAAAATCAATGACGCCCAATTTATTATCCTCGGTTATAATAAAATTACCCGGATGCGGATCAGCATGCAATGTCTTTAAGGTGTGAATCTGGTAATGATAAAAATCCCACATGGCCTGACCAATTGTATTGGTATCGGTCCCCGCTTTTCTTTTGGTCTTCAAATACTCACCCAACAGCTGCCCTTCCATCCAATCCATCGTCAAAATACGGGACGAAGACAACGCGGGATAGTAGGTGGGGAACTTCAAGTTTGAAATATGGGCGCATTGCTTTGACAATTGCTGCGACCGCTCTAATTCAAGGGTGTAATTGGCCTCTTCGATCAAACGCATCTGTACCTCCCCAATGAACTCATCGTATTCCACCGGATTGAGTTTGAACATGGTTAAGGCAATCGGTTTTACCATGGCCAAATCACTTTTGATCGTATCGGAAACGCCGGGGTATTGAATCTTGACCGCCAATTTTTTTTCATTCAGCGTAGCCCGATGCACTTGACCCATCGAAGCGGCATTCACCGCCGAAGTGGTAAAGGAATCAAAGATCTGAGAAGGCTTCCGTTTAAATGCCTGTTCAAATGTCTTTACGACCAGCGGATACGACAGTGGCGGTGCGCTATACTGTGCCATGGCAAACTGCTGCTGATAGGCCGAAGGCAATAAGTTTTTGTCCATACTCAGCATCTGCGCTACCTTTAAGGCGCTTCCCTTAAGTTGACTCAGGGATTGATAGATATCGGACGCATTGTCTTGGTGAAGTTTCTCGCGGGAGAGATTAGGGTTGACCAATCGCTTGCTGTAGTGCTTTAAGTAATTGGTGCCAATTTTCGCTCCCGTAAAAATGAACTTGGTCGCCCGCTGCGTTTTGGTAATAGGGATGCGGTCTTGCTCTTTAATTTTTGCCATCAACTCCTTTTTATCGTCAGTTTTTAGAATTCTGATAAAGGAATTTTCCAAAATCAATGGCGTTATCCAATATCCCCTTTCCGATCAGATCAAAGGCCAGGTTCACTGACTTTTCGATGGCTGCGTCCGTTTTGTTGAAGTCAGCGCTGTCGTCGTGACTCCAAAATTGGAGGATGAACATCAGGTGGAGCCAAAACAAATGTTGGTAACGCTCATCGATATAGGGGCGTTTGGCAATCTCACCCGAACTTTTCCCCTCCGCTATCACGCCGGTCACCCACTCCTCAAAGGAGCCGTGAAAGCCTTTCAAAAAGGAGGGAAGCATTGCGGGGTTCTTCCAACCTTTTAATTGAAGCAAAACAAAACTCCTGTCGCCTTTTAAAACTTCCGCTAATGAAAAATAAAAAGAAAGGATTTTCTCGCGGACGGTAAATTTTTCATAATCTGAATCTGCGGTAAGCTGTTTTCGCACCGTATCGATATAGCCGTTCCAAATTGATTTTTCGATGCTCTCAAAGGACCCGAAGTGCTGGTAAAACTCCGCTTCCTTTAAACCCCTCTTTTTACAAAAGATATACACCGATGCCGGAGCGGCGCCTTCGGTGAGCAAGTGCTCCCGGTAGCTCTGCTGGATAGCTGAAGCGGAGCCTTTTGACTTAGGTTTTGATTTCTTTGAAGTTTCCATAACTGAATAAACAATAAATAGGGAAATAAGTTACCCATTTCATGTGATATTTATTGGCCTCAAAATTTATAAATTTATAACCGTGAAATCGTCAACAATTGCCCTGCTGGTGGGCCTCGTTTTTGCCTTCTGCCCAGGCCATGGCCAAAAAAGAGATGCGACATTTTACTTTGAAAAAGGAGAAGATGCCATGGATGCGCAAAACTATAAGACGGCGCTGGCTCATTTCAATGAATGCTTACGCATCGATCCCTATTACATGGACGCCTACTATTCCAGGGCGCAGGCCCGCGAAAGTCTGGGTGACTCTAAGGGCGCCCTGACCGACTTCAGCATTTACCTGGAAGCCAAACCGCAGAACACCGATGCCTTGTTCTCCAGGGCGATGTTACGCTACCAGTATAAACAATGGGCTGTGGCCCGCGAAGACTTTCTGAAATTACTCTCGGCCCCAGGCGGGGAGACCAAATCCATTTTCTTCGCCCCCGATAAGGAAGGTGGTGCGGCCATCGCCACCACGCAGAGTAATATGACGGCCACCATCTTAAATTATCTGGGCATGGTGGACACCAAATTGAAAAACTATAAAAGTGCCGTTCACTTTCTTGATTCGGCCATAAAACTGCAGTCAAAAAACGCAGAGCTCTATGTAAACCGTGGATGGGCTCACCAAGAGATGCTGGATACTGTTCTGGCCACGGCGGATTATCAAAAGGCATTAGCCCTGAATGCGGAAGGAAGCTTAGCCCGGTACAACCTGGCCACCTTCTCGGCAAAAAAAGGGAACCTGAAGGAAGGTGAAAAATTATTGACCGAGGCCATTGAGCGCAATCCGGAAGCGCCTCTATTCTATGTGGCGCGCGCCATCAACTTTACCGCGCAGGGTGACTATCCAAAAGCGCTCCAGGATTATAATGCAGCTATTCCACTTGACTTGGCCGATCCCTATGTTTGGATGAGACGAGGCCTGTTAAAGGTAATGTTAAAAGACCTCAACGGGGCTTTGGCTGATTACACGCAGTCCATCAAACTCAAAGACGACAACGAAAAAGTGTGGGTTTACCGCGGTGATCTGATGATGCAATTTGGCAAAGTGAACGATGCCATTGAAGATTACACCATTGCCCTTACCCACCAGCCCGAATACGGGATGGCCTATTATCACCGCGGCATGGCGTGGCAACGTGCCGGCAATTTGAAAGAAGCCTGCCAGGATTTGAAGCAGGCGCAAAACCTGAAAATAACAGTGGACCAGAAGTGGGTGGCAATCAGTTGCAAATGAATCACCCCCGGGGCACGGTCTTTCGGTTGCCTTCATTTTCCCGGCGGAAGACCTGTGGTGCTGCAGTCGGTTTTGTCAAGGCACTCCCGTTACTACTTTCCAAACAACGTGGAAAAAAATCCTTTCTTATTTTCCATTTCGTGAATCGCATCGAGTGCTGTTCTTAGTCGCACCAGGGAAGCCGAGTCTTTCAGGATGTATTGCACGGCACCACTCTTCATCACCTGATTTTTTACTGATTCATCATTTAAGGTGGTGTGGTAAATGATGGGAAGTGAGCTATATTTCTTGCGCAACAAGGACAGATAGTCTAAACCGGTTTTTGTTTGATGATTAAAGAAGTGGTCCAGAACAATAGCAAAAGGTTTTTCATCCAAATGCTTTATCATTTCCTCCGGATCGGCAAAGCAACGAACCGTATAGGATCCCAGGGCTTCTTCAAAATGGACCTGCAGCATTTTTTGTTGGGCCAGGTCATCTTCAATAATAAAAACTAATTTCTTCATAGGTCAATAACAACGTGAGCGGGTTCGACTAATCGCGGCCAAAAATAGTTAAAAGCTTTCATCCATTCTTCAGCGGTGAGGAGTTGAAAAAAATAAAATGACCAGGTGAGGTTTTTTGGTATTACATTTATTTCAAATCATCCACCATGAGAATTCGTTCTATCCACCAACTCGTTTTATGGTTCACCCTACTGCTTGCCTTTTCCACTTCCGCATGTGCGCAGGTTTTTTCAGATTATGACGGCCATGTGGATTTCAACCGGTATAAAACCTTTGCCTGGATTGCTCCCGGAGACAGTGTGTTAAACCGGCACCGGCCCGATAAAGTCTTTGGCGGATTCATTATGTATACGGTGAACGAGGAGTTAAAAAATAAAGGGATGCGTATTGACACCGTTCGGCCATCGGCCATTTTTGTTTTCCATACGAAGGTCCTGGAAAAAACCAAGTATTCGCAAGGGGCGACCTTGAGCGTTGGCGTAGGGGTTGCCGGCCCGGGGTATTATGCTGGCGGCATGGCCCCGGTAGCGGGCGGAAAAATCAAAGAATCATTTTATCAAAACGGATCTCTTTCTTTTGAAATGTTTGACTCCCAGAGTGGTCATCTGATCTGGACGGGTGGCGAGAAAAGGGATTTTACCAATGCCGATGACATACAGAAAATGATTACTGCTTCGGTGAAGAAAATCTTTAAGAAATTACCGATCAAGCCAAAAAAGAAAAAATAATATTGACCTTATAATAACGTTCCTCGCATCACCAGGTAAGCAATGGAGAAATAAATCACCAGCCCGGTAACGTCCACCAGGGTAGCTACAAATGGCGCCGACGAAACGGCGGGATCGGCACCCAGTCTTTTTAATATCAGTGGAAGCATCGATCCCGATAGCGTACCCCACAGCACCACGCCTATTAAAGAGAACCCCACCACCACGGCCACCAGAAGCCAATGTTCACCATAGAGGTTAGTAAACATGGCCCAAATCGTAACGCGGGTAAAACCGATCAGGCCCAGCGTGGTGCCAAGAAAAAGACCAGAAAAGAATTCTCTGCGCATCACATGCCACCAATCTCGGAGCGTCACCTCTCCTAGCGCCATGGCGCGAATGATCAGGGAAGAAGCTTGAGAGCCAGAATTACCGCCGCTTGAAATGATCAGGGGCACAAACAATGCCAGCACTACCGCTTTGGCAATTTCTCCTTCGAAAAATCCCATTGCCGTCGCGGTGAGCATTTCACCCAAGAATAAAATCACCAGCCATCCGGATCTTTTTTTCATCAACTTGAGGAAAGGGATTTTCATATAGGGTTCCTCCAGGGCCTCCACACCACCAATCTTGTGGATGTTTTCCGTTTCTTCCTCGACGGCCAGTCGCAACACGTCATCGATGGTAACAATACCGATCATGATCCCCGCCTCGTCGGTGACGGGCAAGGCCACGCGGTTATTCTTACGAAACTCTTGAATGGCTGTCTCTTCGTCATCGGTGACCTTGAGGGAATTGAACTTATTATCCATCAAGTCGCGCACTTTTTTGTCCGTGGGCACCAGAAGGAACTCCCTAATGCGGATATCGTCCAAAAGATTTCCATCATCATCAATAATATAAATCACATTGATGGTTTCTTTGTCTTTCCCGTGTTGGCGCACATAATCCAGGACATGCTGAACCGTCCAGTCGGGATTTACCGCCACGTATTCGGGCGTCATGAGCCGCCCCACACTATGCTCTGGATAACCGAGCTGTTTGAGGGTGATGACTCTCTCCTCATCGGACAAGAGCATCAAGAGGTCTTTCACTAAAATGCTGGGAAGTTCAGAGAGGAATTGCGTCCGGTCGTCGGGCTGTATTTCGTTTAATATTTTTGCCGCCTGATCGTGCGGTAAGTTTTTGATGATCGCTTTTTGGGTAGAAAGGTCTAAGACTTTGAATGTCTTCACCACCATGATATACGGTAAGGTGATGAAAACAAATGCTTTGTCAGGATCGGATAGGTGAACGATAAAGTCAGCGATTTCAGGCGACTGCCAATTCACCATCAATAACTTTAATTCTTCGCCATTTCTATGCTTGATGGCGGAACTGACTTTCCGCTTGTTGAGTTTTCGTTTCATGCAAAAATGTTCGCTTCGTGGAGCACTACTATTTTCCCTTATCGGGAAGCAAGGTAATTAGCTATCCTGAGGTTACGGCTCTTTTATGTCGAACTATTGCTTTCACCACCTCAAACCACATTACCGAAATACATCCCACCACCAGGCAGATCAACGTTTGGGATAAGGTTAGTATTTCAAAAGCAAAAAAACGAGCGAACGGTGTCACCAGCAGCAGCGAGGTTGTCAAAACAATCGTTATCAAGATAATCAGTAAAACCAGGTTGTTCTTATAGCCCAAGGTAGTGAAAATGGAGTAGTGAAAAGATCGATTCTCCAACGTCAAAAAGATGTTGGCCACAATCAAGGTGACAAATACCATGGTCCGAGTCGCCGCCTCATGGAGCCCATGCCGAATGGCAAACTGATAGATGAATAGACTGCCTGCCGTGATCACCATGCCCTGAATAATGCTCGTGCTCAGTTCGGTGATGTTGAAAAAGTTGGACGTCAAAGGGCGAGGCTTTTGTAACATCATGTTTTTTTCGCCCGGTTCATTTTCATAAATAATCGAGCAGGTTGGACCCATAATCAATTCCAAAAAGATGACGTGTACGGGCGTAAAAATATTGGGATACACCCAACCTAACGCCAGCGGGATAAATACCGTGAGGATGATGGGGATATGGATGGAGATAATATACTGGATGGCTTTCTTCAGATTGACATAAATCCTTCGGCCCATGGCCACGGCGGCGACCATTTTTGACAAGTCGTCGTCGATGAGAATCAAGGAGGAGACCTCTTTGGCCAGCTCGCTCCCCCTCTTGCCCATGGCCACACCAATATGGGCTGCTTTCAGTGCGGGGCCATCATTGACTCCGTCGCCGGTCATGGCCACAATTTGGTGATTTGCTTTTAAGGCATTGAGGATTTTCAATTTCGCTTCCGGAAACATCCGGGTGAAAATATTGACTTCCATGACTTTTTCATCTATTTCTTTGTCGCTCATTTTCATTAACGCTTCACCACTCATCGCTTGATCTGCTCCCCTGAAATTGATCTGTTTAGCAATCGTGGTGGTCGTGGCGGCATTATCACCCGTAATGATCTTCACGGCGATGCCTGCCCGGTAGAACGATGCCAATACCGCGGCCATGTTTTTCTTGGGGGGATCATAAAACGCAACCAACCCTTTAAAGGTAAATTTTAGTTCCTGTTGGTTTGTCGGATAATCATCGCCCTGAAACGCGGAGACCCCTACGGCCAGTACCCGAAATCCCTCTCCCTGAAAAGCCAGAAGAGCAGCATCAATTGATTTTTTTTCTAGCGCGGTCAAAATAGATGTTTCTATCAACGCCTCCGGTGCTCCTTTAGCAGCGATGATCCGATGGCCTACGCCATTCTCAAAAACATGCGTCATCATCGGCGGCCGGCCGCTGAGTGGATACTCATGAATCATTTTGTACTCCTTTCTTTTGTCAATGTCCACGGTGGCGGAGTAGGAGTCATGCAAGGCTTTCTCCATCGGGTCGAAGGGAATTGGTTCACTGGCCCACATCGCCAGGGTGATCAATTCCTTTTCTTCCGCTGCGGTATCGACCAAGGATGTCTTATGTTGAGAAGGCAAGACGAATACCCTTGCCAGGCTCATCTTATTTTCCGTAACGGTCCCTGTTTTATCGGTGCAGATGACCGTGGCGCTGCCCAGGGTTTCGACCGTTTTCGCATTTTTCACGATGATGCCCATCTTCATGAGTCGCCAGGCACCCAACGCCATAAACGTGGCAAAGGCGACCGGTATTTCCTCTGGCAGGATGCTCATCGCCAGGGTTAATGCTTTCAGCAGGCTGCTTAGAACTTGATGCGAATTAAAAAAATTAATACCCCAAACAACAAAAAATAGGGTGGCACCGGCCAGCGCCATCGTTTTGACAAAGCTTGAAATCTGTTTTTGCAAGGGCGTCTGCTCCTCCCCAATCGACTCCATGCTTTTTCCGATTTTGCCCAAGGCCGTACCGGTCCCAATGGCCTCTACGCTGCAAACGGCCAGCCCTCCGACCACCGTTGTTCCTTGAAACACGTGGTTATTCTTGTCGGCCTTATTTTTACTGACCGGCAGTGATTCACCCGTAAGAATCGATTCATTGACAGAGAAATCGTTGGACCGGACAATGATCCCGTCGGCCGCCACCCTAGAGCCCTCCTCCACCACCATAAAGTCCCCCATGACAATGTCTTCTCTTCTAATTTCGGTTACTACTCCATTGCGTATCACTTTACTGGTTGGTTGCGTCAGCGTTTTGAGAGCCGCCAGGGCGCTGCGGCTTCGTGATTCCTGATACAGAGAAATGCTGATCACCAAGACAATGGCAACGGCCATAAAAATACCATTGCCCGTCTCCCCGCTTATAAAGTAAAGGAGTGCCGCTACCAGCAGCATAATGGTCATCGGATCTTTGACAATATCTTTAACGACATCCCAAAAACCACTGCTTCGAATAATCACCTCATTTCGTCCAAACTTAGCGCGGGATTCCAGCACCTGCCGATCGGTCAATCCTTGTATTCCATATTGGGGATCGGTTGCCATTTTCAGATTCCAATTATTAAAAAAAATGACAGCGTCTTAATTTTTTATTTGAAAAGAAATAATCCAAACCGTAAATGACATGATGCCCAAGGTCATGAACCCCGCGCTAAAATTTCCAGTACTATCTTTTATGTAGCCCAGCAGTGGAGCGCCCACCAAAATCATTACCACGCCGAGCATATTCACCAACCCTTTTGCAGCCCCTGCCCTGGAGGGAAATAAAATAGTCGCCCGATTAAATAAACTCGCGTACGGCAAAGCGCAACCAAATCCGAGCAAGACAATGGAGAGCATAATCCAAGCGATCGAAATACCGCCCTGCGCCAGAACAAAACAACCAACGGTATTGAATAGAAAGCTCACTGACAAAATCCATCGAACACCAAGCTTCTCCACCAGGTAGCCCCCCAATGGTCTTCCAACAACGCCAAGTAATATCACCATCGATGCTAACGCCCCCAACAATTGAGGCGATGATTTTAAATGCTGAATCATCGATGATGACAAGGATGAATCCCCCACTTGCTGTTTGAGCAAGGCCGTAATCCAATTTCCAATCACCATCACTAACCCAAAAGACGCCATTTGAACTATCCCTAGTAGCCACAATTGACCGTGAAGCAACAGGTCCGACATCTTTGTTTCGGTATGGGGCATCAAACAGGGTCGTGGAGCCAGCCGCAACCAAGTCATGGCCACCAGAAGGGCTAAACTGGCTGTCGCGACAAATGGGCTCTGCCAATTCGATAAGCCAAGCAGCGGATGCTTGGCCAGGATGGGCACTACAAAAATGACAAATCCAGAACCCAGCAAGATGCTTGCGCCATAATAGGCTTGTGTTTTTGCTAATCGCTGTGCCGGGATCAGCTGTGATATATATCTTGCCCCAGCAATAAAGCTTGTCCCTGTACCGACTCCAATTAAGAATTTGCAGATGATAAACTCATAATAGCTATCGCTGAAAATGATTCCTAAATTTCCCAGCCCTACCCACAATAAAGCAACGGCCACCACACGACGTGCACCAAACTGGTCGGCCATGTGCCCGCCCGGGATTTGCATGATGGCATGGGTTAAAAACATGCTCGTTGCCAGAAACCCAAATTTGGCGTTATCGAATCCGTACTCTTTTATACCTATTAAGATATCTTTGAGAGGCGCGTGATTGGTATAGTTGCAGGAGAATGAAAACCCAACTAAGTAAGCCAGAAACAATCCTACGTTCTGTTCCTTTTTTGTCACCTCATTCATGCAGGCCTAACGTTATTTTATTAAAAGTAATCATTGTCCGGTGCAAATTATTTTCCTGCCGTCTTATTCCATAACGACGGATCAAAATATATTCTACCTCGAAAGCGATCAGCGCCATCTATTTGGTACTGCTCTAGCCGAATTGTATTTTTATTCTTTGCAACACGAAAAATAGCATCCATTTGGAATTCCTTCGAAAGGCCAATGAGCATCTTGATTCCATTGCGGTGACAGTGGCTGGTCAGGCGTACTCTTACCGCTACCTCTTAAGTCGCGCACAGCAAATCGGTTCAATATTGCTGGACGGGAAAACCGATCTCCAAGAAATGCGAGTTGCCTTTATGGTGCCCCCGGGTGTGGATTATGTGGCCACGCTCTGGGGCATCTGGCAGGCTGGCGGAGTAGGCGTACCGCTTTGCCTGGTTCACCCGCCGGCTTCACTCACCTACTCTCTCTCCGATTCCGGCAGCGAAATCGTGGTGGCATCAGAAGATTATGAACCTCTCCTGCGACCCCTTGGTGATGAGTTAAAAATCAAGTTGATTATCCTTGAGCAACTCCCCCCATCCCCTGCTGTGTCCATGCCTGAAGTTGCCCCCGAACGCAGAGCGATGATACTCTACACCAGTGGTACGACCAACTTACCAAAGGGGGTGGTGACCACCCATAAAAATTTGATGGCACAAATTACCACCCTGGTGGCAGCCTGGCGTTGGAGCAGTGCTGATCATACCTTGTGTGTACTGCCGCTTCATCATGTGCACGGTATTGTTAATGTGGTCTGCTGTTCACTGTGGGCCGGCGCACGGTGCGAATTTTTGCCGGCCTTCGATGCCCACCAGGTGTTTACCATTTTTAAGAAGGGTGAAGTAAATGTGTTTATGGCAGTGCCCACCATCTATTTCAAATTGATTGCCTTTTGGGAAAAATTACCAGCGGATCAAAAGAAGGAAACCTCCGCTATCCTTTCCGCTTTCCGCCTGATGGTTTCCGGTTCGGCTGCCCTTCCCGTGTCGGTGATGGAGAATTGGAAAAAAATCAGTAACCACTTTTTGCTCGAACGTTATGGCATGACCGAGCTGGGGATGGCCATCAGCAACCCCTATGCGGGGGAACGCAGACCGGGCTATGTGGGCATGCCCCTACCGGGTGTCGCCATCCGGCTTTGCAATGAAAACGGGGAAGCGGTTCATCAGGAGCCAGGAGAAATTTACGTAAAAGGTGAAAACGTGTTTCTTGAATATTGGGGCAAACCGGAAGAAACAAAAAAAGCATTCACCACCGAGGGCTGGTTTAAAACCGGCGATGTGGCCGTCATTGAAAATGGATATTACCGGATCC
>Ga0209067_10001108_pt1 | contig 16915 bp, 15 predicted proteins | sample ColStrG_CSR_2013_FD_187199 | JGI IMG/M metagenome (GOLD analysis project Ga0209067, IMG submission 187199) | Freshwater sediment microbial communities in response to fracking from Pennsylvania, USA - Cold Stream Run_MetaG_CSR_2013 (SPAdes)... | ecosystem: Environmental > Aquatic > Freshwater >...
GGGCGGCACCGCTGGGGAATGCTTCATAAAATCGGAACGAAAAAGACGTCGCCTATCATAACCCCAGCAGGTAAAATGGCGGAATTATTTTTTTCAATCATGTTGACCAATGCATATTCATATTCTGGGAATCTGTGGCACGTTTATGGGCGGACTGGCCGCACTGGCCAAACAGGCAGGACATACCGTCACCGGCTGCGACGCCAACGTCTACCCGCCGATGAGTACCCAGCTGCGTGAACAGGGCATTACGCTGATTGAAGGCTATCATCCGGATCAGATTTCAGACGACATCGATCTGTACGTGGTCGGCAATGTGGTTTCGCGCGGCAATCCGTTAATGGAAGCAATCCTCAATCGCGGCCTGCCCTATACCTCGGGTCCGGCCTGGATGGGTGAACATATCCTGTGTGGCAAGTGGGTTCTGGCCGTGGCCGGCACGCACGGCAAAACCACCACCACCGCGATGTTGGCCTGGATTTTGCAGGAAGCAGGCTACGAGCCAGGTTTTTTGATCGGTGGCGTGCCGATGAATTTTGGCATTTCGGCCCGGCTTGGCAGCACATCAACACCGTCGAGTTTTTTTGTGATTGAAGCCGATGAGTACGATTCGGCGTTCTTCGACAAGCGCAGCAAGTTTGTTCACTACCACGCCAAAACCGCGATTCTGAACAATCTGGAATACGACCACGCCGATATTTTTCCGGATCTGGGTGCGATCGAAACCCAGTTCCATCATCTGGTGCGCACCATACCCGGTATTGGTCAGTTGGTCGTCAATGGGCAGGAAGAAGCGCTGCAGCGGGTCATGCAACGTGGCTGCTGGAGTGAACAGGTATTGTTTGGTGTGGCCGATGGCTGGCATTTCCACTGCGATGAGGTCCGCTTCAAACAGAAATCGTTTGGCGTCCTGGCCTGGGAACTGCAGGGTGAACACAATCGGATGAATGCGCTGGCAGCAATCGCCGCGGCCCATCATGTCGGCGTCACACCCGATCTGGCACTGGACGCGTTATCACGCTTTGAAAACGTAAAGCGCCGCATGGAAGTGCGCGGCGTCGTCAATGATATTACCGTCTACGACGATTTTGCGCATCACCCGACTGCGATCACCACCACCATTGCCGGTCTGCGCAAAAAGGTCGGCGCGGCACGCATCCTTGCGGTCCTGGAGCCGCGTTCCAACACCATGAAGCTGGGCAGCATGAAAGCCGCGCTGCCTGGCAGCCTGTCCGAAGCCGATCTGGTGTTTGCGTATGGCGCTGTGAGCGGCAAAGATGCATTGGGATGGGACCTGGCACAAAGTCTGGCGCCACTTGGCGAGCGCGCACGGTCTTTCCATGATCTGACCGAATTGCAAAACGCAATTGTGACGGCGGCCCGACCTGGCGATCACATTTTAGTGATGAGCAATGGCGGCTTTGGCGGCATCCATCTGAAGGTGGTGAACCGCTTAACCGAGCTGTCACTTCAACCGCAATAGCATGATTCTTTACCTGCACGGATTTCGCTCCTCCCCGCTGTCCATGAAGTCCAGGCTGATGCTGGCTGCCATGCAGCAGGCCGGTCGCGCGCATGAATTCGTCTGCCCGCAGCTACCTGCCTCACCCAAACTGGCGATCGAACTGGCACTGAAACTGTGTGAAGGATGGGATGCCGCGACGATGACCGTCATCGGCTCGTCACTGGGCGGATTTTATGCAACCTACCTTGCCGAACAGCGCGGCTGTCGCGCCGTGCTGCTGAATCCAGCAGTCAAGCCGCCGCGCGATCTGTCCCAATATATTGGCGTGACCACCCTGTATCACAGTGATGAAGTCTTTGAATTCAAAGAAGAATACGTGCATGAAATCCCGCGCTATACGGTGCCGCACATCACCCGGCCGGAACGCTATTTTTTAATCGCCGCGACCGGCGATGAAGTGCTGGACTGGCGTGAAATGGTGGCCCATTATCCGGGAGCCAGACAGACGATCATACCGGGCAGTGATCACGGCATCAGCGAATTTTCCGAGTACCTCGATCAGGTTATGGCGTTTTGTGATGCAAAATAAAATCGGCCGACTCGCCACCCACTACGCGCATTGGCATGATCATGTCAATCATGTTTGCGCCCCAAAAGAATTGCAGCACTGGTTGACCGATCGCGGCTCACTGACCGCCAAACTGATTGCCCACAGCGAACAATTTCGGGTGCAGCGATTGTTCCAGCAGTCCGCCAGCTGCTGGCCGGATGAATATGCCGAGATCGGCATGCCCAAGGCCGGCAAGGCCCATGCGCGTGAAGTACTGCTGTTATGCAATGACATCCCGGTGGTATTTGCCCATACGGTATTGCCACTGAATGCCACCGCCAGCCAGTGGCCACTGTTCCGCACGCTCGGCAACAAATCTCTGGGCAGTACCTTGTTCGGCGATCCGCTGGTGGCGCGCGGCGCAATGCAGTTTGCCCGTCTGCAGCCCAACCACCCAGCCGTGCGCAGGGCACGTGGTTTTATCGACAATCCTTCAATGAACAATCCGAACCAGCCGCTGTATGCACGCCGTTCGCTGTTTTACCGGCGCGGCGGTGTTATGCTGGTGACAGAACTGTTTCTGCCGTCGATCGCGCTATGCACTGTTTCAACCAATTCACCACACCAGACAGAACCCAGATGAACGTATTTTTTGAAGAGTCAGGCGACTTTAAAGCCGGTGCCGTCATGTCGCAAACGCCCGATTCGTATCAGGTCGAACTGCCATCCGGAAAACGCAGCAAAATCAAAAGCAAGGACGTGCTGCTGCAGTTTGGTGCACCGGCTGCCGAGCAGCTGATTCAGGAAGCCAAAGCCATTGCCGAACAAATCGATCTGGATTTTTTATGGGAAGTAGCCGGTCAGGAGGAATTTGGCTTTGCCGATCTGGGCAAGGAATATTTTGGTGCCGGTATTACTGCCGCTCAAAGTGCCGGTCTGATCTTTCGGTTGCACAGTGCGCCGATTTATTTTTACCGAAAAGGCCGCGGACGCTACAAGGCCGCACCAGTTGAATCGGTGCAGGCCGCCCTGGCCGGAATCGAAAAGAAACGCCAGCAAGGCATCATTCAGGCCGACTATGTCGAACAGCTGAAAGCCGGCAAACTGCCCGACAGCATGCAGCCGGTAGTCAAACAGCTGTTGTTCAAACCCGATAAAAATTCGATTGAATTCAAGGCGCTGAACACGGCATGTCAGGAACTGCATACCAGCCCGGAACGGCTGATGGTACAGACCGGCGGGGTCGCCAATGCCAAAGAACTGCATCTCTCAAAGTTTTTATTTCAATACTTTCCGCGGGGCCCGGGTTTTGCTCACCTGATGCAAAACGTCAGTTTGCCTGGGCTGCCGGACAATCTGCCGGTCGCTTCGGTGGCGGCGTTTTCGATCGATGATGCCAGCACCACTGAAATCGACGATGCCCTGTCGGTCACGCCGCTCGCTGACGGCATGCTGCAAATCGGCATCCACATTGCGGCACCGGGACTGGGCATACAGCGTGATGACGCCATCGACGCCTTGGCGCGTGCGCGCATGTCCACGGTGTATATGCCAGGCGACAAAATTACCATGCTGCCGGACGAACTGGTTTCAGTCTATACACTGGGTGCCGGTCAGACCCGGCCGGCGGTGTCACTGTATGCCACCGTCAATCCGGCCGACTGGTCCGTTGTCAGTACGGTCAGCAAAATTGAAGCCGTCCCGATTTCGGAAAATCTGCGCCACAATACCCTTGATGACATCATCACCGAGGCCGCACTGGCCGAGGGCAGCGGTACATATCCGCACAAGGACGATATTGCCGTGCTTTGGAAATGGGCCCAGGTACTGGAACTGGGACGCATGGAAAAACGCGCCGGTTTCGGACTCAAACCGGAAACGCACAACCGCACCGACTACAATTTTTACGTTGAAGATGACGTGGTGTCGATTGTCCCCCGCAAACGTGGTTCGCCGCTCGACAAAATTGTCGCCGAGCTGATGATTTTTGCCAACAGCACCTGGGGCAAGCTGATGCATGAGCATGGCATTCCCGGCATTTACCGCAGTCAGGGTGTTGGCGGTGGCGGCTGGGCACAGCGCATGCAGGTGCGCATGCTCACGCACGCCGCGCCGCATCACAATCTCGGTGTCGATCAGTACGCCTGGAGTACGTCACCGTTGCGACGCTATACCGACCTGGTGAATCAATGGCAAATTATGGCGTGCATTCAGCATGGCGTAACCGCGCCGCTGGTGGCACCGTTCAAACCGCGCGATGCCGATTTGTTTGCCATCGTTTCGGCGTTTGATGCGCTGTATGCGGCCTATAACGACTTCCAGGGCAACATGGAACGCTACTGGTGTCTGCGCTGGTTCGCGCAGGAATGGCAACAGCAGCGCGCAAAACAGGTTGAGGCCGTGGTCATGAAGGAAGACCTGCTGCGTCTGGTCGATATTCCGCTGATAGTACGACTGGCAGGCCTGCCAACCATGCAGCGCGGCACACGAGTCAAATTGGACGTGATCGGTTGGGATGAAATTGATCTGAGTCTGGAAACACGCTTTCTGGAAATCCTGTCCAGCCCGGAAACGGAAGTGGCGATGGATGACGACGATGAAGAAGAACTTGCCGTATCGGTTCAGAACCAGGAAGTGCCTGATGTCGGGCCTGAAAGCGATGCCATTCCGTCCGATTCTGCCAACGCAGAAACCGACGCAGCACCTGACAATTCTTAATTAACAACACTGCGAACAACACTGCGAACAACACAGCGAACAACACAGCACATCGATTCCGGCAATCTGTTTTGACAGACAAATTAAAGTTTGCCATAGTGCAACCTGATCGGAAAAGGTAACAACAAATCAGCAGCAATCTTGATGGCAACAACGGGGTGGTATAAATACGTGAAATCCAACAGTCAAAAACATGTCAGCCAGTCCAGACAAAACCCGCTCTTGCAGAATCTGACGTTTACCATTGCTCTGGTCGCATCGTTGCTGGTCCATGCCGTCGTGCTGCTGGTCCACTTCGTCGCTCCGCCGTTGCCGCCGGCCAAGGCGGTTGACCCCGGTCTGGACGTGATTCTGGTCAACGCCAAACACAGCAAACCACCGGTCAAGGCACAGGCACTGGCACAGGCCAATCTGGACGGCGGCGGCAATGCCGATGATGGTCATGCCAAGTCGCCGTTACCGGACATGCACAACAGCGAAGACGGCGACGCGATCCGTAAAACCCAGCGCCGCATTGAGGAACTGGAAAATCTGCAGAAAACCATGCTGGCGCAAGCCAATCAGAAATCCAGCTTCAAAGTGCCGAATGCGCTGGACAAGAAAAAAAATACCGCTGAAAAACCGGTGATCAGCGGCGAAGATGAAACGGAAACGACCAAAGCCATCACGCGCATGGCGGCAGAGATTTCACAATCGATCGAAAACCAGAACAAGCGGCCACGCAAAACCTTTATCACCCCGAGCACCCGCGCCGTCGGTTACGCACTGTATTACAAGTCCATGCAAAAACGCATCGAGGACATGGGCACCATGCAGTTCCCGGAAAAGAACGGAAAGAAACTGTATGGCGAACTGATCGTCTACATTCCGATTTTTCAGGATGGCACAATTTATGAAAAAGAAGGCGGTCCGCACATAGAAAAGTCGTCCGGCATTCCGGCGCTCGATAAGGCCGCGCTGCGCATCGTGCGGCATGCGGCGCCATTCGGCAACTTTCCGCAAAATATGCGCTCGACCGACAAGGATGATTTGTGGATCGTCATCACCCGCTTCAAATTTACCCATGATCTGGATCTGATCACCGAGCTCAAAGATACCAAATAAGATGTCGACGACGAATTCAACCAATGTGCCGGACCAATACGCCGTGTTCGGCAATCCGATAGCACACAGCAAATCGCCTTTGCTGCACAAGGCCTTTGCAAAGCAGTGCGGACAACATCTGAGTTACGGGGCGATTCTGGCGCCGTTCGATCAGTTCGAAGCCACGCTGAAGACGTTTATCGAACATGGCGGACGCGGTGCCAATGTCACTCTGCCATTCAAACTGGAAGCCTACTCGCTGTGCTCGATTCTGACCCCAAGGGCGCAGGCCGCCGGTGCAGTCAACACCCTGTGGTTCGAACATGGCCAGATTTTTGGCGACAATACGGACGGCTGCGGCTTGATTCGCGACATCGTCAACAACGCCGGCTTTGCCCTGAAGGACAAACGGGTTTTGCTGTGCGGTGCCGGTGGGGCAGCCCGTGGCGCAGTCTTGCCGCTGCTCGAATGTCAGCCGGCCGAACTGATCATTGCAAACCGCAGTATGGATAAGGCGCAAGAACTGCTGATCGAATTCCAGAACCACGGCACGCTCACCGCCGTACCGTTTGAACAGCTGCAAGGCCCGTTCGATATCATCATCAACGCCACCTCAGCCAGCATCAGTGCGCAACGCCCGGCCATACCGGACAGTGCAATTAAAACCGACACGCTGGCTTACGACATGATGTACGCTGCTCAACCTACGCCCTTCATGCAGCACGCTGCCCAACTTGGTGCCATAACAAGAGACGGCTGGGGCATGCTGGTCGAACAGGCAGCGGAGGCATTTTTTATGTGGCGCGGCGTCAGGCCGGTTACGAAAGAACTGTTAATCAGGGAAAATTTGCCGGCGGGCTGAATGACGCGGTCGCCTGGACCGCATTTCGAACCGGTCACACAGAAATAAAACAATGAAAACAATTTTTAAAATCACAGGAATCCTGTTAATCCTGTTCCTGCTGATCCAATCCTATTTCTTCATCCAGATCTGCTGGTGGATCAATCACAACCCCAGCACCACCTCCTTCATGCGTCACCAGCTGGCCATCATCCAGGAAAAAAAGCCCGACGCCCGGCTGCAGCAGCAATGGGTAAGCTACGACCACATTTCCAACCAGCTCAAGCGCGCCATCATCGCTTCGGAAGACGCCAACTTTTCCGAACATGACGGCATCGACTGGAACGCCATGGAAAAAGCCTACGAAAAAAACACCAAAAAAGGCAAAGTGGTTTCGGGAGGCTCGACCATTACACAGCAACTGGCCAAAAACCTGTTCCTGTCCGGCGAACGCAGCTATATAAGAAAGGGACAGGAATTCATCATCACCTTTATGCTCGAAGCCGTCATGGACAAGGAACGCATATTTGAAATCTATCTGAACGTGGTGGAATGGGGCAACGGCGTGTACGGTGCCGAAGCGGCATCACGCCATTATTACGGCACCTCTGCCGCCAATCTGAATGCCGCGCAGGCAGCGCGACTGGCTGTCATGCTGCCCAATCCGCGCTTTTATGACATCAACCGGGGATCAGCCTATTTACAAAAGCGCACTGACTTGATCATGCGGCGTATGAATTCGTCAACCTTGCCCTGACATTGATTTATTGAATTTCAGCAACACAAGTTATCTTAAGTTTATTAACTTGCAAACCAATTCGGAATAATGTTTTCTAAAGAATAACTTCCGGTCATTTTTACTTGCCAAGCCCGACCTTCAGTGGCAAAGTGCCGCTATCATCATTAAACTGAACCGATTACTTACTCATTTGCACTTTATTTTCGCAATGAGTCCGGCCCGTAACCAACCCGTTCCGGGCTGAATCAATCACCTTCAGATCACCTCTAATGGCAAAAAACATTTTATTGTTGAACGGACCGAACCTGAATCTGCTCGGTACCCGTGAACCGCATGTTTACGGCAATACCAGCCTGGCGGACGTAGAAAAGGCCGCAGCGGCGCAGGTTACCGGCGCAGGTGCGCAATTTTCTTGCCTGCAAAGCAATCATGAAGGCGTATTAATTGACCGAATTCATGCAGCAAAGCAACAACACATCGATTTCATCATCATTAATCCCGGTGGTTTTACCCACACCAGCGTCGCTCTGCGCGACGCGTTGGCCGGGGTCGCAATACCTTTCATCGAAGTTCATATCTCCAATATTCACCAGCGCGAAGCGTTCCGGCAGCAGTCTTTTCTGTCTGATATCGCACAGGGCGTGATCTGCGGCCTGGGGGTCACTGGTTACCGCCTAGCAATTGATTTTGCACTTCGAAACGATTAAATTCTCGCATCTGCTGCTAATTACCTTATAATTGCGGCGATTCGCAAAACACATCCAAAAATAAATGGAGAAATAAATGGATTTACGTAAGCTGAAAACCTTGATTGATCTGGTCGCCGAGTCAGATATTTCCGAGCTCGAAGTGACTGAAGGCGAAGGCAAGGTGCGCATCGTTAAAGCTTCTGCGCAACAACCTCAACAGGTCATGTACATGCCGCAGCAAAGCATGCCACAAGGAAATTATGCGCCTGCACCAAGTCAGGCACCTGCTGCCAGTGCGGCACCGGTTGCCCCGGTTGCGGAAGAAATCCCGGCCGGACATATTGTCAAATCTCCCATGGTTGGTACCTTTTACCGCTCCTCTGCCCCTGGCAGCCCGGCTTTTGTTGAGATAGGCAGCTCGGTCAAGGAGGGCGATACGCTGTGCATCATCGAAGCGATGAAGCTGCTCAACGAAATCGAGTCTGATTTCTCCGGTGTCGTCAAACAGATATTGGTTGAAAATGGTCAGCCGGTAGAATTTGGCCAACCCTTATTCATCGTAGTCTAGTCTCTGACCGGTGATGGAGCCGACGTTCTGTAACTGACATTGCATTACGGCTTCATCCACATTCCTGGACAACAGGCCACCTTAGCATTACCCGAGATTGTCATTAAATATCATGTTTGAAAAAATTCTCATCGCCAATCGTGGCGAAATTGCATTGCGTATCCAGCGCGCCTGCCGCGAAATGGGTATCAAGACTGTTGTCGTGCACTCTGAAGCCGACCGCGAGGCAAAATATGTCAAGCTGGCCGATGAATCGGTCTGTATCGGCCCGGCGCCCTCGACCCTGAGTTACCTGAGCATGCCGGCCATCATCAGCGCTGCGGAAGTTACGGATGCGCAGGCGATTCACCCTGGTTATGGCTTCCTGTCGGAAAACGCCGACTTTGCCGAACGGGTGGAACAATCCGGCTTTGTATTTATCGGACCACGTTCCGATTCGATCCGTCTGATGGGCGACAAGGTCTCGGCCAAACAGGCCATGATCAAGGCTGGCGTTCCGTGCGTACCGGGTTCGGACGGCGCGTTGCCGGATGATCCAAAAGAAATCGTGCAGACCGCACGCAAGGTTGGTTACCCGGTCATTATCAAGGCGGCTGGTGGTGGTGGCGGACGCGGCATGCGCGTTGTGCATACCGAAGCGGCATTGCTGAATGCCGTGACCATGACCAAAACCGAAGCCGGTACCGCGTTTGGCAATCCTGAAGTGTATATGGAAAAATTCCTGGAAAATCCGCGCCATGTGGAAATCCAGATTCTGGCCGATACACACGGCAATGCCATCTGGTTGGGCGAACGTGACTGCTCGATGCAGCGCCGCCACCAGAAAGTACTGGAAGAAGCGCCGGCACCGGATATCCCGCGCAAAATTATCGAAAAAATCGGCGAACGTTGTGCCGAAGCCTGCCGCAAAATGGGTTACCGCGGTGCCGGCACGTTTGAATTCCTGTATGAAAACGGTGAATTTTATTTCATCGAAATGAATACCCGGGTGCAGGTGGAACATCCGGTCACTGAAATGATTACCGGTGTTGATATCGTTCAGGAACAGATTCATATTGCAGCCGGTGAGGTCTTGCGCTTCAAGCAGCGTGACATCGTATTCCGCGGTCATGCGATCGAATGCCGTATCAATGCCGAAGATCCGTTCAAGTTTATTCCGTCACCCGGCAAAATCACTTCGTGGCACGTGCCCGGCGGTCCTGGCATTCGGGTGGATTCGCACGCCTACGACGGTTACTTCGTTCCACCCCATTACGATTCGATGATCGGCAAGGTCATCGCCTATGGTGCCAATCGCGACCAGGCTATCCGTCGCATGCAGATTGCACTGTCGGAAATGGTTGTTGAAGGCATACAAACCAACATTCCGCTGCATCGCGAACTGATGGTCGATGCGCGCTTTATCGAAGGCGGCACCAACATTCATTATCTGGAACACAAACTGGCACAAAAGCCGGAACTGGCCAAATCCAACGCTGATAAAAAATAACGCAACTGAAGGTAACGGGATGAGCTGGATCGAAATCGTAGCGGAAGTGGACCGGGCGCAGGCAGAGCAGTTTTCTGATGCGCTCATGGATTTGGGTGCCCTGTCGGTATCGGTTGAAGATGCCGACGAAGGCACCGACGCAGAACAGCCACTTTTCGGAGAACCCGGCATGGAACCCAAGGAAGCCGCTTGGGAACACAGCCGCGTGGTGGCGCTGACGCCGACTGATTTCAATCATGCCGAACTGGTGGAACTGGCTGCTGCACACTGCAAGATGCCGGTTCCAAAACACATTCTGCGTTCCGTGGCGGATCAGGATTGGGTACGTCTGACCCAGTCGCAGTTTGAGCCGATGCAGATCGGTGAACGGATCTGGGTTGTGCCGAGCTGGCACAGCGCGCCGGTTCCGGATGCGATCATTCTGGAACTCGACCCCGGACTGGCGTTTGGTACCGGTTCTCATCCGACCACCCGTCTGTGCATGGAATGGCTGGAGCAGCATGCACCGCTCAATAAAACCGTCATGGATTATGGTTGCGGTTCCGGTATTCTGGCGATCGTTGCAAAAAAACTGGGCGCAGGCAAGGTGGAAGGTGTGGACATCGATCCGCAGGCCGTCACTTCTGCCGAATTTAACGCCACCCGCAATCATTGCGAAATCGAATTTTCGCTCCCCAACAAAATCAGCAGCGCCACCTACGATGTGGTGGTTGCCAATATTTTGTCGAATCCGTTAAAACTGATGGCCCCCATGCTGGCCAACAAGGTTGCCGCCGGCGGCACGCTGGTGTTATCAGGCGTGCTGGAACGTCAGGCTGAGGAAGTCGCCGCCGCGTATGCACCGTACCTTGCCATGTCAGTCTGGCAGGAACGCGATGGCTGGGTTGCACTGCATGGTCAACGCGCCGCAATTCTCTGAGTCGCCATGCTGTTAGCCACCAAGTGCCCTCACTGTCAAACCACGTTCAAGGTCGCCAACGACCAGCTCAAACTCCAATCCGGATTGGTACGCTGTGGCATCTGTCATCAGGTATTTAATGGCATTGAACATCTGGCACAGGCCGATGCGTCAGCCACGACGAGAAAAATTCAGCCCTCTGAACCGGCAACCGATCAGGTAATTGCCGCGCCGGCACCGAGCATGGTCAGTGCACCGGCAGCTGCCGAAAATTCGAAGGCCTCGATCGATACCGGGCACGATCTGTTTGATTCGTTCGGAATCAGCACGGACGAGGCACCGCGCATTGAACCGGCACTCGACTTGCCGCAACTGGCCGACACGTTTTTCCCGAACGAACCAAGCGTCGAAAACCCGGCAGCCAGGATGAATGAACTGCCGATGCCGGAGGAACAATTAGAAGAAATCGTGCTGACGGCGCCACAGGAAGTCGCAGAAATCGAAGCGGCCTTGCCGCAAAATCGCCATGAACCCTTGCTCGATCCGCTGTTTGATGAAGTGGTCGAACTTGAGGAAAATGAAGAGGTTGACAGCAACAAGCCGGTTGAGACGGAAACCTCCGGTGCTGACGAAGAACTGACCCAACTGCTGTTCATCCGTCAGGCCAAAACCCGAAAGCGTTGGCGCTGGGTTCTGATTATTGGCACCCTGCTTCTGATCCTGAGCCTGGCAGGTCAGGCACTGTGGCAGTTCCACGACTACCTTGCCGCAGCCTATCCACAAACCCGTGCCAGCCTGATCACGCTGTGCAGAATCGCGCACTGTCAGATCGGTCTGCCGGCACAACTGGACGCAATCAGTTATGAGGCCGATGAACTGCACAGCCTGCCGCACCAAAACACCTTTGAATTCAGCCTGCTGATGCGCAATCATTCCGCGCTGGTACAGGCCTGGCCGTCTATAGAACTGACGCTCAAAGATCCCAAAAAACAGGTGGTACTGCGACGGGTGTTCATGCCTTCGGAATATCTGGCTTCGCCACGCGAAGAATTGGCTGGCTTTCAGGGTGGTCAGGAACAGGCCGTGAAACTGTATTTCGTGGTGGATAAGGTCACGGCAACGGATTACATTGTGTCGATCTTTTATCCGTGAAGTGACGGGATTAACCACTCCAGCAACGGGATAGTGGCAGGCAAAATCGGTTGCACGGCAAACGTTGCGCCCTGCCAGCCCAGTTGCTGCCCCTCCAATCCGCGCGGCACACCCAGCCAGGCGCGGCATATATAAAAGTGCAACCGCACATGCGCATGCGGATAAACATAATCACAACAGCACCACGGCGTAGTGTGCTGCGCGTCGATATCAATTCCCAATTCTTCTTTAAATTCGCGCAACAGCGCTGCCAATATGGCCTCCCCTGTTTCCACTTTACCGCCAGGGAATTCCCAATAACCGGCATACGGTTTGCCGGCCGGCCGTTGCGCCATCAGCACGTCACCCTGTTGATTGACCAGAATGCCAACGGCCACATCCAGCGGTTTTGTCACAGCGTCAGTTGCCATGCTCACCAACATAAGCGCGTGCGAACTGGTTGGCGACCCGACCGGAACGCGATCCACGCTGCAGCGCAAAGCGCAGCGCATCAGGGCGCGCTGCTTCAATCTGCGCGGCATTACAGCCCAGTTTTTCCAGCCAGTGCGCCACAATATCGAGGTAATCATCCTGCTTGAACGGATAAAACGACAGCCACAGTCCGAACCGTTCTGAGAGCGAAATTTTTTCTTCGACCGTTTCGCCGGGATGCAAATCACCCTCATCGCTGCGCTGATAACCGGCGTTGTCGGCATGACTTTCCGGCAGCAGATGGCGCCGGTTGGAGGTGGCGTAAATCAGCATGTTGCCGGCCTGTGTGGCGATGCTGCCATCCAGCGCCACTTTCAACGCCTTGTAGCCGCGCTCACCCTCTTCAAACGACAGATCGTCACAGAAAATAATGAATTTTTCAGGACGCCCGGCAATCAGTTCCACAATTTCAGACAGATCGGACAGATCATCTTTATCCACTTCAATCAGGCGCAAGCCCTGCGCCGCATACTGGTTCAGACACGCTTTGATCAGCGAGGATTTGCCGGTGCCGCGCGCACCGGTCAGCAGCACATTATTGGCTGGCCGGCCTTCCATGAATTGACGGGTGTTTTGCTGTATCTGCTGCAGCTGTATTGCGATCTGGTGCAGATCTGAAAATTCAATCGCTACCACATGTCGTACCGGATGCAGATATCCGCGTCCGCCGCGTTTCTTCCAGCAAAAGGCACTGGCCAGTTCCCAGTCCGGCTCGCTTGCCGCGGGTGGCAGCAGCGCTTCAACCCGGTCGATGAGGAACTCGGCGCGCCGCAAGAAATGGTCGAGCTTATCCATTACGATCGGTAGTCCGCGTTAATCGACACGTAGTCATGCGAAAAATCGCAGGTCCAGACCGTGGCAGTTTCAGCGCCGCGCGCCAGCACCACACGGGTCACGATTTCACTCTGTTTCATGACGCGCTGTCCGTCACTTTCCTGATAGTCGGGATGACGGCCGCCGGCTTTCACTACCCAGACATCATCCAGATACAAATCAACCAGTCCGACGTCGAGATCATCGACACCGGCTTTGCCGATCGCCATCAGCAAACGACCCAAATTCGGATCAGAGGCAAAAAACGCAGTTTTTACCAGCGGTGAATTGGCGATCGAATACGCAACCTGACGACATTCCTCCACACTTTTGCCCTGCTCGACGGTGACGGTCATGAACTTGGTGGCACCTTCGCCGTCGCGCACGATCATTTGCGCCAGTTGCTGCGCCAGGCCCTGCACTGCCGCCATCAGGTTGGCATAATCGGCTGAGCTGGCATCGGTAATTTCGCAGGTTCCGGCACCGGTTGCGATCAACATGAACGAATCGTTGGTCGAGGTGTCACCGTCAATGGTGATGCAGTTGAAGGAATGGTCCGCAGCCTGTTTCACCATCTGCTCCAGCACCGGCTGCGCCACTTTGGCATCGATCGCGATAAAACCCAGCATGGTGGCCATGTTCGGCATAATCATGCCGGCGCCCTTGCTGATACCGGTCATGGTAACCAGATGGTCGCCAATCCGCACCTGGCGTGAAGCCGCCTTGGGCTGGGTGTCGGTAGTCATGATGGCTTCGGCCGCTTGGTACCAGTTGTCTTCTTTCAGGTTCTGAATAGCGGCAGGCAAGCCGGCCACCAGTCTGTCGACCGGCAACTGCTCCAGAATGACGCCGGTTGAGAACGGCAGTATCTGAGAACCTTCGCAGTTCATCAGATCCGCCAGCGCATTACAGGTGGTATTGGCCGCTGCCAGTCCGGTGATGCCGGTGCCGGCATTGGCGTTGCCGGTATTGATAACCAGTGCCTGAATCGGTAGACCGGTGAGCGCTGCAGATTCCAGATGCGCTTTGCTGACCTGCACCGGCGCAGCGCAAAAACGGTTGGCAGTAAACACTCCGGCAACGGTTGCAGTCGGAGCCAGCTTCATCACCAGCAGATCCTTGCGATCCGCCTTGCGGATGCCGGCCTGTGCAAAGCCCAGCATAATGCCGGCAACCGGGTGAAGTTGGGAAGGAACGGGGAGCGGAGAGTTGACGGCCATTTGAAATCCTGGACTGAAGTAAATAAGTAGGAATACTGTAACAGGGAAGTATTGTATGACAAAGGGCACAATAATGAAAAATTGCATGCCAAGTTACCGATATGTTGCCGATAAGTTGGCAATAAGTTGCCAATATTTGGCTGAGTAGCATCTGAATCATTTATCATTCAGTACACACAAAGGAAATGAAATACGACTCCATGCCAGCCATTCAACACATCAAGCTTGACGTTCCCGAACACGCACTGCCGGTCCTGTATGCTCTGGCCTTGTGGGAAATGCCGATCACGCAAAATCGGCTGCATGAATTTCTGCTTTCTGCATCGACGATTCTGAATGTGAATTCGAACAACAGCGTCACCAGCATCAAATCTTCTCTGGCAGATATGGTGACAATGGGCAGCGTGCATTTTCTGGCCGGGTCGGGCTACCAGATTTCTCCCGAAACGGCCCACGCAGTGTTGTTGCACATGCTGGAGCAAAATGCATTGCGGCCGTGGATCAATCATGTGCGCGATTTTTTATCCAGAAATCGCGAATATTCGACCTGGGCCACACCCTCCAGCGCATTCTGCCAGCGCGAAATGTTGTTTGCCGCCCTGAATGACGATCTGGCACAGCTCGGTCACTGGCGTGGCCAATATTTCACGTTTTCGAACACCTTCGCTACCTTGCCGGCGCAAAAATTGTTTGCCACGGCAGCCGGCACAATTCTGTTTGATCATCTGAAACCGAATCTGCAGGGCATCCTGTTGTTTGATTTATTTTCCGCTGCCAGCTGGATGCTGGAAAAATGCACTGCCGCCTACGATTATGCACGCCTGCACGTCACCGACCGATTTGAAAAAGACGCCATGCTGATAGAAGCGCTGTGCATACAGGCACTGTTGCGCGGCGATCCGGATCCTGCACTGTTCGTGCACGACAATTTCCCGCAAGCCATTGCTGCACTGTTAAAGGCCGATTTTTACAACGGCAGGGAAATATTCAACCGGATCCTGACCGAACGCAAACACAAAACCAACAAGCGCAAACTGTTCGTGCCGGATCTGGCCGGACTGTTCTATACCGTCAGTCTGTTGGCCAATCCGAATGCGCAATCACTGAAACAGGCCAAAGAACAATGTGATGACGGTTGCAAAATGCGCCAGGCGCAGTTCTATCCGGTCATCAAAACACTGGTCGAACATCTGAAAAACGGTACGCCGATCGAGGTCAGACAGAACAACGGCTATTACCAGAGCCTGGATGATTTTTTTGTGCGCCTGGCCTGCTTCTGGCAGGACTGTGCGCCGACAGAAGCGGACCGGCGCCATCTGAAAAATCTGTTTACGCTCTGCCAGCGCCACGGCTATATTTGGGTTGCTGCGGAAATTGCACAGCTGTATCTGGTGCAGTTTCATGAAACAATCGATCCGGCATCCAATCTGGACAACTGGCACGCCGCGTCCGGAATGCAGCCGCTGCATCATGCGCTGCAGCGTCAGGAAACCTGGCAACGGGCCCTGTCGGCACTGGCGCAATTGAAGAACGCCGCGCAATCGGGGGGTGGTGCGGATGCGCGCATCGCGTGGTTTCTCGAATGCGAATCACACTACGTCAATCTGGAACCGCGCGAACAGAAGCGCAATGCCAAGGGCATATGGAGCAAGGGCCGTCCGATTGCATTGAAGCGGCTTTCATATGAACAGGACAGCCTGCCCGGCATCAGCGAGCAGGATAAAAAAATCGCCAATTGCATTAAAAAATCCTACGACAATTATTACGGGGCATCGGACTATGAAATCAATGGCGAAAAGGCCCTGCCGTTTTTGATTGGACATCCGCACGTGTACTGGCTTGACGCGCCGGATGTGCGCATCGACATCCTGCGCGGTGAACCGGCACTGGTAATGAAGCAGCAAGGCGACAAAATCCACATGCAGCTCGAACCGGCCATGCACGTTGATGAAGCCGTCATCTGGCACAGGCAAACGCCAACCCGGCTGATGGTTTATCCTGGCAGTCCCGAGATCAGACAGATCGCCGGCATTATCGGCAAAGGCCTGTCGGTGCCGGCCAACGCCAAGTCACAACTGGTGGATGTCATCGCCGCCATTGCACCGCATCTGGATATTCATTCCGATCTGCCCGAACTGGCCCAGCACATTGCCCAGATCACGGCTGACAGCAAACTGTATGCCCATCTGCTGCCGCTCAAAGACGGACTGCGAGTGCAG
>Ga0209067_10001109_pt1 | contig 16902 bp, 18 predicted proteins | sample ColStrG_CSR_2013_FD_187199 | JGI IMG/M metagenome (GOLD analysis project Ga0209067, IMG submission 187199) | Freshwater sediment microbial communities in response to fracking from Pennsylvania, USA - Cold Stream Run_MetaG_CSR_2013 (SPAdes)... | ecosystem: Environmental > Aquatic > Freshwater >...
CGAGCGAAGAAGGGCAGTCCTTCGACAGGCTCAGGGCTGCGGCTTTGGGGCAATAACCCAGCGTTTTAGCTCAGCACCCCATCGTGCAGCCGCACCACACGATCCATCCGCGCGGCGAGGCGCTCATTGTGCGTGGCAATGAGTGCAGCACTTCCTTGCGCACGCGTCAAGGCGATGAACTCGGCGAACACCACATCGGCGGTCGCCTCGTCGAGATTGCCGGTGGGCTCATCGGCAAGCACGAGCGCGGGAGCATTGGCGAGCGCGCGCGCGACCGCGACGCGCTGCTGCTCGCCACCCGATAATTGGCTGGGGCGGTGCGTGAGCCGCGCTGAAAGCCCCAATTTGCTGAGCATATCCGCCGCGTGCGACTCGGCGACCGCGCGAGTCGTCCCCTTGATCAGTTGCGGCAGCACGACATTTTCGAGCGCGTTGAAATCGGGCAGCAGATGGTGGAACTGATAGACAAAGCCGATATGCGCGCGGCGGAATGCGGTGCGCGCATCGCCATTCAAGGCGTCCGCCGCTTCGCCGCAGATGCGGATGCTGCCCTCAAAGCCGCCTTCGAGCAGGCCGACGGCTTGGAGCAGCGTCGATTTGCCCGATCCCGAGGGGCCAAGCAGCGCGACAATCTCCCCGGCGCGCACCTGAACGTCGATTCCGCGCAGCACGTGGATCGTCGCCTCGCCTTGCGTAAAGCTGCGCTTGAGGCCGGATACCGCGAGGACCTCACTCATAGCGCAGCACCTGCACCGGATCGGTATTCGCGGCTTTGAGCGCGGGATAGAGCGTGGCGAGGAAGCAGCCGATCAGTGTCAGCACAACGATAAGCGCGACCTCGACCGGATCGGTACGCGCCGGAATTTCCGTGAGGAAACGAATCGACGGATCCCAGAGCTTCTGCCCGGTCACGCCCGAAAAGAAATTGACCACCGGCCCGCGAAAATAAAGCCCGATCAGCGCGAGCACAAAGCCGATGCTCGTTCCCAACCCGCCGATCACCATCCCCACCGCAACAAACACACGCAAAATGGCGTTGCGGTCTGCCCCCATCGTCCGCAGCACCGCAATGTCACGCGTTTTGGCGCGCACAAGCATGATCAGCGACGAGACGATGTTGAACAGCGCGACCAAAATGATCAGCGACACCACGATGTTCATCATCACGCGATCAACGCGCAGCGCATCGAACAGGCTGGCGTTGGTGCTCCGCCAATCGCTGATCACAGCGCGTCCGGCGACTTGCGGCTCAAGCGGCTTGAGAATCGTGCCGACCTGCTCGGCGTCCTTGGTGTTGATTTCGATCATCTGCACCGCATCGCCGAGCAGCAGCAGGTTTTGCGCGTCTGGCATTGGCATGATGACGAAGGTCTTGTCGTAATCATAGATGCCGATTTTGAAGATGGCGGCAACGCGGTAGCTGACGATTCGCGGCACCGTGCCAAAGGGGGTTGTCTCGCCCTGCGGCGAAATCAGGCTGATGTCGCTGCCGACCTGGGCCCCAAGCGAGCGCGCCAATTCGTCGCCAATCGCGATGGTGCCGCTCCCCGGCGTGATCGCGCGCAAATCGCCGTCCACCGTTTTGCCCTTGAGCGCGGGGTTGGTGCGATTGTCATCAACGAGCATCCCGCGCACCGCTATGCCCTCCACGCGCCCGCTATAGCTTGCCATCAGCGGCTGCTCGATCAACGGGGTGGCCGACGTGACGCCCGGAGTCGCCTTCGCGCGCGCCAGAATATCCTGCCAACTCGTCAGCCGCCCGTTATACCCCTGCACCACTGCGTGACCGTTGATCCCGACAAACTTGTCGAACAATTCAGCGCGAAAGCCGTTCATCACGCTCATGATGATGATGAGCGCCGAGACGCCGATGGTCACGGCAACCAAGCTGACAACCCCCACAATCGCGATAAAGGCCTCACCTTTGCCTGGGAACAGGTAGCGGCGCACGAGCATGCGCTCATAAGACGAGAGGAACATGCCCGACGCCCTAAACGCTGTAACGCGGTGAAGCAAGGTTTCGACAGCAGCAGCCGAGGTGTTGCAGCGACGACACACATGGCGGCAAAAACTCGCTGCACGGCAATCTTCGCGTGACAGCCTCCGCCGCGACACCTATTGTCATAATCCTGAAACGCAAGGTTATGGCCGCGGTTTAGGGAGGCTTTTGCTCCGCCAAAGCGCTAGAGCGCGGGCGTCGAGCGAAAGATGAAGAGATGGGGACTGACGATTGATCGTCACGTAAGGTGCTCGGGTTGGAAACAGCCCGAGCATTTTGCGTTTAGCCGCCCCAAGCAAAATTTGATACCCGACTGTTCGACTATGCTTTAATTATGCGCTGGCGTCGCGGAGCAGCGATGGGCAATAGGAGCCGCATGGACTGGGGATATAGCATTTCAGGCTTTGGCGTCGGCATCCTCGTCGGGATGACGGGCGTCGGCGGCGGATCACTGATGGCACCACTGCTCATCTTGATGTTTGGCTTTGCTCCCGCAACGGCGGTCGGCACCGATTTATGGTTTGCTGGGCTGACCAAGGCGTTTGGCGGCTACGTCCATCATCGGCAGGGCGGAGTCGATTGGCAGGTCTTTCGCCGTCTCATCATCGGCAGCTTGCCCGCGGCAGTGCTGACCTTGTTGGTGCTGCATTTCTCCGAAACCAAACCCATTAAGGACGGCTTTTTTATCCACATGCTGGGGGGTGTGCTGATTCTCACCGCCGTGGCGACCGTTTTTCGGCGTCGGTTCATCGTGTGGAGCCGACAATATCAAACCAAAGCCGGGCACAATACAATCAACCTTCAACTGCCGCTGACGATTGTTGCTGGGGCGGTACTCGGGGTGTTGGTGACACTCACGTCGGTGGGCGCGGGCGCGTTGGGCGTGACGATGATCCTGTGCCTCTACCCCTTGCGCATGAGCGCGAATCGCTTGGTCGCCACTGACATCGTTCATGCCATACCGCTCACCCTCATCGCTGGCCTGGGCTATGCGCTGCTCGGCAAGCCTGAACATCTGCCGCACGGACACATCGTGGTTGGCAATGTTGACCTGAGCTTGCTCGCGTTGCTGTTGATCGGATCGATTCCGGGGATCATTATCGGCGCGCGGCTGACCAAATATTTCTCTGAGACAACGCTGCGCCTCGTCCTCGCCATGGTGTTGCTGCTCGTTGGTCTCAAGATGGTGCTGACATAATTTGTGCACCTGCGAACATGGGGCTGGAAACGCGCGGCGTTGAGGCCTATGGGGGCTCGATCCAAAGCGCATTATAACAAGGGCCATCATGAACATCGACCTCATCCCGATTGGCGCAAACCCGCCGCACGAACTCAACGTCATCATCGAAGTGCCGGTGGGCGGCGAGCCGGTGAAATATGAGTTTGACAAAAAATCGGGCGCGCTGTTCGTCGATCGCATCCTGCACACACCGATGCGCTACCCCGCCAATTATGGCTTTGTGCCGCACACGCTCTCGCCTGATGGCGATCCGCTCGATGCGCTGGTGATTGCCCGCTCGCCGTTCGTGCCCGGCTGCGTCGTGCGCGCTCGGCCAGTCGGTGTGCTCAAGCTTGAGGACGAGCATGGCGGCGACGAAAAGCTCATCTGTGTGCCGGTGGACACAACCTTCCCTTATTATTCGGACATTGGCGAACGGCAGGATCTGCCCTCGATCGTGCTCCAGCAGATCGAGCATTTTTTCAAGCATTACAAAGACTTGGAATCGGAAAAATGGGTGCGAATCGGCGAATGGGGTGATGCTGAAGAGGCGCGCCGCATTGTGGTTGAAGCGATAGCCGCTGGCGCAAAGGCCAAGGCCAAGGCTGAGGGCTGAGGGCTGAGGGCTGCGTTCACCGTACTCCTGCGAAGGTGGCAGCCAAGCTCTGCTCAAGCTGAGCGATAGATTTCCGCGCCATTCCGGCTGGCAACGGGTCGCTGATCCGGGATCCACGGCTCCACAATCCGCAGGCTTTGATATTGGGGGGCGAATGCTGAAACAAGTTCAGCATGATGACCAATTGTGATAGCGTCATCCCCTATGACGCTCTCCGCCTTTTCGCTCCCCAATTTCGACACCCCCAACTTCATTGCCGCCACGCTTGCCGAGGATATGGGGACGGGTGGCGACATCACCGCCGCCGCCGTCATCCCTTCGGAAGCCCGCTTTTCAGCGACGATGGCCGCGCGCGAGGATATGGTGGCGGCGGGGCTGCCGCTCGCCGAGGCCTTTTTCCGCGCGCTTGACCACCACGCCGAGATCACGACGCCTGTCGCCGATGGCGCGCACGTCGCCGCCGGCACCACACTGATGATGATCAACGGCAACGCCCGCGCGCTGCTCACCGCCGAGCGGTCGGCGCTCAATACGGTGCAGCATCTCTCGGGAATCGCCACGCTCACCGCGCGCTATGTGGCAGCGATTGCGGGCACGGGCGCGACCTTGCTCGACACGCGGAAGACCATCCCCGGACTGCGCGTGCTGGAAAAATACGCAACGCGGATGGGCGGCGCCACCAACCATCGGATGCGGCTCGATGATGCAGCGATGATCAAGGACAATCACGTCGCGGTCGCGGACGGCGTGGGGGAAGCCGTGCGGCGCGCGGTGGCGGCGGGCATCGCGCACATCATCCTCGAAGTCGATACGCTTGACCAAATCGAACCGGGCATCGCCGCCGGGGCGACGCATCTGCTGCTCGACAATATGGACGCCGCCACCTTGCGCGCGGCAGTAAAGCTGGTGGCAGGCCGCGTGCCGACCGAAGCATCGGGGGGGGTTTCACTCGACACGATTCGCGTCAAAGCTGAAAGCGGCGTGACCTATATTTCGGTGGGCCGCATCACGCAGTCCGCGCCCGCCGTCGATATTGGCTTGGACTTTGAAATGGGGGCACGATAGGCTCGCCCATGATAAAGTCCCTTCGTGATTTCCGCGAAAGCGGGAATCCATGTGGGGATGCCGATGATAAGCTCGATTCCCGCTTTCGCGGGAATGACGAAAATGAGTGAGGGGCACCGTATGAAGCGACCACAATCGATCATCTGGTTCGAGCGGCTGTTCTTCGCTGTGTTGGTGATAAGTTTGATCCAGCTCTATTTCAGTTGGTCAACCACGCAGGCGACGATCGCCGCAACGCATGTTTTGCCAAGCTGGTATTTGCCCGTGGTGTTGGTGGTGAGTTGGGCAATCAATCTTACTTTATGGTATTTCATTGCGCGGCGTGGCTCGAACGTCACAAAATGGATCTATGTCGTTCTGCTCGCCATCGGACTGATTGGTGTGGCGGCTTCCCTTTTCAGACAACCAGCACTGCACGTCGCTTCTTCCGAGCGACTCGTCGGCTATTTGACCACATTTTTGAGTGTCGTAAGCGCCTACTTTCTCTTCCGACCCGACGCGCGCGCGTGGTTCCGAGGCGAACCAACCGACATCGGCGATATTTTTCGCTAAGAATCCTATTTGGCTTGACTCGAGGAAGCGACTCGAATAGTTCCACATATGTTCCCGTTGGAGAGACTTATGCGCCTTGTCCGCCAGATCGTGAATGCCGTCCTCATGGTGTTTGTCGCCGCGAGCAGTCTCGCCAGTGCGGCTCCCTCGTGCCGCTTGCCCAACACCATTCCCGCGACGCAGCCCGGCAAACCGGGAGACGTGCGCAATGTTCCGATTGGCGGCTATCTGCTCACCTTTAGCTGGTCGCCCGAAGTGTGTTTCAACGCGCAACGCAATGCCGGGCGAAACGCCGCAAATTCGGCCTATGCCGCGCCGGTTGATACCACTATTCAGTGCGGCAAAATCAACCACTTCGCCTTTGTGCTCCACGGGCTGTGGCCGGAGGGGCAAGATAAGGATTGGCCGCAATATTGCCGCCCCGTCGCGCCGGTTTCTGCCGCCACCGTGCGTGGCGAATTGTGCCGCACGCCGTCGGTCAGCCTGATCGAGCATGAATGGGAAAAGCATGGCAGTTGCGGCTGGAAAACGCCCGAGGCTTATTTCGCTCAAAGTTCAAAATTGATGGATGCGCTTCGCTTGCCCGATCTGTCGGGCCTGACGCGCGGGCAGGTGAATGCCAGTGCGATTCGCACGGCGTTCTTGGCGGCCAACCCGGGCCTGCCGCACGATGCCATTGGTGTCGCCGCGAACAAGAGTGGCTGGTTTGAGGAGGTGCGGCTGTGCCTCGATACGGCTTTCAAATATCACACCTGCCCGAGTTACAGCTTTGGCACCACAGATGCCGAGCGGGTGAAGGTGGCACGATTGCGATAGACGGGTGAGCGTGAACGCGGGGCTCGGTCGGATCAAATACAGGCAGTTAGTGGTTGATCACGGCCCCTGCGGGATGATACTTGTCGAGATGCTTGATAATTATGCGCAGATTATAGGTGTTTGAACGGTAGAAATAGGTGGCCACGGGGCCAATTCCGGGAATGATTCCGATCAGCGCGTTGAGCGCGACATGCCAGCTCATCCGCAACATGCTCAATTTTGACATGCCAAGGTTGCGTGCCTCCCACACGAGATACGCGCCGAGCACTGCGCCCGCAGCGTCGCCGCCAATCGGGATGATGTCGAGCAACACGTCAAGCCCGATGCGGCGCTTGATGAACGGGATTTCAAGCAAGCCCTCGAGCAGCCGTTCCATCGCCATCACCCGGCGACGCACATCTTCGGGGCGGCGACCACCGATGACCGGAATCACGTCGATGAGTTGAACATCGTCAAACGATTTGGGCATAAGCGCACCTTTCTATGCTCGAGATATAGCTTCCCGTTGGACAAATGCTAGGGGCGCTGGCAAGATCACACGATGAACACCACCGATTTGGGCGCGCTGATCCTCGCTGCGGGCAGTGCGCGGCGAATGGGTGCCGACAAATTGCTGCTCCCGGTCGGCGACCGCCTGATGATTGGCCATGTGATCGCAGCGGCTCATGCGGCGGGGCTCGCCGGGCCAATTGTCGCGCATCGACCCGATGACGTGACGCTAGCGGGCGTCTTGGATGCCGCCCAGGTTCAGCGCATCGCGGTGCAAACCCATGCGCTCGGGATGGGCGCGTCGCTATCCGCCGCCCTCGCTGTCGTGCCGGAGCAGTGGCGCGCCATCTGTATTCTGCTCGGCGACATGCCGTTGATTTCGCCGGATCTGCTGCGCGCAATGGCGCAACAGTCGTCCGAAACCGCGATTGTGATCCCCACCCATGATGGCCGGCGCGGCAATCCCGTCATATGGGGGCGCGCCCATTTCGCCGCCTTGGCGGCACTGGCAGGCGATGTCGGCGGGCGCAGCCTCTTGCCCACGCGCGCCGACTCAGTCGTCGAAATGGCTTGGCGCGACGACAGCATTTTTATCGATGTTGACACCCCCGAGGCCTTGGTGGCCGTCAACGGCCGTTTCTAACACCGCCGATGCAAGCAACGTATCGACATAGTCGCGCGCAATCGCACGCGCCTCGTCGGCGCTGAAGGCTGTTCCCGACAGGCAGAGTTCGAGCCACAACCCGTCGATCAGCGCGGTGATCGCGATCGCGTGACGGCGGCGCAGCGCTGCGCCTTCCACCCCACAGGCCAGCAACAGCGCTTCGATCGTGCGGCGATAGGCGGCATAAATGTCTTCGTGGAGCGCGGCAATCGCGGCGCGCGCGCGCACCAAACTCCAAAAAGCAATCCACGTCGCAAGCGCATCGGCATCAGCAATCGACGGGTCAAAATTTGCCGCGACATAGGCGTGAAGCCTTGCGCGCGGCTCGGTGCCAGAATCAGCGAGCGCCGCGTCGAGCGCTGTGGCAACCTGCGCCGCAAGATGCGTGTATGACGCTGCGACCAGCGCCTCGATGCCGTCAAAATAGTGATTAACGAGACCCGGCGAGACGCCCGCCGCCACCGCCACATGCCGCACCGAAATGCCGCCCGCGCCCCGCACCGCCAGCACGCGGATCGTCGCCTCGATCAGGCTAGCTTTGCGCGAGTCCGGTTCGGCGCGGGTAAAGGCGGGCTGGGTCATGCGCTGCATCTACGCCTCTTTACAGCCCCTGTCACTTGTTATACGATTGTTCAACAAGGAGACACACGATGACCCATGCCCACCGATCCGGTGCTGAGGATCATGATCCCGATGCGGATTGGTCACTGCCCGGTTGGCTGTATACCGATCCCGAATATTTTGCGCTTGAAATGGAGCGCGTGATTCGGCCGTCATGGCAGATTGTGTGCCATGTGAGCGATGTGGCGACGCCGGGCGCGTGGCGCAGCCTCGATTATATCGGCGAGAGCGTGATTGTCGTGCGCGGCGACGATGACGCGGTGCGCGCCTTCACCAATGTGTGCCGCCACCGTGCGATGCGGTTGGTCGAAGGCGGCGCGGGGTGCGCCAAAAAATTTATTTGTCCCTATCATGCCTGGGCGTATGAGCTCGACGGTCGGCTCTCCGGCGTGCCGATGCGCAGCGATTACCCGACGCTCAAGCTGGAGGACAATGGCCTCGCCCGCGTTGATTGTGAGGTGTGGAATGGCTTCATCTTCGTACGGCTTAAGGATGATGGCGGGCCGAGCGTCGGCACCATGATGGCACCCTATGCGCACGAGATTGCGCCCTATCGCTTCGAAGACATGCGGACGATTGACGACGTCTCGCTCCGCCCGCGTGCGGTCAATTGGAAGAACATCGGCGACAATTATTCGGACAATTTGCACATTCCGGTGGCGCACCCCGGCCTGTCGCGCATTTTCGGACGCAGCTATGCGATTGAAGCGCAGCCCTGGGTTGATAAAATGTCGGGCTATCTCGTTGACCGGCCCTCGGATGATTTTTGGGAGCGTTTCTACCAAGCGCACCTGCCGCACGCGCCGCATCTGCCCGAGGAGAACCAGCGGCTGTGGCTGTATTACAAGCTGTGGCCCAACATGGCGTTCGATATTTACAGTGATCAGATCGATTTCATGCAATGGCTGCCGGTGTCTCCGACAACGAGCATCCTGCGCGGCATGTCGTTCGCGCTGCCCGATGACCGCCGCGAAATGAAGCTAACGCGCTATGCGAATGTGCGGATTAACCGCAATGTGAACGCCGAAGATACTTGGCTCATCAGCCATGTGCAAAACGGCATGGCATCGCGCAGCTATGCGGCGGGGCCGATTGGCCGCAGCGAGGTTTGCCTGCGTTCGTTCGCCAAAAAAATCCGCCAGATCATTCCCGAAGCTCGCTTTCCCCACGCGCCGCCGCGCGGGTGGAGCCACCAACCTCACCCCGTGGAGACCATCGCATGACCAAGCAATACGACGCCCTCATCATCGGCGGCGGGCACAACGGCCTTGTGTGCGCCTTCTACCTCGCACGTGCGGGGCTGAAGGTGCGCGTGCTGGAGCGCCGCGACATCATCGGCGGCGCGTGCGTGACCGAGGAGTTCCATCCCGGCTTTCGCAACTCGACCGCAAGCTACACCGTCAGCTTGCTCCGCCCCAAAGTGATCAAAGACATGAAGCTGCACGAGCGCGGCTGGCGGATCAAAGAGCGCACGATCAGCAATTTTTTCCCGTTCGCCGACACCTATCTCAAGCTTGGCGGCGGCACGGCGCGGACGCAGGCCGAGTTCGCGCGCTTTTCGCAAAAGGATGCCGATGCCTTCCCCGCTTATGAAGAAGCGCTGGAGCGCGTGGCCGAGGTGCTGCGCGGCATGGCGCTGCGCACCCCGCCGAACGCCGGCGGAGGCTTGCGCGCACTGCTTGCGGCGGCGGTGCAGGGCCGCGAACTTGCGGGCATGGATATCGAGACGCAGCGCGACACGCTCGGCATGTTCGTCAAATCGGCGCGCGAGTTTCTTGAGCCTTGGTTTGAAGATGACCATGTGCGCACCGCCTTCGCCTTTGATGCGGTGGTCGGCAGCTATGCGGGCGTCTCCACACCGGGTTCGGCCTATGTGCTGCTCCACCATGTTTTTGGCGAGATAAACGGCAAAAAGGGCATGTGGGGGCATTCGGTCGGCGGGATGGGTGCCATCACGCAGGCGATGGCGGCGGCCTGTGTCGAACATGGCGTCGAGATCAGCCTTGAATCCCCCGTGGCGCGGGTGCGCACCGAGGGCGGCAAAGTGGCGGGCGTTGTGCTCGAGTCAGGCGAAGAGATTGCCGCGCCCATTGTCGCGGCCAATGTCGGCCCCGCTTTGCTCTTCCGGCAGTTGGTTGAGCCTGCCGACATGACACCGGCGTTCAACCAGCGCATAGCGGGGTTCAAAACCGGGTCGGGCACCTTCCGCATGAACGTGGCGCTGTCAGAACTGCCCAACTTCTCGGTGCTCCCCGGCAAGGAGGTGGCTGAGCACCACACGGCGGGCATCATCATCGCGCCGGGGCTCGATTATATGGACAAGGCCTATGCCGATGCACTTGCCACGGGGTGGTCGAAGGAACCGATCATCGAGATCAAGCTGCCAACCACAGTCGATGACAGCCTCGCCCCACCGGGCCAGCACATCGCGAGCCTGTTCTGCCAGCAATTCGCGCCAAAACTGCCTGATGGACAGAGCTGGGATGATGTGCGCGAGCAGGTGGCGGATCACATCATCGACACCGTCACGCAGCACGCGCCCAATTTCAAGGGTGCGGTGATCGCGCGGCAAATCCATTCGCCGCTCGATTTGGAGCGCAAATTTGGGCTGATTGATGGCGATATTTTCCACGGGCGGATGTCGCTTGATCAGCTCTGGGCGGCACGACCCCTGCTCGGCCACGGCGACTACCGCTCACCGCTCAAGGGGCTGTATATGTGCGGATCGGGAACGCATCCCGGCGGTGGTGTGACCGGCGCTCCAGGCCACAATGCGGCGCATGAAATCTTGCGAGACCGTTCAGTGCTGGGGCGTTTGTTCGGCTGAACCGCGAAAGGCGTAAAGCGGGAGCGCCGTCAGCATCAGAATCAGACTGAGGCTGATCGCGTTCCACCCCGTGCCCCAGATCACCCAAAGGCAGAACGCGAGCGCGATGAGCGCGGCGGGTCGCGCGACGCGCAGCCTCACCGCAGCAACACACGCGCCGAGATAGAGCCACAGGTTCGCCGCTGTTGTCACCAGCGCCATAAAGTCGAGCAGCCCTCCGGTCGTGCGGCTCAGGCTGGCGAGGATCAGCAGCGTTGATGCTCCGCTCGACAGGAGCAATTGCCGCTGCGGCACACCGTGCGCGCTTGTCACCGTCAGCCAGCGTGGCAGCAACCCGTTGCGCGCCATGCCGAGCGGCAGTTCGGCATTCACCAAAACCCAGCCGTTGAGGGCGCCAATGATCGACACCGCGCCAAACACCGCCACCACCAGTTCCGCCCGCGCGCCGATGAATTGGCCGATAAACAGCGCAATCGGCGCGCCCGATTGCATCAACGCAGTGGGCGAGAGCGTCAGCACAATGCCCGTGCTGATGATCAGATAGATCAGCCCTGTGAGCGCGACACCGCCAATCGTCGCGCGCGCAATGTTGAGCTCAGGATCGCGCACCCGCGACGCGACCACGCTTAAGCCCTCAAAACCGAGCATCGCAAAGAATGTGACACCAAGCGCAGGGGTAAGCTGCGACAGCGCAAAGGGGGCCTGCGTTTCGGGATGGAATTGCCGCGCGCCGCTCAGCGCGAACCAACCGAGGATGAGAATGATCGCCGCGAGGGGCAGCAGTTTTAATGCCGTCGTCACCTGCTGAAACACCCCCACGCCGCGCGCACCGCCCGCATTGAGCGCGGTAATCGCCCATAAGATCGTGAGCGCGCTGATGACGGCGTTAAGTGTGGAGGCACCCAGCATCGGCCAAATCAGCGCCAGATAGCGTGTCGCTGCCAATGTATAAACGGCGTTCGTCGCGCAATTCGCCACCCAATAGGCCCAGCCAATCAGCAATCCGGGCACCGGCCCCAGCGCATCGGCACATAGTGGAACCAGCCCTGCCGCGTCGGGCTTCGCGCGTGTCAACCGGCCAATGAGCCACGCCAACAGCATCGCCCCGCAGATTGCAACGATCCAGCCAAGCACGCCCGTCCAGCCAAAGGGCGCGATTTGCGCGGGCAAGATAAATATTCCCGAGCCGATCATCCCCCCCACCACGAGCGCAAGCGCGGTCGCCAGTCCAAAGGGGCGGTCTTCTTGCGATTGGGTCATCCACAGCCTCCGATTCGGCGAGGCTGCACGTCAATCAGGCAAAAGGCAAACTTTGGCGAACGGCCTCTAGTGGTTCGATTCTGACATTTGCATCCCTTTAATGTCAAATTCGCTCCACTCACCGTGCGCGCGACTTTGAAGCAATCATCGCCGACCAAGGCTTTGCCGTGCAACGGTTGTGGTAGGCACATAACGCAGCCTCCTTGTTCGCCCTCCCCCAGCACATCATGCCGTTCCATGATCGGGGGCAAACGGACATTGCCGTGTCTGCCGCTCGTCCATCTGAGCGTGAAAACTGCCTCACAGGCGTGCCTTTACACGCCGATTCACTGAAAGCCATTGTGATGAGATTGCGCAAGCCGTCCCAAATGCCTTTTACCGCAGTTTTACCGCACCAAATGACGACACCCTAAACCGAGGACGGGTGAAAATGTCTGAAATCAGGGATAAAAACTGGTGGGCGTGGCAAGGATTGAACTTGCGACCCCTGCGATGTCAAAGCAGGTGCGGATAGTAATATTTGCCGCGTAAACCCTAGAGTTTTTACAACCTATTGTGCACTGTGCCCAAAATATGCCCAATTTCACCTCCTATCGACAAGTTTAAGACTCATCTTTTGACAGAAAAAAGTCAACTATATTTTATATACAGATACTTTTTTTGAAAAATATCGATCCTTCATTTCACAAATTGCCGCAGAGTATCGATTACTTTGAGCAGCGGGAACGCGAGAACATCGTACTTCATTGGATAGGTTTCGGCTATCGGTGCCACGACCCAACGATCAGGAATGGCGAGATCGTCACACGCTCGATGGAAACCAGCCGTGAGCGTTGGCGCGCTGGAGCGCTTCACCTCAATGGCCAACACTGGCTTTCCTGCATGTTCAAAAATCAGGTCAATCTCAGCGCCGTCGTGCGTGCGATAGAAATAGGGACTCATGTTTGACCCTGCAGCGGCGATCAAACTCTCGATGACAAAACCTTCCCAGCTTGCGCCAACCACCGGATGTCCGAGCAACGCATCAAGATTGCCTATCTCCAGCAATGCATGGACGATACCCGAGTCGCGGACATACAGTTTGGGCGTGCGCACGAGTCGCTTGCCGATATTGGCACTATACGGCGGCAAGCGACGTACCAGCAACAGATCGACGAGGAGATCGACATAACGCTGCGCTGTGGGCGCTGAAACGCCTAGTGACTGTCCCAAACGCGCCGTGTTGAGCAGGCTTCCTTGACCATTGGCCAGCATCGTCCAAAGCCTGCCAATAATTGCGGCGGGCAAACGTGGTGCAAAAAGCCGCACGTCTCGTTCTAAATAGGAGCGGATGAAATCCAGCCGCCAGTCGAGACTTGCTCGGTCGTCAGCCGCACAGAGGCTCTCGGGAAAACCGCCGCGCACCCAAAGTTGGTCAACGGAATATCCCGCGACAGTCGCGTCCTCAGCGTTAATTGAGCCAAGTTCCATATAAGCCACACGCCCAGCGAGGGTCTCCGCACTTTGCTGCATCAGGTCGAGCGAAGCGGACCCAAGCAACAAAAACTGTCCAGTGCGCTGTCCAGCCTGTCGTCGTTCATCAATCACACCGCGTAATTCGGGAAACAGCGCAGGCGCACGATGCACCTCATCAAGAATAATGAGCATGTCACTATGCGAACGTAGAAACGTATCCGGGTCATCCAAACGGCGCAAATCAGCGGCCCGCTCAAGATCGAGATAAAGAGCCCCTTGTTGCGAGCCCAATTCACGCGCCATCGTCGTCTTGCCGATCTGACGTGGGCCAAGGAGAACCACCGCTGGAGCACGGCTAAGTCCAGCGCGCAATTTGGCTTCGTCGTTTGGGCGCTTGATATTCATACCGATAATCGTAAATCATGTTTTTGATTTTCTGGCAAAGTAATTCGCAACTTCGACTAACAGCACATCGCAATTTCCCCTGCATCTCGCGTGACCTCGCTCAGTCAGAATGTCCTCTTCCACCAGCTTCGATCATTCCCAATCTCACGCACAGGCCGACGTGATTGGCACGCGTTGGCCGAGAACGGATGGGGTAAAGTGAGCAAGGCGACTCAAAGCTGCCATCAACGATGGCCCTCTAGCGTTTAACATAATCTTTGTTATCAAACTTTTTGATTGTAAGCGCTAAGTAGAAATGTCACCCCTCTGCTAGATAGAAAGGACACCCTCGGGCGTCTTGATGCGGAGCATCGGTGGCATGTTCTCCAGGGTACTGGAGGACGCTCGTATGACGGTACTGATGATGAGCCATGTCGAACTTTCGCGCTTTGATACATTGATGCGCGTCGAGCGCGGCGCGCTCCGTGTCGAAGATGCGGGGATTCTTTTAGGCCTGAAACGAAGGCAGGTTTTTCGTCTTCTGGAGCGATTGCGGGCCGAAGGTCCGTCCGGTGTCGTGTCACGCAAGCGTGGTCGCCCGAGCAACCGGCGCCACAGCGATGCGTTCCGGGAACAGATCGTCGCCATTGTCCGCGCACAATACAGCGATTTTGGTCCAACCTTGGCCAAGGAGTATTTGGCAGAGCGTCATGGCATCAAAGTGGGGTGTGAGACACTTCGCCAATTGATGATCAAGGCCGAGTTGTGGAAGGATCGCGATGCACGACGCCCGCGCCCGTACCAGCCACGTTATCGGCGGGACTGCCGCGGTGAGTTGATCCAGGTCGATGGTTCGAAGCACTGGTGGTTTGAAGATCGCGGGCCGCAGTGCACTCTGCTCGTTTACATTGATGATGCGACCAGCGAACTCATGCAGTTGAAAATGGTCGAGAGTGAAAGCACATTTGCCTATATGGAGGCGACGTGCGCGTACATCGAAGCGCACGGAAAGCCCGTGGCATTCTACTCGGACAAGCATAGCGTGTTTCGCAACGCCAAGGCTTCGGCCCTAGGCGACGGTATGACGAACTTCGGTCGGGCGCTAGAGGCGCTTAACATCGAGATTATTTGCGCAAATTCGCCGCAGGCCAAGGGCCGGGTCGAACGATCAAACGCTACGCTTCAGGATCGTCTGGTCAAAGCGATGAGGCTTGATGGCATCTCGACGATTGCGGATGCCAACGTGTTCCTGCCGGGCTATATGGCGCGCCATAACCAGCAGTTTGCCAAGGTAGCGTTCGATCCACGCGATCTGCATCGGCCCCTCGCCATGCATGACGATCTGCGCGCGGAGATGGTGTGGCGTGAGTATCGGACGGTCACCGCTGCGCTGACGTTGCACTATAACAAGGTGCTGTTCATCCTCGATCCCAATGCGTTCAGCAAAACCCTCATCGGCAAGCGCGTAATGGTTTGTGAGTATCCCGACGGGCGGCTCGATATCCGGTATGAGGAACACACTCTCCCCTACCGGATATTCGACAAGATCCGGCAGGTAAATCAGGCGGAAATTGTCGAGAATAAACATCTGGATGCGGCGCTAATGATGGCCAAGCTGTTACAGGAGCAACTGCCGGTGAGAAAGCGTAACAACAATGAGCCGAGCCGCAAAGCCCAGCCTAGTCACCTGTTTCCTTCCCCGGTCAAGCCGGACGAACTGCAACCCAGGCGTAAGCGGGGACGCCCTCCCCTCCATCGTCTTACCCCGATCGAGGCGGCCCAGCGCATGCTGGAGACTGTTGATGGCCCCCCCTGCTGAAGCAGCGGGTCCGGGGATGTTTGAATGATAGGTCAGCCCATCAGCAGGGTCAGCGCTGCGCTGTTTGGGTGGCTCCACGCAGCCCCTGCTGCATCAAACGATGCCATCTCTATTTAGCACAAACTGTGACTTGTCTACTTAGCAGCAACATTGATTGTAAGCGGTGGATTCTATTTTGAAGTGCGAAATCCTAGGCTCAGGACCTATTAAAGTGCTTGCATAAGTGGCGTGATCTTGATTCAATGGCGGTGCGTAGGAGGCATTGCCATGAGTGATCTGATTTGGTTGACTGAGGCGCAGATGCGTAAGATTGAGCCGTATTTTCCATTGTCGCATGGGGTTCCACGCGTTGATGACCGGCGGATTATCAGCGGCATCATCTTTGTAATCCGCAACGGGCTGCGCTGGCGTGATGCGCCACGGGAGTATGGCCCGCCCAAGACCATCTACAATCGCTTTATCCGCTGGAGTCGTATGGGAGTGTTCAACAATATATTTTCTGGCCTCGCCGCTCAGGGCGGCAAGCCTGACCAGCTAATGATTGATGCCACGCATCTGAAGGCGCATCGAACCGCTGCGAGTCTTTTAAAAAAGGGTCTGTTCCCAGACGTATAGGTCGCACCAAGGGCGGGCTGAACTCCAAACTCCACGCCGTGTGCGATGGCAAGGGCCGACCGTTGATCTTGTTGCTCTCAGAAGGACAAATGAGTGATTTCGGAGGTGCGGCGCTGATGATTGACACGTTTCCAAAGGCCAAGGCACTCCTCGGCGACAAAGGATATGATGCCGACTGGTTCCGCGATGCGCTCGCAACACGCAAAATCAAGGCCTGCATTCCCTCAAAAGCCAATCGCAAAGTCCACATCCCCCACGACGTCGTGCTCTACCGACAACGTCATAAGATCGAGATCATGTTCGGCAGGCTCAAAGACTGGCGACGCATCCACACCCGCTATGACCGATGCGCACACACCTTCATGTCCGCAATCTGCATCGCTGCAACCGTCATCTGTTGATTCCCGTTTAGATTTGACCCTTTAGGGGCATAAATTTCCACTGAGAAGTGACCCATGTTTGAACCCACCTCTAGCGGCTTGCTGGAGGTAACATGGAGTG
>Ga0209067_10001110_pt1 | contig 16901 bp, 16 predicted proteins | sample ColStrG_CSR_2013_FD_187199 | JGI IMG/M metagenome (GOLD analysis project Ga0209067, IMG submission 187199) | Freshwater sediment microbial communities in response to fracking from Pennsylvania, USA - Cold Stream Run_MetaG_CSR_2013 (SPAdes)... | ecosystem: Environmental > Aquatic > Freshwater >...
GGCGTTGGTCAGGCCGTGCAGTTCGTCAACACCGAGATCAACGACGCCCTCGAGGGCTACGACGCGCAGGATCAGCGCGCCGTCGACTACGCGATGATCGACCTCGACGGCACACCCAATAAGGCCCGCCTGGGGGCCAACGCCATCTTGGCGGTGTCCCTGGCCACGGCCAAGGCCGCGGCGATGGAGAGCGACGTGGCGTTGTATCGCTACGTCGGAGGGGCCAACGCGCACGTCTTGCCGGTCCCGATGCTCAACGTGGTCAACGGGGGCGCCCACGCGAAGAACTCGATCGACTTCCAGGAGTTCATGGTCATGCCCATTGGCGCGGCGTCGTTCTCCGAGGCCCTGCAGTGGGGCACCGAGACCTACCACGCCCTCAAGGGTGTCCTGGGCGCGCGTGGCCTGTCGACCGCCGTCGGGGACGAGGGCGGCTTCGCCCCGGACCTGCCCGACAACGAGACCGCGGTGAAGGTGCTGATGGAGGCGATCGAATCGACCGGTCGTGCGCCGGGACGCGACATCGCCATCGCCCTGGACCCCGCCACGAGCGAGATCTACCGCGACGGCCACTACCACTTGGCCGGCGAGGGGCGCGTCCTCACCAGTGCCGAGATGGTCGACTACTGGGCCGACCTGTGCGACCGTTACCCGATCGTCTCCATCGAGGATGGCATGGCCGAAGAGGACTGGGACGGCTGGCAGTTGATGACCGAGAAATTGGGTCAGCGCATCCAGCTCGTGGGCGATGACCTGTTCGTCACCAACGTGGAATTGCTGCAGAAGGGTATCGACCGCGGGGTCGCGAACTCCATCTTGGTCAAGCTCAACCAGATCGGGACCTTGACCGAGACCCTTGATGCGGTGCGCCTGGCGAACACTCACGGGTACAGCGCCATCATCTCGCACCGTTCGGGTGAGACCGAGGATGTCACCATCGCCGACCTGGCGGTGGCCACCAACGCCGGCCAGATTAAAACCGGTGCTCCGGCGCGTTCGGACCGGGTGGCGAAGTACAATCAACTCTTGAGACTGGAAGAGCAGCTCGGTGAATCGGCCCGCTTCCTGGGGGCCACGTCGTTGTCGGGAGCGGCAGGTGTCAGTTACGCGAAGTAATCCAGTGCAGTACCCCCGGTGGGTCTTCCCGCTGGCGGTCCTGACTGCGGCGGCCATCGTGGCGGTCTCCTTCCCCTTTTCGACGCTGTGGCGACAGCAGATCGAGCTCAACGCGACCTCGGCGCAGATCGCCCAGATCAATCGGCAAGCCGCGGCCTTGACGCAACAGGCGCGCGCGGTGGCGACGGAGTCGGCGGCGATCGCCTTGGCGCGCGAGCAGTACCAGTTGGTCTTGAAGGGTCAGAGCCTGATCCAGGTTCTCCCGGGCAACGGTGGCGGTTACGTCGCCGCCAACGCCACCGACCCGGGTTTGCAGCCCGTGGTGAACGTGAACAACCCCGGGGCCTCGCCGGCCTCGTCGCAGAGCACCTCGTCGCCGGCGTCGGGTCTGGGCGGTTTCGTAGGCCGCTTCGTGCGGACGCTCGAGTTCTGGCGTTGACCTTTCGCGACGCGTCCCTCGACGACCTGGCGACGATTGAAGCGTTGATTGGTCGTCCCCTGGCGGGGCGCTGCGCCGTGGTGGTGCGACGCCCGGACGGTCGTCCGGTGGTCATCGAGAACGAACCCCACCTGCGCGACGGTACGCCGATGCCGACGCTCTACTGGCTCATCGACACCGAACTGCACGAAGCGGTGAGCCGTCTCGAGGGGGCCGCGGGCGTGCACCGCTACGAAGAATTGGTCGACCCGGCGGCGTTGGCCGCCACCCACGACGCCTACCGGCGACGCCGCGACGCCGCGACCGTGCGCGACGGCGCGATATCTCCCCGCGGGGGAGTGGGTGGGACCCGCGTGGGGGTCAAATGCCTTCACGCCCACTTGGCGAATTTCCTGGCCGGCCACGATGACCCGGTGGGTCGTTTGGTGGCGCAGGAGATCGGCGTGCCGGTCCTGGAGATCGTCGATGTCCGCGGGTTCTAGCGTCGCGGTCCTCGACTGCGGATCGAACTCGACGCGCTTGCTCGTCGTCGACGCCCGGGGTCACACATTGGCGCGCGAGATGCGCATCACTCGGCTCTCGGCGGGCGTGGACTCGTCGGGACGACTCAGCGATGACGCTCTCGAACGGAGTTTCGACGTCCTGGCCCAGTACCGCGCGGTGATGGACGCCCACGCGGTCGGCCGCGGGGCGCTCGTGGCCACGTCAGCCGTGCGCGACGCCGCGAACGGCGCGTACTTCCTCGAGCGCGCCACCGCGATCACCGGGGTCCCCGCGCGGCTGTTGCGCGGTGAGGAGGAGGCCGCGTTCTCCTTCGCCGGAGCGACGCAAGGACTAGCCCCCGATGAGCGCACCACGATGATCGTCGACATCGGTGGAGGTTCCACGGAACTCGCCGTGCGCGTCGAGGGTGCGGTGCTCGGCTACTCGATGCAGCTGGGCTGCGTGCGCGTCACCGAACGCGCCCTGGGAGCCGGCGTCGTCACCGCGGAGCGCGAGGCGGCGGCGCGCGCGATGATCGCGAGCGAACTCGACCGGGCGTTCGTCGCCCGACCGGAGTTCGCCGAGCTGGTGGGTCGCGTGCGCCTGGTGGGACTGGCGGGCACGGTCGCCACGCTGGCCCAACTCGATACCGGGCGGCGCGACTACGACCGCGCCGCCGTCCACCACCGGCGAATGACCTTGGCGACGGTGCGCGACTGGCAGTCGCGACTGGGCGCGTTGACTCCGGCACAGCGTCTCGCGTTGCCCGGCATGGTCGCGGGACGCGAGGATGTCCTGGTCGCCGGACTCGTCATCCTCGAAGAGGTCATGATGCGGGTCGGAACTGAGGAACTCCTCAGTTCCGAGGACGACATCTTGGACGGGGTGGCCGCCTCGTTGCGGTGATGTGCGCGTCGCGGATGAACCTGTAACGATGGAGGAGTGAGGAAGCGCTCATGGTGACCACCCGTTCCAACATTCATTCGCCCATCAATCTTCACGGGCGTCGTGTCGTGTTGCGCACGCTCGTCGATTCCGATTACGACGGATGGCTCGAGGTGCGTCGGCGTTGCCACGACTGGTTGGTGAAGTGGGAGCCGCGCTCGGCGCACGCCGCGCACTTGGCCGAGGACGAGCGCAGCTTCGTCAACCGTTGCGCCATTCGCGAACGCGAACGCCAAATGGGGACCGGTTTCGGGTTCGGCATCTTCTACGAGGGTCGATTCGTGGGCGAGATTACTCTTTCGTCGATTCAGCGCGGTCCCCTGCAATCCGCCTTCATCGGCTACTGGATCGACGAGGCGGTCGCCGGTTTGGGACTGATGCCCGAATCGGTGGTGATGGTGCTGCAGTACGCCTTCGACACGTTGCGCCTGCACCGCGTGGAGATCAACATCATTCCGCGCAACGCCGCGTCGCGTCGGGTCGTTGAGAAACTCGGCCTCCGTTTCGAGGGCATCGCCGAGCGCTACCTCGAGATCGACGGCGCCTGGGAGGACCACGCGCACTACGCCATCACTCACGAAGAATGGTCGGACCGGGCGCCTCAACTGGTCGCCGACTGGTTGTTGCCCCGCAACGACTGACTAGACGGCGTCGAGGGGACGACCCCGTAGTTCGGCCAGGGTCGTCGTGCGCACGACCCCGTCGAGCGCCTGCGCCACCCCCACCGCCGCGACGGCGCTGTCGCGCGGCATCACGATCAAGGCGTTGTCGGGATGCCGCGCCACGACGAGTCCCGCGGCGCGCGCCTCGGTGGCCGCGCGGCGGATGTCGTCGAGTGATCGGTCGGCGCGCACCTCGACCACCGGGCACGTGTAGCGGGTGCGCGGAATCGCGCGGAGGTCGGACAGGAGCGTGCGCGACGAGTTCGCCAGGTGCACCGTGGAGCCCGCGATGTCGTCCCACGTCACCGAGACCGGTTCGATCTCCAGACCGAGTTGGCGCGCCAGGTAGAACAGTTCGACGTCGTAGACGAAACTGTCGACGAAGCCCAGCAGGGCGAGCAACCGTCCGGCGGCCAGGTCGAAACCCTTGCACCCGCACTGCGTATCGCGCACCGCCAACTTGGTGTAGTGGTGCACGAGGATGTGAAAGGCGGTTCCCGAGAGCGAGCGGGTCAGGGTCTCGTAGAGGATCTTGCCGTCACGGGCCCGCGACCCCGGTGCCATCGGCGCGCGCTCGAGGGTGTCGAGCACGTTGACGAAGTGCTCGGGCCGAATCGACATGTCGGCGTCGGCCACGATGACCTTGGGCGCGCGTGCGTAGGCGAAACCGGTGCGCACGGCCGCGCCCTTGCCCCGGTTGTGGGGGTGCTGGACGAGCCGGAAGTTCGCCAGGTGGCCGTAGACCTCGTGGGCCACGCGCATGGTGGCGTCGGTGGAACCGTCGTCGACCATCACGATGTCGGTGCGGTCGGCGCCGAGGATGTCGAGCGTCGGCCGCAAGCGAGCGAAACCCGCCTCGAGACGCAGGGCTTCGTTGTAGGCCGGAATGACCAGCGACTGGGCGAGAGTGGCCATGGGCTTAGGGCCGCGCGGCGCCGATCAGGCCGGCCGTGAAGAGGGGGGCGAGCGAGATCAGGGTGCCGGTGTAGGCCGCCGCGATGATGGTGTTCGTTCCCCAGGGCCCCGCGCCCACGTACATCACAACGTGGTCGACCGCGTTGTCGCCGTCGAGGTTGTAGTAGTAGAGCAGGTCGCCGGGGCGCAGCTGCGTCAGGGGGACGTGGGGCAGGGCGAGCCATTGCTCCTCGGTGGTGCGCGGCATGGTGTAGCCGGCCTGGGCCCAGGCCCACTGGACGAGACCCGAACAGTCGAAGCCCGCGCGCGGGGTCTCGCCACCCCAGACGTAGGGCACCCCCTGCTGCGATTCGGCGGCGGCGACGGCGGCGTTGCCCGCCGCGCTCCCGGCGGCCGAGCCGTGGACCTTGTCGCTCAACACCGGGGGCGTATTGGCGGCGATGGCGGCCAGTACCTCATTGGCCGCGCTCTGTCCACCCACCGAGGATGCGGCGGCCACCGCCGACGCCTCACCGGCGACGTCGCGCGCCCGCGCCGCGGCGGCCCCGGCCGCGACCTCGTAGGCGATGATCTGCGTGCGTAGCGCCGCCGTGACCACGTTGAGGGTCGCGCGAGTCTGGTCGGCGGCGGCGATGTTGGAGGCGAGCAGGTTTTGCAAGTGGGCCGTGGCGACGGTGGCGCGCCGGCGCTGGGCGGCGACTTGGTTGATGGCGAGGAAGAGTTGGTCGCGCTGGCGGTTCAATTGGTCGCGCAGGGTGTGCAGGTTGCCGACCACCAACGACTCGAAGACCTGTCGCGCGTCGGCCGACCCGGAATTTTGGTTGAACATCGCGATGTTCTGCTCGGCGGCCGTTCCGTAGACGTAGGACCGCACGACTGCGGTGACCAGGTGACGCTGCGTGACGGCCACCACCGCTCGCTGGGCCCGCTCGCGCGACTGCAGCGCGATGACGTTGGCGGTCAGGGCGGCCAACTGCGATTTCGCCGCGTCGTAGGCGTTAGCCGTGATCTCGCTCGACTTCTGCTCGCGCGCCAATTGCGCCGACAGGGCCGCGATCTCGGCCTTCGTCTGAGCGATGGTTTGCCCCGAGGCGGACGTCACCAGCGGTCCGGCCGTGACGAGAGCGCTCAACATCGCGCCCGCGAGGAGCGCGTGGAAGGGAGACGTGCCCCGACGACGCACGGATTTCATCACCTAATCCTAGTGACCGCCTCGGAAACGACCTTTGATTTGTGACCGATTTGATGGGTTAGCGTTGAGCTACCGCAGATGCGCGTGGGGGCGTAGCCCAATTGGCAGAGGCAGGGCGCTTAAACCGCCTCCAGTGAGGGTTCGAGTCCCTCCGCCCCTACGACGCATCACGGCGCGCACCTCGCGACGCATCACGGCGCGTCGAGGTCGACGTCGGGCCGCACTGCGGGCGAGTCAGCGGATCACAGGTCCAGCGTGATTGAGACGGGACAGTGGTCCGATCCCATGACGTCGGCGTGGATGTCGGCCGCCACCACTCGATGGACGAAATCCTTCGACACCAAGAAGTAGTCGATGCGCCACCCGACGTTGCGCGCGCGGGCTCCAGAGAAGTTCGACCACCAGGTGTAGTGGCCGTTGCCCTGGGTGAAGAGTCGAAACGAATCGACGAAACCGTTCGTGAGCAACTCGTCGAAGCGGTGGCGTTCTTCGTTAGTGAAGCCAGCCTTGCCGACGTTGGCCTTGGGATTGGCGAGGTCGTCGGGGGTGTGCGCCACGTTGAGGTCGCCGCAGACCACGACCGGTTTGGTCTTGTTGAGCTTCTTCAGGTAGGCCAGGAATGCGGGGTCCCACTGCTCGTGGCGCTGGCGGAGTCGACTGAGATCACCCTTCGCGTTCGGGGTGTAGACGTTCACTAGGAAGAAGTCTTCGTACTCGGCGGTGATGGTACGACCCTCGTCATTGGGGTTGCCGAACTCGTCGTCGTGCAGCGAGTACTTCTTGGCAATGGCCGTCGGCAGTCCGGTCACGACGCGTAAGGGGGCCGGTCGACTGAACAACGCCGTCCCCGAGTACCCCTTCTTCTGGGCCGAGTGCCAATGCTCCTCGTACCCCTCGAGCACGTGGTCGGATTCGTGCTGGAGGGCCTTGACCTCCTGTAAACAGATGACGTCGGGGGCCAGGGCGGCGACGAAGGGGTCGAAGAGCCCCTTGCGCTGGACCGCGCGAATTCCGTTGATATTCCATGAGACGAGACGCATACGCCATGGTACCGAGGACCGCGGGGTGTCCCGTCACGGGGCCGCGTTACGGACCTCGACGGTCGGCGCCCGCCTGAGTACCGGTGATTTTTTAGTAGCGTGGCATCCGTGGCTAATAGCGCAACAGGAAAATGGGTCAGTCGAGTCGGTGCGGCTGGTGGTTCGAAGGCGTACAAGAAGTCGCGCCCGAGTAATTACTACGGCATCCTCGTGGTGATCGTCGTGCTCGGCCTCGCCTCGACCATCATCGCGCGTTACGACTACCAGCACCCGGCGAGCGCCGCCGCCGGCACTCCGCCGGCCGTCGGCACCACCTGGTTCGCCGCCCTCAATATCGAAGCGTGTGGCGAATCACTGCCGTACCTCAAGTCTGACCCGACGGCCAACGTGGGACTGAAGGTCTTGACCGACAACGTGATCGAGGTCAGCCCGGTCAGCGCGGCCGACGCGGGGAACCACGCCACCCTCTCGCAGTTCGGTGCGGAGTTCCCGGGCCTGATTTTGGCCTCGAACGAACTGGCCATTCCCAACGCCGCGGGCGTCGCGAACGCCACCACCACCTATCGCAACGGCGAGGCCTGCCCGACGGGTTCGAAGTACCCCAAGCAACTCGGCCAGGTCACCTACGCCTACTGGAACTCGTTCAGCCAGAAGACGCCGACCATCACGACGGACCCCACCACCATCAAGTTCGTCCAGGACATGCGCATCACCATGGCCTTCGACCCCAAGGGCGTGACGCCCCAGGCTCCGAGCACCACCACGCTCAACGCCATGGTGTCCTACCAGGCGGCGAGTGCGACCACCACGACCACGACGGCCGGGGTCACCACGACCACCGCGCCCGTCACGACCAGCACCGCGAAGGCTACGACGACCACGACCGCTAAGGGCTGAGTTTGAAGTCGATCATTCTGGTCGGCGGTATGGGGACGCGGCTGCGGCCGCTGACCTACGAAATGCCCAAGCAGATGCTGCCCCTGGTGGGTAAGCCCATGATCGAGTGCGTCTTCGAGATGCTGGCGCACCACAACGTCACCGACGTCGTGCTATCGCTCGGGTACCTGCCCGATCACTTCATCGAGGCCTACCCCGAGGGTTCGATCGGTGGGGTCAACATCACGTACGCGGTGGAGCCCGAGCCCCTCGACACGGCCGGAGCCATCAGGTTCGCCGCCGAATTCGCCGGCATCGACGAGACGTTCCTCGTCGTGAACGGCGACGTGTTGACCGATCTCGACGTCACCGCACTGGTCACCTTCCACCGCGACCACGCGGCCGAGGCGACCATCGCCCTGCACCCGGTCGAGGATCCGTCGCGGTACGGCGTGGTGGTGACCGGTCCGGACGGGCGCGTCGAAGCATTCATCGAGAAGCCCGCGCGCGAAGACGCACCCACCAATCTCATCAACGCCGGGACCTACGTGTTCGAGCCCTCGGTCCTGGCCACGATCGCCACGGGCCGCAAGGTGAGCGTCGAGCGCGAGACCTTCCCGGCCCTGGCCGCGCGCGGCACCCTCTTCGCCATGGCCGATCACGCCTACTGGCTCGACACCGGCACCCCCGCGACGTTCCTGCAGGCCAACGTGGACGTCCTCAACGGTCGCGACGCGACGCGCGTGGTCACCGACCTCGAGGGCACCACCTGGCGACACTCCTCGGCGCGCGTCGCGTCCAGCGCGACGTTGGAGAACGCCGTGGTGGACCGCGACTGCGTGGTGGGCGAGAACGTCATTCTGGAGAACGTGGTGTTGATGCCGGGCGCCGTGGTCCACGACGACGTGCAAATCCGCTCGTCCATCATCGGACCTCGCGCGGTGATCGGTGCGGCGTCGGTGCTCGGACCCACCTGCGTGGTCGGCGCCGAGGTCAGCGTGGAGGGCGGGTCGGAGTTCTCGGGCGACGTCCAGCTCGGCGGCGAACTCTAACGAAACAAGTCGTCGTGCGCTCGCCGCACGACGTGGTCGGCGACGGAGCCCTCGCCGAAGAAGTGCCCGGCCAGGCCCCGGACGACCGCGAATGGCGTGCCCGCGTGCTTGGCCATGACCAGATTCGACGCCGCCGCGATTTCGTCGATGAGGGCCACTTCGGTGACGTCGAGGCGCCGCCCGGTGGCATCGAGGGTGCCGCGCAAGTCCAGGATTGGTGTCAACCCCGCGCAGCCCAGAGCCACGTCGACGACGCCGTGACGCCAGGCGCGTCCGAAGGTGTCCGTCACGACGACCCCGACGTCCACGCCGCGCTGGCGCGCGAGCCCCGCGCGAAAGCGACGCGCCGAGCGATCGGGATCGAGGGGGAGCAGCACGGCGGTCCCGGCGGCGGTGTTGGAGTGGTCGATGCCCGCGTTGGCGTTGACGAAGCCGTGGCGCGTCTCGGTGATGCGCAAATCGCCACGTCGTCGCAGGATGCGGGTGGCCTCGAGTCCGATGAGTCGCTCGCGGTCGTGCGCGGTGCCGTCGAAGGCGACGACCCGACCCTCGGCCTTGGAGACCACCTTGGAGGTCACGACGACGACGTCGTGGTGCTCGAGGGTGCGCCCCGCCGCGTCCAGGGCGGTGAGGAAGAGCGCGACGAGGTCGTCCCCGGACGAGACCTCGCCCACGCCCGGCAGGGTGAAGAGGGTGACATCGTTCACGCGCGCACCGCCTCGGCGAGGGCTCGGGCGTGCGCCGGGTCGCTCATCACGGTGGTGGTGACGCGCACGTCGCAGCCCGTGGCCGCGACGGCGTCACTCTGATTGGCGTCGACGACGTCGATGATCATGGTGCCCACCAGCCCGCGGTAGTGGCGCGCCACGCCCACCGCGTTGACGTCGTGCCCGAGCTCGCGCATCAGTCGATCGGCGGGACCCTTTAACGCGACGCCCCCCACGAGTGGCGAGACCGCCACCACGTCGTCGCGACGACGCTGCAAGATATCGGCTACGCCCGGCACCTGGAGGATGGGGTCGATGGAGATCAGGGGGTTGGAGGGTGCGATGACGATGCGTTCGGCGCGCTCCAGTGCGTCGCGCGACTCGTCACTGAGGCGCGCCGCCGCGGCGCCACGCACCCGCACCGCGCGCACGACGACGTCGTGGTGATGACGAACGAAGTACTCCTGGAAGCTCAAGGGACCGATTTCGGTGTCGAACTCGGTGGCCAGCGGGTCGTCACTTACTGGCAGGACCGTGACGTCGAGGCCGAAGTGCGAGCACAATTCACGCGTCACTTCGGTCTTGGTCGCCCCCTGGCGCAAGCGTTGCGTGCGATAGAGGTGGGTCGCGAGGTCGAGGTCGCCGAGGCCGAACCAGTTGTCCCCGCCCAGTTGGCCGAGGCGCTCCATCACTCGCCACGACTCGCCACGCAACCCCCAGCCGAGTTCTTCGTTGTTCGCCCCGGCCAGCGTGTACATGATGGTGTCGAGGTCGGGGCAAATAGTGAGTCCGTGCATTTCGAGGTCGTCACCCACGTTCACGACCGCGCGCAACGTCAGGCTCGGGTCGTGGTGTCGTAGGGCGCGCAGCAGCCGGGCGGCTCCGACGCCGCCGCTCAACACAGTGATCACCCCGACGACTCTAGGTCGCTTCGGTAACATCGAAGGTCGTGGACCCCTCGTCGCTCGCAGTCGATTGGCCGGGCGAGCCGGCCATCATCGTCTCGTCGTGGGGCGCGGGGCAGTGGCGCACTCTCGCGGCGGTCGGCGACCTCGACGCGCCGCGCTCGTGGGCCTCGGTGACCAAGATCGCCACCGCCCTGGCGGTGGCCACCGCCCTCGAAGAGGGCACCGTCGGGCTCGACGACCCGGTCGGACCCCCGGGCGCCACCCTGGCGCACCTGCTCGCCCACGCCGCCGGACTCGGGTTCGAAGAGGGTGACCCGACGTGCGCCCCGGCGACCAAACGGGTGTACTCGAACCTCGGCATCGATCTCGCCGCGCGCCACGCGGCGGGTGCGCTCGCTCTCACCGAGTGGCTCGCGCAACGCGTCCTCGGACCCCTCGCGATGACCAGCACCTCGCTCGCCGGGCGCGCCTCCGAAGGTCTCGTCGGGTCGACCCGGGACCTGGCGACCCTGGCGCGCGAGTGGATCGCACCGTCACTGATCCCCACCGCGCGTCGCGACGCCATGGCGCAGGTGTACTGGCCCACGCTGGCCGGCGTCGTGCCCGGCTTCGGACGTTTCGACCCCTGTCCCTGGGGGGCGGGCGTGGAAGTACGCGGTGGCAAGAACCACTGGATGGGGGAGTGGCCCGCGTCGTCATTCGGTCACTTCGGGCGCAGCGGTGCGCTGGCGCTCGTCAACGTCGACGAGGGGCTCGCCCTCGTCGCCACGAGCACCGTGGACTTCGGACCCTGGGCGCGCGATCTCTGGCCGCGCTGGACCAGTGACGTGCGCACCTGGGCGCTGGCGTCGTGAGCCAGCCACGACTGCGCGTCGGTCTCGACCTCGACGGCACCTTGGAATCGATGCGTAATTCCATGACCGACCTCGCCGCAGCGTTGAGCGAGCGCGACGACTTGGAGTTACGGCTCTTTCGTACCGATTCGCGACGCCAGGGTCCCACGGACCTGCGCCTGAGGGGGCGCTGGTTCTGGGCACCGTGGTGGCGACGCAGTCGGGGTCGGGCGCTCGACACGCTGGTGGGCCCGGTGGACGTGATTCACGTGGCGGGTCGCGCCATCCCCCCGACGCACGCCACCCCCCTGCTCGTCACCGTCGACGACCTACGTCCCCTGCGCGAGGAGAACGCCCGTCAGCGAGTACGGCAATTGCAGCGCGCCGTGCGTCGGGGCGCCGTGCTCGTGGTGTCGAGTCGCGCCGCGCGACACGAGGTGATGGCGGTGATGGGTCTCGAGCGCCCCGAGATTGTCGTCGTGCGACCGCCGGTGGCCCGTGTCGCGGTGACCCACGAGGGAACGGTGCTGGTGGTGAGCGTGACGGGCCTCAGCGAGCGATTTGACGATCTCGCGCGCGATTTGGTGGACTTCGTGACCCGACACCGCACGACCATGACGGTGGTCGCCAGTTCGTCGCTGGCCCAGCGCCTGCGCACCTCGGGCCTGCGGGCCCACGTCGTGGAGCGCCGCCAGGGGGAGGAGGCGCTGGCCAGCGCGCGGTGCGTGGTCCACATCTCCGACGGGGCGCGATTCCCCTCCTTCGCCGTGGCCGCTCTCGCGGCCGGCGTCCCCACGATGGCGCGCGCCACCGATATCAATCGCGAACTCTTGGCTGGGGCGGCGGCGCTGGTCGTCGACGAGAACGAGACGATGGACATTCTCGAGGACCTCTGGACCAACGAGCCCCGACGCGCCATTCTGCGCGCCGCCGGGTTCGCGCGCGCCGCCGACTTCTCCCCCTGGAACGTGGCGTCGGCCTACGCCGCGCTCTACGCCGACGTGGCTCGTCGCAGGTCCGCGTGACGCGCCGCATCGCCGTGAGCGTCGACCAGCTCTACCGACCCCAACCCGGCGGGATCGGCAGTTACGTCCGGGGTCTGGTGGAGGGCCTCGTGAGCGTGGGCGACGACCTCGACATCGTCGGTGTCGGCCCCCGCGGTCGACCAGCGGCGGTGCGCCAACTGGGGATTCCGGTGAGCTCCTCGTTCCTTTCGCTACGCGTCGTCACGCGGGTGTGGCCGCGCCTGGCGCTCGCGGTGCCCCGCGACGTCGACGTCGTGCACGCCACGTCGGTGGCCGGGCCCTTCGGGGGAGGCGTGAGCGACGCCGTGCATTCGGTGACGATGCACGACCTGTTGTGGCGCGACGAGCCAGAATCGTCCACCCCCAACGGCATCCGTTTCCACGAGTCGCGACTGCAGTTCCTCCTGCGCACCGAACGTCTGCGCATCATCACCACGTCGCCGCGCCTGGGCGTGCGTCTCTTCCAGATCGGTATCGACCCCGACCGCATCCGCTTCGCCCGCTTGGGGGTCGACGATACGACCGTGGCTGCCGCGGAACCGGCGCGGGTGCGCCAGGAATTGGCGCACCACGGCGTTGTGGGTCCCTACACCTTCTACGCCGGGACCCGTGAACCACGAAAGAACGTCGAGCGATTGGTGCGCGCGCACCGCGAGGCGCGCGCCGTGATCCCCGAGCTCGGTCCGCTGGTTCTCGCCGGTCCGCCCGGTTGGGGTCACGTCGACACGGGGGATGCGGTGATCCTGGGCCTGGTCGATCGTTCGTTGCTGCTGGGTCTCTATCGCGACGCCACGATGAGCGCGTACGTGCCGCGCGCCGAGGGGTGGGGACTACCGCCGGTGGAGGCCCTGCACGCCGGTACCCGGGTGGTGGCCAGTCGCAATTGCCCGAGCGTCGAGGGCAACCGCGAGGTGATCCTGGTCGACCCGCTGGTCGAAGAGTCCATCGCCGAGGGACTCATCGCCGCCCTCGACATGCCCGACGACGAGGTCGCTCGGGAGGCTCGACGCGCGTCGGTGGCGGACATGACGTGGCGCAACTGCGCCCTCGACCATCTGAAGGCGTGGCTGTGAAGCTAGCGCTCGACACCTCCGCGGTGCCCAATCAACCCGCGGGCGCGGGGCGTTACGTGGTCGAACTCGCCCGTCGACTCCCGGGGCGCGGGCTCGACACCACTCTCGTCACTCGTCGCGGGGACGATGCGCGCTGGCGCACGTACTCGCCCGACGCGTCGGTGGTCGCGCGGGTGCCGCGCGAACGAGTGGCGCGCCTCGCGTACGAGGCGCTGCGTCTCGGGCACTCCGACGTCGCGCGCGCCGCCGACGTCTGGCACGGACCGCACTACACGATGCCTCGCCACGGCTCGACCCCCACGGTGGTGACGATTCACGACATGACGTTCTTCACCAATCCCGAGTGGCACGAACGCGCCAAGGTCCTGTTCTTTCGTCGGGCCATCACCTACGCCGCGACGCACGCCGCCGCACTGGTCTCGGTGAGCACCTACACCGCTCGCCTGATCGACCAGTTGGTGCCCAACCACGCCCCGGTTGTGGTGGCGCCCCTCGGGGTCGATCTCGAACGTTTCGCGTTGACGGGGGTTCACGATGACGACGTCGTCGCTCGCCACGGTTTAGCCGGGTCCGCCGAGTACTTCTTGTTCGTCGGGACCTTCGAACCGCGCAAGGGTATCGACGTCCTGCTCGACGCCTTCGCCGAGGTCGCGCGGACCGACTCCGACGTGCAACTGTGGCTGGCTGGCCAGCACGGCTGGGGTGTCAAGGAGGTCGAGGCGCGTCTCGCCACCCATCCGGCCGCCTCGCGCATCCGCCGGCTGGGGTTCGTGTCCGACGACGCGTTGGCCCCGCTCCTGCGCCGTTCGCTGGCCGCGGTGTATCCCTCGCGCGGCGAGGGCTTCGGCCTCCCGGTCCTCGAGGCCCTGGCGTGCGGCGTCCCGGTGATCACCTCGCGCGACACCGTGATGGAGGAGGTGGCGGGCGACGCGGCCACCTTGACCACGGCCGGATCGTCCGACGATCTGGCGCGCGCGATGATCGAGGTCCGCGGTCGCGGCGCGGCGGAACGTGACGAGCGCGCGCGCCGGGGTCGAGCGCGTGCCGAGACCTTCACGTGGGAGCGATGCGTCGACCAGCACCTGGTCGCCTACCATCGAGCACGAGGAGAATGACGTGCGCGCGCTAATCACCGGAGGCCAGGGTTTCGTCGGGCGCCATTTGGTCCATCATCTGCGCGACGCCGGTGACGAGGTCTTCGTCGCGGACCGCGAGGTCGACGTCACCGACCGGGTGGCCCTCGGCGCGACGATGGTGGAGCGACGCCCCGACGTGGTGTATCACCTGGCGGCGATGACCAGCGTCGCCGAGTCCTGGAAGCACCCCGCGGAGTACACCCGGGTCAACGTCCTCGGTACCGCGCACGTCCTCGACGCCGCTCACGAAGTGGTGCCCGAGGCGCGCGTGGTCGTGGTGAGTTCCGCCGAAGTGTACGGCATCGTGCGCGAGGAGGACTTGCCGCTGCGCGAGACCTCACCGACCGTGCCGGCGAATCCCTACTCCACGAGCAAACTCGAAGCCGAGTTGGTCGCCCGCGAGGCGGTGCGCACGCGGCACCAGGCGGTGGTCGTCGCGCGGCCGTTCAACCACATCGGTCCGGGCCAGTCGCCGACCTTCGTAGTCCCGGCTCTCGTGCAACGGATGCTCGAGGCGACCGCCGCCGGTCGACACTTCATCATGGTCGGCGACCTCAGTGCACGTCGTGACTTCAGTGACGTGCGCGACGTCGTGCGCGCCTATCGACTGCTCGCCCAGTGGGGTCGACCCGGCGAGGCCTACAACGTGTGCTCGGGCCACGACGTCGCGATCGGCGACATCGCCCAGGAACTGCGCCGCGCCATCAATCCCGGACTCGAAATGCTGGTCGATCCGGACTTGCTGCGGCCGGTGGAGATTCCGGTCAGCCGGGGCAGCAGTGACAAACTGCACGAAGCGACCGGCTGGGAGCCGGCGTTCTCCCTGGCCCAGTCCTTGAGCGACGTCATCGCCGCACAACGCGACCGCGCGAGCGACCTGCGCTGAGCAGCGTTGGCGTGACCCCCGACGCGGGGCCGGAGAACTAGCCTTGACGTACTCATGGAATCGCGTGCTCCGGCCGTAGTGGCCGTCGTCGTCACCACTAGTCCCGGCCCCGGTCTCGAAGCCACGTTGGCGTCGCTGGTGGCTCAGGATTATGCGGAACTCAGCCTGCTCGTCGTCGCGAACGGGATCGACGAGCACGTCGCCGAGCGAGTGGGGGCCGTCGCGCCGCAGGCCTTTGTGCGCATCCTCGAGCAGAACCGTGGTTTCGCCGCGGCGTGCAACGAGGCGTCGCTCATGGTGGACGGTTCGGCCTTCTTCCTGTTCTGTCACGACGACGTGCAACTCGACCCCGACTGCGTCGGTCTGATGGTCGAGGCGGCTTTTCGCACCAACGCCGGTATCGTCAGCCCCAAGTTCGTCCAGTACGACGATCCGATGGTGCTGCTACACGTGGGTCAGACCTGCGACCGCTTCGGCGTCGTGCGCGACCGCGTCGAGCCCGGCGAGATCGACCACGGCCAACAGGACCTCGAGCGTGACGTGTTCGTGGCGCCCGGCGGAACCATGTTGGTGCGCACCGACCTCTTCAAGACCTTGCGCGGTTTCGACCCGCTCATTCCGGTGATCGGCGAAGACCTCGACCTCTGTTGGCGCGCCCAGGAGGCCGGGGCGCGCATCGTCGTCGCCCCCCAGGCCCGGGTGGCCCACCGCGAGACGATCGCCACGGGGGAGCGCACGGTGTCGGCGCGGGCCACGCGCCACGCCTCGCGTCAATTGCTCCAGCGCCGACACCAATTGCTGATCGTCGCGGCCGGCTGGCGCTTCTGGCGTTCGCTGATGACGATGCTGGTCCTCTTCGTGATGGACGCGATGGAGTTGGGGCTGGCCCTCGTGGGCCGTGACGCCGATCGGGCGAACGCCATCGCGGGGTCGTGGTTGTGGCTCGCGCGCAATCGCCGGCGGATTCGCGAGCGGCGCCGTCAGCGCACGGCGGTCAGCGTCCTCACCGACGCGGAACTGCTTCGGCTCCAAGACGCCGGCGCGAGTCGTCTCAAGCGCTTCTTCCTCGTGTTCGTGCGCGAGGGCCTCGACCGGGCGCGGGGCATCTTGCCCGATCCCTTGAGCGAGATGGAGGGGCCCAGCGGAGAGACCGCCGACGGGGTGGGCTTCGCCGCGGCCTTCGCCGAGGACGAGGTCTTCGACGAGGGACTCGGCCAGGGCGACGCGGCGATGCACCCGTCACGTTTCCTCACCTCGTTTCGCTCCCAAGCGCTCACCCTGGCCGTCGTCGCCCTGTTGTGGGCGGTGGGCACTCGCGACCTCGTCACGTCGCACCTCCCCCTGATTGGCCGCCTGGCGCCGCTGGATTCGTGGTGGTCCACCTGGCGTCACTTCTTCGCGTCCTGGTCGCCCAACGGCGTCGGCACCGGCGCGCCGGGCATGCCGGCGTACGGCATATTGGGTTTCGCCGGGACCTTCGTCTTCGGGCGTATGGGCATCTTGCCGCGCATGGCGTTGATCGTCGCGGTTCCCCTGGGTGCGGTCGGCATCGCGCGGTTGTTGAAGGGGCGGGTCTCGAATCGGGCTCGCGTCCTGGCGGTCGTGTCGTACAT
>Ga0209067_10001111_pt1 | contig 16894 bp, 13 predicted proteins | sample ColStrG_CSR_2013_FD_187199 | JGI IMG/M metagenome (GOLD analysis project Ga0209067, IMG submission 187199) | Freshwater sediment microbial communities in response to fracking from Pennsylvania, USA - Cold Stream Run_MetaG_CSR_2013 (SPAdes)... | ecosystem: Environmental > Aquatic > Freshwater >...
GGGGGGTGGGGCTGCTGCGCTCGCGGGTTCTGATGCCGGGGATGCGATCGCGCCTTCAGATGCGCTGGCGTGGCCGGTTTGCGCAGCCGCCGTGTCCGGGGCGCGCGTGGCCGCCGCCGCAGGAGCCGCCGGGGACGCGCTGTGCGCAGCCGCTACAGGCGTGCCGGTGGCCGCGGCAGGCGCATCTGCCGGGCTGGCGCAGCCCGGCAGCACGGCGGCCAGCGCCAGGAGCAAAAGAAGGGTCCGCAAGGCGCTTACAGGGCCTCCGCCGCGTAATCGGCCAGGCGCGAGCGCTCGCCGCGTTGCAGGGTTACGTGGCCCGCATGCGGCCAGCCCTTGAAGCGGTCGACCACGTAAGTGAGCCCGGAGCTGCCCTCGGTAAGGTAGGGCGTGTCGATCTGCGCGATGTTGCCCAGACAAACGACCTTGGTGCCCGCGCCGGCGCGCGTGACCAGGGTCTTCATCTGCTTGGGCGTGAGGTTCTGCGCCTCATCGATGATCAGGAACTTGTTGATGAAGGTGCGCCCGCGCATGAAGCTCATGGACTTGATGCGGATGCGGGTGCGGATGAGGTCATTGGTGGCGGCACGCCCCCATTCACCGCCCGATTCATCGCTGCGGTTGAGCACCTCAAGGTTGTCCTCGAGCGCGCCCATCCACGGTGCCATCTTTTCCTCCTCGGTGCCGGGCAGAAAGCCGATGTCCTCGCCGACGGGTACCGTGGCACGGGTGAAGATGATTTCCGAGAAACGCTTGGCCTCGAAGGTCTGCGCAAGTCCGGCTGCCAGGGCCAGCAGGGTCTTGCCGGTACCCGCCTGGCCGATGAGCGAGACGAAATCGCAGTCCGGGTCGCACAACAGGTTCAGTGCGAAACTCTGCTCCCGGTTGCGCGCCGTTACCCCCCAGACCGCGTTCTTGGCGTGCAGGTAATCGCGCAGCACGCGCAGCACGGCGGTCTTGCCGCGGATCTCGCGTACCTGCGCGTAAAAAGGCGTGCTGTCCTCCAGGTAGACAAACTGGTTGACGATGAGGTCGGCGACCACGGGTCCGTTGATCCGGTAGTAGGTAACCCCGGCCTGCTGCCAGGACTCCATTCCCTTGCCGTGCCGGTCCCAGAAGTTGGCCGGCAGCACGTACACCCCGTTGTAGAGGATATCGGTGTCCTCGAGCACCTTGTCGTTGAAATAATCCTCTGCGGCCAGGTCGAGTGCGCGCGCCTTGACGCGCATGTTGATGTCCTTGGACACCAGCACGACGTCGCGATCCGGGTGCATCTCCTTGAGGGCACGCACGACGCTCAGGATGTGGTTGTCCGCCTTGCCCACGGGCAGGCTGGCGGGCAGGGCTGCGCCTATGGCCTGGGTCTGCAGGAACAGGCGTCCGGTGGCATCCATGTTGCCCAGCGCCGAGAGCACGATGCCATCCTCGATCGGCGTCTTGACGCTGGCCACCAGAGCGTCGAGCGAGCGGCTGGCCTGCCGGGCATTGCGCGCCACTTCCGACATGCCCTTCTTGTGCCCGTCGAGTTCCTCGAGCGTCATCATGGGCAGGAAAAGGTCATGCTCCTCGAAGCGAAAGAGGCTCGTGGGGTCGTGCATGAGCACGTTGGTGTCGAGCACGAACAGGCGCCGGCGCGCGGGCGCAGCCCGTGTCTTGCCCTTGCCCCGCGGCTCGCGGGCCGGGGCACGCGTGGCGACGAGCTTGAGCTTGGCATCTCCTCCCCGGGGTTCCTTGGGGGACTCCGGCGCCGGAATGGCGACGGGGGGCGTTGGGGCAGGCTCCCGCTCGGCGGCGGTGCGGCGCGCGGCGACGACGGGGAGGACGGCGTTGGGATCGAGGATGGTGGCGGGCTTGCTGGGTGCCTTGGGCAGTGGCATTCGTGGGGGCTGCTCGTCTAGGGGTGGAGGAAAAATCCGGGTAATGGCGTGCGGGGAGGCGGCTCGTTGCGGACAGGGCGGGCCTAGGCCAGCGCGCGCACGGCCTGCAAGACGGCATCGACGTGGCCGGGCACCTTGACCCCGCGCCATTCGGCGCGTACCACGCCCTGCGCATCGATGAGGAAGGTGGAGCGCTCGATGCCGCGCACCTGCTTGCCGTACATGTTCTTTTGCTTCATGACGCCAAAGAGCGCGCAGAGCGCCTCATCGGTATCGGCGATCAGTTCGAAGGGAAGCTCATACTTCGCGCGGAATTTCGCATGCGAGGCAAGGCTGTCGCGCGATACGCCGACGATGCGCGCACCCATCGCTTCGAAATGCGCGGCCGCCTGCGAGAACTCGCGTGATTCGGTCGTGCAGCCGGGCGTGTCATCCTTGGGATAGAAGTACAGGACGATGGCCGTGCCACGATGCGCCGCCAGGCTAAAAACGCCGGCCGTGCTGGCCGCGGAGAATTCGGGGACGGTCCGTCCTACCAGGGAAACCGCAGGGGCGGGCGCGTGCGTGCTGCTATCCATGAAAATCTCCGGGTTTTGGGGTGGGAGGTGATTCGGCGGCGTCGGGAGCCAGGAAGGCGCCCACGACGCGGCGGCCTTCGGCCATAAGGATATTGAAGGTGCGGCAGGCAGCGGCGGTGTCCATGACCTCGAAGCCCACGCCCGATTGGGCCAGCGACACGGCCAGCGGGGGTGCCAGGAATCTCTGGCGGGCGCCGGTACCCACGAGCACGAGTTCGGGGGCGAGGGCGAGCACGGGCTCGAAATCGGCGCGCGCAAGCGCGGCGAACGCGGACGGCTGCCAGGCCTGCACGGGTCCTTCCGGTGTGAGGATCAGCGCGCCGGCGTGGCGTACACGGTTGACTTCAACGTAATCCGGGCCGTAGCCGGTGACCGTATTGAAATTCGAGGGTGCCTGGGCGTGCAGCTTCAATCGGGCTCCGCGCGCCGCGCCGGGAGCAGGATCCGGGACACGCGGCGCAGTTCGGGTAAATTATGCAGGTAAATCGGGTCCTGGGTTGCCGCGGGACCCGGGGTTTGGGCACGGCAAGCGGTAAATTTTGTCGTGCGCACGGCAGGTTCTGTCATGGGGATTTAATGGTTCAGGGTCCACCCGAGTTTTCCCGCCTCAAGCGCCTTCCGCCCTACGTGTTCAATATTACGGGCGAGTTAAAAATGGCGGCGCGGCGCCGCGGCGAAGACATCGTCGACATGAGCATGGGCAATCCGGACGGCGCCACGCCGCCGCACATTGTCAGCAAGCTGCTCGAGGCAGTGCAGCGGCCCGATACGCACGGCTATTCCGTGTCCAAGGGAATCCCGCGCTTGCGCCGCGCCATTACCAACTGGTACCGCGAGCGCTATGCGGTGGAACTCGATCCGGACAGCGAGGCGATCGTCACGATCGGCTCCAAGGAGGGTCTGGCGCACCTTATGCTCGCCACGCTCGATCGCGGCGACACCGTCCTCGTTCCGAACCCGAGCTACCCGATCCACATCTACGGGGCGATCATCGCGGGAGCCGACATCCGCTCGGTGCAGATGACCCCGGGCGTGGATTTTTTCAGTGAGCTGGAGCGGGCCATCCGCGAATCACTGCCCAAGCCCCGCATGATCGTAATGGGCTTCCCCAGCAACCCTACGGCCCAGTGCGTCGACCTGGATTTTTTCCACCGGGTCATTGCCCTGGCGCGCGAACACAACATCTACGTGGTGCACGACCTTGCGTATGCCGACATCGTGTTTAACGGCGAGCGCGCGCCCTCGATAATGCAGGTGCCGGGCGCCCGGGATCTGGCCGTGGAGTTTTTCACGCTGAGCAAAAGCTATAACATGGCTGGCTGGCGGGTCGGTTTCATGGTGGGCAACCGGGATCTCGTGGCCGCGCTGGCGCGCATCAAGAGCTACCATGACTACGGCACTTTTACGCCTATCCAGGTAGCGGCCATCGCCGCTCTCGAAGGGCCGCAGGACTGCGTGCGCGAAATTGCCCAGCAGTATCTGCGCCGGCGCGACGTGCTGGTCAAGGGCTTGCACGACCTGGGCTGGATGGTCGAGGTTCCCCAGGCCTCCATGTACGTTTGGGCGCGCATACCGCCGCACTATGCAGGCTTGGGTTCGCTGGAATTTGCCAAGAGACTCCTGACCGATGCCCATGTGGCGGTGTCGCCGGGTATCGGGTTCGGGGACTATGGCGATGGGCACGTGCGATTCGCCCTGATTGAAAACGAGCTGCGTATCCGCCAGGCGGTGCGCGGCATACGCGAGATGTTCCGCCGCGACGGTCTGCTGCCCGGCGCGGCATAAGTGCAGCGCGGGCCCTGCCAGCTGCAGTCCTGAAGAAGAGAAGCAATGAATCCGATACGAGTGGGCCTGCTGGGCCTGGGAACGGTGGGCCGCGGGACCTTCAATGTCCTGCAGCGCAATCAGGAAGTGATCCGCCGGCGCGCCGGTCGCGGCATCGAGGTTGCCATGGTGGGCGTGCGGGACGTCGCCCGCGCGCGCGCCCTTATGGGCGAGTACGGCGCCGGCATTCCGGTCACCGACCGGCTGGAGGACGTCGTCCGCAGCCCGGACATCGACATCGTGGTCGAACTCATCGGCGGCTACGAACCGGCTCGCGCGCTCGTGCTCGAGGCCGTCGCTCATGACAAGCACGTGGTAACCGCCAACAAGGCCCTGCTGGCCGTGCACGGCAACCAGATCTTCGATGCCGCGCGCAAGATGGGCGTGATGGTCGCCTTTGAAGCGGCCGTGGGCGGGGGTATCCCGATCATCAAGGCCCTGCGCGAGGGGCTCACCGGCAACCGCATCGAATGGATCGCGGGCATCATCAACGGGACGAGTAATTTCATACTCTCGCGCATGCGGGACACCGGAGATTCCTTCGCCACGGCGCTGCGTCAGGCCCAGGAACTGGGCTATGCGGAGGCCGACCCCAGCTTTGACATCAACGGCACGGATGCCGCGCACAAGCTCTCCATCCTGGCCGCCATTGCGTTTGGCGTTCCCATCCGCTTTGATGCCGCGCACGTGGAGGGCATTGCCCAGCTGGCCGCGGCCGACATCCGGTACGCGGAGCAACTGGGCTACCGCATCAAGCTGCTGGGTATCACCCGTCTGACGCCGGCCGGAGTGGAACTGCGCGTACACCCCACGCTGGTGCCCATGCAGCGCCTGCTGGCCAATGTGGAGGGTGCCATGAACGCCGTGCTGGTCAAGGGGGATGCCGTGGGCACCACCCTGTACTACGGGCCCGGCGCAGGATCCGAGCCCACCGCCTCGGCGGTGGTGGCCGATCTCGTCGACGTGACGCGCATGCATACCGCGGACCCGGACGACCGTGTGCCCCACCTGGCCTTCCAGGCCGATGCGCTGGTGCACCTGCCCTGGCTGTCCATCGACGACACCGTGACTTCCTATTATTTCCGCATGCGTGTGGCCGATCGCCCCGGCGTGCTGGCCGATATTGCCCGCATCCTGGCCGACTGCCGCATATCCATTGACGCGCTCTTCCAGCGTGAACCCGGCGAAGGCGAGAACCAGGCCGACGTCATCATGCTCACCCATGAGGCCCTGGAGCGCGACGTCAATACGGCGCTGCAGCGCATCGAGGCCCTGGAGACCGTACTGGCACCGGTGATCCGCATCCGCCAGGAATCACTCGCCTGAAGGGCCGGCGTTCCGCACGTTGATGCCCGGCGAGCTCTGGTTTATGCACGACCGGCCCCTGCAAGAGGTAAGAAGCGCATGAAATACGTATCGACCCGTGGCCGCATGACGCCGGCCGGTTTTCGCGACGTGCTGCTCGAGGGCCTGGCCCCCGATGGCGGGCTGGTGGTGCCCGTTAGCTACCCGCGCGTGGATGCCCTGCTGGGGCGCTGGCGCACGCTGGGCTATGCGGCGCTGGCCGGCGAAGTGCTGGCCCTGTACGCCGATGACTATCCGCGCGCGCAGCTCGACGCACTGGTGCAGGACGCCTATACCGCGCAGATCTTTGGCAGCGCGCAAATCACGCCGCTCGTGGAGCTTGAACCCGGCCTGCAGCTGCTGCAGCTCTCGCAGGGTCCTACGCTGGCCTTCAAGGACATGGCCATGCAGCTGCTCGGGCGGCTATTCGAGACCGAGCTCGCGCAGCGCGGCCAGAGCCTCAATATCCTGGGCGCCACCTCCGGCGATACGGGCTCGGCGGCCGAAGTGGCGCTGCGCGGGCGCAGCGGCCTCAAGGTGTTCATGCTGTCCCCGCAGGGACGTATGAGTGCCTTCCAGCGCGCGCAGATGTATACGCTGCAGGACGCCAACATCGTCAACCTATCCATCGATGGCAGCTTTGACGACTGCCAGGACATCGTCAAGACGATCAACGCCGACCTGGACTTCAAACGCGAGTACCGGCTCGGTGCCGTCAATTCCATCAACTGGGCGCGCGTGGTGGCGCAGGTGGTGTATTACTTCCGGGGGTATTTCGCGGCGACGCAGGAGGCCGGCGCGGTGGTCGATTTTTGCGTGCCCTCCGGCAATTTTGGCAACGTGCTGGCGGGCTGGATCGCCCGCCAGATGGGCCTGCCCATCGGGCGCCTGGTGGTGGCCACCAACGAGAACGACGTACTCGACGAATTCTTCCGCACCGGCGTCTATCGCGTGCGCGGGGGCACGCAGACGCAGGTCACGAGCAGTCCGTCCATGGACATCTCCAAGGCCTCCAATTTCGAGCGCTATGTCTTTGACATCGTGGGACGCGATCCCGAAGTGCTGCGCGAACTGTGGTGGCAGCTCGACACCCAGGGCAGCTTTGACCTCAAGGCCACGCCGTTCTGGCAGCGCGTGCAGGACAGTGGTTTTGCCTCGGGGCGCAGCACCCATGCGGACCGCCTCGCCACCATCCGGGCGCAGTTCGCGCGCGACGGGCGCATGCTGGATCCGCATACGGCCGATGGCGTCAAGGTAGCGCGCGAGCAGCGCCGTCCGGGCGTGCCCATGGTGTGCCTGGAAACCGCCCTTCCGGCCAAGTTTGCCCAGACGATCCGCGAGGCGCTGGGGCGTGAGCCCGTGCTGCCCGCGGGTTTTGCGGGGATGGAGCAGCTGCCGCAGCGCTATACCGAGCTGCCGGCCAGCAGCGCCCGGGTGCGCGACTTCCTGCAAAAGCATGCACTCTGAGTCGCGCCCATGAAGGCCATCGGGCTGATCGGCAACTCGGGCGCCGGCAAGACCACGCTGCTCGAGCGCCTGATCGCCCACTTTGTGCAGGCTGGTCTGCGCGTGGCGGCGATCAAACACGCCCACCACGGCTTTGACATCGACCGTCCGGGCAAGGATTCCTACCGCTACCGCAGCGCCGGCGCTGCGCAGGTGCTGGTGGCCTCGGACGAACGCTGGGCGCTGCTGGGCAGCGAGCCGGCACTGCCGCAGACTCCGGTCCCGGGTGCGGACGCGCCGGACAGCGACGCCGCGCTGGCCGCGGAAGCACTGGCGCAGCGGCGCCAGCTGGAGCGGCATCTGGCGCGCCTGGATCCTTGCGATCTGGTGCTGGTGGAAGGGTTTCGCAGCCAGGGCACGATTGCCTGCATTGAGGTGCGCCGTGTCCTGCCCGACGGCAGTGCCGCCCCGCAGCGCGCGCCGGTTCCCGGCATGATTGCGGTTGCGGCCGATGCGCCCACGGCGGCGCAGCTGCGGCTGCAGCCCGGGGCTCCGGTCGTGCTGGATCTGGACGACGTGACGTCCATTGCACTTTTTATTGCCGCTCACCTGGAGATAACGCTGTGCTGAGCCTGGACGAGGCGCTCGCGCGCCTGCTGGCGGCAGCCGTGCCGCTTGGCGACACCGAAGACGTCCCCACGCAGGCCGCCGGCGGGCGCGTACTCGCGCGCGCGGTGCCGGCGCGCGTGGATGTGCCGCCGCGCGACAACTCCCAGATGGACGGTTACGCGGTGCGCTGCGCAGACGTGGCCCGCGTGCCGGTGTGCCTGCCCGTGGCCCTGCGTGTGGCGGCGGGCCAGGCCGCCGGCGTGCTGCCGCCGGGCGCAGCCGCGCGCATCTTTACCGGTGCGGTGCTGCCAGCCGGCGCCGATGCCGTGGTCATGCAGGAGGCGACACGTGCCGAGGGGGACAGCGTGGTCGTGCTGGAAGCGCCGGCGTCCGGCCAGTGGATACGCCGCCGGGGCAGCGATCTGGCCGCCGGCAGCGAGGCCCTCGCCGCCGGCATCGCGCTGCGCGCGCAGCACCTGGGAATTGCGGCATCGGCGGGCGCGGCGCGCCTTACCGTTACCCGGCGCCTGCGCGTGGCGCTTTTCAGTACCGGCGACGAGCTCGTCATGCCCGGCGAAGAGCCGCTGCACGACGACGGGCGCGGCCGCATCTACAACTCCAACCGCTATTTCCTGAGCGGCCTGCTGCAGGCTCTGGGCTGCACGGTCCTCGACCTGGGGATCGTGCCCGATTCCCTGCAAGCCACGCGCGCGGCGCTGCTGGCGGCGGCCCAGGACGCCGACTGCATCCTGAGTTCCGGCGGGGTGTCCGTGGGCGAGGAAGACCATGTCAAGGCGGCGCTGCAGTCCCTGGGGCGCCTGGACCTGTGGCAGATTGCCATCAAGCCGGGCAAGCCGCTCGCCTTTGGCAATGTGCAGGAAGTGCCTTTTATCGGCCTGCCCGGCAACCCGGTGTCAGCCTTCGTGACCTTCCTGGTGTTGGTGCGGCCCTTCCTGCTGCGGCGCATGGGGGTCCATGCCGTTGCGCCGCGCGCGCAGCAGCTGCCCGCCCGCTTTGCGCGCGCCGCCGATGGGCAGCGACGTGAATTCCTGCGGGTAGGGATCAGCCCCGACGGCGGCCTGGAGGCCTTTGCCAGCCAGAATTCTGCGTTGCTCAGTTCCGTGGCCTGGGCGGATGGCCTGGCGGACATTCCCGCCGGTATCGCGGTAGAGCGTGGGCAGCTCCTGCGCTTTTTGCCCTTCTCCGAACTCACCGGACCGGCCTAGGGCAGGGCGGAGCCATGCGCGTCACGATCCTCTACTTTGCCCGCCTGCGCGAGGCCATCGGTGAGCCCCGCGAGACCCTGGAGCTGCCGGCCGAGGTGCGGACCCTGGGAGAGCTCCAATCCTGGCTGATGGCTCGGGGCGATCCCTGGCACGATGCCTTTACCCGTATCCAGCCCATACGCATGGCTTTGGACCAGGTGGTCCGTGGTGCGGAGGCGCCCCTGCAGGACGGCGCGGAAGTTGCGTTTTTCCCGCCGGTTACCGGGGGTTGACGTGCGTACGACGGATTCGGCTGGTTTTGTCGTCCAGGTTCAGGAGCAGGACTTCGATCCGGGCCAGGTCATCGAGGACTTGCGCAAGCGCAGCACCGGGGCCATCGTCAGTTTTGTCGGCATTGCCCGCGATCTGAGCGGCGATTTTGCCGTTGACACCATCACCCTGGAACACTATCCGGGCATGACCGAACGTAGCCTGGAGGACCTCGTCGCGCGCGCCCGAGCCCGCTGGCCCCTCCTGGGCGCCCGCGTAATCCACCGTTACGGGCGTCTGCAGCCGGCTGACCGCATCGTGCTGGTGGCGGTCTCCAGCCTGCACCGCGACGCAGCCTTTGAGTCCTGCCGCTATCTCATGGATTACCTCAAGACCGAGGCCCCCTTTTGGAAGCGTGAGGCGGGCGCGGGTGGGGAACGCTGGGTGGACGCCAAGGCCAGCGATGAACAGGCGCTGGCGCGCTGGCAGCCGGACGCGACTTGAAAAGGGGGCGAAGCCCCCCATGTATCGGCTTATCCGGGACCCTGTCCGCAACCACGAAGAAGCCTATGCGCCAAGACAAACTCACCACGCGCTTCCAGGAGGCGCTTGCCGACGCCCAGTCTATTGCGGTGGGCAATGACAACCAGTACATAGACCCGCTCCATCTGCTGGGCGCCATGCTGCGCCAGGACGATGGCTCGGCGCGTACCCTGCTGCAGCGGGCGAGCGTGAATGTGGGGCCGCTGGGTGCGGCCGTGGAGGCGGCGCTCAAGCACCTGCCCCAGGTGCAGGGGGGCGATGGCCAGATCCAGGTCAGCCGCGAACTGCTCGCCTTGCTCAACCAGACGGAAAAAGAAGCCCAGAAGCGCGGTGATGCCTATATTGCCAGCGAGCTTTTCGTGCTCGCCCTGATTGATGACAAGGGCGAAGCGGGGCGCCTGCTGCGCGAAAACGGCGCGAGCCGCAAGGCCCTGGAAGCGGCCATCGAGGCCGTACGCGGAGGCGCCGAGGTCAAGTCGGCCGAGGCCGAGGGCCAGCGCGAAGCACTCAAAAAGTACACCATCGATCTCACGGAGCGGGCCCGCAACGGCAAGCTCGACCCGGTGATAGGGCGCGACGACGAAATCCGCCGCTCCATCCAGATCCTGCAGCGCCGCACCAAGAACAACCCGGTGCTGATCGGCGAGCCCGGCGTGGGCAAGACCGCCATCGTCGAAGGGCTGGCACAGCGCATCGTCAACGGCGAAGTACCCGAGACACTCAAGAACAAGCGCGTGCTGACCCTGGACATGGCGGCGTTGCTGGCCGGCGCCAAATTCCGCGGTGAGTTCGAGGAGCGGCTCAAGGCCGTGCTCAAGGAGATTGCCGCGGATGAAGGCCAGACCATCGTCTTCATCGATGAACTGCACACCATGGTGGGCGCGGGCAAGGCCGAAGGCGCCATCGACGCGGGCAATATGCTCAAGCCGGCACTGGCGCGCGGCGAACTGCACTGCATCGGCGCCACGACGCTCGACGAATACCGCAAGTACATCGAGAAGGACGCCGCCCTGGAGCGACGCTTCCAGAAGATCATCGTGGGAGAACCCTCGGTGGAGTCCACCATTGCCATCTTGCGCGGACTGCAGGAGCGCTACGAGCTGCACCACGGCGTCGAGATCACCGATCCGGCCATTGTGGCGGCGGCCGAGCTCTCCAACCGTTACATCACGGACCGCTTCCTGCCCGACAAGGCCATCGACCTCATCGACGAGGCCGCGGCGCGCATCAAGATGGAGATCGACTCCAAGCCGGAGTCCATGGACCGGCTGGACCGGCGCCTGATCCAGCTCAAGATCGAACGCGAGGCCGTCAAGAAGGAAAGCGACGACGCCTCGCGCAAGCGCCTGGGCCTCATCCAGGAGGAAATCACCACGCTGGAGCGTGAATACGCGGACCTGGACGAGGTGCTGCGCTCCGAAAAAGCCGCAGTGCAGGGCGCGGCCACGATCAAGACGGAAATCGAGCGCCTGCGCGCCAAAATGGCCGAGCTGCAGCGCGGTGGGCAGTTCGACAAGCTCGCCGAGATCCAGTACGGCAAACTGCCCCAGCTCGAGGCCCAGCTCAAGACGGCCGAGGCCTCCAGTGCCAAGCGGGAGTTCAAGCTGCTGCGCAAGGAAGTGGGCGCGGAGGAAATCGCTGAGCTCGTGTCGCGCGCTACCGGCATACCCGTGTCGCGCATGATGCAGGGCGAACGCGAGAAGCTGCTGGCCATGGAGGAGCGCCTGCGCCAGCGCGTGGTGGGGCAGGATGACGCCGTGCGTTTGGTCTCCGATGCCATCCGCCGCTCGCGCGCGGGCCTGGCCGATCCCAACCGTCCCTATGGTTCCTTCCTGTTCCTGGGACCCACGGGCGTGGGCAAGACCGAACTGTGCAAGGCGCTCTCCGAGTTCCTGTTTGACAGCGAAGACCATCTTATCCGCATCGACATGTCCGAGTACATGGAGAAGCACTCAGTGGCGCGCCTTATCGGTGCGCCCCCGGGATACGTCGGGTACGAGGAGGGCGGTCAGCTCACCGAGCTCGTGCGGCGCAAGCCCTACAGCGTGATCCTGCTCGATGAAGTGGAAAAAGCGCACGCGGACGTCTTCAGCGTGCTGCTGCAGGTGCTCGACGATGGCCGCATGACCGATGGCCAGGGCCGCACCGTCGATTTCAAGAACACGGTCATCGTCATGACCTCCAACCTGGGTTCGCCGGAAATCCAGCGCATGACGGGCGAAGAACCCGAGGCGATCCGCGAGGCCGTCATGGAGGAGGTGCGCACGCATTTTCGGCCCGAGTTCATCAACCGTATCGACGAGATCGTGGTCTTTGGTGCGCTCGACCGGCGCCAGATCGCCGAGATCGCCCGCATCCAGCTGCGCCGCCTCGAGGCGCGCCTCGCGGCGCAGGACATGAAGCTCGTGGTGAGCGATGCCGCACTGGCGGAGATCGCCAAGGTGGGCTTTGATCCGCTGTACGGGGCGCGCCCGCTCAAGCGCGCCATCCAGCAGCAGATCGAGAACCCGCTCGCCAAGCGCGTGCTCGAGGGCAAGGTCGGTCCGCGCGATGTCGTGCCGGTGGACTTTCGTGACGGGGCCTTTACCTTCGAGCGCACCGTCCACTAGCCAGGGCCGGGGAGGCAGACGTCCCCGGCGCGCGGGCACGGCCAAGCGGAAATAGGCCGCTTTCCACGCCTAATTCGGGCTTTGCGCGGGCCGTTGCGTCCGTGACCTTAGCGGCTGCCGCGCCGATAATTCTGTAATGGACGGCAGCCGTTTTCCCAGCGCACAGCGCAGCAACACGCCTCCCCAGGGCGGCCTGCGGCTGGCCCAGCTGCTGGGCGCACTCAGCTACGCCCTGGACCTTACCGAAGGCCAACCCGAGGGCCATTGCGTACGCTGCTGCTGGATCGGCATGCAGATGGGCCAGGCGCTGGGCCTCGAAGGCCCGGCCCTGCGCGACCTCTATTACACGCTGCTCCTCAAGGACCTGGGCTGCAGCAGCAACGCGGCGCGCATCTGCGCGCTCTACCTCACGGACGATCTGGCCTTCAAGCGCGACTACAAGCTGGTGGGCGAGGCCCTGCCACAGGTAGTGCGCTTTGTCCTGGACCATACCGGTCTGCACGCCGGTCTGTCGCTGCGCTTTCGCAGCATCCTCAACATCTTCCAGAACGGTGGCCAGATCGCGCGCGAACTGGTGGAAACCCGGTGCCAGCGCGGCGCTCAGATTGCGCTGCAGTTGCGCTTTTCCCAGACGGTGGCCGATGGGATCCAGAGCCTGGACGAACACTGGGACGGGGGCGGCAAGCCCCAGGGCCTGATGGGTACAGCCATACCCCTGGGTGCGCGCATCGCGCTGCTGGCCCAGGTGGTGGATGTCTTCCACAAAAGCGGCGGTGCACAGACCGCCCGCGACGAAGTCACCCGGCGCACGGGCAGCTGGTTCGATCCCGAGATGGTGCATGTTTTCCTGCGCATCTCAGAGGGCGCGGCGTTCTGGTCCACGCTGGCGGCGCCGCGGCTCGAAGAACATGTCTTCGCGCTCGATCCGGCGGCCGATGCCATACCCGTTGATGAGGATTACCTGGACGACATCGCCGCCGCTTTTGGCCAGATCGTCGACGCCAAAAGCCCCTACACCAGTGGCCATAGTGGCCGCGTTGCCCTGTATGCCGACCTGATCGCCCAACGCCTGGGCCTGAGTCCCGAGCGGCGCCGCTGGTTGCACCGGGGGGCGCTGCTGCATGACCTGGGAAAGCTGGGCGTGAGCAATGCCTTGCTGGACAAGCCCGGCAAGCTCGACGAGGCCGAGTGGGTCACCATGCGTGGTCACGCCGCGCTCACGCAGGCGATCTTGTCGCGCATTGATGTCTTTGCGGAACTCGCCGCCGTGGCCGCGGCCCACCATGAACGCCTGGATGGCAAAGGCTACCCGCGCGGCCTGAAGGCAGACGAGATCAGCCTGGAGACGCGCATCATCACCACGGCCGATATCTTCGACGCGCTGACGGCCGACCGGCCGTATCGGCCCGCCGTACCCGTAGCCCGGACCCTGGAAATCATGGCCGGGCAGCTGGAAACCGCCCTGGACCGCCGTTGCCTGGACGCGCTGACGCAAGCGGTGGCCGCACTGGAGCAACTGGGCGGCCGTGTGCCAGCCTGAACGGGCGGTGCGCAGGTTCAGGGAACTGGATTTTCATGCGAAGATCGTGCGCCATCCGGGGGGATGGCGGATTTTCGGATGCGGGGTCCATGCGGCTATTTCGGGAACTGCAGCGGCGGGGGGTGCTCAAGGTGGCCATAGGCTATCTGGGCGTGAGCTGGCTCACGCTGGAGATCGGCCACACCCTGTTCCTGATCTTTGAGCTGCCCCATGCGGGGCTCCAGGCCATCTTCGCGCTGCTGGTGCTGGGCTTTCCGCTGGCCGTCTTTGCCACCTGGCAGGGCTGGTTGGGCGATGCGCTCGCCCAGGGCGCTGGCGCAGGCACCGCCGGATCAGCGATCGCGCCGGAACACGCAGCGCATGGGCAGGCTGCGGGCCACCACGAGGGCCACGAGAGCGCCTGGCACGCCGCGGTCTTTGGCCTGCTGGTGGTGCTGGTGATTGCTATCGCCATCGGAATACGGTTCTTTGGCATGGAAGGCGGGCACGGGGGGAGCGAGCACGCCGCTGCCGCCCATGGTGCCACGGCGCCACCCGAAGCCCCAGCCGTGGCGGTTGCGGCGGCATTTACGCCACCACCCCATTCGGTCGCGGTGCTGCCCTTCGTGAACATGAGTGGTGATCCCGGGCAGGACTACTTCTCCGATGGCCTGTCCGAAGAACTGCTCAATTCGCTGACCAGCGTGCGGGATCTGCAGGTGGCTGCACGTACTTCGTCCTTTTCCTTCAGGGGCAAGGACCTGGATATTGCGGAAATTGCGCACCGGCTTAACGTTGGGGCGATACTCGAAGGCAGCGTGCGCCGCGACGGCACCCGGATACGCGTTACGGCCCAGCTTATCAATGCGGTAAGCGGTTTTCACCTGTGGTCGCAGACCTATGACCGTGACCTGCGTAATGTCCTGGTATTACAGACGGAAATCGCAACGTCGGTGACCAGGGCGTTGCAGGCCAGCCTGCTGGCCGATACAGCAGAGTTGATGGAAGTAGGGGGTACGAGCAATCCTCAGGCCTTTGACGCGTTTTTGCGTGGCGCCGGTGTGAGTGGAGACGATCGTTCCAGCCACCTTGCCCGTATTTCTGCGTTCGAGGAGGCTGTACGGATAGATCCCGGATATGCCAAGGCCCATGCGGCATTGGCGCGTGCCGTCGGTCAATTTGCAGGCAGTTATAGCTCGGTGGCGGACGCGCGGATCGAGCGGGCTCGTGCGTTGGCTGCAGCACAACGTGCCGTGCAATTGGCACCCGAGCTTGCCGAAGCACACCTTGCACTTGCCGCAACGCTCGATTCCAGCATGCTGGAATTTCGAAAGGCTATGCCGGAGTACGAGCGGGCACTGACGCTGGGGCCTGGCAGCGCGAAAGTTTTGGGAAACAGTGCGGAATTCCTGAGCCGCATGGGTCATTCTGAAGCGGCTCTCCTGAATGCTCGGCAAGCGGTAGCCCTGGATCCGGTCAATGCGCACTCTTATGGAAATCTCGGCCGTGTTCTGTATTTCAATCGACGCTATCCGGAGGCTATAGCAGCGTTCAACCGAGCGTTGAGTTTGGACGCGCACGCGCGCTGGGCTACGGCATTTCGCGGTTTCAGCTACCTAGGCCTGGGTCAGGTGGCCGCCGCAATAGATTCTTGTCGCGTCCCTCCCGTATCCTGGGTTTCGCAGTTGTGTCTGACGGTGGCCTTTCACAAGATGGGGGATCTTGTGTCTTCGAAAAAAAACTTCGATGAGCTTATGGCGAACCAAGGAGACGCGCTGGCATACCAGTTCACGGCCATTTATGCCCAATGGGGAAACACGAATGCGGCGCTGGACTGGCTTGAGACCGCCTACCGTAATCATGACCCCGGTTTGGCTTGGCTGAGGGTGGATGCGTTTGTAGACCCGCTCCGCCAGGATGCCCGCTTCAAGGCAATCGAAAAAAAACTGAATTTTCCAGATTAGCTAACCATGCGGCTATTTCGGGAACTGCAGCGGCGGGGGGTGCTCAAGGTGGCCATAGGCTATCTGGGCGTGAGCTGGCTCACGCTGGAGATTGGCCACACCCTGTTCCTGATCTTTGAGCTGCCCCATGCGGGGCTCCAGGCCATCTTCGCCCTGCTGGTGCTGGGCTTTCCGCTGGCCGTCTTTGCCACCTGGCAGGGCTGGTTGGGAGATGCGCTCGCCCAGGGCGCTGGCGCAGGCACTGCCGGATCAGCGATCGCGCCGGAACACGCAGCGCATGGGCAGGCTGCGGGCCACCACGAGGGCCACGAGAGCGCCTGGCACGCCGCGGTCTTTGGCCTGCTGGTGGTGCTGGTGATTGCCATCGCCATCGGAATACGGTTCTTTGGCATGGAAGGCGGGCACGGGGGGAACGAGCACGCCGCTGCCGCCCATGGTGCCACGGCGCCAGCCGAAGCCCCAGCCGCGGCGGCTGCGGCGGCATTTACGCCACCACCCCATTCGGTTGCGGTGCTGCCCTTCGTGAACATGAGTGGTGATCCCGGGCAGGACTACTTCTCCGATGGCCTGTCCGAAGAACTGCTCAATTCGCTGGCCAACATCCCTGCCTTGCACGTGGCCGCGCGGACCTCGTCGTTTTCGTTCAAGGGAGCAACGGTCGACACCAAGGAAATCGCGCACCGCCTCAACGTGGGCGCTCTCCTGGAGGGAAGCGTACGGCGCGAAGGCACGCATGTGCGCATAACGGCGCAACTCATCGATTCCGCAAGTGGATTTCACCTGTGGTCAAAGACCTACGACCGGGACTTGCATGGAATCCTTGCGCTGCAGGCGGAAATTGCCAAGGCGGTAACGCTCGCCTTGCAGGCGAGCCTGACGGACAGTGCTACGGCGGCGATTGAACTTGGCGGCACCCAGGTACCTGATGCCTTTGATGCCTACCTGCGTGGGGAAAAGTATCCCTTTCGTACTCACGATCCACTGGCCACAGCCCCGCAGATTGCCGCATTCTCGGAGGCCATACGACGGGACCCTCGGTATGCCAAGGCCTACGTGGGCAGGGCATTCGCGCTTGCCAGCGCAGCGGAGTCGGGTAAAGTTTCCGG
>Ga0209067_10001112_pt1 | contig 16881 bp, 20 predicted proteins | sample ColStrG_CSR_2013_FD_187199 | JGI IMG/M metagenome (GOLD analysis project Ga0209067, IMG submission 187199) | Freshwater sediment microbial communities in response to fracking from Pennsylvania, USA - Cold Stream Run_MetaG_CSR_2013 (SPAdes)... | ecosystem: Environmental > Aquatic > Freshwater >...
CCTCCGGTGGATATACCAAGATCACCCCCACCCCCACCGCCGCCCCCTCCGGCGATTGTGCCAGAATTAGTAATAGTAACTGGCCAATTAAGGGTAATAGCATCTGTACCATTAGCACCAGCAGTAGCTGCCCCAGTAAAACCAGCACCAATACCGCCATTACCTCCGTTACCCAAAATAGTACCGTTGTTAATAATAGTGATAGTAGAACCCAAAGACCAACCAGAGCCTGTAGTAAGTGTGCCAATAGTTCCGTTAATAGTAAATGTAACTGCTCGGGATCCAATCATGCCAGCAGCAGTAGCTGCATTAAAAAGATTTACATTTGTTTGGGGACCAGTAATAGTAACAGCAAGGGGAGAAGCAGCCCCTAATGTCAAATAGTATGGATCAATAAAACTTGTATTGTTGCTAAAGTTAAATGTACCTGTAGAAGCAACACCCATAGTAGCGTTAGTATCAAAAAACAAATACAAGGGTGTGACAGTAATTGTAGTACCTAAAGTACCTGATACCTGTAATTGTAAAGATACAATAACAGTAGAATTGGTCCCACTACCGCCAGTCATTAGGACATTGACAAACATTGTGGTGCCGCCCACAGTAGTGCTGGCATCATCCACAACAAGCAATTGCCCTATTTGACCTACTTTATAGCCTGATAAAGTAGTAGGGGGGCTAACACCATTATTAGGGTAACTAGCGACAGTGATAGTACTAAGATCGTAGCTGCTAAGAACTTTGAAAGCTTCACGTGTTGATACTGCATGGTTGGGGTTTTCGCCAAACTGCTTCTCCTGAATAGGGTAGCAATCAACATAGTTCAGGGTGTTAGGTTCCCGAGTAGCGTTGTTTGCAACTTCAATAGGAGAACCCAACGCTGGTACACGCGTTACGTTGTGACTGTCCCCCTGTGGTGCTTTAGTGTAAGCCATTAGCGGAATCTGGGTTGCATGAAGAATCCGCCTTCTTCTGTACCAAAGGACAGGCAGGTTTCGATTGCTTCGTCTCGGTCATTCTTAAGTATGCCCCGTTGGGTCTGGTCAATGCCATACTCTGGAGCAAGGTCATAAGCCAGTCCATAGGTTAGAGCTTTTGTCCATTCGATGGGGAAATCGGGTTCGTCCGTGCCCGTGGTGAAGTCTTGGTAAGGTCTTTGGTAGCGGATATACAGACTACCATTGACTTGCCAATACGTTGGGTCTGGGAGAGGCCAGAGTTTGATAACCCCGGTGTTCCGGAGCGGTTGATAGAAGATGTGGACTGGTGCGCCAGTGGCAGTCTTGTTAGACAGGATTTCATAATCTTCGTAGGTATAAATGTTCAATGGTACTGTGATTAGACTAGTGTTATCCAAACGAGTGGCTTGAATGACCTTTAGTGGGGCTACCCCGGTGTAAGTGTTACCTAGGGCAAGCGTAAGGCCATTGTAAGTACCCAACTGACTCATTGGAATGGTAGTCTCAGCTATGGCCCATACAGGCATTCCAAATGCCATGTATTGCTTGATGAGAGGGTTAATGGCAAACTGGGCCGCTACGTACCGAGGATCAGTCGTAGTTAATGTTTCAAAGTCCCCTAGAATACCAATCTTACGACAAGCACCTGTAATGATGTTTGTCTGATTAGTACTGTAGGAGTATACGCCAGAGGTAGCCATCAGGTTCCAAGCACACCAAAAGTTTTAAGGTCAAGAATAAGCTGAGCAACTGCAGCAGCAAGATTGGGGAGAGTAATAGAACCTGCAGCAAAAGAAGCTTGTTTAGCTCCGCCTGTGGGTGTTCCGTAACCAGTAGAAGTGGCTGTAGCTAAAGTAGCTGCTCCGGTAGGACTAAACGACATAGCTAGTGCATTTCCTGTACCTCCAACGGGTGTAACAAACAATTGCAAGCCTATGCCAGAGCCCGCAGCTACGCCACCCCCGGTGGAACCTATACGTGTATTAGTTGTTGCATAATCCCAAAAGGCTCGATTACCACCACCACTAAAATTAGTGTCGGAATTAGAAAGAGAAATAGAGCCATTAACTTGTAATTTAGATGTAGCCCCGTCTGTGCTAGTATTAATTAGCACATTACCTAATGGGGTTATTTGTAGTCGGGTGGCATTATTTGTACCTAGGTTTAATACGGAAGTGGCATCTTGGGCAATAAGAGACATGCCTCCAGAATAGGCATTTAGATAGCCATAGTTCGCCCCATTTGCCGCAGAAAAAGATAGGCTAGCAGCACCAGTAACGCTAGAATTCCCTATGCGAGCATTAGTGCCGTTAGTGCCATCAGAGCCCCATAGTTGAAGTCCATAACCGTACGATCCCGCATATTGAGTAAGGTATAAAGTAGTGGCAAGAGAGGTAGGTGCGGCTAGATTCCAAGCTCCGGTAGGGTACAGAATTCCAGCATCTGTGGCACCGTTATTTACAACAAAGTGAATAGCATTACTGGTTTGAGTTCCTAGTACTAGATCTCCGTTTGCGGAATAAAGATAAGTAGCGTTAGGAAGTGACAGGCTACCGGTCCCACTAAACGTAGAACTGTTCATACCAAAATCACCATAGTACGTACTAGACGTACCAAGGTTGTTGGATACAATATAATCTGCACTAGCTGCTGTACCGGAACTAGTGTTTTGAATAATATCTTGGGCATACCCGTTAGTGGAAATGCCATAAACAAAACCTAGGCCGATATCAGAATAACTGAGACCCCCAAGAGTAAAAGTAGTGAGGCTGGGAAATGTTCCAGAGTATACTGCTTTGTTTACATCATTCAGCCAAGAGGCTAGGATCGGAGTAGTGCCGTCTACAAATGTAGTATTAGCCAAAATAATTCCTTAATTTAATGTCTTTCCATTGAGAGTCAACGTGAGAATCCATTTACTTGCTCCGATTAAAGTTCTGCCGTCCAATAAACGGTCTGCGGGACGGCATTTGCTGCCCCCGTGTTACCCACTTTTACATAACAAAAAACCGTTGTTGAATTGAGCCCCGAAACCCCTAAAACATTATTGGCGACGGACCCCAAAAGAGTTATTTTTGTTGGCGTTGCCGTAAGCCCGTGATTAAATGACCCGCCATCAGCAATAGATGCGCTTCCCGAATTTGATTCTTCCCTAATGGCAATATTGGTGCCGCCAGAATTTGTAATTCTGGAGATCCAATTTCTTACTTTGTTGTTTTGCACATTGAAGTCGTTGCACAAAGTTCCCAAAAGAATCCCCGTGCCGTTGCCCGCCCCAACGATATTGTTACCCTCCACTAAGCCGTAATTTATTCCATCAAGCCTTATCGCGCCCCCTGCCGATCCGCCGCTTCTAACCCTAAACATATTTCCAGAAACTTTAACTTGATTTAATACTAAAGAAGCATTCCCAATAATCCTTAACATGTAATCGCTGATAGACGTTTCGACAAAACTATTACCCATCACCTCAATAAGCTCAAAAGAACCGGTGCCTGATCCAGCGTCTATTTGGATACCATTTGCCGCCGTACTTAATTGGTCAAATACGTTATTGTGAAAATAAAGCTGCCCGCTATTAAAAGAAGAAAATAAAGAAAACGTACAAAAAATCCCTTTTGTTAAATTTTGAAGAAACGTATTTTTCATGAAAGACGAACCGCCGCCACCTTGCCAATAAATTCCCACGGCCCCCGGCCCACCAGATGGGTTCCCCTGAAAATAATTTTTATAAATGTTCGCCCCGCCAGCATCACGGTTGTATGTGTTGTCTATGAATATTCCAATCCCTCCCGGTTGCACTATGTTCGTAAAATAACAATCGTGAACATAGGTGGACTCCGCCCGAATTAAGTTGACCCCTATCCCACAACTATTAAAAACACATTTTTCTACGGTGCTATTTATATTTGCCGTTGCCCCGCTAGTTATTGTGATTGCAGCCCCGGTATGTGATGCAATGCCCTGAAAATTCAAACCGTGAAAAAAAACCGCATCGTCCGTGTTAACTGTAAAATTTATCCCCGATGCGGTAATTGGGTAAATATTTGTTCCTGCGTTGAATGGGTAATATCCAACCCCCTCTCCCAATATTTCTAATCCGTTAGTAATTGATACGCCCTCAAAACGATATTTTCCCCACGGAAAAAACAATCTACCGCTACAAGCATTAACTGCTGCCTGAACTGCAGAAGAATGATTAAGGGATGGCGACCAAGATTGCACATCCGCTATTTGGGCCGGAGTCATAAAATCAAAAACGCTTAATCCTGGCTCTATTAGACGCTCGCTAACCGTAGTAGCAACAGCACCAGTACCCGGAGGGGTGTAAGAAATAAGAGCAGCACCAGCAGTGGTGCCACTTTGATTAACAGCTTTGTCAACACCGTTAAGCCATGCCGCATTTACTACTGTTTGTCCATCTGTAAACTGTGTCATGCTGTCCCCGAAATACCCCAGCCAGCAACAAAGGTGCCTGAGATAGTAGTTGTATTTGTAGCTCCGCTGGTGCCGTTAGGATAGCCAGCAGTCTTAGATCCGCCATTTTCCCAGAAAGTAAGGGAACCGGATACTGCGCAACCAGCTACCCCCTGCCCTGCTACACCCACTGAATTCATCAGGGTGCATGCCTGTACTATACCGGAGTAGTGGTCACCATCATTGTCAAACGTGTAAGGTAGGATGTTAGATTTCTCTTGAACACCGCGAACAAAGTCCTGTGGGTGACGGGGTTCCCAGTCTTCATCGCAGACTAGTAGCCCATCCCACCGTTTCCGTATCTCGTTTGATTTGTATTTCCTACCGCAGGACATGCAGTAGATATTAAACAAACCAGATACAAAGACTTCCTTATCATCTAACACTAGGCATCCTTATGACGGACTATTTCTTTTAGGTCATCCAGCTTGCGCCAGAGTTCGTCTTTAAATTCGCTGAAGTCATCTTTGAGGAGGTAGTGTACTTTAACATCGACTACTTCCTTTGCTAGTTCCCGATGTAGTTTTTCGATAGTTTCCATACGCCCCTTTGTATCCTCTAGTTGTGTCCTCATTAGGTACAACAGAACGGCTAAAACCCCATTAAGTACCCAGCTAATAAGATGTAGGTTGTCCATTTAGAATGATGCTAGTACAGTAACTTGGGGTAGTGTCCCCGTGATTGCAGTTACGTTAGCACGTACAAAACGCCACGTAGACTGCACAGCAAAGCCGTCAGCAGCATAAGTAGCGGTACCACCCGTTAGAGTAATAGTGCCTAGTGGCGTAGAGTTCCAATAGTTATTGGCAAACGTAATGTAGTAAATACCCGTGGTGCCGGTAAAGGTAGCAGACAGGGTTAGACTGGTAGCAGCTACTGCAGAAAGAGTAACGCCTAGGGGCAGACCTGTAGCGCCTAGGGCAATCATACCCACGCCCAAAGGACCCATAATTTGTGGGTTGCCTCCCTCAGGTAGACCCCGAAGGGCAGAGGCAGTTGGAGGAACCAGCCACATGTTGGGGTAAGGTACAGAGAGGAAACTCTGGTATGGGAGGCTGTTAATGCTGCGTTGACCGGTAGGCTGATTGTTACCATCCAGTACGTTAAACGTATTGTACGTAGTCGTAGGAATAGTTACAGTAGCAGAACTGTTAGTAAGTTGAACAGGTAAAAGAACGCCTGCACCAGACAGTGCATCGTTAGTACCTTGAATAGTAATTGTGGCTGTTGGGCCGGCAACGGTATCCGTCAGAATAGCTTGGAAACCGGTATAAATTGAGTCCTTGTATTTACCAAGGGAGGGAGTTGCAATAGCAGTGTAATTAAGACCGATGTTGGGATCTCCCCAGATAAAAGGCCGTACACCTGCACCTGAGCTTACGAGAGTGGCATTAGACATGAGAAGTCCTTAGAAGTAAAGATGGCCCCTCGCGGGGCCACCTGTATTACTGGAAGTAGTACACAAAAATAACCCAAGGACCGCCAACAGTTGACGCGGTAACCGAGCCAGCCGTAACAGTTTCTTGGTAGTAACCAGTCATCTGAAGATCCAGACCGGGCTCAACAAAGTAGTTATAGTTACCGTCAGCACCCAGCAAAGCATTCAGTGCGCCAGAGACGCTCCAAATTTGTGGGGTACCAGCAGTAGTGTTATAACCCAGAACTTGAGCAGGCTGAGCATTCCAATAACCTTGGACAGAACCTGCAGTGCTGCTTTGGGAAGCAAACACGCCTACGTTCTTAAGGCCGGGAAATACTTGGAAGCCCGTAGCAATACCACCTGTAAAGACGTTCGCTGTGCCGAAATAACTATCGGCTACAACTAGACCCAACGTACCAAGAGACACACCTTGGAAGTTGTTGTTGGATACGTTTACACCAAACGAGCTACCAATAGCACCACACTGAATAGCTTGGGTAGTAGTGGCAAGTAGGGTGACAGTAAACTTACATGGGTCAGTAGCGTCAGGAGTGACGGTATAAGACGTCTTTGTACCTTGGTTAGGACCCCCAACGGTGTTGGTAACAACACCATTAACCGTGATAGGCGTACAGTTATTGAACGCCGTGGGAGTTGCATAAGCAGCACCAGTACCCTGTACAACAGCAACGCAATCACTAATAAGAACCGTGTCTGAACTGGTCAGGCCGTGAGCGTATGCGCAATAGACAGTAGCCGTAGTTGAGGAGGTTGGGGCTGAAATACCAAGAACTGGTAGAACTTTGCCGACACGAACTGTGGCAGCAATACCGGTACCAGTAGGAGTGGCTAGCTGGGGATTAGTGATGAACATACCTGCGATAGTAGATTGCGCAGGGAATTCAGCCTTTAGGCCCCGTTGATTGCCATAACCTTGTTGAATAGCATAACCAAACGTGTTGGTGTTAGTTGGATTGCTTAGGCCCTGATAAATGTCTTGACGTCGCACAGCGAACGTCTTGAGCATCAGGGTTTTGGCTGCAGATGATGGTGTAATGAATTGATCAGGATATTTAAACATATTGTCTCCTAGAAACAGGGGCCGAAGCCCCTGCTTTCATTACGCGCCTGCTGAACCGAACAGACCGCGAGGATCGCTCCAGCCGAAGCTGTAACGTCCAGTAGCCTTGAACTTAGCATTCTCCGTATCAAAATCATTGTCTTCGCTGAACTCGTCTTCACGGCGCTCGAAGTACTTCATGCCATCTGGCACGTTAGTACGGATGAACCATGCATCTGGGTCAGTAAAGAAGTGATTCATGATGATGCCCTTGGGGAACTTACCCATGTCGCGGAGAGCATTCAGATCATTAAGGTCACCACCAACACGTTGAGTGGAGTGGAGGATCCGATGCGCTTCAAACTCAAGGTTCCAAGGCACAATCAGTGATTCAGGAATTGCAGAGATAATCAGGCCACGGTCATTCTGGAACACGCTGATCTGAACAATTGCTTGCTCAAGGGCGGCTTCAGAGAGGTCAGAAGGCACTGCTAGTGTGTTGCTCCACGTACCACCGACAACGTTGGGGTGAGCCGAGTTGATCAGTGAAACGCCATCGCCGCCGAGGTATGATGCATTGAATGCACGGTTATACACGTTGGCACCTACGATCTCCTTGGTTTGACGCATGGAGAACGCAAGACCCTTAGCACGCTTCTTGGCTGCTACGTCATAGAGATCATCTTCAAACATTTCACGAGTGATGATGAAACCTAGGCCGTATACAATGTGCGTGTATCGGGTGATGAAGCCTTGGCGTTGGGTGTCATAACTGATACCGCTGCCTTCAGGCTTTTGGATTGCGTAACCGAAGGACGTAACAAGCACGTCTTCTTCATAGTTACGGGTTGATGTTTCTTTCTCGAAAATCTTGTCAAATTCGACAGGATACTCGTTGTAGGCTTCCCCGTACCAAGCATTGACGCCGGGCCAGAGAGCCTTACTAAACGAGCCAGTAGTGATTGGCATACTCATAGTTTAGCTCTCCTTAAATTCCGGCAGTACCAGTTGAACCCATAAAGTGTGAATTAATGTAGCATTCCACTTTAGGATACAGACCAGCAGTGCTCAAGTCTTGGTCAATACGCATAACATAACGAAGGATCGTGAGGCCCAGAGTTGCCGTAGTGGCAGCAGTGGATACGTCAACCATCATGTTGGAAAGACCGGCACCAAAGTTAGACGTCGCAGCGGTAGCAATATATGGGCTAGCATTCAGACCAATATAGTTAGTACCAGCAGCAGCGGAAATGTTTGGTGCAACTGCAACGCCAGCAGCGCCACAGAGTTGTGCTTCAAAGATAAGGTCAGGTGCGTCAGCTACCCAGACATAACGGCCATTGGCGTTAGATGCGGGGTTGAAACCTGAGTTTTGTAAGTTCGTGGGATCCGCGAGGAAACCTACGATAGCACCAAGAATAGGTACTGTACCTGCAGTAGCGAGGCGGCCAACGATGGGAATACCAACTGGGTAATTAGACCAAATAGGGCTAACAGTGGAAGAGGTAGTACCAACGTAGGCAACCAAGTCACCAACAGCGTACGTGTTTGCATCCGTGCTTGGGATGTAGTACAGGTTCGACTGGCCATTATACATGGAACCATTCATATGTCGAACAGGACGGAATCCGGCAGGACGATTTACGTTTGCCATTAATTTCTCCTAGATTACTTCCTAGGCGCGTTTACGGAGTTCCTCAGTGAGTTTAACTTGCCCGTATTGGCCTTCAGAAGCTTGTGGGTTTTTAATTCCAGCTTCCTTGGCGTCCACAACTTTAGACTTCTCGTCTTGGTCTTCTTCGTAGAACTCGCGTTCAATAGACACTAAAATTTGTTTCTTCGTACCGCCAACGGAAATTGAGTTGTCCGTGGCAGAGGGGACGTCAGTACGCTGTCCCCCGACGAGATGGCTCTTGATAGGTTCGATACGATAGCCAGCTTCTTCAAACATGGCAATACGATCAGGTGTAGCATCAATAAGCCGATAAGCCCTATCGGGGTCTGTATTAACGATTTGCAAGCGTTGACGGGTGCCAACTGGCTTGCGCTTAGGGCGCACTGGCGCTTTGGTTTTGTTCTCTACTGTTGTCTTTTCCATGTTACAGTCCCTTTGATCTCTTGATCTGTTCTTTATATTCCTTCTCGTCTATCTTCGCTCCGGCGCGGATCATACGCTTCATAACCCGCTCTTCCTCTTCCGTAAGCTTGAATGTGCCTGCTGTGGATCGGCTCTGTCTACCGGTAGTCACATCTGGGGCATCATCCTTGTTAGGATTGCGCTTGACAAACTTCTCAGGAAATTCTTCACGTGCCAATTTATTAATCTCCACTAGTACATCAGAAGGGCTCTTACCTTGTCGTGCAAGTAGGGCTCCCATGCCGTCAGCCCATGCAGTCATCTTAACATCCTTTTCATACCAAGGATTGGACTGCTTAAACTGCGTATATTCTGGATGTTCTTGCTGGCCGGCAGTAGCAACTGGTGCGCTCTGCTTCTGTGACGTTACTTCATCAATGCGGTCACGGAGATCTTCGGCCTTGGCCAGATCATTGTCTTCCAAGGCCTTCTTACGCTCGGCCTTCAGTTCCCTGATAGCCCGCTCGTAGGTAGCCTGTTCGATGGTTTGGTTATGCTTTGATAGGGCATCGACACCCTTCTTTAGATCACGGATCTGCTTGTGCTGGTCTTCGATCTTGTCAAAGAGAGACTTGCGGTCCATGAATTCTTCCGCAGGACGCCACTTTTTACCCGCGTTCTTTGGATCAGCCTTGAAGTCCTCTTCGGGTTGCCACCCGTTTTCGAGTGCTTGGGCTTCTACGTCTGGTACTTCTGGTGCATCACTCATGCTTACTCCTGTATTTGCAAACTACGTCCTCATCATTGATGACAAGATATTTCTCGTCTTCGTTATCAAGGGCAGGTACAATCTTACCTGCATACTTCGCAAATACTACAGTGTCTCCCACCTTGATACCGCTGATGTAATGCTCGCTGCAAGAGGGGCCAATGTCAAGGACAGTTCCCTTGTCAATACCAGCCTGCATGCGCTCTAGGTCTTTTTCTGTTTCCTTTGCTAGTGCAAACCCTGCTTGGCGTGCCCGCTTTAGAACCGGGTCTTCTACTGCCAGTGACTTAAGGACAAGTTTGCAACCAACTGCTTCAACTGGATGTGTCATTGTGCTCCTCTGGGAAAATACTTGTGTCGAACTCTACATCAAGGATATCTTTTAAGCCCTTGAGGTAGCCTGCTCGGTAGCGGTCATACAACTGGTCTTGTCCAGCCGTTGCACCTAATTCAATTTCTCCGTCTCGGATTAACTCTCGTATAGCTTGGAAAAACTCTTGAGTTACTGCGTCGTTTTTCCAGAATTGGAGGTCTTTGCTTGTGCTGTTGATTTTATTACCTCGTTCTTAGTTTTTGCAGCCTCTTCTTGCTGCTGCATTCCGGCTTGATGGGCTTCTTGGTCCTGCTGCATCCCCATTTGATGCTGTTGCTCTGTGTGGACTGCCTGTTGCTGTGCACTGGCCATGTCTACCGACATTTTTGCGTGTGCTTTAGCGGCATCCAGCTTGAGTTCCATTGCCTTCTTTTGAAGGTCCATCTGATGGGCCTGAGCCTTGAATTGCAGGTCAGCACCCTGTTTCTGTTGATCCATCTGCATGGACTGTTGCTGGGCTTGCTGCTCCAGCATGATCTTGGCTTGTTCCGCTTTGGCCTTCTCTTGAATAGCCATCATCTTGGGATCCGGGGGTTGCTGCACTGGGGCAGGGTGTCCGGTCTGCTGCATGCCGGGAATTAGTTCTTGCCAGTTCGGCTGCTCTTGCGCTTGCAAGATCCGCATCAAGACTTTCTGGGGATCCAAAGCCGGTCCAAACGCCTGCATAAGCTCCATCAGGGCTTGGGCCTTCATCAACTTTTCGGTTTGTGTGGTAGCTGTAGGATCCGCTGTTGGGCATACGTCATATACCTCACTATCAAAATCTTCGGGGTTTACAGCCTTTTGTCCAAGGACTTCTAGGTAGGTTTCCTTGTCCAGATAGTAGTTATTTAGCTTGAATACTTTCTTGTATTCCTTGGCCAGAGAACGGTAAATACGTTTGTATATAGCCGTAAAAACTTTCATTCCCTGTTCGATGGTAGCCATGGTGGTAGTGGCCGGTGTGTTTTGACCGGGCATCTTCCCAGTAAAAATCTCCGCCACTGATGCAAGTTCCTTGCCGCTGGAAATCAACATTCCCAATAATTGGAATAGAACCGAGGAAGGTTCTTTTGTTGGAAGCGGTACGATTTGTTTTCGTAGGTCATCTCCTGTAGCATTGACAGCACGCCACTCACCGGGGGTGAACTGGCTGGTGCCCATCTTCATGCGAAGACCCTTACCAATAAAACCAATCTGCATGTTAGCCAGCGTACCGGCATCAATGAGTTGGTTCAGGATGGAGTTTATTCCCTCGTTAATCGGGCCAAGCAGGTGCCCAAAACCATAGTCATAATAGCTACCGTCAGGATTAGGTATAAAACCAAACTTCGTGTAATAGTTGACAGGTTCATAGCAGACCGGCTTGCCTTTCTTGTCCAGCTTGACACCGTTTTTGGTGTATCGTGCAGAAATACGGAGAATTTTCTTGGAGCTATGGTCAAAAGTTACGATATACGGCTCACGGAGCCCGTCATCATTAAGATCTAGCCATGTATGCTGCTCAATAATCTTGAACGGCGTAGTCCAGTCCACAGTTTTCTGTTTTTTCATGGTCTGGTTTAGCTGGGAAGCCTCTGGAGAAGGGGCATTCCCTAGATCTACGTCGAGGTATTCACCACCACGGATCTTTTCTTCAATCTTGTTCTTGGACAACCACAGGATTTCGGAGACACGCTCGCATTCATCTAGGTTAGTGGTCCAGTAATCTACAACAAAGTTCTCAGGATAGACCAAAGTAGACTGGATCTTGTCCGTAACTTTGCAGTAATACGTCTTTTTGTGCATCATTCCTACCACAGATACCTGCAGCAGGAGCTTGTCCATGTCCTCTTCCCAGTAATCCAGTGACTGCATTAACTGCCATGACATGTACTTGCCGATACGATTACCGGTGTCTGTCTTGGATCCGTCCGGATCGTTTCCCCAGACTTGGGCTTGGACAATGTTGCCGTCAGCAGGAACAAGGCTAGGATAAGCGCGAGCAGAAAACTGCATGGCAGCAGTACTAATAAGAGGATATTTGATATTTGATGCATCAGGCCATGGAAAAGTCTTTTTCTCAGAGATTTGACCTGCGAGTTTGAGCCATTCCTTTGTAGCCATGATCCACATCTTGCGGCTATCTTCATCATCTTCAAATCCCCGAAAGCACTCATTGGCAATCTTGGCTAGCTCATCCTTGTCCAGCTTTTTGGCAAGGTTAGTGGACTGGAGTGCAATGTCAAACGCATTGTCCATCTGATCCTGCTGCGCATCCTCGTCAGGAGGCTGCTGGGGCGCTTGTTGGGGTGGGGGTTGCTGCCCCCCTAGCGACACCTGCCCGGGAGCGCCTCCTGAGCCCATCTGAGGCATTTGGGGGCTAATACCCGGTGGGGAAATAGGTTGTTGGTAGGCCATCGAATTTATTACCTTTTTTATTGTTCCAATTTGCAGGAACAACTTGTAGATTATTTTCTACATGTAGGCCGCAAACAGTCTTTCCATTCAGTGGGACAATGTGATCTACTACCCAAGAAATTCCCGTAAGTTTTGTTCTAAGTAAAGCAAGATCGTATATTTCTTTAATTATCCACTCATTTGCCCCATTTAGCCTAGCTTTAGGATTTCTTCGTTTAGCCTCAGATTTTCTTCGAGAAGCATTTTTTGCTCCCGGACGAGCTAATGCATATTTTCGAGCTTCTTCTTTACTGTTTCTTTTTCCAAGTTTTCGCCAATTAGCAACCGTTTTTAAAACGCAACTTCCACATTTGTTTAGACGCCCGCTTGCCATATCCGGATGTTTGTGAAACTGCTCTAGGAGTTTCGTCTCCCCACACCATTTGCAAAGCTTCGTTTGTGGCATAACCGGTCCATTGGGAGCGCCCATTTGCTGAGGTTGCTGCATGTTCCCGTAGCTCATCCTGATATTCTTCCTCTGCTTCTTCTTGCTGGGTTGGGGCTTCAATAATCATGTCTAGTAACATACCTAGGTAGGCAAAGGCATCCACTTGGTCATCCTTAACACCACGAGGGAATTTAAGGACTTCATCTTCAAAGGCTGGATACCAGTCTGCCTTCATATCGAATTTTACTGTCTTGGCACGCATCCGGGCCTGTATGCTCCGGGATCTTTGTACCTTGTCCTTGCCCCCATGCTTAAGTTTAATTAGTGTGGGAAAGATGTTTTCCTTTACCATGGCTTCCCTGAGATAGGGGCCTAGGGCTTGGGAGACCATCATTTCCTCGATACCTATGGCTTCCGGTTTGTAGGTCTTTTCGAGCGCGAGGATCGTGTCGATGATTTCTTTACCATCCAACCGCTCTCGTATAACATTCCTAATATGTAATCCGCGATCTTCATCCACGGCAGCAACAATAAAAACACTATAATCGCTACGAGATTCAGTAGATATTGCAGGATCAATCGTAATATAGTACCTAACGATCTTTTTCTTGTCTTCATCATCCTCACGTTGAAAGTCCCCCCGTTTAAAGTAAGCAACCGATTCGTCCATCGGGTTGTTGAGGTACTCCTGTGAGTACAGATCTAACATTCCATCTTTAGTAAACTCCTCCATGCGGAGCTTAAAGTAGTCTTTGTTAAACCTCTGTGGCCAAAGAATCTGGTCAAAATTCATGGTGTGTGCACGGTATTTTACCGATTTCCACATCATTTTCTTTGGGTAAGTCGAATAAACCTTGAGTCCGGTATCTACTGTCCACTTGTCGTTGGGCATTAGATTTTCCAGCACGCTGTCCATGTGTAGGATAGTACCCCACATACGCAGCTTGCCTTTGAGGGACAGGCAGGGGATTAAAGCCCCCCGGAACCACCGCTTTAGTTTGTCTCGGCGGTCCTTGTTCATTACCAGTTCGTCGTTCTCTAGGTCATCTACGAGAACTAGGTCTGGGCGGGAACCATCCCACAGCAGACCACGAAGCTTTTGTTCAGCACCCTTACCCATAACCCGGAAAAGAGTGCCATCCTTGAATTGTACTATAAAGTCTGTTTCAGTGTCTTTGACGAAATTGGCTTGGCCTTTGTCGTTCCTAGCTATTCCGAACAGGTCTATCAGGGTTTCATTCTCAGCTATCTCGTTCTTCATTGAGTTTACGAACATAGCTGCTTGAGCTTCTGTATCGGACACAATAAGGCAGTAGCGAGAGTTCCGGAATAACAGTTCGGCTAATCCGTACGCCAGCGTTCCTGCCGTAGATTTGGCGTGTCCCCGTGGGGCAGCGATAGCTACAAACTGATGATCCGAGCAAGCTAGATCCCATAGTTCTTTGTGGAAAGTAGGTGTTTCAACAGCGTCATCGAATCTTTTCGCTAGCACTGACCCCACGAAACCTTCTAAGATTTCGCGGGTTAATTTCATCGGTAAAGAATACTAAGGGCTCCAGCAGTACCGGCAGTAACGATAGTAAGCCCGTTTACGAAGTTAATACCACTACCGGCAGGGATTCCTACGTTAGGGGTACCTACAGCCATAGTAACTGCACCAGCAGTCATCAGGGTACCTGAAGCAGCGGTATTGTCATAACCAGTAACAGTCCACGTAGTACCGGCATTGGAGCAGATAACACCGAGAAAGGTACCGGGACCATTCTTTACGACAAAAGTACCGGAGGTACTAATTGGATATTGCCAGCATCCTTGGGGATCTGGATCTACTTGAACTGTCATCGCCCTCTCCCCATATTTTTCTGAACTATTGTCTTTTTCATGCCGATAGGACGTTGGATCTTGGGTTGACCCTTTTCCATACCGCGTTTAGGCTGGGCTGGGCCAGCACTCAATTCCTTGATAGGACCACGTACTTGTCGAGAACCGGCCATTACTTTACCTTACGGATAATCTTGGGTTGACCAACAACAGTGCCACGCTTTTGCATACCACGATCAGCTTCCCGGTCTTTCTGGACAGGATGATCAGCAGCACGCTTGGCACCGGCTTCCATGGGGTAGCTGGGGTGGGGTTCGTACTTCTTGGCGTTAGAGGTGCCCCCCTTCATGTGATCATGCAGTTCAGCAGCGTTGTTACGATGATGGGAGTGTCGGCTAGTAATAGCCGCATTCTTGGGGGATTGTCCGGATGCCATTTTCTTATCTCCTTGGAGGGCTTTGGGGAATGACCCCGAGGTAATCATGATAGTTGTTTATAAAGTTCGTACCCTAGACCGCTTAGGATGATTACCAGCCCCAAGATCAAGGGGACGTTTACACCAGCAGTTTGGGTTGTTACAGGGTTGTGGTCTACGGGGGTAGTACTTCCGCTCGGAAGGGATTGAACTACTTTTCCTTGGTAGGATACGCCCTCAGAGCTGGCTGACTGGATCGATTCGCCAGCCGTTGATATCTCGTTGTTCATCCTCGTTTACCTTTAATGGAGCCGTCTGCGTTACGTCTGTAGGACTCGTTGGAGTGGGCAGAGATTGCTCGGGTGTTGGATCTGACATTCTTCCCTCCTTTGGATAGGGGCTTTATATGATCAATTTGTAGCTTGGAGTGTTTGGAGATTACGCCGTCTTTGACTGCTTCTGCACGGGCTTTGTTACGCTCTGCACGCTGTTCTTTACGTCCGGGATGCTTTTTATCCCAAGCATCTTCCTTTTTATAATCACGTTTACCGTTGGTCATGAAAGGCATTTAAAACTCCGGATAATCTTCGGATCCATCATCAGGCTCTTCATCAGGGTAGGGCCACAGGTGGTTGGGATTCGACATGCTCTATTACTTCCACACGGTTAGTCTTGTTAGCCATGTCCTTAAAGGCTTGGGCTAGTTGTTCTAGGTGGTTAATGTTGGTTTGTTCTGTTTGTACCCGTTCACCCCGGTCCTCTAACTGGAAAGACTTGTCCAGAAGGTCTACAGCGATTTTATGGGCATCCTTGGCTTGGATAGGCTTACGACGCATTTCCCCGGTTTTCTGGTCATAGATCCATTCTCCATTTTCCAGCCGGTCCTGAGCTACATCCATAGCCTTGTCAGCAATCTTACGAAGCTTGTTGTTAAGCTGGATATTACCTTCACGCTTAACCTGTTCAGTAAGATCCTTGAACCATTGGGAATTAACCCAAGTGTTCATGGTATTCTTGTTTATGTTCAGTGCTGCAGCAGTAGCTGCTTGGTTACCAGTGATAAGATAGCATTTAACTGCTTCCAGCTTTTCCTTATCAGTGTACCACCTATTCCATGAGGATTTAGGTTTACGTTCTTGAATTGACTTGGTATCGGTTAGCATCTATGCCACCCCTCTATGTTTTAATATGTATTAATATATGTAAACTAAAACCTTAAACTAGACATAACCTATATACCCATATAAACTATAGATATAGATTTTAAGGTCAAAACCATTATAAATAATCTAATGTATTAGGATTAATAGAACCATAAAACTATTAATCTTTTTTTACACTACACAATATTATACCATACTTTAAACCTCGGTGTCAAGAAGAATCCTATAAAACCCCCATTTACCCCCAATATATCCGTGTCAGAATAAAAACTAGCGCTTTTCAGCATGTAAGTGGTTATTGTAGGATAATACTAATACAGTATACGTCTTAGTTGGTGGGAATATAAAAAATTTCTGATGGATCATTAAGCGCTCCAATATAGCCCCACTTTTCCCCCCTACCCCCTTTGCTTGAATTTATAGACCATCCCGTATATATGGTTTTAGGGTGATAATGCCTCTCATTTATATTCATTAGCTTGCCGCACCGGGCACGGCACATTACATGTCATGTATCTGTATCCTCCCCTAGCACGGATGG
>Ga0209067_10001114_pt1 | contig 16874 bp, 17 predicted proteins | sample ColStrG_CSR_2013_FD_187199 | JGI IMG/M metagenome (GOLD analysis project Ga0209067, IMG submission 187199) | Freshwater sediment microbial communities in response to fracking from Pennsylvania, USA - Cold Stream Run_MetaG_CSR_2013 (SPAdes)... | ecosystem: Environmental > Aquatic > Freshwater >...
CCCAGCAAAAAGGGACCCTAAGGTCCCCCGTCTGTAGTGCGCTTGGCGCCTGCAGGTGCTAATTAGTAGCTGCTACGACCACCGCCGTAACCGCCGCCACCGCCGGAGCGGCCACCGCCACCGCCAGCACCACCGCCAAAGCCACCCGAACGCGGGGGGCGAGGTTCCATGGGACGTGCTTCGTTAACAACCAGACCACGGCCACCGAACTGCTGGCCGTTGACGGCGTTAATGGCAGCTTGGGCTTCCGCATCGCTTCCCATTTCTACAAAGCCAAATCCTTTGGAGCGGCCGGTATCGCGCTCCATCATGACTTTGGCGCTGGAAACGGAACCGTGGGGAGCAAAGGTTTGCTGAAGATCTTCGTCGCGGAAGGAATAAGGCAGGTTGCCTACGTAAAGTTTGTTGCCCATATAAGGACTCCTCAAAATAACTCAAAACGCGATGGAGTCCATCACCGCAATCAACAAACTAGTAAAGACTTAGCGCAGACGCGTAACTGACTAAACACCGCAAACTCGCCACGCCAGATTAAGGGCATGGGCGCGGCCATTATGCGCCAGATTATTCGAACGTGTGAATTTTTTTGCGCTGAGGCGAAACGGGGCTGCGGCGTCTAGTCGCCATCACTGTAGCCGCGCCATGCTTTGAGCGCGTTGCGCATGGTCAGCATTTGGCGCGCAAAGCGCGGGCAGGCGGCGCAAACGGCGAGGTGCAGGCTGAGTGCAATGCGGTCGGCGCGCGGCAGCACGCGGTCTTCCCGAGCGACCATCAGGGCAACGGCTTCCTTGCAGGTACGTCTTAAAAATTTCATGCCGCGGGCAGTGTAGAAAACCAGTTCAATTCCAGGCAGGTACGCAGCCGTAAGCGCGCACGGTGCAATTGCACGTAGAGATTCGTCGGCGTCAGGCTCAATTCCTTACAGATTTCGTCCACGGACAGCTCCAGCCATTCGCGCATCAGGAACAGCCTGCCCTGCGTAGGTGGCAGTTTTTCGGCGCAGGCCTCGAGCACGGCAAAAAACTGCCGGCTGCTGCAATCCTGCTCCGGGTTGCCCCAGTCGGCCGGCGTCTCGACGAAGTGACCATCGGCTTTGAACTGCAGCAGCTCCAGGGGATCGGCGTCTTCGTCGTCGCCCTGTGCGTAACCGCTGATCTCGCGGTTTTGCAGTCGCAGCGCGTCGACGATTTTGTGCTTGAGGATGCCGACCAGCCAGGTTTTGAGCTGCGACCGGTACGCAAAGGCCTGCGGTTTGGCGATGGCCGCCAGCATCACTTCCGACACCACGTCCTCCGCCATGGCGACGTTGCGCAATTGCATGTGTGCAAAGCGCAGCAAATACGCGCGCAAGTCCGCTACCTGGTTTTCAAAGCTTTGCATAAGTGGGCCTGTATTGCGCGCAGTGTAAACCGCCGATATGAAAGCTACAGGAACGGTGTGCGCATGCACCCGTGGGACGGGCAACTGCCGTCGCAGCCCTCACCGGTAAAATGGCCGCATGCACGCCAACGGAAACTTTTGGGAATATTTCAATACCGAAGCAGGACCGCGGCTGGCGCATCGGGAAACGACGTTTCGCGCCATATTTCAGCACCTGGATACGCTTCCCGGAAGGCTAAACATTGTCGAGACCGGGTGTGCCCGGGTGGCGGGCAATTGGGCCGGCGACGGCCAGAGCACCGTGCTGTTTGACCGCTACGTCTGCGCCCGCGACCAGGACTCGGCTTGCATTAGCGTCGACCTGAGCGCGCAATCCGTCGCCCAATGCCAAAGTCTGGTGAGTGAGCGGGTGCGGCTTGTACAGGACGACAGCGTGCATTTTTTGTCGCAACTGGCGGCCCGGATGCAGCAGGACCGGGAAAAAGTCGATTTGCTCTACCTGGACTCCTACGACCTGGATATGGTGTACTGGATGCCGTCGGCCATGCACCACCTTAAGGAACTGGCGGCAATGATGCGTTGCATAGACCAGCATACCCTGGTGGTGGTTGACGACTGTCCGTGGAACGCCAATACGACCAGCGCAGACGCGCAATCCGCACAGTGGTTCGGCAGCCCCAGCATAGGCGGCAAGGGAAGGCTGATCGCCGAGTTCGCGCAAGCGTGCGGGGCCAAGCTCGCCTTTGCGCACTACCAGGCAGGCTGGACCGGGTTTTAATGCGTGCCAACTACCGCCGTACCTATGCTCGTCACCCCGAAGTCGCACCAGTTTTCCAGCCCCCTCGTATTGCAGAGTGGCGCGCGCCTGGAAAGCTATGCCTTGCGTTATGAGACCTATGGCACCCTGAATGCGCAACGCAGCAATGCGGTCCTGATATGCCACGCGTTGAATGCTTCCCACCATGTTGCCGGGGTTTATGCCGGGCAAGAGAAATCCAGGGGCTGGTGGGACAACATGATTGGCCCCGGCAAGCCGGTGGACACGAACCGATTTTTCGTCATTGGCGTCAACAACCTGGGCTCGTGTTTCGGCTCGACCGGGCCCATGGACATCAATCCGGCGAGCGGCCAGGCCTATGGCGCCGATTTTCCGGTCGTGACGGTGGAGGACTGGGTGCGTGCACAGGCGGGCCTGCTTGACGCTTTGGGTGTGGGCTCGCTGGCGGCGGTCATGGGCGGGTCCTTGGGCGGCATGCAGGCGCTGGCCTGGACCTTGCAATTCCCGGAACGCGTGGCGCACGCAGTGGTCATAGCGAGTGCCCCCAATTTGACCGCTGAAAACATTGCTTTCAACGAAGTCGCACGGCGCGCCATCGTGACCGACCCGGATTTTCATGGGGGTAATTTTTACGCGCACGGTGTCCTACCGAAACGTGGTTTGCGCATCGCCCGGATGATTGGACACATCACGTATCTCAGTGACGACGTGATGAACGAGAAGTTCGGGCGCCAATTGCGTGCGCGTCTGGCCGGAGCCAGCCCGGAGCAATATCGCTACAGCACGCAGGAGGTGGAGTTCGAAATCGAGAGTTATTTGCGCCATCAGGGCGATAAATTTGCCGAGTACTTCGACGCCAACACCTACTTGCTGATCACGCGCGCGCTGGATTACTTTGATCCGGCACGCGAATTCGGCGCCGACCTGACCAAGGCGCTGGCCCGGGCGCAGGCGCAATTTTTGTTGGTGAGTTTCTCCACGGACTGGCGCTTCAGCCCCAAGCGCAGCCGCGAAATCGTCAAGGCCTTGCTCGACAACCGGCGCAAGGTAAGCTACGCAGAAATCGACGCACCGCACGGGCACGATGCCTTTTTGCTCGACGACGCACGCTACATGGGTGTGGTGCGTTCCTATTTTGAATCGATTGCAACCGAGGTCGGAGCATGACGGATTTGCTTTTGCAGCACGCCATCGCCGAACTCGTACCGCGTGGCTCGCACGTGCTCGATCTGGGCTGTGGCGACGGCGCCATGCTGGATCATTTGCAGCGTGAGCGCGGCTGCACCGGTTACGGCGTCGAAATCGACGACGCCAATGTACTGGCCTGCATCCGGCGCGGTGTCCAAGTGCTGCAACTCAACCTGGAAGACGGCTTGTCCATATTTGCCGACGCGTCCTTTGACGTGGTGCTGCAAATCGACACGCTGCAGCATTTGCGCAATGCCCAGGTCATGTTGCAAGAGACCGTGCGTGTCGGACGGCGTGGCGTTGTCGCCTTTCCCAATTTTGCGCACTGGCCGAACCGTCTGAGTGTGCTGCGCGGACGCATGCCCGTCACGCGGCGCTTGCCCTACCAGTGGTACGACACACCGAATATCCGCGTGGGTACGCACGCCGACCTGGCCGCGCTGGCGCAGCGCAGCCAACTGCGCGTCCTGGACAGTTTTGGTTTGCAAAGCGGACAGGTCGTGCGCTGGCTGCCCAATTTGCGCGCCGGCACTTCGGTGTACACCCTGTCGCGCTGAAACAGCACATGGCGAGCGCCGCGCCCGTTCGCCCGGTATCTGCCGGACATTGCCTGGAACCAGGGCGCAGTCCGCGCGCGTCGGAGCGCGTTTTGATTTAGGCCATGGATTCCACGCTATCCACGTTCACGGCCAGCGACGGTGAAAACATTGCGGTCCAGAACTGGCCTCTGGAATCGGGTCGGCGCTTGCGCGCCATGGTCATTTTGGTCCATGGGCTGGGCGAATATGCAGGCCGTTATTCGGCCCTGGCCGAGCGCCTCAATGGCTGGGGATTTTCGGTACGCGGCTACGACCAGTATGGGCACGGGGAATCGGATGGCGTGCGCGGTGGGCTCCCGACCGAATCGCGATTGCTCGATGATTTGGGCGATATTGTGCAGAGCACGCGCGCGCGCTTGCCTGCAAACGTCCCCATCATTTTGCTCGGCCATAGCCTGGGTGGCCTGGTCGCCGCGCGTTGGCTGGCGCAACAGTCGCCTCCCCCTGCAGCCATGGCACTGGTCCTTTCCTCGCCGGCCTTGGCGCCGCGCCTGAACCTGGTACAGCACATGATGGTCACGGTTTTGTCGCGCGTGGCACCCAGGCTGCAATTGCGCAGTCGCCTGGATCCACGCCGGCTGGCGAAAGCGGCCGACGTGGTGCGTGCGTACCAGGACGATCCACTGGTTCACGACCGCATCACGCCGCGCCTGGCGCATTTCATACGGGACGCCGCACGCGCGCTTCTGGCCGCCGCGCCACGCTGGACCGTTCCCACGCTGCTGCTTTATTCGGGTGACGACGGCCTGGTCGATCCGCAGGGAAGTCGCAGCTTTGCAGCGGCTGCGCCGGCTGGCGTGGTGCAGGCACAGTGTTTTGCTAACTTGCGGCACGAGATTTTCAACGAGACCGAATCCGACGCGGTCTACCAGGCCTTGCGTCTTTGGCTGGACCAGCGCTGTTAGCGTGCCCTTCAGGCGAGCAGCGCGAGTGCCGCGAGCGCGGCGGTTTCGGCGCGCAGTACGCGCGCGCCCAGGCTTGCTGCCTGAAAGCCGCTGGCCAGTGCGGCATCCTCTTCCTGCGGGCTCAAACCGCCTTCAGGCCCGGACAATATCTGCACCGCTGCGCCCGGATCCAGCGCCAAAAAGCGCAGCGCCTGGCTGTCTGCTCGCAAGCTCAGTAGCAAGCGCCTGGAATGGCCAAGCCCTGCTGTTTGCAAGCAGTGCGCCACAGGCTGCACGGGATACACCACGGGTACCTGGTTGCCGCCGCACTGTTCGCACGCCGATATGGCAATCGCCTGCCAGTGCGCAACTTTTTTCTCCGCCCGTTCGCCTTGTAGTCGCAAGACACTGCGTTCGCACAGCAGCGGCTGAATGCTCGCAACGCCCAGCTCGACCGCCTTTTCTACCAGCCAGTCCATGCGCTCGTTTGCCGGCATCCCCAGCGCCAGGTGCACCGGTCGTTGCGCTTCGCGTGCGACGACGCGCTGCTCGCCTACCTGCACGACGACGGCGCTGCGCGTCATATGCGTCACGGTCGCGTGGAACTCGCCGGCGGCAAAGGGGCCGGCCCAGCCGGGCCCGGTGTTAAACAACGTCAGGTCGTCACCCGGTTGCATACGCAAAACCTGCACGTGCCGCGCAGCGCCCGCTGGAAGTTCGATGCTGCCGCCGCTGACGAGCTGCTGGGGGCAATAAAAACGCGGCAACGCTGCCATCAGCTTCGGCCAAACACAAAGGTTCCCGGGTTTTGAATGTCCTCCAGCTCCTCCACCAGGCGCAGCAAGGGTTTGAGCTCCATATAGCGGCTGCACGTGGCGCGGATGTAGGCGATGAAGCGCGGGGTGTCGACCAAATACTGCGGCTTGCCGTCGCGCAGCGTGAGCCGGGCAAAAATGCCGGCAATCTTGATGTGCCGCTGCAGGCCCATCCATTCAACGCCGCGGTAAAACTCGCCAAAGTCGGAGCCTACGGGCAGTCCCGCCTTGCGGGCCTTTTGCCAATATCGTACGGTGACATCCAGGCAGAAGGATTCGTCCCAGCTGATGAAGGCGTCGCGCATCAAGCTGGCAATGTCGTACGTGATGGGGCCGTAGACCGCGTCCTGAAAATCCAGTACGCCCATGCCAGCCGGTGAGGGCATCAGATTGCGCGGCATGAAGTCGCGGTGCACGAAGACGCTGGGCCAGGCCAGGTTGTCCGCCATGATGCGTTCAAACGCATCGGCCAGCGTATGGTTTTGTTTTTCGCTTAGCGTCTTTTTGCGGTGCTGTGCAATGTAGTACTGCGGGTAGAGCTGTAGTTCGCGCAACAGCACTGTGCGATCGTACGGCGGCAGAACGCCGGGACGTGATGCCAGTTGCCAGCGCAGCAGAACGTCCACGGCTTCCATATAGCTTTGCAGCGGCGGCTCAGCTTCAGGATTCAGGCCCTGCATCATGGTGCGGGGTCCCAGGTCGGTCAGCAGGATAAAGCCGTGCGTCTGATCCCATTCCAGAATCTCGGGGACGCGCACGCCAGCGGCTTGCATCAGTTGCGCCACCTGCACAAAGGGCTGGCAATCCTCCTTGTCGGGCGGTGCGTCCATGATGATCAGGGTTTGCCCAGCGCCATCGATGCGCAAATAGCGACGAAAGCTGGCGTCCGCGGACGCCAAACGCAAGCTGGCAGCTTGCAAGGCGTAACGCGATGGCAGGGCCTGCAGCCAGCTATGGAAGTGCGCGCGTCGCGCCGCGTCTGGCCAGGGCAGCGCCGCGTCCAGCGGTGTTCCGGCGATGGACTGGGTGGCCGTGGGGGGGGGTGAGTTGCTCATGGATAATCCATTCTACAAAGCCAGCTTTGGCTACTTTGCCGTACTTCGAGCTACCAGCGTCGACACGGCCGGACCCACCGGCCCGTCGTGCCTTAATCCCAGCAGATGCATTTTTGTTTCCGAGCGTTCAAGGTTGATTTGACAGACGTCCCAGGCGCTCTGGCGCGCGTGACCTTGGTCGCGTGCAACGCTTTGCCCTGGGTACTGGCCGGCGCGTTGCTTGTGCAGGTCAGTACCGGTGCAGCGCAAACCCTGCCCGCGGACCCTCAGGCCACGGTCGCGCCTACGCTGCAAAAATACACGCCGGCGCAGCGACAGAATGCCCCGGTGTACCTGGAAGGCGACGCCATCAGCGGCAGCCCGGATATTTCAACGCGGGTGCAGGGCGACGCGGTGCTGCGCAAAGCCGACACCACGATACGCGCCGATGTTCTGGATTACTACGCACCGACTGACCTGGCGCGCGCCAGCGGCAATGTGCATATCAACCGTGCCGGAAACTTGTATGACGGGCCGCTGCTGGAGCTGCAGGTCGAGACGTTTGAGGGTTTTTTCCAGCAGCCAAGCTACCACTTTGCCAAGAACGGCGGCAATGGCGAGGCGTCGCGGGCAGACTTTCTGGACGAAAGCCATACCGTCGTGCACGACGCGACCTACACCACCTGCCGCCGTATTCCGGGCCCGTCGTGGGTGCCTGACTGGATTCTCAAGGCGGCCACGATCACGCTGGACAACGACCGCGAAGTGGGCGAAGCCGATGACGCCTATCTCAGTTTCAAGGGCGTGCCTTTCATGCCGATACCGCCCATCAGTTTTCCGCTGACCGACAAGCGCAAATCCGGTCTGCTGCCATTTACTTTTGACGTGGACAACATCAACGGAACGTCGCTTACGCAACCCTATTACTGGAACATTGCGCCAAACCGGGACCTCACGCTGACGCCCACCTTGATGACTTCCCGAGGCATGAATCTTGGGGCCGAGTACCGCTACCTGGAGCCGGGCTACAGCGGCAAGGTGACAGCCGACTACATGCCCGGCGACGCTTTGCGCAATGCCGACCGCTGGGGCCTGGCGATACTGCAGAGCGGCACGTTGAATACGGGTATTGCGGCGGTCGGAAACGTCAACCTGCTGGTGAATATCAACCAGGTGAGCGACGACAACTACTGGAAGGATTTCACGCGCTCTAGCGCCTCGCTGACGCAACGCCTGTTGCCCAGTGACATTCAGACGTCGTGGGCCCAAGGCAGCGTGTCTACCATGGTGCGCGTGCTCAAGTGGCAAACCTTGCAGGATCCAGCGGCGCCAATTGTTCCGCCCTACGATCGCATGCCCGAAGTCTCGGCGCGTTACGCGCAGATCAATGACCATGGCTTTGACTGGTCCGTGGAAGGCGACTTCACACAGTTTCAGGCGGATCAAAGCCTGACCTTGCAGCCCAACGCCCAGCGCGCCTTCACGCTCGCGCAAATCAGCCGGCCGTGGCTGGCGCCTGAGGGTTACATCACGCCCAAGGTGCAACTGCACGTGGCCAGCTACCAGTTTGACAGCATGCTCGCCGACGGCTCACGCGCTGCGTCCAGCACCGTGCCCACGTTCAGCCTGGATAGCGGCCTCGAGTTTGAGCGCAACACCGAGTTTTTTGGGCGAAAGTACCTGCAAACCCTGGAGCCGCGTGCCTTTTATGTTTACACGCCGTTTCATGATCAAAGCCTGCTGCCGAATTACGATACCGGGCTGCAGGACTTCAACTTTGCGAGCATCTATACAGAAAACGCATTTGTGGGCAATGACAAGATTTCGGACAACAACTTGTTGACGCTGGGCGTCAGCACGCGCTTTTTGGACCCCGAAGATGGCTCACAAGTGGCGCGTTTTGGCATCGCACAGCGCTTGCGCTTTGAGGAGCAACTGGTCACGCTGAATTCCAGCACGGCACCTGCGGATTCAGGCCTCAGCGATTTATTGCTGGGCGCCGGCTTGAACCTCAGCCCGCAGTGGTCCTTCGATTCGACCGTGCAGTACAACGCGATCACCGGGCAATCGGTGCAATCGAATATCGGCGGCCAGTACAACCCCACGCCCTACCGTGTGATCAACATGGCTTACCGTTTTCAGCGCGACGTGAGCGAGCAGATCGACTTGAGCTGGCAGTGGCCGATCAACGATTTGTGGGGTGACCGTGGACGCGATCTGGGGCCGGGCCGCGGTCAGGGTGACGGCCGCTATTACGCCGTGGGACGTCTGAATTACGCCTTGGACGAAAGCAGTCTGGTCGATACCGTGCTTGGCGTAGAGTACGATGCGGGCTGCTGGCTTGGGCGAATCGTCTATTCGCGCACCTTGACGAGTACTGCGACGGCAACGGAGCGCTTGATGTTCCAGCTGGAATTCGTGGGATTCTCGCGTCTGGGCATAGACCCGCACACCACCTTGACGCAAAACATTTCCCATTACCAGAATTTGCGGGATGCGGGCGGAACCACGGACTCGACCGGCGCCGGCAACTGATTGCTTATGAAAACTCGTTTCAGGATTTGCATCGTCGGCGCGATCAGCGCCTGGCTGACCCTGGCCGCCGCGGCCCAAGGTGTGCAGCAGGGCGATTACATCGTCGCCGTAGTCGGCGCGGATTTGATCACCAACTTTGAAGTGGAAACCGCAGTCCACAGCGCAGTGGAGCAATTGCAAAAGCAAGGGCAGAAAGCCCCGGAGCCCGCGCGCATGCGCAAGGATGTTCTGGAGCGCCTGATCAATGAACGCGCGCAGTTGCAGTACGCTGCGGAAAGCGGGGTGCGCGCCGACGATGAAGCGATCGACCTGGCCGAGCAAAGCATGGCGCGGCAAAACCAGATCGACGTTACCGAATTGCGCAGTCGCATGGCCAAAATGGGTGTCGGCCCGGCCAAACTTCGTACCGAGCTGCGCGACCAGGTCCTGCTCAGCCGCCTGCGTGAGCGCGATATTGATTCCAAAATCAAGATCACGGATCAGGACATAGACCAGTATTTGGCCGACTTGCAGCGCAGCAATCCGGACCCTTTTGTACAGGACATCAACCTGGCCCAACTGCTCATAGCGCTGCCGGAAAATGCCAGCGAGCAAACCATTGCCCAGCGCTATGCGCAAGCACAAAAACTATTGCAGCGTTTGCGTCAAGGCGAAGATTTCGCCGCTTTGGTACAGCAATATTCTGCAGCCGATCGCAAGCAAAATGGTGAAATGGGCTTGCGTCATGCCGATCGCTATCCGGTGGCCTTTGTGCAGGCGGTGCAGAAGCTCGACGTTGGCGGCGTATCCGACATCGTCCGAACCAACGCAGGCTTTCATATTCTGAAGCTTTTGGAAAGACATCGCGCCAGCGTCCCCGCCATCACAATTTTGCAATTGCGTGTTCGTCACATACTTTTGCGCACCGGACCTGAGTTGTCGCAACAGGACGCGCTGGCACGTTTGGCCGACTTTCGCCAGCGGATAGTGAATGGAACAGCAGATTTTCAGGCCCTTGCACGGCAGTACTCGCAAGACGGTAGCGCTCCCCAGGGCGGCGACCTGGGCTGGGCGGGTCCTGGCACCTATGTGCCGGAGTTCGAAGACGTGATTGAGCACATGGACCTGGGGCAAATCAGCGCGCCCGCGGTGTCGCGGTTTGGTGTGCACCTGATTCAGCTGGTGGACAGGCGCCGCGTGGAAGTGACCGGACGGGAATTGCGCGAATATGCGCGCAATCAATTGCGCAAGTCAAAGTCGGACGAGGCCTATGCGCTGTGGGCCAAGGATATACGCGAGCGCACTTTCGTCGAACTGCGCGACGTTCAATAGCGCATGCGTCACATTGCACGCAAGCGTTTCGGCCAGCATTTTCTGTCGGACGTCGGAATCGTGGACGCGATTGTTCGCGCCATCAATCCCCTTCCGGGGCAGGCGATGCTGGAGATCGGGCCGGGTCTGGCGGCGTTAACGCAGCCTTTGGTTGAGCGCCTGGGGCAGCTGACCGTCGTTGAACTGGACCGTGATTTGGCTGCGCGCTTGCGTGGTCACACGCAATTGAACGTGATAGAGGCCGATGTCCTGAAGCTTGAGCTCGCGGGGCTGCCTGGAGCGCAAGGCAGTGGCGGCAAATGGCGTGTCGTTGGCAATTTGCCCTACAACATCTCCACCCCCATTCTTTTTCACCTGCTCGATCGCGTGGCCTGGGTGTGGGACCAGCATTTCATGCTGCAAAAAGAGGTCGTTGACCGCATGGTGGCGAGCCCCTGCACTGCCCAATACGGCCGACTCAGTGTGATGCTGCAGTGGCGCTATGCGATGGAAAGCGTGCTTTTTGTTCCGCCAGAGAGTTTTGATCCGCCGCCCAGGGTCGACAGCGCGGTGGTCCGCATGTTGCCGCACGCCGAACCCGCCCCAGTTTCTTTGAAGCTACTGGAAGAAATCGTTCAGGTCGCATTTTCGCAACGACGCAAGCTGCTGCGTCACACCCTGGGGCGTTGGCTCGAAGCCAAAAATTTTGCTGGCGATTTTGATCTACAACGGCGTGCAGAGGAGGTTCCGGTGGACGCGTTCGTCGCCCTGGGCTTGCAGTGCCAGGGCGACGAATATCAGGCTGCGGCCAGCCAATAACCGGCGTTGAACGGGCTGCTCATGCGCAAGGCCAGGGGCGACACGTCGAGCAGTTTGTCGGTGGGCATTTTCTCGCCGGTATCGGTCACCACATCGGTGATGGCATCAGAGTCATGGCTTGGGGAACCACTGTTAGCCTCGTTAGCCCGCTCTGCTTGGCTGGTGTGTGCAGAACGGGCGACTGAAAAGAATAGAAGCATCGGAACGGGATTTTCCGGTCTCCCCAGTAGTCGGCGGTGTCGCGGAATATGTCCAGCAATTGTTCGCGCGCTTCCTTGTCAAACTTGGCGTTTGCGGGAATATGCTCCAGAACCACAATGAACCCTGGCTGCGGGCCGGACTTGTGGACCGGGTCGGTCATGCTGTCGTACAGGGCGTCAAAGTTTTTGCCGCCTTGCGTGGCGAGCATGAACTGCTGGCCCACCAGATCAAGAACGTCCTGTTTGGTCTGGGCATTTGCCAGGTTGGCGTACAAAAAGTGGTGCCCCAAATCCTGGGCAGCTCCCTGCAGGTCCGGTACCCGGAATGCACGTATCGACTGAACGATATTGGTTCTTACGTTTCGAAGTGGCGTATCCATCCCCGATTCTCTTTCTCAAAGTTCAAAACACATTTCAAGGACCAGATCAGAAACCTGTCCTTACGGTGCCGAACCCCTGCGTTAGCCGGGGCCCTTACACCTTTCCTCCAACACGGCCGCGCTCGGTCTACCGCTTGTGCTTGCTGCAAGAAGCAGGGGACACCGCGCCTGCGCTCTGCCTGATCCAACTGCGGTACTGCACCAGGGCGCACCCATTAAAGTGCGACGCGTGCGACAAACAAACTCACACAGTCCAGACAGGTATAAACACCTTACGCGGGCGCAAACTGGTGAGTGAGCGCCAACTTACCTAGCAGCAAGAATGCAATAAAACTGACATAACGATTCGGGGAAACCCGAAGTGCCAAGTGGCGTAGTGTGGCGCATTGCGCAGCAAAAAGCAAGGCCCCGACCGCTTCCAAGCGGGACAGCGGGCCTTGCTTTTTTGTCAGTGGGCGCTCACTGCGCCCGGTCTTCAGCGGCTGGCGTTGGCGTCTGCGACCGTGAGGGCCGTCATGTTGACGATGCGGCGGACCGTGGTGCTGGCGGTCAGGATGTGGACCGGTTTTGCAGCGCCCAAAAGCACCGGGCCAATGGCAATATTGCCGCCAGCGGCAGTTTTCAACAGGTTGTAGGCAATGTTGGCTGCGTCGATATTGGGCATCACCAGCAAGTTTGCGTCGCCCGCCAGCGTACTGTTTGGCATCAGGGCCATGCGCGCGTCCCCGTCCAGCGCGACGTCGCCGTGCATCTCGCCGTCCACTTCCAGCCAGGGCGCCTGCACTTTCAGCAGCGCAAGGGTTTCGCGCATTTTGAGCGCGCTGGGCTCGTTGCTGCTGCCAAAGCTCGAGTGGCTCAGCAAGGCGGCCTTGGGGCGCAGGCCGAAACGCATCATCTCCTGTGCCGCCATGACGGTAATCTTTGCCAGCTCCTGAGCGCTCGGGTCGTAGTTGACGTGGGTGTCCACCAAAAACACCTGCCGCCCGGGAAGCATCAGTCCGTTCATGCACGCGTAAATTTCGCAGTTGGCACCGCCTGGCGCGCGCGCCTCGGCGCGCTTGCCTATCACCAGGTCCACATACGAGAGGTGCAGCCGCGTCGTTCCCCAGGTGCCGCAGATCAGTCCGTCGACGTCGCCTTTGTGCAAAAGCATGGCGCCAATCAGGGTCAGCCGACGCCGCATTTCAATTTTGGCCACCTGAACGGTCACGCCCTTGCGCTCGGCCATGCGGTGGTAGGTTTGCCAAAAATCGCGGTAACGGTGGTCTTGTTCGACATTCACGACCTGATAGTCCAGATCTTTGCGCAAACGCAGGCCAAATTTCTCAATTCGTTCCTCGATGACCGCCGGACGGCCTATCAGGGTGGGCAGCGCAATGTTTTCATCGACCACAATTTGTGCAGCGCGCAGCACGCGTTCCTCTTCCCCTTCGGCATAGGCAACGCGCTTGCGCAGCGCCTTTTTGGCCGCGGTGAAGATGGGCTTCATGATGGTGCCCGAAGCGTAGACAAAATTTTGCAGACGCTCGCGGTACGCGTCCATGTCGGCGATGGGCCGCAGCGCGACGCCGCTGTCGGCGGCCGCTTTGGCAACCGCCGGCGCAATTTTCATCATGAGGCGCGGGTCGAAGGGCTTGGGTATCAGGTACTCGGGCCCAAACGCCAACTGCTCACCGGCGTAGGCCGCCGCGACGACTTCGCTTTGCTCAGCCTGGGCCAATTCCGAAATGGCGTGTACCGCCGCGATCTCCATTTCCAGCGTGATGGTCGACGCGCCAGCGTCCAGTGCACCACGGAAAATATAGGGAAAACACAGGACGTTGTTGACCTGGTTGGGATAGTCGGTGCGGCCGGTGGCCATGATGGCATCGTCGCGCACCGCGTGCACCTCTTCGGGCAATATTTCCGGCGTCGGGTTGGCCAGGGCAAATATCAGGGGCTTGGCCGCCATGGACTTGACCATGTCGGCTTTCAATACGCCGCCGGCAGACAAGCCAAGAAAAACGTCGGCACCTGCGATGACTTCCCGCAGCGAGCGCGCCGTGGTGTTCTGGGCAAATACGGCTTTGTCCGCGTCCATCAACTCCTGCCGGCCCTCGTACACCACGCCAGCGAGGTCGGTTACAAAAATGTTTTCGCGCCGGATGCCCAGTTTGAGCAGCAGTCCCAGGCAGGCCAGCGCCGCAGCGCCCGCGCCGGAGGTCACCAGCTTCACCTGCGCCGGATCCTTGCCCACAACTTTCAATCCGTTGAGCAATGCCGCGCCCACCACGATTGCCGTGCCGTGCTGGTCGTCGTGAAACACCGGAATCTTCATGCGTTCGCGCAACTTGCGCTCCACATAGAAGCAGTCCGGCGCCTTGATGTCTTCCAGGTTGATGCCGCCAAAGGTGGGCTCGAGCGACGCAATGATGTCGACCAGGCGATCCAGATTGTTCTTTTCGTTGATTTCGATGTCGAAGACGTCGATGCCAGCGAACTTCTTGAACAGCACGCCCTTGCCTTCCATGACGGGCTTGGCCGCCAAGGGACCAATATCCCCCAAACCGAGCACCGCAGTGCCGTTGGTGATGACCGCAACCAGGTTACCCCGGCTGGTGTATTTGAAGGCGTTGTTCGGGTCGCGAACAATTTCTTCACAGGGCGCTGCCACCCCGGGCGAATAGGCAAGCGCCAGGTCGTGCTGGTTGATCAGTTGCTTGGTCGCCGCAATGGCGATTTTTCCGGGGGTGGGATATTGGTGGTACTCCAGCGCCGCGCGCCGCAATTCGTCACGCTTTTCAGTCGCCTCAGCGCTGGATTGTTCGGCGCGGGCTCGGGAAGGATCCTGGTTCATCTTGTGTCCTCAAACGTTGGGGCTAACGCAGTGAAGCCGCCCCACTCTGGAATGGTTGCAAGGGAATTGTAGACCCCACGCAGCGCCGCGCCGCTGCGCGCCGCGTGCACTGAACCACGCTAGGCGTGACACGCGCGCAACAATTCAGCGCGCCGCGCAGTTTGCGAACCGGCCAGTGCGAACCCCCGTTGCACGCCCTGTGTGTCGAGAAATCGCCAGCAGCCGCCGACTCCTACGGTCTCGGCCGTCCAGCTACCCGAGACCGTGGGCGCAGGAAGCAGCAGTACCAGAGGCAGGGCCGGAGTCTTGATGGTGACGGGCATCAGCGGGAACTGCAGCGGCGTCTCTTGGCCAGCCAGAGTCGCTGCCAGGGCCTTGGCGGCACTCATGATGGGCATCACAAATGGCAGGGGCCGGTCGCCGGCGGATGCATATTGCGCACAGTCTCCCAGCGCATACACGTCCGGGGCGGACGTTTGCAGCGCCACGTTGACGCGAATGCCCCGTCCAAGCGCTATGCCTGCGTCCGCGGCGAGCTGCGTGTTGGGACGCAGACCGACGGCGCTGAGGGCCGCGTCGACCGCGATCGATGTGCCATCCGACAAAGTGGCCGTCAAGCCTGCGCCCGGTGCGTGATCCAGAGACTGCAGCGTGCGCCCGAAGTGCCAATGCACGCCCTGCATGTGCAGCGCGTGCTGCAGCATCAGGCTGGCGTCGGCTGGCAATATGGCCAGCGCGCGCTCCGATGGGTCGACCACGTGCACGCTGTGCCCGGCGCTCGCGAGGTCGTTGGCGAACTCGCAGCCTATCAGTCCCGCGCCCACCAGCAAGACCGTTTTGGTGCCGGATTGGGGTTGCAGCGCGTCATAGAACGCAGTGAAGTCCTGCAAGGAATTGACGCTGTACAAAGCGCTCGCAGCGCTTCCACCCAAGGGCAGGCGTATGGGCTGCGCACCCGTGGCCAGCACGAGGCGGCGGTACGCCAGCGAAAATTCCTTGTCCGATGCACTGCCACGCACGCTGTGCGCCGCGGAATCCAGGCTATGCACTGTTGTCCGAGCGTGGAGGGTCAGCTTCAGGGAAGCGGCCATGGCGGACGCCTCGGTATTGATCAGCTGCGCGGGCGTGCGCTTTTGGCCCAGTGCGTTGGACAGCGCAGGCTTGGCGTAAAAATCGGCGCTGTCCTGGCTGACAAGATGCAGCGGCGTGCTGCTGTCCAGTTTGCGAAATTCGCGCGCCGTCGTCCAGCCAGCCAGCCCCGCTCCCAGAATGACGACCGGCGCGTCGCTCGGACTGTCGGCCATCAAATTTCTGCTACTTCAAAGTCCGACTTGGCGACGCCACAGTCCGGGCAGGCCCAAGTCTCGGGAATATCGGTCCATAGCGTTCCCGCAGCAATTCCATCTTCGGGCCGGCCCGCGCGTTCGTCGTAGACAAAGCCGCAAACAACGCATACATAGGTTTTCATAGATTCACTCCGTAAGTTGATTCAGGTGGGTGTTGGGATCTGTATTCAGCCCGAGATTTTGGCAAGCTGTGCGCGGTAGTGGTTGGCGTGACGCTCTTCCACCTTGGCGAGTGCTGCAAACCGCTTGCTTGCCGTCGCCAGCAGCGTCTTGAACTGTGCAGCGTGCGTCTTGCTTTCCTCAATTTGCGCGTCCATCTCGGCTACCGCAGCGCTGTCGCCTTCGGCCAAGGCGGTGCTACGGAACGCGGGGTACATTTCCGTGTACTCATAGGTCTCGCCGGCGATTGCAATTTCCAGCGCTTTGGCCGGCGTGATGCTGGCCTTGGGATACAACAGATCCAAGTGCCCAAAGGCATGTTGCACTTCCTGGTCGGCCGTTTCCTCAAACGCGCGCGCGGTTGCCTCGTCGCCGGCGGCACGCGCCAGCTTGGCAAAATAGCGGTATTTGATATGCGCCATGGACTCTCCGGCAAACGCAGCTTCCAGGTTGGCAAGGGTTTTTAGTTCGGGGCGCTTCAAGGTGCTCATGGGGATCTCCTAAGGTGGATGCAGTGGGGTTGGTAGGCGTGATGGTACAAAACTTGTAGCGCTATAACAATCGATAATGCCTAATCAATTAATAGAAACAATTACCAAGCCCGGACAAGCCGGGCTGTATCCAGACATTG
>Ga0209067_10001117_pt1 | contig 16850 bp, 14 predicted proteins | sample ColStrG_CSR_2013_FD_187199 | JGI IMG/M metagenome (GOLD analysis project Ga0209067, IMG submission 187199) | Freshwater sediment microbial communities in response to fracking from Pennsylvania, USA - Cold Stream Run_MetaG_CSR_2013 (SPAdes)... | ecosystem: Environmental > Aquatic > Freshwater >...
GCCTTGGCGGTGGTGGCCAAGGAAGGGGATTTGATCTGGCAGGTCGAAATCAGTTCTGTGGAATTTCTAAGTGTCTTGGAGCATTCGCAATCGAGATGACATTGTCGGGCAGGCCTCCGCTCCCGTTACCGAAAGTGTTGCGGGCCATGTTGGAGCGTCCGGTAAGATTGCTGCGATGGGCCAGATTGATGGCTTTGACCATGTCGGCGTAGCTGGGGGCGGTGCCCTCAATGACCACGGGGGTGCCGACATCGACCTTGTTGAACAATTCAATGGCTTTTTCCTTGGGCATGCGTACGCAGCCGTGTGAGGCGGGGAAGCCGGGAATGATGCCGGCGTGAAGACCGGTGGTGGTCCAGTCTAATCGCAGAAAGTAAGGCATGGGTACGTCGTAAATGCTGGACACCCATTTTTCGTGCTTGTCGGAAATTTTGTACCAGCCGGTGGGTGTTTCAAAACCCTCGCGCCCGCTGGAGGCTTCTGTCTGCCAGACCACGGAGCCGTTTTCGTGGAGTTCCACGCGCTGGTAGGTCAGATCGACGCGAACGTAGCGGGCGGGGAGCTTGTCGGGTGCCGGGCCTGCCGCCAAGGGGGCATTGCCGACGGCGCTGATGAAAAAAAGGGCAATTAGGTATCGCACCGGAAAAGCTTAAATTCTTTAATGTCCTTTGACAATCCAAACCGCCCGGCAAAACAAGAGATGAATCGTCATATTTCAGAAAGGAGCGAGGACGCCTTTGAGGCCATTCAACTGGCCTCAGGGACTTGGACTTTGCGCGCGCTCGCCGAAGGAGAAACATTTCATCCCGTACTGGGGGCGGTCCGGGAGTCGCGCGAGTTGTATTTGGAACAGCTTTCCCTGGGGCAACGTTGGCAGCAGCCGGACTTGGATCCCCTGGTGATTTGGGATGTGGGTTTGGGGGCGGCAGGAAATGCGGTGGCTGTCATCCGGGCCTGGCAGGAAGGGGCGGAACGCGATGTGGAGCTGCTCAGTTTCGACCGGCACGATCATGCTCTCCGTTTTGCGCTGGAGTTTCAGAAACAGGAGGCGGGGGCCTTTGCGGAGCTGACGGGTTTTGATTGGGAAAAGATTCTGGCGGGGCGGGGTGTGGAATTTTTGCAGGGCCAACGGCGCTTGCGCTGGTTCTGGTATTTGCAGGATTTTCCGGAGTTGCTGGCCGGGGACAAGGCGTCAGCCCTGCCGCCACCGGAAGTTGTTTTTTACGACGTGTATTCACCGGCCAAATGCTGGTCCATGTGGGGCCTGGAGCATTGGAAACGGATGCGGGCTGTTTGTGGCCAGCGGGATTGCGAAATTGTGTTTCACTCGCGATCCACGGCCTTGCGTGTGACCCTGCTTCTGGCCGGTTTTTACGTGGGGCGAGGCGTGGCGGTGGCGGAGAAGGAGGAAACGACCGTGGCCGCGACCCGTGGTCAGCTTTTAGAGAGACCGTTGAACGCAGATTGGTTGCAGCGGGTGCAGCGGTCCACTGCCGCGCGGCCGTTTACCGGCGAAAGCTATGAGCAGGGCCGGATCAGCCCGGGAGATTTCGCCCAGATGGCCGGGCACAGTCAGTTTGCTGTGGCGTAGTTTTTTTGCCCGGCTCAGGGTTTTCCAGCGAAATCCGGAGTGGTGGCGAGGCGCCAGGTTTTTCCGGTGTCATCTGTAACCAGCACGGTGGTTTCGCCGGCTGCAGCCACAAAATTGTAACGACCCATGCCTTTGGGCATCCCGGAGTTGTCGCCGCCCTTGGCGTAATTTCGTGTCATGTCCACTTCCGTGGAAGGCCAGATGAAGCGGGAGAAGAGATATTCATCGGGTGAGAGAAATTCCGTCATCCAGTTATGTTCGTAAAAAGTAAGATAATGACGGTCGTGAATGCTGTCGTAGGTCAATTTCTGGCCCCAGACATGGTAGCCGTCGGTGGGCGGAACCACGACGCTTTTTTCGGCTGACCACTCTCCGGTGCTGCCATGGCGCGACATCATGCCGATACGATGGTCATAAACCCCGGTGTCGTCACGGAAGGTGTAGAGGAGATTGTCGTGTTTGTCGCAGGTGAGCGAGGGGTAGGAGGCTTTGGTAAAGCCATCGGAACCGGGTGCGCTGGCCAAGAGGACGGGCGGGCTCCATTGGGTGATGTCTCCCGGGTTCAGGGTGTGGGTGTATACGGGGGGATCGCAATGGCCGGAGATGATGACATGCAGGAGACCCCTGCTGTCTGCGGTCATGGCCGACCAGTTGTGTACATCACGGGCGCGCCCGCCATAGCCGATAAAAACGGGGTCGCTGAAGCTTTGGGTGTTGCGGTCATAGGCACGGACGAAAGTGGGGAGGCCATCCGAGGATGGGCTGGGCTTTCCCTTGACCGGATCCAGCATCAGTTTGTTGGCCGGGTGATCAGGGGGAATGTTGAGGTGGGCGCGCCAGGCCGGATCATCCGGTTTGGACCAGACATTTTTGGAGTCATTGGTGCGCGGGACGGAGGCGTAAACAATATAAATTTTACTGCCCTGGGTGACAAGGAAGTTGCCCTTGCCGGAATGGGTGGGTCCGACGAAAATTTCCTCCAACTTGCTGTCGCCCCAAGTCATGAGCTTGGACAAATCCAGACTGCCATCGGTTTTTTTTTCAGGAATGAGGAGATGACCGCCACCACCACCGCCATTGGCCAGTACAGGCGGATGGTCCAGGGCGTCCTGATTGTGACCGTCTAGTTTTTCCATTTCCCATTCCCAGGCCAAGGGGAGTTTGTAACAGGTCCAAGGCCGGGTGATTCCTCCCCTGGCATGGAGCAGCAGGGCGGTGCGGCCTTTTTCCCTGCCCTCGGAATCCCTCAGGCTCAGGGCTGTTATGACATAAGCGTCCCCGTCCCGGTCAAAACGCAGATCCATTTCGCTGCGACAGTTCAAGTCGAACCCGGCGTAGTGGTTCTGCCGGCAAAATTCCCGGATCGGTACAGTGAGATCATTGCGGTGCCATTGACCGGAGGCGTCGAGCCAGTCGATGGAAGAGACGGAATGGAGATAGGCATTTCCCTGCGGATCAAAATTCACATAACCGGGATTGAAGCGCGGGTAGTAGCCGTGTGCGGCGCGGGCCCCCTGGAAGTAAAATTCTCCGACGAGGGGTTTGCCGGGTTCCAGATTCGAAAGCAATTCCGGTTCGCTGTGATTGAGGATGACCGGAGCATCGTAGCCATTGGCCTTGACGGTGTTGTAGGAGATATCCTCGCCGGGTGTAGTGACGGCGGACGTAGTGGCAGGACTCGTACCCGGCAGCAAATGAATCTCGTGGAAGTACAGGACAGTGCGGGGGCTGGGCGATTGTTTTTTGGCCTTGGTGAAAAAATAAAGTCCGGTGATGTTGCTCCATGAGGCCGGTTCACCGAGTTTTTCAAATTCAGCCAAGGGCAGTGTGACGGCCTTCCAGCCGGTCCAATCGATTTTAAAGTCGTGACTCCAGTAGTCGAGGTAAGGCGTTTCGGGGTTATCAGCGAGTACACCAAGCGTTATCCGTTCGCCCGTGGCCTTCGCGGAGTAACAGGCGATGGAGATGCTGCCGTAGGAAGTCCAGTCGTGCGGGACGGTACGGGTGGCGAGGGTGGGATATTTTTCATGGTGCCGCCATTCGAGCAGGAGGGCGCCGGAGCTGTCTTTGGTTATTTTAACACCGCCGCAGAGATCCTGGAGGGATTTGGGTGGCCGCACCCAATCATGGCGCGTATCACCGTTTTCAATCGTCGTGCGATCAAACTTTTTACCATCCAAAAATTCAAATGGAGCCGAGGACCAAAGGCCTTCGGTTTGGGTGTCAATGACAGCCCCGGAGCCGCCCGCGTTTTCAGCCTGTATCCGCGGCGTTTCCACAAGGCAGAGGATTAGAATCAGGTGGAGGTTCAGCGAAAAAAAAGAGCGAAGCGGGTGGCGCATATGGTGGAGGGGGTGAAGATGTGGAATCAGGAAAAACGTACAGTCCGGAGCGGTTTTCGTCAATCTGCTGATATCGAAGAGCCGGGGAGCTGCCAAGTTTTTCTGGTGTCAGGGGCCCGGTGGGCTATCAAGGACAAAGCATGAAGGTCACCCACGTTTCCCTGCGCCCGACTGAAGCCGCGCTGACCGCGCAACGGCCATCCCTGACTCCGGAATTGATGGCGGCGAGCGGCGCGCGCTACTCGCGCAACAATGAGGGACTGCAAGCCATACTGGAAAAAATTGATCCGGCCAACCTGGACAAATCCGTGGATGGTATTTTCAAGATGATTGATTACGGGCATCAATCGATTGCCGACATGGTGCCGGTGTCGATGTTTATCGACGGGGTTTCGCTGTGGCTGGCGTATCATGTGTGGACCCTGTGTCCCACGGCGGGAGGACAGGAGTCCTCGACCCGCTACATTGAGATCAATCCCGGGAGTTTGTTGGGTACTGAAGTGCTGGGAATTTCCATGGAGGACAGTGCGTTTTGGCGGAAGCAAATGGCTGATTGCTTCAAGGTGTATCAGGAATGCTACGCCGCCTGGGATGGGCTGGCCCGGGAAAATCCCGCCCTGATGCGGATTCCGGAGGAAGTGCAGAACGACGACACGGAGAAGGGCCGCAAGAAACTGGAGCGGATGCGGCGCAACTATGCCTTTGACCGCGCGCGTTATTACCTGCCGTCGGCCGCCTGCACCAACCTCATGCTCGTCATGTCGGCCCGCGGCTGGGTGGGCTTGTGTCAGAACCTGCTGTCACAGCCGTTGCCGGAAGCGCGGCAGTTGGGCGGACAGATTGCGGAGGAACTGCGGCTGGTGGCGCCGCGTCTGCTGCGGCATGCCACTGCGAAGCCCTATGTGGAGGCGGGCCTGGAGGACTATCACAAGCATTTGCAGGAATTGGCGATTGGATTGCCGGATCTGCATTTGCAAAATTCCGGGGCCGGGGCGCATCCGAGTGTACCGTATTTGCAGGTGATGGCGCCGCCGGGCTTGCGGGAGGGGGATTTTACGGAGGACCTGAAACACCACGAAAACCGTTATGCCTGGATTGGGCCGCAGTTGCAGCGCACCGGGGTGCGTTTTGGGTGGGAGGCGGTCTCGTTTGCGGAGATCCGCGATTTGAACCGGCATCGCACGGGTACGAAATACTGTCCGTTTGTGCCGCGCGGATTTTACGGGGCGGTGGAGCAGATTCCGGCGGGGGACGGGGCGGGTTTGAAATTGTTGCGGGACTCCGTGGAAACGGGCCGGCTGGCTTCACGGGCGGCCTTGGAGCGGCTGCGCCAGGGGGATCCGGCTTATGTGTATTGGACGGTGTTGGGAACGCAGGTGCCCTTTGAACACACGACGACGGCGGATAAATTTATTTATGAAGCTGAGCTGCGCACCGGAGTGGGGGCGCACTACAAGTACGCCGGGCATTTGCGTGAAGCCCTGCAGTTGTGGTACGCCCGGTTCCCCAAAACCCGCGGGGTGATTTTGGAAGGCAGTGCCGAGCCGGAATAAAGTTTTACAGCCAGAGCCAGAGAAGTCCGAGGCCCAGCGTGGCGCAGAAGACCAGCAGGATGGGTTTGCGCAGAGTGGTGGCGCCGAGGGCACACGCGAGGCCTCCTTTCAGGAGGGTGTTGGCGAGGGCGGCGATAATGATGGCGTTGGCGGCCGTGGAAATTTCGATCTGCGCGTGCGAGGCCATTTGGCCGGAGGAAACGCTGATGGCATCGAGGTCGGTCAGGCCTGAGAAAAAACTCGTCCAATAAATTCCCGCCCGGCCGTAATGGTCGGCGGCGATATGGACGGCCAGTACGATGGCGGCGTAAATGAGGGCGAATTGCAGGGCGATGCGCATGCCGAGTGGGTTGTGGAGATGGGGGGAGGTGCATTCCTGTCCTTTTTTTTGTGACAGCCCGAACCAGAGGGTGAAGAGGATACCCGGAGTGGCCAGCAGCAGCAGGCCCGGCAGCAACGGGCGCAACAGGGCGGGGCAGACCACCACGACAATCAAGCCCACCCGGCCGAGCATGACAGTGCAGGCCAGGATGACGGCCAGCGCGTAAGACTGTCCCAGGTCCGGAGTGCTTTTGCTTTGCCGGCTCATGGCGAGTGTGGTGGCGGTGCTGGAAGCCAATCCGCCGAGAAAGCCGGTGACCATGATGCCACCGCGGTCGCCCAGGCAGCGCACTGCGATATAGCCGCCGAAACCGATTCCGGAAACCAGAACCACCATGACCCAGATGGTGTGGGGATTGAAGGCCTGATAGGGACCGTAGCTGTGGTTGGGCACCAGTTGCAGTACAATGCCCGAGAGAAAGGCGAAGATCAGGGCCTCGTGCACATCCTCCGGAGTGAAGTGTTGGGTGAGTTCGTGCAAACGCCGCTTGGAGGCCAGCAGCAGGAGCAGGGAGATCGACAGCACGAGAGCGATTTTCCATTGTCCCCACTGCACCAGGCCGCCCGTGAGATAAGTGATGAGTCCCGCCAGCGCAGTGGTCAGGCCCAGTCCGAAGCCGTCCTGGATCATTTTCTGGCGCAAGAGCAGAAACAGATACGAGGCCATGACCAAAAATCCGCAAAGGAAAAAAAGCGGTTGCTGCAGTTGCGACAGGTAGGCGCAGAGCGTGCCGAGTCCCGCGCAGAGGGTGTGGGTACGGAGTCCGGCGGGGTGTTTGCGTTCGGGATGATAATGCTGGTCCTCCCACTGGCGTTGCAGTCCGATCAAGCCGCCCAGGCAGGCGCTGACGAGGAGGTTTTTAATCAGATCGGGCCACATGCGCTGAGTATGGCCGAAAATTTGATATAGGAAAATCTGAAATTAAAAATGAGATCAGATTGGCGTGGAAACTCCAGGGTCTCCGGCCTGGATGCTGAATTTGCAGGGGCTACGCTGTTTTTTCGCCCATGAGCAGCTTGATTTCTTTTTGGTCGAGAGGGCGCCATTCGCCCGGACGCAGGCCCTGCATTTGGATGGAGGCAATCTGGACGCGCTCCAGTTTTTCCACCCTGTAGCCCTGTTTGATGAACATGAGGCGGATCTGGCGTTTGAGACCCTGGGTGAGGATGACCTTGAGACGTCGCCGACCGAGTTTGAAAACAGCATCCATTTTGCCGAAGCCGGTTTCAATGGTCATGCCTTTGGTCAGGCGCGGCACGAGGGCGAAATCGTAGTCCTGATTGAGTTCCACGTGGTAAATTTTGGGCATTTTATAGCGGGGATGAGTGAGGCGCTGGGCCAGTTCCCCGTCGTTGGTCAGGAGGAGCAGGCCTTCGCTGTTCAAGTCCAGTCGACCGATGGTGAAGAGGCGGGGGGCGTCGGGCGGGAGGAAGTCAAAGACGGTTTTACGCCGGCCCTGGGGATCGCGCGAGCAGACCACGCCGGCCGGTTTGTTGAAGAGCAGGTAGAGCGGCTTTTCGCTGCGGCAACGGGAGCCGTTGACAGCCACGGCGTCGTTGGGGCCGACCACGGTGGCCAACTGGGTGACGGGCTTGCCATTGATCGTTACTTTGCCCTCGGTGATGAGGGCTTCGCAGGAGCGGCGGGAGCCGAAGCCAGCGGCGGCCAGATACTTATTCAGTCTGGTCATGCGCCGGGGAGGTGGAGGGTGGCGCGGATTTTTATTCTTCCGGCTTGGTCTTGGGCAGCTTGTGGACGTTGGAGTCTTCCTTCCACTGACCGCGTTTTTTCATGAGTTCGACGCGCTCGAAGCGTTTCAAAACGTTCCGTTTGACCATGATCTGGCTGGAGCCACGGAGGCTTTTGTGTTGCGACATAAGGATTGCAGGCTAGCGATGCCGGAGTTCCCAGCAAGTGAAAATTTAGGCTATCGCGTGTTTATTATTATTGGGGTGGGAGGGAAAGCCGGGGGCGGGATGGAGCCCGTCCCCGGCGAAGGCTTAGCCGGGAATGTCCCCGTGGATGCGGGCGGCGCCCTTGACCATGGGTTCGATGATGATGTCCTTGGCACTGCGTCCGGCCGGAATCATGGGCAGCACGTGTTCGGTATAGGGCACGAGCACATCCAGCAGGTAGGGGGTTTTGGCCTCCAGCATGCGCTTGATGGCTGGAACCAGTTCCTCGGGTTTGGAAACCACTTCCGCAGGCACGCCGAAACCTTCGCAGATTTTCACAAAATTTGGATACATCTCCTCGCGACGGTGCGGCAGACCGAGATAAGTGTGACCGCGGTTGCTGTCGAAGAACCGGTCCTCCCACTGCACCACCATGCCGAGGTGCTGGTTGTTGATGATCACGATTTTGGCCGGGATGTTTTCCGCCACGGCGGTGGCCAGTTCCTGGATGTTCATCACGAAACTGCCGTCGCCATCGATGTCGATGACCTGGCGGTTCGGGCAGGCCACTTTGGCACCGAGAGCGGCGGGGTAACCAAAGCCCATGGAGCCGAGGCCGGAGGAACTGAGGAAGCTGCGCGGGTGGGTGTAGTCGTAGAACTGACCGGCCCACATCTGGTGCTGGCCCACGCCCACGGTGATGATGGCTTCGCCCTTGGTCTGTTTGTAAACCTCCTCAATGACGCGCTGGGGCAGGATCTGCCCGGGCACCTCATTGTAGTGCAGGGGGAAGCGGCGCTTCCATTCGTTGATCTGGCCATGCCAGGGGGCAAATTTTTTGCGCGGCCGGTTTTCCTTGGCGATGATCTGGTTGAGCCGTTTGAGGGCATAGTTGACGTCGCTCAGGATGGGCAGGTGCACACGCTTGTTCTTGTTGATTTCGGCGTTGTCCACCTCCACATGCACGATGGTGGCCTTGCTTGCAAAATCGTTGACGTTGCCTGTCACGCGGTCGTCAAAGCGCACCCCGAGGGCGAGCAGCAGGTCGCACTTGTCCACGGCGTAGTTGGCGTACACGGTGCCGTGCATGCCGAGCCATTTGCAGGACAGGGCGTGGGTTTCGGGGAAGCAGCCGATGCCCATGAGGGTGGTGGTCACGGGGATGTCGGTGGCTTCGGCGAATTTAAGCAGTTCGGCCGAGGCTTCGGCGGAAATGATGCCGCCGCCCACATAAAGCATGGGGCGTTCGGATTTGTCGATCAGGCCCAGGATTTCATGCAGGGCGAAGTCGTCGGCCCGGGGAGGGTCGGCCAGACCGCGCAGTTCCACGGTGGTGGGGAAAACGGGCTGGTTGGGAGCCTGTTGAATATCCTTGGGCACGTCGATCCAGACCGGCCCGGGGCGACCGGTGCGGGCAATGGTGAAGGCTTCCTTGACCACGCGGGGGATGTCCTTCACATCCATCACCAGATAACTGTGTTTCACAATGGGCACCGCCACACCGAACACATCGGTTTCCTGAAAGGCTCCTTTGCCGATCATGGGTCGGGCCACCTGTCCGGTGATGGCCACCATGGGAATGGAGTCCATATAGGCATCGGCCACGCAGGTCACCAGATTGGTGGCGCCGGGCCCGGAAGTGGCCATGCACACGCCGACTTTGCCGGTGGCGCGGGCGTAGCCTTCGGCCATGAAGCCGCCGCCCTGTTCGTGACGGGGAAGGATGGTGCGGATTTTTTTCGAGCGGGTCAGGGCCTGATGAAACATCATGCTGGCGCCGCCGGGATAGGCGAAGACCGTGTCCACACCCTCGCGTTCCAGTGCGGCGACGAGAACTTCAGCTCCGTTCATGGAGGGGGAGCGGCCTTTTTTGGGGGCCTTGGCGGTGGCAGGCTTTGACTTGGTCTTTTTCATATCATCTGTTTTAGAGGCTGTTTCCACCGGCGAAGGAACCGTTTCAGGCGGAGCCTGGGGAAGCTTCAGCCGGTAGCAAGCCGACCATCCTAAAAAGAAATCCCGCATCTGACAACAAAAAGCGTTGACATAGGGAGGTGTGGAAAATAGATTCTACGCTCCTTTTTATGAAAACATTTGCAGCATCAATGAAGTCGATCGAACGGAAATGGTATGTGATCGACGCCGATAGTCAGGTCGTGGGCCGTGTGGCGGAAAAAGTGGCCAACCTGCTCCGGGGCAAGGAGAAAGTATCCTACACCCCGAACCTGGACACCGGGGATCACGTCATTGTGATCAACGCGGCCAAGGCTGTCTTTACCGGCAAAAAGGAAGTGCAGAAGAATTACAGCAGCTATTCCAACTATATCGGCGGGCAGAAAAATGAAACAGCCGAACAGGTGCGCCGTCGCCGCCCCGAACTTCTCATTGAGCGTGCTGTCAAAGGCATGGTTCCGCACAATCGCCTGGGCCGTGCGGTCCTGAAGAAACTGCATATTTACAACGGCTCCGAGCATCCGCACGAAGCCCAAGAGCCCAAGAGCATCAACGTCCGCTAAATCCAGAACACACACAAATCTATATGGCAGAATCCACCATTTTCTCGGCTATCGGCCGCCGCAAAACCGCCGTTGCCAAAGTCAATCTCAAGCCCGGCAAGGGTTTGGTGATCGTCAACGGCCAGCCTTTTGACGAGTATTTCCGCACGCCCAACCAGCGCAACTCGGCCCTGCAGCCGCTGGTGCTGACCGAGAACCAGAAAAAATTTGATGTCCAGATCCGTGCTGAAGGCGGCGGGCTGGAAGGACAGGCGGGAGCTTCCAGTCTGGCCATTGCGCGGGCTTTGATCCTGAGCGATGCGGCCCTGCGTGCCTCCTTGAAAGCCAAGGGTCTTTTGCGCCGGGATTCGCGCATGCGTGAACGCAAGAAATCCGGCCAGCCGGGTGCCCGCAAGCGTTTCCAGTTCTCCAAGCGTTAAACAGATCGTTTGTACGACTGTGCGGCCTGCTGGCGGAGCCGGAAGATGTGGGAATTAACACAAAATCACTCTGTCCATCGTCGCGTATGAAGGGGACTTGCTGCAATAATTTGCAAGCATTCCCTTGGGGTTTGGCAAGGAATTTGGCAAGGGCTCACACTGTGTTTGTTGCGCTTGCCTTCTTTGATGGCATTTGACAGCCTGTGCGTGGGTTTTTTCTGGAAGCCGCGATTTCAGAACAGTCCTGATAAGTGACTTGAAAAGGGTTCTCCATTGTCATGGCGGGTCAAGATCTTAAAAACCATACACAATCGGTCCGGACACCCAAGCCCGGGACCGATGAGGTTTTGCCCCAGATTCACATGATGGCCGGGGGTCTTTACGCACTGCCTTACGCGCGATTTGCGGCGGAATGTCTTTGGCGAAAATGCCCGGATTCATTACGTGGGCATTTAAGCATCAACATCGGCATGTTCGCCGTGCCGCCTCCGCTGGTCGCCCAAGCGGAGGCATTTCTCCGGGAGGTGCCGTGCGTGTCAGTTTTGTTGAACCCGGTACAAGTACCCCTGAGAATATTTAATCTGCCCCAAGGCTACACCCGGCACCGTATCGGCGTGATATTGCGTGGTTTGAGGCACCTGTCCGACTGGCTGGGGTTGCCGCCCAAATTTCAGATCCGTTTGATTCCGGTTCTGCACGGCCATTTCGCGTCTTACCTTCAGGAATATCTCATACGCATTTGCGATCTTTGCAGGGATCGGCCGAGTATTTGCATGGTGGACGCAGATTTTTTTGTGTGGGATGAATCTTTTTTTCAGAAGCTAGGAGCAGAACTTTCGGAGCGGGACTTTGCCGCCGCGTGGTTGCAGCGCTACGATGACGGGGCCATAATGCGGGGAGAGACTTTTTTTCCGCCCGGGTCGGAGTGTCTTCGCCTCAAGCCTGCGCTGTTCAATCAATGGAACCGTCAGGTGGAAACCATTGACCGGTCCATGCAGTTGCGTTTGCAGCGTCGTTATCCGGGACTCGGATTTCAGAGGGACATGGTTGATACGGCTTATCAAGCGAGCTGGGAGTCGCAATGGGCTGGAATGCAAATTACCTACCCGTTCCGTGGGATCAAGGCGTGTCACATCGGAGGTTTCGGGCATGCCCATCCCGGCTATATTCAAAAATGCCTTGATGCCGGCACCCCTGAAGGTGAGGAGGAAGCCAGGTTTTGGATACAGCGCATCCGACTCAATGAACGGGTTGCGCGGGTGCTTGCGGCCCGGTACCGGAATGGGTTGGTTGAGCCTGCTTTGGAGCAGATACTCCACCGCACCAGCGGTCTCCGACAGAATGAGATCATCCGTGCCCGGGTGGAGAAGACGCCCCCGTCCGGTGACGAACTTTTGTTCGAGGAAATCCTCGCGGGTCTGGCGGAGCCAGCAGAATTGCCGGCGGGGACAGTTCCAACCGGTTGATAATAATCATGAGGCAGTTCATCGACGGGATGCGGCAGCGAAGGCGCTTGGCTAGGCTGTTCCATTGGCGGGATGCGGGAGAGATCATCCGGTTCGGACGGTTGCCATGCGGCCGTGAATTGGAGGTTACGCTGCTCTGTCAGCGTCTGACGGGTGAGACAGGAGGGGAGCGAAGGCTCTTTTTGAGGGCAGGCACGACGGACTTGGACGTCTTGAACTCGGTGTTTTTCCGTCGCGATTATCAATTACCATCCAGTCGGCAGACCGGGTTGCTCCTGGAAGAATATAAAAAAATCCTGCACACCGGAGGGCGCCCGGTTATCTTGGATTGCGGAGGCAATGTCGGATTTTCTGCCGTTTGGTTCAAGTTGCATTTTCCCGGGGCGATTGTGGTGGCAGTGGAGCCTGATCCGGGAAATTTCGCCCTCTTGGAAAAAAATCTTGCTGGTTTCACCGGTTGTCTGGGAGTGCCTGCCGCAGTCCATCACAAGCGGGGCTGGGGCCGACTTCGGGATGCTGGTAATGGTGAATGGGGGTTTCAAATCATTCCCGAAGGAACGGGGGAAACAGGGGGAATCCCCCTGTTTTCACCGGTTGAGTTGCTGGCGCAGGCTGGCGTTCATTTTGCGGGGCAACTGCTTGTTCCCTGGATCTGCAAGGTTGATATCGAAGGCGGAGAGCTGGGACTGTTTCAGGAGGCTGACGACTGGTTCCACCGGTTCAGTTTGTATGCCATCGAACTGCACGACGCCCACTTCCCCGGCCAGAAGACCTCAACGCCCTTTCTAAGTCAGGTCGTTAAAAATGGCTATGAAATCATTTTTAATCACGAGGTGCTGTTTGCTTTCCGCCCCTGATGCGAAGCCTCTTTTCTTACCGCAACCGGGCCAGCATCGGATTGAAAGCCAGCTTCGCGGGTTTCGACACCGCACCGTCGGTTTCCTGCAGGCGACGCCGGTTCTCCATGGCGTGCTGGTAAACCTCCAGATAAAGCGCAGCCGGTTTTTCCCAGGAAAAATCCTCCCTCATGCCGCGTTCCTGCAGTCGGCGGAATTTTTCCGGTGACTGATGCCACAGGGCAAAGGCCCGGCGCAAACCGTCTTCAACCCCCTCCGCCGTGGGGTCGGTAAAGAGGAACCCTGTTCCCGCATCCGTTTCCGGGTCATAAGGTTGCACGGTATCCACCAGTCCGCCAGTGGCGCGCACGATGGGCGGTGTGCCGTAGCGCAATGAATAAATCTGCGTCAGTCCGCAGGGTTCGTAGAGGGAGGGCACCAGAAAAAAATCGCAACCCGCCTGTATCCAATGACTGAGTTCATTGGAAAAACCAATGTGGCAACCGGCCCAACCCGGGAAGCGCGAAGACAGTCCGCCATAGTAGGATTCCATGCCGGGATCTCCCGAGCCCAGCACCGCCACCTGGAAATCCAGTTCCGGCAGCAGCCGGTCGAGGGCGGTGGAGGCCAGATGCAACCCTTTTTGTTCCACGAAACGCGAGACTATTCCCAGTATCGGACAGTCCCGTTCGGTCAGGCCCAGTCGTTCGCGGAGCTTTCGCCGACACTCTGCCTTGCCTGAAAGATCGTCGGCAGAATAGGTGGCGGGAATCCAGCGGTCTGTTTCGGGACTCCATTCGGAATAGTCCGCTCCGTTTAAAATACCGGAGAGATCACCAGATCGGGCATTGAGGAAAGGGGCCAGGCCCCGACCGCCGTCCGGACTGAGAATCTCCCCGGCATGGGTGGGGGAAACGGTGGTGATGGCATCGGCATAATGAACGCCGAGCTTCAAATAATTCATCCGGCCATGATCCTCGCAGATTTCCGCATTGAAACAGTCGTCACTCAGGCCCATGAAAGGGAAAACCGATCCCGGATAAACGCCTTGGTAGCCGATGTTGTGAATGGTGAGTACGGAGGCGGTGGCGGAGAGGGGTGACAATATGCGGTCCCAGGTTTTTAAAAAGGCCGGCACCGGGCTGCCCGGCCAGTCATGCACATGAACCACATCGGGGATGAAGCCACTGTCCTTGCACCATTGGAGGCAGGCTTTGGAGAAAAAGGCGAAACGTTCGGGATTGTCGGCATATTCCCGGTTGACGAAATCGTAAATGCCCGGGCGTCCGAAAAATCCCTGGTATTCCAGAAATTGCACCGGAACCTCCCCTTCGAGCAGGCCTTGATACACTCCGCACCAGAATTCCTTATTTCCCCCCATGTGCACGCAGAGGGAAAGGTCGAAGTTCAGATGGTGCCGGGCCCGGTCGATCGAGTCGTACAGAGGCATGAAGATACGGACATCGTGGCCTTCCCGTTTGAGCTGCCTGGTCAAGCCGGACACCACATCGCCCAGTCCCCCGGTTTTAGCCAATGAAGCACATTCTGACGCCACAAAAAGTATGCGAAGCGGTGTTGCCATGCGTATCCCCAAGGGCAAATTGCCTTCACACCCCTTAAAATGCAAGGTCTGAACGGCAGGGAAGGGGGCTCCGGTGACTTTTCACAAGAAGAACAACCCGTCCTTGACGGGAGATAGTGGCAAGAGCTATATTTAAGCGTATTTAATTACCCAAGCCCTTCTATGAAACGATTTTATTTACTTATCGTAACGGCCGTTTTATTTGCTGCGGTTGCTCCGATTCATGCAGCGACCAAGCTTTCCGTCAATAGCATCGGGGACTTGGAAGTGGCCTCTCAGGATGGTAAAACCGCCCGTGCGATTGTCAGTGGTACGATAGGTGAAATTATCACGGCCGACAGCCAGACTTTCAAAATTTCCTATGGCAAAGACCTCAAGGGCAGCCGCACCCTGATCGTTTATCCCGACCCGGCAAAACCCCAGTCCCTGAAAGTCAATTTTATGGGCCAGGATATTTCGCTCACCTCCGATGCCGTGTTGACCGTTATTGCCAGTGACAACACCGCCCTGGTCAAGTCCGGCTTTCTCGGCAGCATTACGGTAGGAGATCAAAAACTGGTGGACGGAGCCACGGCCCAGATTCAGAACGGCGCGATTGTTGGCACGACCCCGCCGGTGATTGCCTCGGTCCCGCCCACCCCGCCTCCGGCTCCTGAAAGTGCTCCGGCGCCGACTGAGCAGCCAGCGCCAGCCTCGACAGTTGTTGTAGCAGACAAAACTCCGGAAAAACCCCCCGAACCCGAGCCGGTGAATGCGCCCCAGCCGGATGATTCCGATGCCAAGGCCAGAATTAACATCCAGAATTTCAGCGGTCCGTCGGCCATAGCCATCACCGGCGATGTGATGGTCGCTCCTCCCGGAAAAAATGTCATTGATCTGGTCAATGAATCATCAGAACCGCCGCGCCTCAAGGCGCATAGCAGCATCACCCCGGGCTGCACGGTGGTGACAGGACCCAACAGTCGGGCGGTGATTTGTCCCTTCCCGGGAACCCTGGTGGGTTTGGAGCCCGGTACCACCTTCACGTTTGATGAAATCGGGTACACTCCCGGGGCACCCGTTGAGCGTAAATTTTCCGGCAATCTTGCCGAGGGCACGGTACTTTCCAGCATCAAGGGAGCGAATCCGAAAACAACCGATTACAAAATCAAAACATCCTTTGGCGTGGCGGCGGCACGCGGCACTCAATTTCTGGTCTCGTTTGACGGAAAAAAAATGGTCGTGAAAACGCACAAAGGCGTGGTTTTGGTGGTTGATCTGGTCCACAACAGTGTGGAAATCGATGTTCCGGGTAAAAAAGGAGTCGTCATCCGGAAAAAATCCGATGGTACTTACGAGAACACGCAACTCTGGCCGCTCAGTCCTGAAGAATTGGCCGCCTTGCAAAAGCTTTTTGCCGCCTTGGAAGACAATGATGATGATAATGGCCATGACCATGCCTTGCGGGAAGCTTTGGAAAATTTTCAAAAGGTTTTCAACCCGCGTCTGAATGATCTGCCCATCACGCAAGTCATTCCCGGAGGATAATTGATCCTCCCCCTGAACCTTCTCCCCCTGGTGGAGGCGTCTGATGGCCAGAGGCCGGAACTGTGCGGTAGTCTTTAACGCATGGCCCGCCACCCCCTGATCCGGATTCAAAAACTCGGCGTCCACCGCAATCGCAGGATTCTGCACAACATTGATTGGCAGGTGGATGCCGGCCAGCACTGGGTACTGCTGGGTTCCAATGGTTCGGGCAAAACCTCCCTGCTCAGGGCCCTTACCGCGTACCTCACCCCGAGCTGCGGGGTTATCCAGGTCTGTGGAAAAACCTACGGCGAAAGCCCCTGGCAGGAATTACGCCGGCACATCGGCATGGTCAGCAGTGCCGTGCAGCAGCAGATCGAGCCCGGAGAAACCGCCCTGGCCGCCATCGTCAGTGGACGCCACGCCGTCATCAATCATTCCGGTCCCATTCGCGCCAGCGAACGCCATCAGGCTCTCGCCATTCTGCGCCGCATGAACTGCGAACCCCTGGCGGACCGCCCCTGGTTGTTTCTTTCCCAGGGAGAACGCCAAAAGATTTTGATCGGCCGCGCCCTCATGGCCCGACTCAAAATTTTGATTCTGGATGAGCCCTGCGCCGGACTCGATCCGGTGGCCCGGGAAAAATTTCTCAATTTTCTTCCGCGTCTGGCCCGTCAGAAAAACTGCCCGGCGCTGGTGCTGGTCACGCATCATGTGGAGGAAATTGGGCACTGTTTCACCCATGCGCTTTTGCTGGCCCGGGGC
>Ga0209067_10001118_pt1 | contig 16846 bp, 10 predicted proteins | sample ColStrG_CSR_2013_FD_187199 | JGI IMG/M metagenome (GOLD analysis project Ga0209067, IMG submission 187199) | Freshwater sediment microbial communities in response to fracking from Pennsylvania, USA - Cold Stream Run_MetaG_CSR_2013 (SPAdes)... | ecosystem: Environmental > Aquatic > Freshwater >...
TTCCTCCAGTGCTAGAGTTTCCTTGCCCTCGGGTGCATTCCCAGATAGCTCAATTGGCAGAGCAAGCGACTGTTAATCGCTAGGTTGCAGGTTCGAGTCCTGCTCTGGGAGCCAATGTGATGTTCTATCTCGGCTGATCCGCCACAAACGGATAACGGTTGATCTGCAACCTGGTAACGCCTGATGCGTGACACGGTAACGGCTGATCCTTGACACGCCCACCACCTGAGGCGTCGACTTACGACGTCGAGGTGTGATGTGTCAGTGTTTCTGGGACAGACGAACCCTCAGCTCGTATCCCGGGTCCTTCTCGGGTAGTCGACGGTCGGATCGAACTCGATATATTCGCGTGTAGCGATCTTCGGGTCGCCTTCGTCATCCAGGGACACCTCAGGGGTGCCGCGACATTCTCTTGCGACGGAGGCACCACTCCCATCACGAGGCAGCCCGAGTGCTGGCGAGGTGGTCGTTCACCAGGGTGTCGTGCTCACTAGCCTCGTCGATCGGGCGTTACATCGCGTCGATTCCCTTGGACCACGTCGTCGACGTTCGAAGGGGCTGAAGACCCGGTCCAATCACTCGGAGCGATTCTGCGCCATGATTGTGCCCATGACGTGGAGCACTGATGGCATTCTGCACTAATTGCGGAACATCCGTCGCCGAGGGTCAACACTTTTGCCGAGTGTGCGGACACCGGGTGACGTCCGACTCACTCCTGACGCCGGTGCCGATGATCGATGACGGGTCGTGGTCGACCACGTCGTCGCGTGGTGCTCGCGTGGTGATCGGACTGGGCGCGCGAGCCCCGCGGCAACGGCGCTGGTCAGTCCTGTTGCGAGTGGTGCTCGGTCTTCCCCTCATCATCTGGCTGGCCGTCATCACAATCGCCGCGGTGGTGACGGTGATCGTTGCGTGGTTCGCCGCGCTGGTGAACGGAGAAGTGCCCGGCGCGATGCAACGATTCTTGACCGACGTCGCGCGCTACAACGCGAAGGTGGAGGCGTACCTGAGTCTCCTGACCGACCGGTGGCCCGGGCTGTCGCTGCAAGCCCGACCCCATGATCAGGTCAGTCTGGAGATCGACCACGTGCGCCTCAATCGCGCGGCGGTGCTCTTCCGGGCCATCTTGGCGATTCCGGCGGGACTGGTGGCGAGCGTCCTTAGCTTGGGCGCGTATCTCTTGACCTTCGTGATGTGGATCAGCGCCCTCATCCTGGGTCGAGTGCCACAGGCGCTGCACGAGGCCCGCGGTCAGGTCTGGCGATTCACCATCCGCTCATCGGCGTATATCGAGTTGTTGACCCCGACGCAACCTTTCGAAGGGTTCTTCGGCGATGCGCCCGCGGCCGACACGGGTTCTGGCGACGACAGCGTCACGGGATTGTCGACGACGTCGCCACTCTCGAGGTGGGGCCGGATCTTCTTCATCGTCACCTTGCTCAGCGGCGTGTACCTCCAGACCCAGCCCAGCGTGTTGCGCTGGCCCACCGCCTACGTCCTCGATCGCGCGGTGGGTCCGACGTTCATCACCGCGATCAACCAGAACATCGTCGTCGACCTCGAGAACTACGTCGCAGGTTCGACGAACGGCTGCTCGAGCGACGCCCCCGGCGGCTGTCCCGTCGTCGCCGCGACCGCCCAGATCGATGTCGCGCGTCAGCTGAGCACCTTGCATTCGTTCCAGACGTTCGTGGTCGAAGGTCGTCAGGAGTACCTCACCTACGTGAGCGAGGTGTTGAAGATCGACCTCACCCTCCAGCAGGCCGCCAATGCGTCAGCGGGGGAGTATTCGACCTACGCGGCCCTCGTCACCAATGAGATGGGCGTGTTGCACCAGTCGTACCTCGCGCTGCACCAGGCCCTGTGACCCACTGCCCTCATCACGTCAGATGGAGAAATCGTCGCCCGACCAGATGCCCGCCTGCGACGGTCGCACCTCGCGTGACGTGCTGCGCGCACCGATCTGGGTCTCGAGCTCGTGGAGTCGCTCGAAGAGCGATTCCAGACTGAGTCCCACGGGATCGGGTATCAACTCTCCCTCGACCCCTTCGATGATCGGGTCGCGGGTGGTGCGTGAGCGAGAGATGATGCGACCGGGAATACCCACGACGACGGAGTTGTCCGGCACCGAGTGCACCACCACGGCGTTGGCGCCCACACGGCTGTCGTCACCAATGGTGATCGGTCCCAGAACCTTGGCGCCGGCCCCGATGACGACACGGTTGCCGATGGTGGGGTGGCGTTTCTCGTGGGCCAGGCTGGTGCCCCCGAGGGTCACGCCTTGATAGATGGTCACGTCGTCACCGATCCGTGCGGTTTCGCCGACCACCACGCCGGTGGCGTGGTCGATGAAGACGCGGTCGCCGAATACGGCCGCGGGATGGATGTCGACCCCGGTCAGGGCCCTCGCGAGCGACGCGGTCACCCGGGCCAGGAACTTCATGTGGTGCTCCCAGAGCTGGTGCGCGACACGATGCGCCCACAGGGCGTGCAGGCCCGGATAGGTCAGGGCGATCTCGAGGGTGCCGCGCGCGGCGGGGTCGCGATCCTTCACCGCGGCGAGGTCGCTGCGTATGCGTGCGAGCACTAGTCGGTGAGACCCTCGAAGAGTGGGGTGGAGAGATAACGCTCGCCGAACGAGGGGATGATCACCACGATCTGCTTGCCCGCGTTCTCGGGCCGGTGCGCCACCTGCAGGGCCGCCCAGAGTGCGGCGCCCGAGGAGATGCCCACGAGCAGACCCTCGTCGTGGGCGGCGCGGTGCGCCGTGTCGAAGGCGTCCTGGTTGGCGACCTCGATGATCTCGTCGTAGATACGGGTATTGAGGATGTCGGGGACGAAGCCCGCGCCGATTCCCTGGATCGGGTGGGGGCCCTTGGTGCCGCCCGAGAGCACCGGCGAGGCGGCGGGCTCGACGGCGATGACCTGGACGCCGGGCTTGCGCTCCTTCAAGACCTCGCCGACGCCAGTGATGGTGCCACCGGTGCCCACGCCGGCGATGAAGATGTCGACCCCGCCCTCGGTGTCGTTCCAGATCTCCTCGGCGGTCGTGACGCGGTGCACCTGGGGGTTGGCCGGGTTCTCGAACTGTTGGGGGATGAAGTAGCGCGAGTCGCTGGCGGCGAGTTCGCGGGCCTTGGCGATCGCCCCGCCCATGCCGTCAGGGCCGGGAGTGAGGATCAACTCGGCGCCGTAGCCACGCAACAGGGCCCGGCGCTCCTTGCTCATGGTCTCAGGCATGGTGAAGGCGCACTTGTACCCCTTGGCCGCGGCGACCATGGCCAGGGCGATGCCGGTGTTGCCACTGGTTGGTTCGAGGATGATCGTGTCGGGGCCGATGAGTCCGGCCTCTTCGGCGGCGGTGATCATCGCCAGTCCGATGCGGTCCTTGACCGAACCGCCCGGGTTGAAGTACTCGAGCTTGGCCAGGATCTCGGCGTCGCCGGCCGCGCCCAGCTTGTTGATGCGCACGAGCGGCGTTCCGCCGATGAGCTCATTGATGCTATTGGCGATCTTGGTCATGGGACACTCCTTGATGGTCGCGACACTTAGGACCTTAATGACGATGAGTGATGGAAGTAGTCACGATCGGACGTCGGTCACTATCTCGTGAGGTCCATCGACATCGTAAGAATCTCGCGAGGAGCTTGACGCCGTGCGTGGAATCTAGTAAAACAATTGAAATAGTAGTAAATAGGGTGACCCACACCGGTGTCGGCCCGCGGTGCTGACAGAAAGGCAGGAGAGATATGTCGTACGACACGGTGCAACTGGAGAGCGAGGCCCCGACCGCTCGGGCACAGGTCATCGGGCGCCTCCTCGAGAACCTCGACCTCGACGAGGGTCGATTGTCCACGCACGACCTCGAAAGGGTCGCACTGGCGATCGCCGCGCGACCCGAACTCTACGAGGACCTGGTGGTCGATGACGAGACGAGTCGGTGGTGGCTGCTCCTCTTTCGAAGCCCCGCCTACGAGGTCAAGCTGTTGACGTGGGAGCACGACCAATCCTCGGACTGGCACGACCACGGCGGTTCCTCGGGGGTCTTCGCCGTCACGGCCGGCGCACTCGTCGAGCGCCACCGCGCGCGCGACCACGTGAGTGTCGAGACGCGGACCTATCGTGCGGGACAGTTCGGCGCGTTCGGTCCCGACCACGTTCACGACGTCGTCTTCTCATCGGGAGCACCCGCGGTGAGCATCCACGCGTATTCACCCCCGCTCACGGGACTCACCTTCTACGACCACACGGACTTCGGTTTCGTGGCGCGCGAGTTCGTCCCCGAGGACGATCGCGGCGCCCAGCGCACCACGCCCGTGGACGCGGCGCATCGACTCGACTAGCGCCGTCGACATCGCCGTCGGGCGACGCGGGCCTGACGGCGACGCCGAGGTCATCATCGACGAAACGAATTCGACCTCGCGTGGGCGTCACGAAGTGAGATGGCCTCGATGACTCCTTAATCGGCAGGGTTATGCTCTGATTCCTGAAGGGAGTGTCGTACCCGATTGGCGAGGGTGCGACACGTTTGAGGAGGTCACAGTGTCGGAGAGTCGGTCAGACGTGGCCACGGCCCCGGCCCCGGCCGTCGCCACCTACGACGACTTGCTCGAAGTCGCGACGAACCTTCGCTGGACCTGGAAGATCGATGCGCGCCAACTCTTCGCCTTGTTGGACCCGGCCGCGAGCCCCGGGGCTCTCGAGTGGCCCCAGCAACTGTTGCTCGGGCTGGGGCGCGAGAGGGTGAACGAGTTGATCGCGTCCGACCCCGCCATCGCCGAGCTCGCCGGTGCGGTCGTGAAGAACTTCCGTTCGTACTTCGCCCAGACGTCCAAGACCTGGTACGCCACGCACCACAAGACGGAGAAGGACCAGGTCATCGCCTTCTTCGCCGCCGAATTCTCCCTGACCGACTCCTTGCCCATCTTCGCCGGTGGACTCGGCACGGTGGCCGCCGAGCAATTGAAGGCTTCGAGCGCGTTGGGCCTGCCCCTGGTCGGCGTCGGACTGCTCTATCGCGGAACGTCGCATCAGTGGCTCGACCGCGAGGGGCGCCAGCACGAGGCCTGGGACATGATGTCGCCCGAGAAGATGCCCATCGAGCGCGCGCGCGACGCCCAGGGCCGCGTCATCCAGGTCACGGTGTCGCTGCCGGGCCGCGACATCCAGGTGGCGGTGTATCGCGCGCAGGTTGGGCGGAACCAGTTGATCCTGCTCGACGCGGCGGTGTCGACCAATTCCGAGACCGACCGCATCTTGACCACCCGTCTCTACGACTCCGACATCGAGACGCGCCTCTCCCAGGAACTCATCTTGGGCATCGGGGGGGTGCGCGCCCTGGCGGCGCTGTCGATCGAACCCTCGATGCTGCACCTCAATGAGGGCCACTCGGTGTTCGCCATCCTCGAACGAATCCGCCGGGTCATGGCCCAGGAGGGGCTGAGCTTCGAGGAGGCGCAACTGGCCGTGCGCCCGAGCCTGCTCTTCACGACCCACACGCCCGTCGCGGCCGGACACGACTATTTCCCCGACGCGGTCGCGCGCCGCTACCTCGCCCCCTACGCCCGGCAACTCGCGACGTCGCTCGACTCGCTCGTGGCGCTCGGTCGCGTGACGCCCTCGTGGGACGGTGACTCGTTCTGTCCCACCGTGTTCGCGATGCGCATGGTCGGGCACCGCAACGGCGTCTCGCGACTGCACGGTCGCGTGACTCGCGAACAGTGGTCGATGCTCTGGCCCAGGGTGCCCTTCGACGAGATCCCCGTGGGTCACATCACCAACGGGGTGCACCTTGAGTCCTGGGTGACCGGCCCCTTCTCCAGACTCCTCACCTCCTCGGTGGGTGCGCAGTGGCAGACCACCCCGGGTGACCCGGTCATGTGGTCCAAGATCGTCGACGCCCCCGACGCCGAGATCTGGCGGGTGAAGAACGAGGCCCGTGGCGAACTCGTCGAGTTCGCGCGACGACGCGCGCGAAAGGACCTGGCGCGTCGCCACAGCCCCTCCGAGCGCGTCGCCGCGGTGTCGGTGCTCGACCCCGAGCGCCTCACCATCGGTTTCATCGGGCGCTTCGTCGCCTACAAGCGCCCGACGCTGTTGTTGCGCGACCCCGAGCGGTTGGCGAGGATCTTGAAGAATCCCGGGCGGTCGGTCCAGATCGTCTTCGCGGGCAAGGCGCACCCCAACGACGAGGGCGGCAAGCAGTTGCTCCAGGACATGATCGAGTTCGCCGCGAAGTACGACGTGTCCGACCGCGTCGTCTTCATCGTGGACTTCGACACGACCCTCGACCGGCACCTCGCCCAGGGCGCGGACCTCTGGCTCAACACCCCGCGTCGCCCGCTCGAGGCCTGCGGCGTGGGCGGTATGAAGGCCGGCATGAACGGCGCCTTGAGCTTCTCCACCATCGACGGCTGGTGGGACGAGGCGACTCATGACGCCGACCCGACGGCCGCGCCCATCGGATTCTCCATCGGCACCGACCTGGACTACGAGGACGAGGCCGTCCAGGACGAGCTCGACGCTGAGTCCATCTACGACGTGCTCGAGAACGAGATCGTCCCTCGCTTCTACGACCGCGACGATGCCGGCGTACCGACGAGGTGGATCGCCTCGGTGAAGCAGTCGATGTCCACCCTGGCTCCCACGTGGGACTCGCTGCGCATGACGCGCGACTACACCGAGTCCTACTACCTGCCCGGCATCGCTCGCGCGGCCCAATTGCGCGCGGGCGGCGCCAAGTCGGCGCGCGACCGCGCGCGCGACCTGCGACGTCTGCGCGCGGGCTGGGAGCAGCTGTCCGTGGAGGTGGGCGCCATCTCAGAGCGTAAGAAGGGGCACCGTATCTACTTGCAGGTCGAACTGGGCGAACTGGAGCCGGCCGACCTGCTGGTGCAGCTGTGGGTCGATGACCACGTCGCGCCCTTCGCCCTCGACGCCAAGCTGGTCGACCGCTTCGGTCCGCGGGCGCGCTACGACGCACGGGTGGACTTGAGCGCCTACGGCGAGGACGTCCTCCTGGCGGGACGCATCGTGCCCTCCACCCTGCACACCGACGGCGAGGTCCTACCGGGATTGATGACCTGGTCGTGAGCGAGAAGCCGATACCCCTGTCGCTACTGGACCTCGCCGCCGCGCGCGGCGTCGAGACGCACTACGTCGACGGGCGCGGTCAGGACCGCCACGCCAGCGCCGAGTCGTTGATGGCCATTCTCAACGCGCTCGGCGACATGGAGACCCTCGCCACGCCAGCCGGAGCACGCCAGGTCCTGCGCCGCTACAGCCAGGAGCGCGTGGAGCGGGTGCTCGAACCGGTCTACGTGGTGGATGAGGGCGTCAACGCGGTGGTGGCGCTGCGCATGGCGCGCAAGCTCACCGGATTCGAGTGTCGCATCGAGTTCGAGTTCGGCGGTGAGACCTCGTGGTCGGTGCGCACCGACGACATGGCCATGCTCGAGACCGCCCCCGAGGAGCCGCGTGCCTGGGGCCTGGCTCTTCCAGCGATGCGCGTCGGGTACCACCAGCTTTGCGTGATCATCGGCAAACGCATCGTTTGGTCGACGCTGATCGTGCGCCCCCTGCGCGGGGCGCCGCACCGCTTCTCGCGCGACTGGCGGGCCTATTCGGTGCAGACCCCCGTCTTCTCTCTGCACTCGGACCGTTCCTGGGGCAGTGGCGACGTGGGGGACCTCGACGAGTTCGCACGGCTCGTGGCCAATCAGGGCGCGACCGTGGTCTCCACGTTGCCGCTCCTGTCGTCGTTCGGCCCCCACGACTTCGAAGCGAGTCCCTATCGACCGGTGAGCCGTCGCTTCTGGAACGATCGGTGGATCGCCCTTGATCAGGTGGACTTCCTCTCGCGCTCCGCGGCGGCCCAGTCCCTGATGAACGACACGTACTCCTTGGCCCATCGGGCCACCTGGACGCGGGGCGACCACGTCGACGGCGCTGCCGCGTTCCAGGCCAAGCGCAACGTCATCCAGGCGTGGGCGGCGACGCAGTCGGAGTTCATGGCGCTCTACGAGAGCGGACTTCGCTCCTACGTCACCGACCACCCCGAGGTGAACGATTACGCGCGATTCCGCGCCGCCGGCGAGCGCTTCGGTCGGAACTTTCGCCAGTGGCCCTCGGTGGCCAAGTCGGGTCTCCTGCGCTGGAACGACGTCGATCCGACACTGGTGCGCTACCACCTCTTCGCCCAGTGGATCATCGACGGCCAGATGACCGAACTCTCCCAGCGCCTCTCCCAGCGCGGTCAGACGCTCCAACTCGACATCCCCATCGGCGTGCACCCCGATGGTTACGACGTGTGGAAGCACCCGAGCGAGTACGTGGCCAACATGTCGATCGGCGCGCCCGCCGACGACCTCACGACCGAGGGCCAGACGTGGGGAGCGCCGCCGCTGCACCCCGCGCGCATCCGCGAGAACGCGCACCAGCAGTTCCGCGACGCCCTGCGCTGTCACATGCGCGTGGCCGGCGTGGTTCGCATCGATCACGTGATGGGCCTGCAGCGCCTCTTCTGGGTGCCCGACGGCGCGAGCGCGCGCGACGGGCTCTACGTCAAGATGCCCTTTCACGAACTGCTCGCCATCGTCGCCATCGAGGCGCAGCGCTACGGCTGTGACGTGGTCGGCGAAGACCTGGGCACCGTCGACGTCGACCTGCGCGAGGCCATGGCGCACGAGGGACTCCGTCGCACCTACGTCGCGCAGTTCGCGATCGGCCACGAATCCCTCGAACCGGTCCCCGCCGGCGCGGTGGCCTCCTTCGGCACTCACGACACGGCGACGTTCTTCGGTTGGTGGAGCGAAGCCGACCTTGATGAGCGCGTGGCGGTCGGCCATCTCGACGAGGGGGCCGCCGACCACGCCCGGGCCCAACGACGCCACGACCGCGAGCGCCTGGTGCGGGTCCTCGGGCTCGACGCCGCTACCGACGCGACCAGCGTCCTCGACGCGGTGCACGCCCACTTGGCCGATTCCGAGGCCGGACTGGTGATGGTGCAGATCGAGGACCTGTTGAAGGTTCCCACGGGCGTCAACCTTCCCGGGACCTTCGACGAACGTTCCAACTGGAGCCAGCAGATCCCCCTCAGTCTCGAGGAGCTGGCCTCCACGATGGTGCTGTCCGAGACGCTGACGCCGCTGCGCGAACGACGCGGCTTCGCCTCGGGTGGCCACGGGCTGCCCCAGGTCTCCAACGTCACCTTGTTCTCCTCGGAGGACCTGCACCTGTTCAACGAGGGCCGCCACTTCCGCCTGCACCACCACCTCGGGTGCCATCCGATGATCGCCGAGGGCGTCGCCGGCTGCTACTTCGCGGTGTGGGCTCCCAACGCCGAGCGGGTGAGCGTCGTCGGAGACTTCAACGGGTGGGACGGCGGGGCCAACGCCCTCTTCGCGCGAGAGAGCTCGGGGGTGTGGGAAGGATTCGTGCCCGGCGCCGAAGCGGGCCAGACCTACAAGTACCGGATCCGGTCGCGTCTGGGCGGCCACGAGTTCGACAAGGCCGACCCGGTGGGACGGCTCTTCGAAGTGCCCGCCAAGACCGCCACGCGGGTGTGGGAGTCGAGCTACGAGTGGCGTGACGAGCAATGGATGCTCGAGCGCGCCCACTACGTCGCGCGCAACCGACCGGTCTCGGTCTACGAGGTGCACCTCGGATCGTGGCGCCGTGTGCCCGAGGAGGGCAATCGTTCATTGACCTACCGGGAGATGGCCGCGCAACTTCCGGGCTACTGCGCCGAGATGGGCTTCACCCACGTGCAGTTCCTGCCCGTCATGGAGCACCCCTTCTACGGCTCCTGGGGGTATCAGACGACGGGCTATTTCGCGCCGACCTCGCGCAATGGCGACCCCGACGACTTCAAGTTCCTCGTGGACGAACTGCACGCGCACGGCATCGGGGTCCTGCTCGACTGGGTCCCCTCCCACTTCCCCTCCGACGCGCACGCGTTGGGGATGTTCGACGGCACCCATCTCTACGAGCACGCCGACGTGCGCCAGCGCGTGCACCCGGACTGGTTGAGTTGGACCTTCAACTACAGCCGTAACGAGGTGCGCAGCTTCTTGATCTCGAGCGCGTGCTTCTGGCTCGAGGAGTATCACGTCGACGGGCTGCGTCTGGACGCCGTCGCTTCGATGCTGTACCTCGACTACAGCCGCGCGGCCGGTCAATGGGTGCCCAACCGCTTCGGCGGCCGCGACGACATCGACGCGATCTCCTTCCTGCAGCAGTGCAACGATGCGGTGACCTCGGCCTTCCCGGGCGCGGTGATGGTCGCCGAGGAATCGACCTCGTGGCCCAAGGTCACCCACGCGACCGGCGACGGGGGACTGGGTTTCACCTTCAAGTGGGACCTGGGCTGGATGCACGACACCCTCGACTACCTCTCGCGCGACGCGATCCATCGGCGTTTCCACCAGGGCGAGCTCACCTTTCGCGCCATCTACGCGGGTCACGAGCGCTTCATGCTGCCCCTGTCGCACGACGAGGTCGTGCACGGCAAGGGCAACCTCTTGGCCAAGATGGCCGGGGACGATTGGCAGAAGTTCGCCAACCTTCGACTGCTACTCGGCTACCAGTACTGCCTGCCCGGCAAGAAGCTGCTTTTCATGGGCAGCGAGTTGGCCCAGCGCAACGAATGGAGCCACGAGAGCTCCCTCGACTGGCACCTTCGCGAGTATCCGGCGCACGAGGGCGTGTGGCGCTGGGTGAAGCGCTGCAACGACCTCTACCGCGCCCAGTCGGCCCTGCACCTCGACGACGCGGGGGGCCAGGACTTCTCCTGGCTGAGCTGTGACGACGCCGAGCAGAGCGTGCTCATCTGGCGCCGCGGCGAGGGCAACGAGGAACTGGTCATGGTCGCCAATTTCACGCCGGTGCCTCGCGACGACTACCAGATCCCGGTGTCGGCGTCGAGTTCGTGGCGCGTCCTGGCCAACTCCGACGACCCCGAGTACGGGGGCAGCGCCTATCCGACCAACGTGCAGGTGGTGGCGATGGGTCACGAGAACGGCGGTACGGTGGTGGCCATGTCCCTGCCACCGCTCTCCCTCGTGGTCCTGCAGCGAAAGAACTAGATGTCGGCGATCGCGGGCTTCCACTACCACTTCTACCAACCGCCGCGCGAGGACCCCTGGACGGGTCTGTTCAACCACGAGTGGAGCGCCTGGCCCTACCACGACTGGAACGAGCGCATCGCCGCCGAGTGCTACCGCGCGATGGTCGCGGTGGCGCTGCCCGACGAGGACGGTACGACGTCGCTGTTCGAGCCGCTGACCCAGAGCAGTTTCGACCTCGGCCCCACGCTGCACCACTGGATGGTGACCTTCGCGCCCGACGTCGAGCACGCCCTGCAGCGCGAGGTCCGCGGTGCCGACCACGGCGCGTCGCGCGTGGTCGTGGCCGCGCCCCTGGTGCACGCCATCGTCCCGCTCGCGACGCCCACCGACCAGGAGCGGCTCATCGCCTGGGGGATCGACGACTTCCGCTCACGCTACGGCGAGGAGCCGGTGGGCATGTGGTTGCCCGAGACCGGCATCGACGTCGCCTCGCTCGAGGTCATGGCCCGTCACGGGATCACCTACACCGTCTTGATGCCCACGCAGGCCCAGAGCACCCGCGAAGCGGGCGGCGCGTGGCGCGACGTCGCCCCCGACACCATCGATACGTCCCTGGCGTACTTCGTCGCCTTGCCCAGTGGCGCGCGCATGACGGTGGTCTTCGGGCACTACGACCTGTCGCACCGGATCGCCTTCGGTGACCTCGTGGCCGACGGCACTGCACTGGCCGACACGATGGCGGCGGTCGTCGACGGCGGCGAGGGCGTCGTCCTGGTGGTGGCCGACGGCGAGACTTACGGGCACCACCACCGTTTCGGCGACATCGGCGTGGCCTGGGCGACGCGCATGCTCCAAGAGAAGCACCACCTCGCGACGGCGCTGGGGGAGTGGCTGCTCTCCCACGAGCCCACTCACGAGGTGCGACTACACGAGGTGTCGGCGTGGAGCTGCGCGCACGGGGTGGAACGCTGGCGAAGTGCGTGCGGGTGCGTGACGGGAGAGACCCCCGGCTTCGACCTCGCGTGGCGCGCCCCGCTGCGTCAGGCGCTCGACTGGCTGCGCGAGAACGCCGGATCGGCGCTCGACTGGGAGCTCGGCCACCACGTGCACTCGAGCGACGCGGCGTTGCTCGACTACGGCAAGGTGATCGCGGGCGAATGGAGCGCTCACGACTTCGTCGGCCGTCACCAGAGTCGCGACCTCACTGACGACGAGCGCAGTCGGGTTCTCGAGATCTGCGAGGCGCACCGCAATCTGATGTTCAGCTTCACGAGCTGCGCGTGGTTCTTCGCTGATCCCGGCGAGATCGAGACCTCGATCGTCCTTCGCTACGCCGCACTGGCCCTCGAACTGACCCGGCGCACCACGGGTCGCGACTTCGAGACTCCTTTCGTGCAACATTTAGAGGGGGTGCGCTCGGCCACCTACGACGTGGCGGGCGAGGCGCTGTGGCAGCGCGCGTGCGAGGGCTTTCGTACCGATGAGGTGCAGATCGCCGCGGGAGCGGCCGCGGAGTACGCGACGTGCGGGGAATTCGCCCGCCGAGTCCGCGGCACCTGGTCGATCGAGTGCGGCGCCAACGAGGTCGGTCAGGTCCGGGTCAACCTCACCAATGTCCTGACGCAGCGAAAATTCACATTCCTGACTCATATCACCCACGGCGACGATCTGAGCCTGCACGTCGACATCTCCGACACCACCATGTGGCGCCGCGTGGACCTCGAGCGTCTGGGTGCCGACGTCGTCGCGCGCGTGGCGATGTCGCGACTCCTCGCGAGGGGATCGAGCGACGTGGAGGGGGCTTTGAGCGTTCTCGCCTCTGACCTGCTACGTCGTGACGCCAACCGCGACGATGAGGTCACGCTGCTGGCGTTGGCGAGCACCCCGCGCTACGTCACCCCGGTGGGTGAGGCCGCGATCCGTCGCGCGTTGTTCGCCATCGCCGCGCGCGACGCGCCCGACGCCGAGCGCGGGTCACTGGTCGCCTTGGCCCGGGCGGTGGGGGTGGGAGATACGTTGCATCTCTCCGAGGTCCCCCAGGGCCTCAACTAGATTCTCTTGGATGACGAAGAGATTTGATGGAACGCGCGACCTGCGTCGCGCCGTCGACCGCTTGGCCCGCCGCCTCCCCGAGCCGTTGGAGGACCTCGCCTGGATCTCCTACAACTACCTGTGGAGTTGGACGCCCGGGGGCTACGAGCTCTTCACCACCATCGACGACCACCGTTTCAAGCTCGCGGGCGAGAACCCCGTGCGCTTCTTGCTCAACCTGCCCGAGCGCGACCTGTTGCGTGCGGCGACCAACCAGCGATACCTGGAACTGCTCGACGGCGTCGCGCGTCGCATGGAGGCGGACCTCGCGCGACCCACCACGCGCATCTCCTCGACGGGCCCCGTCGCATTCTTGTGCGCGGAGTTCGCGGTGCACCAGTCGTTGCCGGTGTACTCGGGAGGACTGGGCGTGCTGGCTGGCGACTACCTCAAGGAGACGTCGGACCAGGCCCTGGACGTGGTCGGCGTCGGGTTGCTCTATCGCCGCGGGTACTTGCACCAGCGCATGGACCTCTCGGGCTGGCAGCACGAGTACTGGATCGAGGCCAATACCGGCCAGATGCCCATCGTGCGCGTGCGCGGCGCCGACGGTCTGCCCGTCAAGGTCCAGGTGCCCGTGTGGGACTCGGAGTTGTCGGCCCAGGTGTGGCGCGTCAATGTCGGGCGCACCACGCTCTACCTCCTCGACACCGAGCTTCAGGAGAACACGCCGCTCGAACGATGGGTCACGGCGCGGCTCTACGAAGGCAGCCACGACATCCGCCTCGCGCAGTACGCGTTGCTCGGCATCGGCGGCGTGCGCGCCCTCGACGCCATGGGCATCTCGCCGGGACTCTTCCACATGAACGAGGGTCACCCGGCGCTGGCGTCCCTGGAGGTCGCCTCCCAGACGGCTTCGGAGCTCTCGGGGGACCGCCCCGACCTCAAGAAGCTCCTCGACGTCAATCGTGACCGCTTCGCCTTCACGACGCACACCCCCGTGCCCGCGGGCAACGAGACCTACTCCTCCGAGGAGTTCTTCCGGGTCCTGGGGCATTCGATCGACGAGATGGGTATCGACCGCGCCGAGCTCGCCGCCCTCACGCGCGTCGACGAGTCCAATGACGCCGAGCCGATGGGCTTCTCGCCCCTGGCGATCAAGTGCTCGCGCTCCACCAATGGCGTCTCGCGCCGCCACGGCGAGGTGGCGCGGGGCATGTGGAACCCACTGTTCCCCGGGCGCACCGAGACCGAGGTGCCGATCTCGTACGTGACCAACGGTGTGCACCTGCCCACCTGGATGGCCCCGACCATGCGCAACCTGCTGTCACGCTTCCTCGGCCACGACTGGGAGCGCCACGCCAATGACGCCAACATGTGGAACCACGTCGACGAGATCTCCGACATCGACCTGTGGGACGCCCGCTGTCAGATGCGCCTGCACCTGGTCGAGATGATCCGCAGCCGCATCGTGGTGGACCGACTGGCGCGCGGCGAGGACGTCGACCACTCGGTCTCGGGTCTCGACGCCTTCGACCCGACGAACTTGACGCTCGGCTTCGCGCGTCGCCTCGCCACCTACAAGCGTCTGGACCTGCTGTTCCACGACGTGGACCGACTGCGCAACATCATCGACCACGAACACGGTGCGCAGTTCATCATCGCTGGTAAGGCCCACCCGCTCGACAACGAGGCCAAGACCGTCGCCAAGAACATGTTCACCGTGAAGCGCGCGTTGGACTTGCCCAACCGGGTGGTCTTCCTCGAGGACTACGACATGCGCGTCGCCCCCCAGCTGGTCGCCGGATGCGACGTGTGGCTCAACATGCCGCGTCCGCCCATGGAGGCGAGTGGCACCAGCGGCATGAAGTCGGCCATGAACGGCGGGCTCAACCTGAGCGTGCTCGACGGCTGGTGGAGCGAGGGCTACAACGGGCAGAACGGCTGGGCCATCGACGGCTCCACGCTGGACGATCCCCGGGCCCAGGACGAGCGCGACGCCAACCTGCTCTACGAATTGCTCGAGAACGAGGTCAAGCCCATGTTCTTCGCGCGCGACTCCAACGGCATCCCGGTGGTGTGGCTCTCGCGCATCCGTGCGTCGCTGCGCAGCCTGGCCCCGATGTACTCATCGGCGCGCATGGTCGAGGACTACAACGAGCGGATCTACCACTCGCACCCCTAGGGGTCAGCGCCGCAGTCGGTACCAGCCCTTTCGCACCTCGACGAAGACGTCGCGGTCCTGCTGGGGATCGTCGGGACTGGCCACCATCGTCTCGATGGTCCTGCGCAGCACGGTGTCGGGGTAGGTGCTGCCGTAGCGCCGCGCCGTCGACAACAGGTCGCTGATGGAATACGCCGTAAGGCCCTGGTCGCGTAAGGAACGCGCCGCTGTAATCAAATCGTCGTGAGCGCTCATTGCTACTCCGATACTTGTTGACACGTGCGACGTCGTCAACTTCGATTCTGACACATTTCTCAGAATGATCGGTGTCCACGCCATGGTCCTAGGTACTCAGTGTCCTCGAGAACCACGGGCGTCGTGGTCGTAGGTGCGTCGCCCTACCATGGCCCTACCAGGCAAGCGATCGCGGGTCCGGAGCGTGACGGAAGGACGATGATGAACATCCTTGATGACTTGGTGGGAGAGACCCGCGAGTTCGCTCGCCACCGCGACTGGTTCCAGCACCACACCCCGAAGAATCTCGCGATGGCCATCGCCAGCGAGGCCGGGGAATTGGCGTCGGAGTTCCGCTGGCTCACGTTGGAGGAATCCGCTCGCGAGGCCCTTTCGCCCGAGCAGTACGAAGCGATCCGCCTCGAGATGGCCGACGTCTTCATCTTCCTGTTGCGACTCAGTGACGTGCTCGAGGTGGACCTGTCCGCCGCGGTGCGCGACAAACTGTCCCTGAACGAGGAGCGCTTCCCCGCGGTGCCCAACGAGTGGGAGAAATAGGGGTTCTGCCCGTCGCGGACCCGATAATTATTGATTCGGAGTTGTGACGGCATCGTCATTTCTCCTAGACGCCTATGCGAAACTCGTCCCCAGTAGCGATAAAGAGGTAGCACTCCGCACCCGAACGAGGGGGGTATCGATGTTCGCCAGTTCCACCGACCCGGACTTCCTGCGACTGCGCAACACGATGCGCGCGGTGTTCCTCATCGGCGCCGTGCTCGTCGTGGCGTTCTTCGTCTCACTGGTCACCCGGCCGGTGGGCGCGTACAACACGTACCTGGATGGCTGGGGTGTGGCCACCTTCGAACTCTCGATGGGCGTGCTGGCCCTCGCGCGCTTCTTCGATCCGCGCTGGCGTCGGGCCAACAACGCCATGCGCGTCCTGCCTCTGGTGGTGGGAGTCGCCTGCATGTCGTGGGCGCTGGGCGACTTCGTCCTCACCATCGAACAACTCGGTGGCGGCACCCCCTCGGTGCCCTCCTTCGCCGACATCTTCTACGTCGGATTCTTCCCGGTGTGCTACCTCGGCTTCATGGCGCCGATCCGCCACGGCAATAAGGGCTCCTTCGTCACGACGTCACTCGACGGCATCATCGCCGCCTTCGGCGCCGCGGCCATCAGCGCGGCCTACCTGTTCCAGCCGGTGCTGCACGCCACGCAGGGTGGCGACATGTCGACGGTCGTCTCGATGGCCTATCCCGTCGGTGACTTCCTCCTCCTGGCGCTGTCGATCGGCGCGCTCGCCGTGTTGCCACGCACGTACCGCCCGTTCTTCGCCCTGGCGAGCGTGGCC